>Ga0307372_10000069_pt1 | contig 152578 bp, 121 predicted proteins | sample OX1MG_FD_202533 | JGI IMG/M metagenome (GOLD analysis project Ga0307372, IMG submission 202533) | Soil microbial communities from Risofladan, Vaasa, Finland - OX-1 | ecosystem: Environmental > Terrestrial > Soil > Coastal area > Acid sulfate soil | place: Finland: Risofladan, Vaasa... | reverse complement strand
GCCACATGGCCGGGGTGGGATTGGTGAGGCGGCCATGGGCGAAGGTGTTGGCGGCGAGCAGGAAGCTGAAATCGTCCTGTATGAAGGGCCCAGGGACGGGGCAGAGCGGCAGGATGGCAAGGCGAATCAGGAAGGCGGATAAGCCAACCGTGAGGATGGAGAGGCGTTTGTTGCGCGCAAGCCGCGAGAAGCGCTGTTCAATGCGGGTGAAGAGTCCTGAGCCGGCTTTGGGAAAGGCAAAGGCGCCGACGATGGCAAGCAGCGTAAGGCAGCCTTCCATCATCATGAGCGAGGCGCCATGTTGCGGGGCAGCAGACAAGGTCATATCTTAAGCAGCTTACCGTGTCAGGGCCTGCCGGGTACGACATTGTGCAGCTAGCTTTGCCGCGGGGCCTCAGAGTAATAAGTCAGATTGACTTTGCGGGCAGTAGAGTCGTAGCGAGCGAGCTTGACGAGGCCGAGCCTGTGGGCGACGAAGCCAGCCGTTGTTTGCAGTACACCAAGATTTTCGGCCAATTGTGCGGTACAGAAAAGGAGTATTGTCGCTGCTGGATGTCGTCTGCGATGTACTTGATATTGCCTGAATGCGAATTCCGGTAAGGCCACGCACAGTTTGTGCTGGTGCGTTTACCGTTGGTGCTTGGAATCTTTTGTGGGTATGGGCTGAATTGAGTAAGGGAGAGGAGCGGAAAGTGCGGTTCCCGATCCGTCTCCCTTAGGTAAATCCTAAACCGGCAGGAGCGGGTTAGCTCATTACCGGTTCTACGTGTACAGCAAACTATGTGGTGAGGTACTGGTTGAGGACCGTGCCAACGCTGCTGAACGCGCCGTTGATGGCGCCAGCCAGGGTGGACATGCCGGCGGTTGCGCCGAAGGCAACCAGGGCGACGAGCAGTGCATACTCGATCAGATCCTGGCCTTGCTCGTCAGACAGAAGCGTCCGGAGCTTAATATTGAGCATCAAGATTGTATCTTTCATTTGAGTTCTTCCCCATAAGGTAAATTAGGCTCAGCCTAACGGCTGGGTCTGTCTACTTCAAGTATAAGGCAACTAAATGGCCGTTTTGCAGGAGATTTAAATTATTTAGAAACAATAGTTTGCTGGAATGCCCGTATTGGGCGGTGTACACGGATGTATACAGAGGGTGCCAAAAGGGGTATGTCGCGTATACACGAACGTTCATGTTACACAGGTTACTCCTAGTGCTTTGTATGAGTTTAGGACGGTAGAGGTGGGTAATTCCAAGGCGTGAGCGGGGCGCAGGTGTCCTGAAATGGAACGTTTTGAGAGACAGGCTTCCCTGTTTAGTTTTTTGGCTGGGGTTCGGAGGGCAGGAACTCAAGTTTGTCGCCGGGAGCAGTCTGTGAGTGGTCGATGGCTCCGACGGGCAGCTCAAGGATGGAATGTGCGGAGAGGCAGGCGGAAAGCCGCCACGGGCGAACGTTGCGGCAGACCTTTTTCACAATTTTATTGCGATCGATATAAACGAGGTCGATGGGGAACTTCATGAAGAAGGTGTGGACGGACTCGCAGGGCACGATCCAGAGGCCACCGCCCTGGAGAAGGCCGGAGCGACCGAGGAGGCCTTTCTGCCGCGTTGCGCTGGTGTCGGCGACTTCGGCATTCTCTGCAAGATCGGTTTGACGGGTAAGGTTTGAGATTTTGATTGGAGACGTCATCGTGGTCCGCAATTTCCCGGGTTAAATATTATGGCGCAACTTCTTCCTGTTGCATCAGCGCGCCTTGCGACGGCACACGCACGCAATGAGGGAGATAGAAGTTACGAGCGACAAAGCGTGAACATACGATCGAAAGGATGGCAATGATGATTCCCGCTATGACATCAGCGAAGTAGTGCCAACCGGTCGTCATGGTGGACAGGATAATAGACATGGACAAGACGGCCAATGGGATACGCAAGCGCTTAAAAGACCAAAGCGCAGCAGCAGAGAGTATGGCCCAAATGGTATGGAAGGAAGGGAAGCAAATCACGCCGACGGTTTGCGTATACGTATATGAGCCTGGTGCGCGGAGGGCTAAGAAAGTGTGCTCACAAAGCAATTGTGATGTGCTGGGTGAAAACTGATGAGGGTACCAAGGGCCTACCGCCGGAACCAGGCAGAAGGCGGTTACTCCCAGTGCAATTGCCACTACATTTGAAACCAGAAACATCCTGGCCTCAACCAGCCTTCCTGCGGCGATGGGAAGAAGCACAGCGATAACCAGAAGCGGTGCAAGTAGAGCGTAACTGTAATTGATCAGGCGACCCAACCAATGATGCGTGGCCCAGGCTGCAATTGCCGGTACGTTCACACCGCTGAGTGAGTCGATTCGTGCGAGGCGGGCATCCTGAATGGGCAAAGCGAGGTGGGCGGCGATCAACATGGGGAAGATCATGAGGGGGATCAGTATGAGGATCCATGGAATTACAAGAATTGACATTACCATTGTCGGGTGATCTTCGTCTTTCCAATAGATTGCAATGAGGGCAATCATCAGAAGAGCCATGAAAAAGCCGCTGCCGTAGCTGGCAATATGAATGTGGATGTTCGTAAGATCGCAGCCAATGACTGAGACGCCCAAAAGCGCAAAGTTGGCGATCGCCATATGGGTTTGGAATCTGGATGCCAGGCGTAAGTGTGACTTCTGCTGGGCAGATTTTTCATTCAACTGAGGATGGCCAGGATCTTTGTGATCGAAGAATGACATGCGTGTATGGTCTTTTCAGGTATGTTCTTGTCCTGCTGACAAAGCCGCAAATTTTTGTAAATGTCGAACTTGCGAATTTTGTTTCCAGGGGTGAATGGGTTCAATGCAAGAAGGCGGAACCTCAACCAGCAAGGTTCCGCCCTCTGTGATTCTATTCACAAACCAACTCGCTATTGCAGGCCTCCAGACATGCCTGCTGAAGACATGCCGCCTGAAGACATGCCTCCGCCGGAGCCCCCCGCAGAAAGCGGCTTTTCAGGCTTCATGCTGTCGACGAGTTGCTCGACAGGGATCGCGGTAGTTTCCGGTGGGGTGGGCATCGGAGCCGTCGGGTTGTACATCGGGATATGCGAGTTTTTGGGCATGAACTTAGCCGGGTAGTTGAGCTTTGGCAGTGGTTGCCCGGCAGGAATGGGAGGAACGATCTCCGGTGTAACCAGCACAATCAGCTCGGTGTTGTTTTTGTTACGCTGCATGGACTGGAAGAACTTGCCCAGCACCGGAATGTCGCCCAGGAAGGGAATTTTTTCGAAGGTCTGGCTCTCTGTGTTGTTGAGCAGACCACCGATGACGAAGCTTTGCCCGTTTTTGAGTTCTACCTCGGTTTTGACGGTACGGATGCTGATGGCAGGAACGTTAAATCCGGAAACCTGTACAGAATTAGCGAAGTCCAGGGAACTGACTTCAGGAGCCAACTGGAGACGAATGGTGCCCTGCGGCATGATGGTGGGAATGAAGCTCAGCTGAATGCCATATTTCTTGAACATGATGGTGATAGGTGCGACACCGCCTCCGGTGCCACCCCCTTGTACGACTGGATAGGGATACTCGCCGCCAGCAAGGAAGCTGGCTTCCTTGCCGTCTTCGGCAAGTAGATTGGGTTCGGCGAGAGATTCCACCAGGCCTTGATTTTCCAGTGCGGCTATCGTCACTCCCAGATTGAGATCGGGGCGGAAAATGAACAGATTCAGCGCATTGCCAATGGTAGCAGCGGCTCTGGAGCCCCCGGCCGAGGTGGTAACCGATGGTGGCTGATATTGGCCGGTTGAAATCGTGCCGATGGAGTTGGTGGCGCCGGTGCTGAAGAAGTTGAGGCCGAGCTGCTTGATGAGGCTGCGGTCGACGCTCATAAAGCGGACTTTGAGGAGAATCTGGGGCGGAGTGGCAGGGACGTTGACATAAAGAAGATTGACAACCTTGCCGTTCTTGCCCAGCGCAGCGGTTGCGATCTGTACGGCGCGATTGGAGCTGTTGAGATCGTTGGCGGTGCCGCGGAGATAGATAATGCCATTTTGACCGCTGGCCTTGATGTTCTGTCCGGGGATCTGGATGCTGAGCTGGCGGCGCAGGTTGGTTATGGCATTATCGGCCACGAAGTGATTGGCGTGTACTGAGACGGTAAAGAATTGGCGCCCTCCGCCCTTTTCCCATACGATGAGCGTGGTGCTGCCTGGTGCTTCGCCGTTGACCAGAATCTCAGTGGGGCTGACGGCATTGACTTGAGCGATATCGCCCAGGCCAATCGAAACACGTGTTACCGGCTGGACGAAGTCGATGAGTGCAGTTTTACCAACTTCGATGGAAAGCTCGCGGGTCGAATCCTGGCTGAAGGCAGTTTTGGCTTGAGCTCGAAGCAGAGTCCCTGAAAGGGTTGGAATCGCCAATGCAACCAGCAATGCATACAAAGAAAAAGTAGATATCCGGCTTTTCACGTTCACTGTTTCTCCTCGCCGACGGGGAATTTGGCTTCGCTCTTTTTGGCCCCATTGAAGACTTGAACCTGGTAGGTGGTAGGCGCCCGCCGTACCCGTCTATAGTGCTTAGGGGCCGGAGCGTTCTTACTGCCCGCAAACAATTGCGCGACTGAGGTTTCCGCGGGTTTTGCAATTTGTGTATCGAGTGGATTCCGAAGAACCAGTTGTATACGAGTTTGAGCCCCGGCGAGGCTGAGTTGCTGGGCCTGTTCCGGAGTGACGAGGAGGTTAACGACCGTAACTTGCTTCGGTTTGCCAGTGGCGTCCTTCTGAATGTCGGTGCCGGCGGAGAGGACCTCAATATTCTGCAAAAGAGTCTTGGTAATGGTTCCTGGGTCGGTGTTGGCGTTCATTCCCGGAGGTAACCCGGAAATCAATACGTCGACGCGCATGCCGGGAGTCACGAAGCCAGCCACGCCGATGATCTGGTCCACCTTGACCGCGACCGCGCGCATGCCTGTTGGGATGGTGGCGGCGAGTCCACCGCCGGAACCTGGGGGCGCGAGGCGGCTGTCGATAATTGGCTCGCCAGCATAGAGAGCAGCGATGACACCGCGACCGATCGCATCCTGAGGTTTAAGAAGGACGCCTTTGGGCAGCGGGCCGGCAATTTCTATACTGGAGAGGTCCTTGCTTTGAAGGATACTGCCCAGGGGAATATTTGCGGCGGCGGCGACTACCCGTGTTACCTTGGCGACAGGTGAGACCGACATGCGTCGGCTGACGATGCGGTAAACGACGAAGGCGCACAAGGCGGCGATGACGAACGCGCTGATGAGGATGGTGAATAATCTACGATTCATTCAAAAATCCATGACCCGGACTGCGGAGTCCGTACCGTTTGAGTTGGAATGTCGCAACTGCTGTGCCAATGATACATACGCCAATTTTGGCGCGAAAGCAAAGAAATTGATAGGCAAAAAAGTAAGGCTAGTGTGAACATGTGTATACCAACAGTAATCTTTACTGTAGTTGTGCAGAAGCCTAGACCTGGGTTTGGAGAGAGTTGATCAGCGGGATACAGGAGCTAGCGGTTGGTTGTGAAATTGCTGTTTTACTTACTGCGGAATTTATAGCTTAATATGCTGCTGACTTCAAGGCGTTAACGTAAGGAAAGCAGGCCTCCCCCGGTTTATGCGCGCATATACGGTCACAATATTTTCCAAACCACCGAAGCGCGAGCGCGCTCCTTCGGCATTTGTAGTGTCGATTGTGCTGCACAGCTGTCTGTTCGGGATTCTTTTTTTGAGCATGAAGCGGGTTCATGTGGTGGCGCCGAAGCTCCAGAATCAGAAGGAAGCGATACGACTGCTGGATATTCGTCGCGCGATGGCGAGTCTACATCTGCAGCCGCCCAAGCGCGTGGAGCATCACGTTGTGCATCGCAGCTTGCGGTCTGTGCGGCATGTGCCCTCTCCGGGCGGCAAGCGTGATTTGGCCAAGCTGACCAACATGGCCCATCTTTCCACCAATTTCCAGACCAAGACTCCTGCGCCCCAGACGCTGATCCAGACGCAGGTTCATCAGCAACTGAAGGTCATGGTGCACATTCCGGTGCCGCAAGCGGTTGTATGGACCAGCGGGAAGATTCTGCAGGAAAAGATTTTGACCCCGGCTCCAAAGCCGTTGGGCAACATCGCGGTAAAGCCGTCGCTGGCCATGCCGAACAAGCAACTGACGCCGACCGAGGTGTCACTTACCTCGACGCCGTTTGTCACGAAGGCGCCTATCCCGCTGCCGGGAACGACCACGCCGGTGGACGTTGCCGCAGAGAAGTCCGCGCAGCAGCTTTTGGAGACGGCATCCAAAGAGGTGGGCCAGTCGCCCGCGCGATTGATTTCCATGTCCGACCTGAAGATGCAGAATGGCCAGGCGTTCCTGCCGGTTATTCACGAAGTGTCAGGATCGGATGCGCCCGGATCACCGACGCCACAGGAGCCGGACGTAGCTGGGAAAGGCGGACTGGATGATTTTGGGAGCACGCTGAGCGGAACAGGGTCAGGCCAAGGGGCAGGGAAGGAAAGTGGCAGCACCTATGGAGTCACGATTGCGGACGGCTCCGATTCCAGCAAGGGCAAAGACGCCAACGATGGAGTGACGGTAGTAGATGCCTCGACTCCAGGCAGCAACACCGGCGGGCCGGGGTACACGGTACATACAGGCTATCCGGCGACCATCACCCCGGCGCTTTATTCGGCAAGGCATATAGAGCTGCCCAAAGCCGGCCACTATGGGATGGTGATTGTGGGAGCTTCGCCCCAGCAGAACTATCCGGAGACCGCCAACCTGTGGACGGGCCGGCTGGTATACACCGTGTATTTGCAGAGCTCGACGGCTCAGAACTGGATTCTGCAGTATTCGCTACCGAAGTCTACAGGTGACAGTCCGGGAGATGGAATACGCCCGGATGCGCCCTGGGCTTACGACATGATGCGGCCGAACCTGGGAGCCTCGCATGGAGTTGTGATGGTGCATGGTTTTGTAAATCCGAACGGGCACTTTGAGAAACTTACGGTGGCATATCCGCCGGAGTATTCCAAAACGGCATTGCTGTTACAGGCTTTGAAGCAGTGGGCATTCCGTCCGGCGATGAGCGAGGGATTGCCGATTACGGTTGAGGTCCTGCTGATCATACCGGGCACCGTCCACTAAGGGCGTGGTGGCCACAATCCTTTGCGCGGCTTAGTCTAACCGGAGATAGTCCTGGTCGGAGTTGATCAGTTCGAGGAACTTGTCCAGGGTTTTTCTGTCTGCGGGCTGCGATATGGGGCCGGGCTGCCGCTCTGAGGCGGGGTTGTCGACGAGAATAAAGCAAAAGCCCACGCCGTCCTCTCCATGGCGAATGACCTTGGACATCACAATAATGGTGCAGTTGGCGAGGTCGGGATCGCTGCCCGTGCGCTGGAGAGTCATCATGACGAGGGTGCCGAGGAGCCATCGCTCGGTTGTTTCAAGAAAAAAGCCTGTGGGGCTGATATTTTTTATGGAATGCGCAACGGGGGAGCCACCGTCCCAGAAGTAGGCCACAAGAGGGGGGGATTTGCGGCGTGTGGCCGTTCTTGGATCGTTCGAGGTCAGCGATTTGAACCAATCTCTAATTGGTCTCATCTATTCTTTCTGTCGCTTTTCAGCGAGAGTGTGAGTTCCGACAGCTACGCAGAAAATTCACAACGTACGAGGCTGAGCGATCCAAGGAAAGGCAATGGATCTACGGACGATTTCCGATCATACATCCGCGTTTAGAGACTAAACAAATTTCTATTTGCAACACGGTTAGCCTTCCATAATGTTTTGTCTGTCGCATACGTTTGAACTGTAATTAGTGTGCCTGGCTTTCCAGCATCGGGATATGGGCCTGATTCAGTCGGCTCTCAATTTCCTCCGCGGCGCAGATGATCAGTTGGTCCCCGGGCCGAGTTTGGGAAGTATAGATCGTATGTGTTGGGAGTTCGAGTACGCTGGCGGCCTGCACGCGAAGCGGAGCGATGCGGAAACTGGGGAAGTGTTCGATAACGTGAATGACCTTGTGATTTTCATCCAGATAGATCAGATCGAGGGGGAACAGCACGCCGAGTGTGTGGACGCCTTGCGAGGGGACCACCCAGAGGCCTTCATCGAGCTTGAGCTTTAACTTGCCGATGAGTCCCTTGAGCCGGGAGAAAGTAGTATCCGCAGGTACAACGCCGAGGCAGAGAAAGCATTCGCGGGTCTGGTTATAAACGCAGTATGTACGTCGATCCATGTGTTTTTGTTTTTGCGGGTCCATGTGGGGTACCCATCCCTTCCGGGCTATGGTTGCTTGCTGAGTTCTATTTCACTCTTGCAGGTCCTTTCTTCATGCAAGTTCAATATGCAACTTGATAGCCATATTCGGAGGGCTCTCCTTTCGGGATCGATGAGGTCTGGGAACAGACTTATCCAGCCCGGAAGGAGGGTCTCCGGAATTAAGGCTTGCGGCCAGCCAGCCACCTTTTCGAAGGCAAAAATGGTACGTCCACTTCAGGCACTAAGCGGTGGGTTCGGCGAGTCGAGGCAATTTCCCCAGAAGAAATGGAGTGTACTAGACCTTTTTGCGGCGGCGCTGAATCAAGATGATGAGCAGTACGACAGCTACGACGCCTGCTATTACCCGAATGATGGTTGTGTTGTCCACGTTCTGTCTCCTTTCCTAGTTGTGAAAAAACTTCTTAAACGATTCAATCATGATGAGAATCGCTGGACCCAGAGTTACGACGAAGATGGAGGGGAAGATGAAAAAGACCAGCGGGAAAACCAGCTTGACGGTGGTTTTTGCCGCTTGTTCCTCGACCTTTTGTTTACGCTGGGTTCTGAGTGTATCGGAATGAACACGCAGGGTGCGGGCGATGCTGGTTCCAAACTTTTCGGACTGGATGAGGACCGATACGAGACTGCGGACGGCTTCGACATCAGTGCGTGTGGCAAAATTCTTCCACGCCTCGCCACGCGGGCGTCCGGCGGACTGTTCGAGTGCGACGATGACAAGCTCGTCACTCAGGTCCGGGCGTGTTACGCTCAGTTCATTTCCGGCGCGGGCGACGGCCTGGTCGAGGCTCAGGCCGGCTTCGACGCAGATGATGAGCAGATCAAGTGCGTCCGGCAGTCCCCTCATAATGTTGGATTTGCGCTTCTTGATACGGTTCGTGAGCCAGAAGTCGGGAACCATGAAGCCGACGCCGAGAGCAACGAGATAGAAGAAGAAGGGGCTGTAGTGGCCGACACCGGTGACCAGGAGCAGAATGCAGAGGATCAAAGGCGTGACGAGTTTGGCGCCGTAGAAGGCCTTGAGGGTGGAGTCATTGCGAAAGCCGGCGCGTATGAGGCGCTGCTTAACAACCGACACCTCCGCATCGCTTTTCGGGAGGACGCGCTCGAGCCGCTCCACGACGGACGTGATCTGAGCGCCGGTTTCCTGCATTGTGCCCCTGATGCCGCGGGGCTTGGCGCGCTGTGTGGTCACAGCCGCGATACGCTGCAGCATGGCTTCGCGGTAGAACAATATGAGACCGGCGCTGCCGATCAGCAGGAATATCACCACAAACGAAAAGACCGCAACTCCCATAGGTCAGCCTCAGACCTCCATGTTCACAATCTTGCGAATGATCAAAGCGCCGATGACGTTGGAAATGCCGGCGTAGTAAAGCATGTCAAGGCCGAGCTGACGTTTCCACAGAAGGCTAATGCCTTTGGGGTTGATCATGTAAAGCGCGGCACCGAGTATAAGTGGCAGGAAGGAAAGGACCCATCCGGTCATGCGCCCCTGCGCGGTGTGCACGCGAACCTGTCTTTTAAGACGGAAGCGTTCCCGGATGACGTAGGCGACCTTGTCGAGCACTTCGGCCAGGTTGCCGCCGCTTTCCTTCTGAATGAGGATGGCGGTGACGACCATTTTGAGATCCTGAATTGGGACGCGGGAGACGAGGTTGTTCATGGCTGTTTTCAATTCGAGGCCATAGTTCTGCTCGTCGAAGCAGATGCGAAATTCGCCGCCCAGGGGATCGCTAATTTCATGGGCGACCAGATCCAGAGCCGAGTTAAGGCTGTGGCCGGCGCGCATGGCATTGACCATCAGATCGAGTGCTTCGGGAAGCAGCTGCTCGAACCTGCTGAATCGTCTGTTCCGCTTGAAGAGAACGAAGAGGAACGGTGCGGAACCTGTCACAATTCCAATCAGCATGCCGAAAAGAAGGGAGCCGGTAGTCCACTTAATGAGATAGGCGGGAATGAGGAATGCGGCCAGGCTCATCATGATGAGGGTGCCGGCGGTCCAGCGCAGGTCTGCCTGATAGATCAACTGCCGCAGGCGGGGAGCGATCTCCATCTTGAGCAGCATGCGGTTCAAGATGGGAAGGGCGCTGAGGAGCTCCTGTTTGCGGACGTCGACCACCGGATCGTGAGGCTTGGGGTCGGACGCACTGAGAGCGGCGTGCAGCACGGTGAGGGTGCGCTTGGTGGTCTTCGAGGCTCCTGTGCCGCTGGCGATCAGCAGCAGCGCGGAGATTGCGAACACGGCGAGAAATACGAGTATGACAACAAGCAGCATTTCGACCTATCCTCCTTACCGGCCAGCTAGTTCACTTCCGTTACGGTTTCGAACATGCTGGGCGGGAGCATAATACCTGACACGCGCAGCCGATCGAGGAATTTGGGGCGAATGCGGGTGGGCTGGAACACGCCGATGACCTTTCCATCCGGCCCAATGCCTTTCCGCTGGAAGCCAAAAATTTCATGCATACTGATGACGTTTTCTTCCATGCCCGTGATCTCTGAAACGCTGATAACGCGGCGGCTGCCGTCGCTTAGACGGGAGACCTGCACCACGATAGTGATGGCGGAGGCGATCTGCTGGCGCACGGTGCGCTCGGGCAGATTCATACCGCTCATGGCAACCATGGATTCGAGACGGCCCAGGGCGTCGCGCGGTGTGTTGGCGTGAATGGTGGTCATGGAGCCCTCGTGGCCGGTGTTCATGGCCTGGAGCATGTCGAAGGCCTCTTCGCCGCGGACCTCGCCGATGATGATGCGGTCGGGGCGCATACGGAGGCTGTTGACGAGCAATTGGCGCTGGCGGATGGCGCCCTGGCCTTCCACATTGGGGGGGCGTGTTTCGAGCCGGACGATGTTCTGCATGGCCAGTTGGAGTTCGGCGGCGTCTTCAATGGTCACGACGCGCTCGCTCTGCGGGATGTACTGGGACAGGATGTTGAGCAGGGTGGTTTTACCGGCGCCGGTACCACCCGAGACCAGGATGCTGATGCGGGCGCGGACGGCGGCGGCTAGCAACTCCATCATTTCCGGCGAGATGCTTTTGAGGGCCACGAGTTGATTGGCGATGAGCGGGCCGGTGCCGAAACGGCGAATGGAGAGCGAGGGGCCGTCGAGTGCGAGCGGCGGGATGATGGCGTTGACACGGGAGCCGTCGGGCAGGCGGGCGTCGACCATGGGCGAAGACTCATCCACGCGGCGGCCCACGCGGGAAACGATGCGGTCGATGATCTGCATGAGGTGACGGTCGTCGCGGAAGGACGTGTCGATTTTGCGAAGGATGCCGCCTTTTTCAATAAAGACGTTGTCCTTGCCGTTGACCATGATGTCGGAGATGCTCTTGTCGCGCAGCAGGGGTTCGAGCGGGCCCAGGCCGAAGACCTCATCGAGGAGTTCTTCCTGGATTTTTTCCTGTTCGTTCAGGTTGAGTGGAATACGCTGCGCGGTGATGATCTCGCTGATCATGCCCGCGACGGCATGCCGCGCCTGGCTGTTGTTGACACGGGAAAGCTTTTCAAGATCGAGTCTTGAGATCAGCGTCCGGTGTACGTCTGCCTTGAACTGTTCGAGATTAAGTGGTTCCACGCTATGCCATCCATAAAGGTCGTTTTAAAAACGAGCTGGACATCAACTGTTCTACCCAAAAAGTCCGAGGCCGAATCGTTTTTTCTTTTCCGAAACTGCCGGCAAACCGCAGGCCGCCCTGGCCATTTGCCGGATTATCTCCGCAATGGTCGAGTCGCCCATCACAAAAGGGGTTGCGCTATTTTGCGCCTGGCGCACGACCGGGTAGTCACTGGGAATCTTCCAGGCCGGGGGTAAGGTGAGCGCTTTGGTAATGCTTTCTTCATCAATCACTAGAGAGCGGGGCGTGAAGCGGTTCAGGACAATCTGCAGCTTGGTCGAGCGGGAGGAAAAGAATTCCGAGATGAGCCGGTTGGAGTTGCGCAGCTCGGAGATGCTGACCTGTGTGATGAGGTAAATGGTGGAGGCCGCATCCAAAAGCGTGGTGTAAGTGTCCCCCGCGATGGAGCCGGCATCGATGACCACGTAATCGAAGTCCTGACGGGCGACCGTGAGCACCCTATCGATCGCGTCCGGAGTGATAGCGATCGAGGCATACTTGTCTGGCGCGGAAAGCACATGGAGTCCGGTGGCGTGCTTGGTGAGCAGGCGTCCGAGGAAGTTGGAATCCAGGCGGTTGACGTTCTGGATGGCGTCAACGGTGGAGAAGGGGGCGGTAATGCCGAGATCGAGGGCGGCGGCGCCGAGGGGCAGGTCGAGATCGATGAGCAGCGTGCTTTGTCCGGACTCCTGGGCCAGGGCTACGGCAAAGTTGCTGGCCACGGTGGTGACGCCGGAACCGCCTTTAGCGCCGGTAAAGACGAGCAGCCGGCCGAGGGTTTTCTTCGTGCGGGTGGTGGGGCGGCGAACGGAGGCGCGCACGAGAGCTTCGGCGACGGAGTTCTGCGAAAAGGGCTGGGTGAGGAATTCACGGGCGCCGGCGCGCATGCAGCGGACCAGCAGTTCGGGGTCGGAGCTGACCGAGTACACCATGACGGTGACGGAGCTGTAGGCCCCGATGCTTTCAACCAGATCAAGGGCCTGCTCGGGATTGCTGTCGAGGTCGATGATGATGAAGTCGTAGCCCTCGTCGACGATCTTGGGGACGTCGTCAAGATCGGGATAATCGCGAAACTCGCGAACCACATTGGCCTGGGGACCATTGACAGCCAGGGCGACTTCGCGGCGGCGTGCTTCTTCCGGGCCAATGAGGGCGACCGAGAGAACATTCGCGCCGAGCGTATCGGGGTCCCGTGTAAAAGTAGACATTATGCCTTGACTACTCCCTGCTTTCAGCCGCGTGAGCGGGGAACTGACGCGGGCGAATTTTTAAACTTTTAACCATATACATATATATGCCGTCCTAAACTCAGCGGGCGAAGAAAGAGACGAGGGTTCCGATGGCGATGGCCGGTGCATAAGGCATTTTACGCGCCAAGGGGTTGGACAAATTCAACTCCGAATCCGGTTTAATTCCCCTTTTCCCCATTCCGAACAACAACTTGCCTGTTCCCTGGAAAAGTTCGCCGAGGAACCCGCCTGCTGCAGCCCAGCACAAAGCCATGATACCCCCAACCATGCCGGTTAGCACCAAAGCAATTATGAGTTGATGGGGCCAGATCCAAGCGCCGATGGCGGCGCAGAGTTTGACGTCTCCACCACCCATCCCTCCCATTAAAGAGAGGATGCCGAATAAGAAACCTCCTACAGCGATTCCGGCGAGGCTGTGCCCGACGCCGGCCCATCCATGCATCCATGCGGAAACGCCAATCCCCGCGGCCAGAAATGGCAGGACCAGCCAGTTTGGAATCCGGCGGCTGCGCAAATCTATAATCGTGGCCACAGCGAGAACGGCGAGGGTTGGCCACTCAATAATAGAGGAGTGCATGCTTAAGATCCTTTTCGACACAGTATCTCTAGAGCGTGAGCAATTTTTACGCCAAATCTTGGTTCGGGGGAAGAAAGCGGGATTTTTTTGTTTTTCGAGAGGGCAGTCTCCCCTTTTGGTGTGAACACCTGTTTACATGAAGACGAAAGCGGTGAAGCGGGGCATACACACCATAATGCCCCTATTTTGATGCAGCGGCGAGAACAGGGAACAGAGAGCGAAGATCCTTTATGGGGCCGGTTACGTAGGTATGTCCGTTGCGGCCGGTGATTTTGAGGTCTCCGGGTGGTATTTTGGCAAGGATTTTTGCCAGATATTGCTTGAACTGTTTGCCTTGCGCGGGAAGCGGGTAAAGCACAAAGCGCGTATAGGGTCCGGGGATGCGGGTGACCAGGTGAGTATCCCGATCATACATGGTGAAGGCTACCATGCCGTGTCCCATGTTGACTTCGGGGTATTCAAGGACGTGGTACTGGGGCAGGTAGTAGCCGGCGTGGCGGAAGCCGAGGAAGTGGGAGTCGAAGCTGACGATGAGGGTATTGGAGGGGGCGCCGAAGGAGGGGAGCGTGGTCTGGATATTTTTGAGTTCGGACTGGAGCTGGCGGACGCTGCGATAGGAGCAGTAGAGGGGCGCGAACAGGAAGATGGCGGTGTTGGCGGCCGCGCAGGCGACGATGACGGCGAGCTTCAGGGATTTGCCCAGGCGCGCGTTTGTGTACCACCCGGAAGCCCAGAGGCCGAGCCAGAGGCAGGCGGGGACGGCGAGCAGCAGCAGGTATCCGCTGTTGATGAAGACCAGAAAGATGAAGGTGAAGAAGCAGAGGGCGGGAGTGATCCAGACCAGGGTGAAGCGGACCTTTTCGCGGTCGATGGGGGTGGTGCGGAGTTTTTCGGCAAGCGGGGCGAAGGAGGCCGCGCCGAAGGTCAGGGTGTAGATAAACAGGATGGTGAAGGCGCGCGCGATGGTGTAGGCGGGCGAGGAATTAAACGCTGTCTTTTTTCCGGGCACCATATGCCACAAAGCGAAAAGTGCTCCGAAATAAGCATTAAGGCCGCCGCTGGCGAGGATCATAGGCACGAACCAGGCGAGGACGGCGAGGAGCACGGCCAGGAGGCCGAGGAGAATTTGTTTTAGGTCGAGTCGGCGCAGCGAGTACAGGTAGAGAGGCGCGAGAAACAGCAGTTCAGAGGGACGGATTCCGGCGGCGAAGCCGAGTGCGAGGGCGGCCGGGACGAGGTAGCCTGAGTGTCCGTTATTGAGGCGCCAGCAGAGGTAGCCGACGAGGCCGGAGCAGAATGCTCCGACGATATAGGTAAGCGCGACGGCACCGTGGAACCAGCAGAGCGGTGAGAACAGGAAGAGCAGAGCGGCGAAGCGGGCGGGGCTGCGTCCAAACCAATCGAGGGCGAACTGATAGATCAGGATGACGAGGCCGCAACTGGCGAGGATGCTGAGGATGACGAGGGAGAGATTGGGATTATGGAAGACGAGATCGATGAGCCAACCGATGCGCGAATAGAGGTAGTAGCCGGGGGGGTGGGCCTGGAAGACACTGGGGTCGAAGCGCTTCATGGCCAGGGCAAAGTTGACGGAGTCTAAATCGTAGAGAATCCGGCTTCGGAAAAGGAAACGGGTAAGGGCCACGGCAGCCGTCAAAGGCAATAAATCAGGGAGATTACGGCGGAGGGTCATTCATACCAAGCAGGAGCAATTGGAGGGCCAGAATTCGGTGAGGCGAAATTACCTAAGTAACCATGTAAGGGAATTACTTGTTGTCTTCGGTACAGGGCTTTACACGGGTTGAAAATTTGCTGGACATTCGTAGGGTGTTTAGTTACCAATAAATAACAGCAACCTACAGAGAATGTTCGCTGTATCCTCAACGGCGTAACACAGGTGCCCAAGCAGAGGGCGAAATATCTGCGAGAGGACCTCATTTTTCAGAGCATGGAGATAAACTCCGGCCCCCCAAAAGCTGTGCGAGATTGATTCTGCCCAGAGTGGTTAGTTAGAAGGAGAGTACCCGAATGGTGCGGATTGGGTTGTATTCGGAAGATCGCAAGCTATTGTCCGTTTTGTCCTCTGCTTTAGGGCACGAGTTCCTGGTTCAGTTAGAGGCAAGTGAAGAGGGAGTGAACCAGAAGCTTTCGGATGGGAGCTTGGATGCGGTCATTCTGGATCTGGATTCAAACGACAAACATCTGAAGGAGCGGATTGCCTCGTGCCGGCGGATTGTGGCGGCGCAGGTTTCCTCCGTAGTAATGGCGGACGACATTATGCGTGGCGTAGCCGAGGACCTGGTACGGCTGGGTGCCTATAGTTACTGTCGTAAGCCGCCCTCGGTGCGCGAGTTACGTGCCATCATGCGGCGTGTTCATGAGCGGTCGATGCTGCGTGTGCAGAGCGGAGCCGCGAAGGAGCCGGAAGAGGTCACGAGCTGTGACCAGATGATCGGCGCCAGCCCGCAGATGTTGGAAGTGTATGACCTGGTGCGCAAGGTCTCCAGCCTGAATGCGTCAGTACTGGTGACGGGGGAGAGCGGCACGGGAAAAGAGCTGATTGCGCGAGCGATCCACAATCTTGGAGCACATTCTCTGCGGCCGTTTGTGGCGGTATGCTGCGGCGCGATCCCGGAGACGCTGATTGAGGCGGAACTGTTTGGGCACGAGAAGGGCGCGTATACGGGAACGGTGGGAACGCGCGAGGGGTATCTGGAGCAGGCCGGGGACGGCACATTGTTTCTGGACGAGATAGGCGAGTTGAGCCCGGCGGTGCAGGTGAAGCTGCTGCGGGTGCTGCAGCAGAGGGAGTTCAGCCGGCTGGGCAGCACCAAGCTGGTTCCGCTGCGGGCGCGGCTGATATTTGCGACGCATGCGGACCTGGGCGAGCTGGTATCGCAGGGCAAGTTTCGTCTGGACCTGTATTACCGCATCAACGTGATGAAGATTACGGCTCCGCCGCTGCAGGACCGGGCGGAGGATATTCCGCTGATTGCGGAGCATCTGCTGCGGCACTATGCGCAGGTCTATCAGAAGCAGGTGGACGAGATTGATCCGGCGGCGATGTCGGTGTTGCAGGCGTACTCGTGGCCGGGCAATGTGCGTGAGCTGGAGAATGTGATTCAGCGGGCGATTATCCTGACCTCTGGCAGGACGATTACCGAAGAGGACCTGCCGTCGAATATTCAGGACGAGTGCGTGATGAATATCGGGGACTACCACCCGACGAATTCGTTTGAGCGCCAACTGCGTGACTATAAGGTGAAGCTGGCGGCGAATGCCGTGCGCGAGAGCAACGGCAACAAGACGCTGGCGGCGCGCAGCCTGAATATTTCGCGGGCCTACCTGCACCGGCTGATCCGGTTGGCGGAGCGCGATCCGATAGCTGAAAATGACAAAGCGGACGTGGAAACGGCTTGAGAACTGAGTCTCCGCGTGCAGAAACGAAGGCTCGATCTGCTGTTGTGAGGCTCCTGAGAAAAATCTTTTCCTTTCCGGTCGCAATGGCCGGAGCGTTGACGGTCCTGGCCGAGCTGACGGTACGGAACCGTTTTGACGATCCTGACATGTGGTGGCACCTGAAGACGGGTCAGGTGATCTGGAACAGCCACCATATTCCGACCACCGATCTTTTTTCCTACACCACGCATCATCATGCGTGGGTTCCGCATGAGTGGCTTTCGCAGGTGCTGATTTACGGTGCGTACCGGCTGGGCGGCTACAGCGGGCTGATGGTGTGGCTGTGCGTGCTTGCGGCGGCGCTGGCGATTGCGGGCTACCTGCTGTGCGCGGAGTATTCGGGCAATGCGAAGGTGGGGTTCCTGGGCGGTGCTCTGGTCTGGTTCTTCTCGACCATGGTGCTGGCGGTACGGCCGCAGATGATCGGATATCTGCTGCTGGAAGTGGAGCTTCTGCTGCTGTGGCTGGGGCACAAGCGAAGCCTGCGATGGTTCTATGGGCTGCCGGTGCTGATGGCGGTGTGGGTGAACTGCCACGCGTCGTTCTTTTTTGGGCTGATTGTGCTGGGCGTGTTTGTGGGCTGCTCGTTCCTGGACTTTGAGGTTGGGTCGCTGGTGGCGGAGCGCTGGAGCGAGGTGCAGCGGCGGACGCTGGCGATTGCCTCGGGACTGTCGGCGGTAGCGGTGTTTCTAAATCCGGTGGGCGTGCGGCAGGTGCTGTATCCGGTGAATACGCTGTTCCATCAGCACATTGTGGTGGCGATGATCGACGAGTGGAAGCCGCTGCCGTTGAATGATCCTCGGGGGATTGCTCTGCTGGGGATCCTGGCGTTCATCGGGCTGTATGTGATTGCGCAGCGGACGGCGCGGATCTACGTGCATGAGGTGGTGCTGCTGGCGATGGGCGCGTGGCTGGGGCTGGGCCACAAGCGCATGGTGATCGTGTTCGGCATACTGGCGGCGATGGTGGTGGCGCGGCTGCTGGCGAAGTCGTGGAAAGGCTATGACGCGGAGAAGGACAAGCCGGTGGCGAATGCGGTGCTGCTGGCGCTGGCGGCGTTGATTGTGGTGGTGGCGTTTCCGAGCCGGAATGACCTTATGCGGCAGGTGGAACAGAAGAGTCCGGTGAAGGCGGTGGAGTATGTGAAGGCGCATCACCTGACGGGCAACATGATGAACACCTTCACGAACGGCGGCTACCTGATCTGGGCCCTGCCGGAGCATCCGGTGTTTGTGGATGGGCGCGCGGATGTGTATGAGTGGACGGGCGTGCTGCCGGAGGTGGCTGCGTGGGCGACGGCGAAGAGCGATCCGAATACGCTGCTGGACAAGTACGAGGTGAGCTTTTGCCTGCTGGAGCGGGGCACGCAGATTGCGAATGAGATGAGGCTGCTGCCGAACTGGAAGCCGGTGTATGCGGACAGGCAGTCGGTGATCTTTGTGCGGACGAGCGGCGCGGCGCCGTCATCGTAACAGCGCGGCTGTGCGTGCTGCCGGGGCCCTCAGGGCAGCACGAAGCGAATTGCGATATTCAGACCAACCATAATAACTGACGCTGCGGGGATGACGAGGAGCGCTTTGCGAAGGCGTTTTGGGTCGCCTCCGGCGATGGAGCCGATGATGCGCGAGCTGACGGCGAGGCCGATATAGCCGCAGGTGATGACGATGCCCATGGCGGTGCTGGTCATGCGGGGAAAGGCTCCGCCGACGATGGCGAGGATGGTGGGGAAGACGGGGGCCATGGAGAGTCCGGCGAGGAAGACGAGCGTGAAGGCGACGGCGGGCCTGCTGGTGCGAATCATGAAGAAGGTGGTGAAGACCATGGCGATGGACGCGACGAGGGTGACGTTGAGGGCGGAGGCGCGGAGCAGGACGGCGGAGATTCCGAGGCGACCGACGATGAGGCCGAGGGCGAAGCCGAGGGAGAGGATGTTGAGCGCGTGCTGCTCGGGGATGCCCTGGGCGATGAGGTGGCGGACGAGCCAGTTCCAGACGCCGATTTCGCAGGTGAAGTAGAGGAATATATAGAAGCCGAAGAGGAAGAGCGCGGGATGGCCGAGGACCGGGCCGGCGTCGGCAAGGATGAAGCGGCCAGAGCCGGAGGGCGGTGGCATGCGCGTGGCGAACTGGATGCCGAGGGTGATGGCGGCGAGCACGGCGACGGAGTAGCAGAGACGGACCCAGTTCTGCTTGAAGAGATTGGCGGAGATGAAAGGCGTGGCGAAGGCGCCGAGTCCGAAGAAGAGATTGACGAGGTTGAGGGCGGTGGCGCGGTGGGCGGCGTCAATATCGCTGGCGAGCGAGTTTGCTCCGGTGACGACGATTCCGCCGCCGATGCCGAGCAGGAAGAGGAGAAAGACGACGCTGCGGAATCCGGAAGAGCGGGGCAGTAGGGCGAGAGTGGCAGCGATGAAGGCGAGGCCGAGGATGAGGCCGATTTTTTTGCCTTCGTTATCGAGCAGCGGGCCGACGGCGAGCGAGGCGAGGATGAGCCCGAGGGCCTGCGCGAAGGCGATGATGCCGTTCTGGTGGGGCGTGAGGTGAAAGCGGTCGGAGAGTTCGGGCAGAATGGTGCCGAGCATGGCGGCGATCATTCCGTAGATAAAGATGGCGACGACGGCAGCGAAGATCAACATGCGAATTTCCTTTCCGATATCGAACTAGACTGCCGGGACCTCGACCCAGGCGCGGGTTTGGCTGCTTTCGAGGATGGCGCTGAGGATGTTGAGCTGGCGGAGACCGTCGGCGAAGGTGGGGTATTGCGGCGCGGCTTCGGGATTGGCGATGGAGGCGTAGAAGCGGCGGAAGAGCTGCTTGAAGGTGTCGTCGTAGCCCTCGCTGTGTCCGCCGGGAAGGTCGGCGAAGGGGCGCGCGGCGGGCAGCAGCAGCGCGGGGTCTTTGATGATGATCTGGTTGGCGCTGTCGCGGTGGCCGATCCAGAGCTCGTCGGGGCGCTCCTGGCTCCAGGCGACGCCGGATTTTGTGCCGTAGATTTCAATGCTGAGGCGGTTCTTGCGGCCGGCGGCGCACTGGCCTGCGGTCATGGCGCCACGGGTGCGGTCGCCCATGCGGAAGATGACTGCGCCGAAGTCCTCGGTGTCGACGGGCGTGGGGATGTATTCCTCCGCGCTGAGGGTGGTGTTGGCAAAGGTTTCAACGGAGTGCTTTGGTCGCTTGCGCACGGGGTGGAAGGTCTGCATGTCGGCGCAGAGCGAGGTGACGCGGAGCCCGGTGAGATGCTCGGCGGCGTCGAACCAGTGGGAGCCGACGTCGGCCATGCAGCGCGAAGGGCCGCCGTCTTTGGAGTCGACGCGCCAGTTCCAGTCGGTGTCGTAGAGCAGCCAGTCCTGCAGGTAGGAGCCCTGCAGGATGAGGATTTCTCCGAGGTCTCCGGCTTCGCGCATGGCGCGCATTTGCTGCACCATGGGGTAGTAGCGGAGGTTGTGGCAGACGGCAACGCGCAACTGCTTTTGCGCGGCGAGGGTGGCGAGTTCCTGCGCTTCAGCGGGACTGGTGGCGAGGGGCTTCTCGCAGAGGACGTGCTTGCCGTCGAGCAACGCCTGCCTGGCCATGCCGAAGTGCAAGGCGTTGGGCGTGCAGATGTGGACGGCGTGGATGGATGCGTCGCTGAGTATGGCTTCCGGCGTTGCGTAGGGAACGCCGAAGGCGGAGCCGAGTTTTTCCGCGGTGGCGATGTTTCTGCCGGTGATGGCGGCGGGCTCAACGTGTTCAATGCGACGCAGGGCTTCGAGGTGGACGCGGCCCATGAATCCGGTGCCGAAGATTGCGGTTCTGATTGGCTTCATTGTGCGATTCCTGATTGTTGCTTGTGTTTAGACCCACCAGGCTGCGCCGGGCTGCTCGCGGATGACGAGTTCGTTGAGGAAGAGAGCGGCTTTGGTGAGGCCTTCTTCGGCGGAGAGCAGGCTGTCTTCGTGTTCGATGGAGAGGACGTTGTCATAGCCGTACATGCGCAGGGTGGAGACGAACTCCTTCCACCACTCGGCGCCGTGGCCGTAGCCGCAGGTGCGGAAGAGCCAGCCGCGGTTGCGCTCGTCGGTGTAGGACTGGGTGTCGAGGACGCCGGTGCGCGGCAGGTTGGCGGGGTAGAGCTGGGTGTCCTTGGCGTGGACGTGGAAGATGGCGTCGCCGAGGACGCGGACGGCGGCGATGGGATCGATGTTCTGCCAGAAGAGATGGCTGGGATCGAGGTTGCATCCGACGCTGGGGCCGGCGATGGCGCGGAGCTTGAGCATGGTCTCCGGGCTGTGGACGACGAAGCCGGGATGCATTTCAATGGCGATCTTTACGCCGTGGTCGGCGGCGAATTTTCCGTGCTCGGTCCAGTATGGGGCGACGACCTCGTCCCATTGCCACTTGAGGGTTTCAAGGTAGTCGGGGGGCCATGCGCAGGTGACCCAGTTGGGGGACTTTGCGCCGGGCGCGTCGCCGGGGCAGCCGGAGAAATCGACGACGACGGGGATGCCGAGCTTTTCGGCGAGCAGGATGGTTTTGCGGCTGATGCCGGCGTCGTGTTGTGCGCGGGCGGGGTCAGGATGGAGTGGGTTGCCGTGGCAACTGAGCGCGCTGATGGTGACGTCGCGCTCGGCGAGCAGGATTTGAAACTCGGCGAGGGAGTTGGCGTCGTCGAGCATGCTGAGCTTGCAGTGCGCGTCGCCGGGATAGTTGCCGGTGCCCAGCTCGACGGTGTTGATGCTGATGCCGCGAAGCTTGTCGAGGACGGCGGGAAAAGAGAGCTGCGAGAGCAGCGGGGTGAAGACTCCTACTTTCATTCCGGCGATGGACTCCTATTTTTATTCAGGAGCCATGATACGCGAGAGATGCGGAGGCTAGCTGCGTTGCGGGCGGGATGCGAGGAGGTGCGTGCCGATGAAGTTGTTGGCGGCGATGGAGTCGCAGAGCGGGGACCACTGGCATCCGTGGCAGGCCTGGCGGATTGTGCCTGATTGAAATGCGAGGCGCATGCGGTCGAGCGTAGCGGAGGCGAGGGAGAGCGATGTGCCGGGCAGGATGGGTTGTTGCAGGAGGTCCGAAAGGGCTTCTGCGGCGAGGGTGTCTCGCTCGGAGACGGAGGTGTTGCGGCAGTGGCAGGACGCTTCGGCGAGAAGCGGGGCGCAGATGTCGTCGGGCGCGAAGGTGATTTCGATGGTCTGGGTACCGGAGGCGATCTGCGCGGTGATGCGGTCGAAGTTGGCGATGAAGTCCGGCGAGTAGCCCTTGCCTGCGAAGGTGAGCATGCAGAGCAGATGATGGGGGCGAAGGCGGATGGTCACGAGCGGCTCCAAATTTGTGAGCGGAGTGTGCGCGCTCGCGCGGTGCAAGCGCGCAGTGACTTGATGGTAGCGCAGTTAGTGGACGAGGTAGATGGCGGTCTGGCCGGGAGCGAGCTGCATGGTGAGCGAGCCGTGGGCGAGGGTGGCATGCGATGCGCCGAGCGCGGGCGTGAATTGCGAGCATGCTGCGAGGGCCGTTTCCGGCGTGGAGAAGGTGAGCGTGCGGGGCACATTTGAGTGGTTGGCGATGACCAGGACGCGTTCGGGGCTGGACGGCGTGCAGCCATGCGCAATGTTGCCGGCGCGGACGAAGGCGAAGACGGTCTTGTCCATATATATGTCCTGCTGGAGGCCGGTTTGGAGCGCAGGGTGCCGGGCGCGGAAGTGGAGCAGGGTGCGGAGGTAGTGATGGACGGATTGCTGCTCGGGAGTGCGTCCGGCGGGGGTGAAGGCGTTGGCGTGGTCGCCGGGGAATCCGCCGGGGAAGTCGTGGCGGTTGTCGGGATCGTTTCCGCCGCGCATGGCGATTTCGTCTCCGGAGTAGATTTGCGGCATGCCGCGCAGGGTGGAGATGAGGGCGAAGGCCATCTTGAGGTCGGGAACGGTTGCGCCGGGAACGGTGAGGAAGCGCATGGTGTCGTGGTTGCCGATGAAGGTGACGAGGCGGTTGGGGTGCGGGTAGAGGCGGTCCTGGCGGAGGACGTTTTCGAGGTTGCTCATGGGCTGGTTCTGGATGAGCACCTTGCGCAGCATGAAGTACATGGGGAAGTCGAAGGGTGTGTAGAGGCCGGTGTCGACGGTGCCTTCGTGACCGGGGCGGGCGACGCCTCCGGCGAAGTAGGAGACGAGGGTGGGGTCGGGGTTGAAGACTTCGCCGACGGTGGTGAGGTGGGGAAAGAGCTGATGGAGCCGGGCGTGGAAGTTGTGCCAGAAGACGCGGTTGACGTAGGGGAAAGTGTCGAGGCGGAGGCCGTCGAGGCCGGCGGTTTCGACCCACCAGACGGCGTTCTGGATGAGGTACTGGCTGACGAGGGGGTTTTCCTGATTGAGATCGGGGAGGACGTTGGCGAACCAGCCCAGTTGGATGTCCTTTTGCTGTGCCCAGGTGGCGTGCGGGTCGGTCAGGGAGGCGAAGTTACCGTTGGCGGGATCATGGTGGGCGACGGTTCCGTGGAACCAGTCGGGTGTGGGCGGGTCCTTGGCCCAGGGGTTGGCGGCTCCGACATGGTTGGGCACGGTATCGAGGACGAGCTTCATTCCATCGGCATGGACTGCGTGGGCGAGGGCGATGTAGTCGGCGAGCGTGCCGAAGTGGGGATCGACGGCATACATATTGGTGGCGGCGTAGCCGTGATAGTCCTGGGCGCCGCCGGAGTTGTCGTAGATGGGGGTGGTCCAGATGGTGGTGATGCCGAGCCGCTTGAGGTAGTTGAGGTGCTGCTGGATGCCGCGGAAGTCTCCGCCATGCCAGCCGCGGGGCAGAGCGCGCTGGCTGGGTTGGGGATCGTTGGCGGTGTCTCCGTCAGCGAAGCGGTCGGTCATGATGAGGTACATGACGTCACGAGAAGAGAATCCCTGGAAGCCGGCGGATGCGGGCTTGCGACGGTCGAGGTGGTAGGGACGCGATGTGGAGCCGGAGGCGTTGGTGACGCGCAGGGTGAGAGTTTGCGGCGCGGCGTGGGTGGTGCGAAGCCAGACGAAGAGGTAGTGTCCGTTGGCGGAGGCGTGGGTGCGGGTGACGGCGACGTGGCTGCCGGAGACGGCGACGGTTGCGCGGGAAAGATGATTGCCGTGCAGCAGGAGCATGGGTGAGGGGAATGTAGCCCACCAGTTGGGCGGGTCGATTTTGTCGATGCAGGGGGCGGTGCTGGTTGTGGCGAGGCAGTTGGTTTGGGCGAGGATGACGCAGCAGGGCAAGGAACAGAGAAGGGCAAGTGCTGCGGTCCGCGCTCGGGCTAACATGTGGGCTCCTGATGGGAGAGTAGATGATTCTGGTTTTGACCCGCAGGGCGGGTTGTACATATCCGGCAGGTGCGGCAAAAAATTGCCACGGCGGGTTGAACCGCCGTGGCGACCGGAATTGAACTCGGGGGAAGCCTGGAACGAATTCGCCTGTTCAGGCTACAAATCTCGAGTCATTGGAGACTAAATGCCTCCGGAGTGAGGACGGGCAATGCACCGGACGGCAATTTTTGTTCAAATGTTTATCACTAGATAAGTATTTTATAATCAAATATTTACAGTGTTACTTTAACAGCGGTACGAGGCTTGAGAGGCGTTGACCTGCGCGTAAAGAGCGCGTAGAACTATAGTGTTTCAAAGGAACACGGCATGGGAATCCAGGACGACCGTTCGGAGCCGGGCGAGTCTATGGGGCAGTCCGGGTCACGGACTACGGGGCAATCCCCAGTATCGTCCCGGGTGTGTTTTGGCCTGTTTGAGGCCAACCTGGAGACCGGGGAACTGCACAAGTCCGGCATCCGGATACGGATACAGGCGCAGCCATTCCGGATATTAACGATGCTGCTGGAGCGTCCGGGTGAGGTGGTGACCCGGGAGGAGATCCAGCAGCGGCTGTGGGGCGACAACGTAATTGTCGACTTCGATCACAGTCTGGGCACGGCAATCAACAAGATACGGGACGCGCTGGGCGATACGGCGGAGAACCCCAGGTTTATAGAGACGCTGGCGCGGCGGGGCTACCGTTTTATTGCGCCGGTGTCGGTGTCTTCGATGGCGGTTGCGTTGGGCGAAGGTGAATCTGCCGCGCAGGAGCCGGCGCGGGCTGTATGGCCGCGATGGATCTGGTGGGCCGCTGGAGCCGCCGTGCTGCTGGCTGGTGTGGCGGTGGCGTTTGTCGCGGGACGGTTCAGTGCGGCAGTGTCGGGTCCGCTTCCGCCTCCTTTAATTACGCAGGTGACTTTTTCAGGCCGGGTGTCTCCGAATGACCTGCAATTTGAGAGCCTGGCGGGAACGGCGACGGACGGCTCGCGGATTTACTTTTCAGAGATCGAGAACGGGCAATCGCAGATTGCCCAGGCATTGATTGCGGACGGCGAGACGAGTCTGCTGGGGGTTCCGTCAGAGATTGCGGCGCCGGCGCTGGGGGACATATCGCCGGACGGTTCGAAACTGCTGCTGCGGAACCACCTTACGACGTCAGCGGAGCAGGCGCTATGGATTGTATCGACGATCGGCGGGGACGCGCGGCGGGTACCGGGCGTACTGGCGCACGACGCGACGTGGATGCCGGATGGCAATCGGATTTTGTACGCGAAGGACAACGATCTCTACATTGGGAATGAAGATGGTACGGGGGTTGAGAAATTTGCGACGCTGCCGGGGCGGGCCTTCTGGCTGCGTTGGTCTCCTGATGGGAGCGTTCTGCGATTTACGCTGCTGAACAGCGAGACCCACGCGACGGCCCTGTGGCAGATCGCAGCTGACGGCAAGGAGTCGCATCCGCTGCTGCCGGGATGGAACAGCCCGCCGGCGGAGTGCTGCGGGAGCTGGACGGCGGACGGGCGGTATTACGTTTTCCAGTCGACGCGGGATGGCAACACCAATATCTGGCAGATGGACGAAAAGCCGGGATGGTTTGGGAGCAGCAGGCCGTTGCAGCTTACGAACGGGCCGCTGAGTTTTCAGGCTCCAATTACGGCGCGCAGCGGGGAGCGTATTTTTTTTATCGGATTGAATACGCGGTCGGAGTTGCTGGGGTACGATGCGAAGCGGCAGATTTTTGCTCCGTATGCGAGCTATCTGAGCAATGCGCGGAAGGTGAGCTACTCGCATAACCGTCATTGGGTGGCCTGGGTGAAACAGGACGACGGCACGCTATGGCGCAGCCGCGTGGACGGCAGCCAACGCATGCAACTGACAGCAAAGCCGATGAAGGTCTTCTTAATGCACTGGAGTCCAAATGGACATCGATTGCTGGTGATGGGGCACAAGCCGGGCGATTTGTGGCGGCTGTACATGGTGGATGCGGAGGGTGGACACGTGCACGCACTGCTGCATGAAGACCGGAATGAAGCCGATCCTACATGGTCTGCTGACGGCAAGACGGTGGCGTTTGGGCGGCTGCCGCAATTGATGTCGGATGAGCCGGGACCGGACGCGATTTATTTGCTGAACCTGGCGACGAAGAAGGTAAGCGAGCTGCCGGGATCGGAGGGGTTGTTCAGCCCGCGGTGGTCTCCGGATGGGCGGTATATCGCCGCGATAACCCATGACCAGACGAAATTGATGCTCTACGACACCACCACGAAGAAGTGGCGGGTGCTGACGCAGGGATACCTTGCTGACCCGGTATGGTCGAATGCCGGCAAGGCGATCTACTTCCACGATTTTGTACAGCCCGAACAGCCGATCTACAAATTGACGATAGCGGACGATCACAAAACCCTGATCGCCGGGCTGAGCGATCTGCGTTCGGCGGACGCGGTGGACTACCGCTTTGCGGGGATGGCGCCGGGCGGCGTACCGCTGGTGAATGTGCGGCTGTCGACCGCGAACATCTATTCCGCGCACGTGAGGCAGCGGTAGCCGCGCGGCGTGCTGATTTCCATACCGGTTCGAGATGAAAAAAACGGTTTGAAGCTGCCCCTGTTACGAAATCAGAGGCAGCCCCAAACCGCAGATGGTCAAAAAGGTTGCGCGATCAGAAGCTCAGATGGAGCGACATCTGAATCTGACGCGGAGCGCCGATGGTGTGGGAGACGTAGCCCAGGCCATTGGGGCAATTGAAGAAAGTGTTTGACGGCGCGTTGCCCTGCGCGCAGGAGGAGGGTGTTGGAGCCGGCGGGGTTCCCTGGACTGGGAAGTCGTTGTAGCCCTCATTCTGCGAGACGTTGTCGTTGGGGACGTCAAAGCTGGCGCTGTTGGTGAGGTTGAAGATATCGAAGTTGTATTTTGCGTTGATTTTTTCGGTGATTCTGAAGTTTTTGACGATCGATACGTCGGCGCGCTTCTGGAAGGACTGGCGGAAGATGTTGCGTTGTCCGCTGGTGAAGTTGGTTTCAAATGGATCGTTTGAGGGGATGCCGCCGTTGAGGTTGCCGGGAGCGAATAGCGGCAGTGTGAAGCAGGAGGCATCGAGCGCGGGCGTGCCGAAAGCGCCGGAATGTCCGGTGTAAGCAGTTTTCGGTTTGCAGCCCGGCGCGAGTGGAACGATGGGGTTGGTGATGCCGTCGGAAGTTCCGTAGTAGATGCTGCCGACCGCGCCGGAGTAGTCGATGACGCTGTAGGGCTGGCCGCTCTGCAGGACGGTGAGTCCTTCGAGGGTCCAGCCATTGCCGATGCGTCCGGCGAGGGAATTCTCCGCGAAGAAGTTGGGCGAGGTGAAGGAGTAGTTGAAGTTGATGACATGGGTGCGGTCAAAGTCGGACGAGGCGTAGCCGTCGCGCAGGTTGAGCGGATTGTTGCCGTTGAAGAACAGGCCCATGGCGCTCTGCTCGTCGAGCGAGTGGGAGTAGGTGTAGGAGACACCGGCCTGAATGCCGTGGCTCAGGCGCTTTTCAAAGTGCGCGACCAGCGAGTTGTAGGCGGAGACGCCGGCGGCCTTGTAGGTTTCAGACTCAGCGGAGTAGCCGACATAGGGAACGCGGAGGTCAATGTTGCCGCCCTCGTATGTGCCCAGGTAGCTGGTGCCATCAGGAAGCGTGGCGGGAGCGCAGTTGCAGTAGTCACCGTTGGATGGATCCGGAGCCTGTACGGCGTATCCGTAGGTGTAGTTCTGCCCGTTGATGGGGTTGCCGGGCGAGGCGATTCCGGCCTGGTTGAAGGGGACGGGAAGCACCTCGTGCCGGCCTAAATTGCCGACGTAGCCGATGTCGATGGCCATGTCGCTGCGGGGCTGCCACTGCACGTCAAGCGTGTAGTTGATGGTGTAGGGGAGCTTGTTGGCGCGGTCGTAGGTGGCGATGGAGAAGAGCTGCGCGCCGTTCTCAATTGACGAGACGGAGGGCAGGTATTTGGTGATGTCGGCAGGGTTGCCGCTGGGCTGCAGGCCGGGCGTGGTTCCCCAGGGGTTGGAGAGACTGATGTCGCCGGTGCAGGCGGAGACGATAGACGGCGCGCCGGGGCACTGGATGGTGTTGACGAAGGGCGGAGTCATGGTGACGCCGAAGGGTCCGCCGGTGACTTCTCCGGCCGCGTATCCGGGCGAGAGATAGGTGAAGAGCTCGCCACGGTCGTAGTAGAAGCCGGTTCCGGAGCGGATAACGACGTTGCCGTTAAACCTGTGGGGCTGCCAGGCAAGGCCGAGGCGAGGGCCGATGCCCCACTGTCGTCCGGTAAGTGTGGTGTTGCTGACCCCCTTGGAGGGATAGAGCTTGTTGTTGCCGGCGACGATGAAGCCGTTGGTGACGACCTGGCTGCCGTCGAACGAGTAGAGCGAGGGATCGAAGTTGAAGATGCGGCCGTATTTTTCAGTAAGTCCGCCGTTCCAGTCATAGCGTATGCCGGCGGTGAGGCTGAGGGTGGGGAGGATCTGGAATTTGTCCTGCAGATACATGCCGACCTGATTGGCGCGGTAGTAGCGGTTGGCATTGCCGAGCATGAAGGACGTGGTGGTGAAGTCGTCATTCTGATAGGCGATGTTGCCGAGCAGGAAGTTGGCGAAGTCGGGCGTGGCGATCATGCCCTTTCCGGTGCGCTCGTTACGGACATTGAGTTGGGTGTAGGAGTAGCTTCCGCCGAAGGTGACGGTATGCCGACCGACCGACCAGATGGCGTTGGCCGAGGGCATGATCCGGTTTTGGAAAAGGCCGGTGAAGGGGCCTTGCGTGAAGGAGCCGGGCCCGATGTTCATGGCCGCGTCGTAGAGGTAGTTGGGATTGTTGGGGGAGTTATTTCCGTAGTCGTCAATGATGCTGATGCCGGGGAAGTAGCTGGACCCGAAGGTGTTGATGCCGGCCTGCTGGGGCGTGAAGGGCTGCTGATTGACGCCGTAGGCTTTCTCGCGGATGAAGCCGAGGACCTCGGTGACGCTGAAGCTGGGGCTGAGGATCTGGGTGTTGTTGAGCGAGAAGACCTGGCTGCCGGTGTCGAGTTTCTGATTAAAGCCGGAGACGTTGGAGTAGGCGTAGGGCGCATTGAGCGGATCGTGCTGGTAGTAGTACTTGAGAGAGATCGTGTCTGATTTGGTTGCGTTCCAGTCAAGGTTGGCGACGGCCTGATCGGCAGTGAAAACAGATGTGCCTGGGATGGAGGAGTTGAAGGGGTCGCTGTAGGTTGCGGGCGCGTCTGTGGTGGCCGATGGGACGAGGTACTGTCCGTTCGGAAGCTTGTACTGCATGAGGAACAGCGCGACGGGGTTGATCTGATCGGGTGTTACGTTGTCGCTCCAGTTTGCGTTTGCCACGGCGGCCAGAGCTTCGGGGCTGCGATTATCGGTGAGGCCGGGAGGCACGATGAGGCGGGAGATGCCGATTTCCTGATCGGACGCGTGGGTGTGCTGATAGGCGAGGTAGTAGAAGAGTTTGTCCTTGATGATGGGTCCGCCCGCGTCGCCGCCAAGGGTGTAGCGATGCAACTGCGGAACCATCTCGTTTTTGGGTAGAAAGGTGGACTGCTTGAAGAAGAAGGGCGCGGCGTTGAGCCAGCTGGTTCCGCGGTTGAAATAGGCGCCGCTGTGAAAGGCGTTGGCGCCGGAGGCGGTGCTCATGTCAATGTGCGCGCCGCTGGTGGAGCCCTGCTGTGCGTCGTACATGGAGGTGTTGACGCGGATTTCAGAGAGCGTCTCGGGAGCAGGAGTGGGCAGTGCGTTGCCGATGGCGAGATAGACCGAAGCGCTGCTTTGCTCCGTGCCGCCTGCGCCGCCGTTGCCTACGCCGGTGTTGTTGACGATGCGGGCCGAGGCCACCTGGCTGGTGCTTTTGCCGTTGAAAAGGTTGCTGGCGTCGACGCCGTTGAGCAGGAAGCTGTTGGAAGTGTCGCGCTGTCCGTTGGCCCAGATGGGGGCGTTGCCCATGCCGCTGTTGGAGCCGGTTCCGCCGGAGAGCTCAGCGTTGACGCCGGGAGCCAGAATGGCGGCGCCGGTGAAGCTGCCGGTGGGCAGCGGGATGGAGTCGATCTGCGATTTATCGAGGACATAGCCGTTGGTGGTGTCGACGGCGTTGAGCAGAGGGGTGTCTTCGACAGTGACCGATGTGCTGACCTCGCCGACCTTCAGCTGCACATTGACAGTGGCGGTGCGGTCAGCCTGTACGAGGATGGAGGGAATCTTCTGGGTGTCGAAACCGTCGTGGATGAAAGTGATGGCGTATGCGCCGAGGGGGAGATTGAAGAAGTTGTAGGAGCCGTCGGGTCCGGTTTTAACGATGCGTGTGAGCCCGGTTTGTGTGCCGGTGGCGGTCACAGTGGTGCTGGGCAGGGCACTACTGGATGTGTCTGTGACCAGTCCGGTGATGGCTCCGAGGGTTTGCTGGGCGTGGGATGCGACGGGAAAAGCGAGGAGAAGCAGAAGGGTGGCGGAAAGCCCTTTGATTTTAGACATCACAGATTTTGCCTCACGAAAGGAAATTGCAAATGGAAATACAAAAACATCGGGGCGGACGGGCCGCTCACGATAGAGCCTGTTGTGCTGTTTTCTAGTTTTTATGCGACCTGGGTGTTAAGCGACTTGGCTCAGAACGAATTCCAGCAGGTTTGCTGGAGAATCCGTGGTCTGCCTGCCTGGATTGGCAGGCATCTTCAGGTGAGCATATCGAATTTCCGGGTTGCCACAAGAGGGAATGTGCCCGTATAGAGAATTTCTTCGCGCTCAATAACCTTTGCTTATAGCGGCTGCAGAAGGGATGTTAAATCCCGCCGGGAGGCGCGGAAGGATGGGCTATGCTTTAGAGCAAAAGCAGAGTTGCCGCAGCGGGTGCCCGTTTTAAAGAGAGCACCGGGTCGCCGCTTCTGTTGGTGGCGTTGGCTCCAGGGTTGCAGCTTTGTCCCACCTTATTTCTGCTTTTGCCTGAAGGGGCCAAACTGCTGGCGATTATTGACCGAGGGGATAGTTCTGCAGATGCGCGAGCGCATTGAAGCATATTTTGGATTTTCCGAGCACGAAACCAACTGGCGAACGGAGATTCTTGCCGGTGTGACGACGTTCATCACGATGGCGTACATCATCTTCGTGAATCCGTCGATACTTGCGCAGGCGGGGATGCCGCTGGCGGCGGTGACGGCGGCGACGTGCCTGTGCGCGGCGTTCGGTTCGATCATGATGGGTCTGCTGGCGAACTATCCGCTGGCGCTGGCTCCGGGCATGGGGCTGAACGCGTACTTTACCTACACGGTGGTGAAGGGCATGGGCGTGCCGTGGCAGACGGCGCTGGGTGCGGTGTTCATTTCAGGCGTGATTTTTCTGCTGCTGACGTTCACGGGAATCCGGCAACTGCTGCTGGCTTCGATTCCGGACCAACTGCACTCCGCGGTGGCGGGCGGCATAGGGTTGTTCATTGCGTTTATCGGGCTGCGGAATGCGGGGATTATTGTGCCGAACAGCGCGACGATGGTGACGCTGGGGAATTTGCGCGCGCCGACGGCGGCGCTGGCGGTGTTCGGGATACTGCTGATAGCGGTGCTGCAAACATTTCGTGTGAAGGCTTCAATGCTGATCGGCGTGCTGGGGACGATGCTGCTGGGAATCGTGTTGCACCAGGTGCATTGGGAACCGCAGAGGTTCCAGCTGAGCGCGCTGAAAGGGACGGCGTTCCATTTGAATATTCGGGCGGCGCTGCACATGAGCGCGTTCGAGATTATTTTTGTGTTTTTGTTTGTGGATTTGTTCGACAACATCGGCACGCTGGTGGCGGTGGCGGACCGTGCGGGACTAATTGAGCCGGACTACACGATTCCGCGGCTGACGCGCATCTTTTTTGCGGACGCTACGAGCACGGTGGTGGGATCGCTGGTGGGGACGAGCACGGTGACGAGCTACATCGAGTCAGCGGCGGGCGTGGCCGTGGGCGGGCGAACGGGCGTTACGGCGATTACGACCGGTCTGTTGTTTCTGGTGGCGCTGTTTGTGGCTCCTCTGGTGGGAGCGATTCCGACGTTTGCGACGGCCCCGGCGCTGATTCTGGTGGGCGCGCTGATGCTGGGCGGCGTGGGGAAGATTGAGTGGGGCAATCCGCTGGTGGCGATTCCGTCGTTCCTGACGCTGGTGATGATTCCGCTGACGTACTCGATTGCGACGGGGCTGAGCTTTGGGCTGATTGTGTTTGCGATGCTGGAGTTGATCTCCGGCAATGGCAAGCGGAAGAACTGGCTGCTGTACACGCTGGCGGCGCTGTTTGTGCTGCGGCTGATTTATTTGGCGCATGGCTGACATGAAGGCCAGCGCCGGAGGGTGATTTGGGCACGGAGACGCTGAACACGGAAGCGATGGAAGCGGCGACGCTGATAACCGGCGACGGCGTGAAGACGCCTGTGGATACGGGGTATGGATTGCGGCAGAATGTGCTGTCACCAATGGAGACGCTGGCGCAGTCAATCTCGACGATAGCGCCGAGCACGTCGGCGGCGCTGACGATTCCGCTGGTGTTTACGCTGGCAGGCCAGGGAACGTGCGCGGCGTATGTGATTGCGATGCTGGCGATGTTCCTGGTGGCGATGTGCATTGCGGTGTTCGCGCGCGATTCGGCCTCGCCGGGCTCGCTGTTCATGTATACGCGGACGAACCTGCCTGCGGGGTTTGCGGCGATTACGGCGTGGGCGCTGCTGTTTGCGTATGTGATGACGGCGGCATCGGTGATCGGCGGGTTCCTGAATTACTCGTATGTGTTTCTGGGTGCGTATGGGAAGTACGTTCCCTCGGCGGTTCTGGTGCTGGTGGCGGCGGGGGGCGCGATGTGGATTGCGTATCGCGATGTGAAGATTTCAGCACGGATGATGCTGTGCATCGAGGCGGTGTCCGTGTGTCTGATTGCAGTGGTGATCGGGTGCACGCTGTGGCGGCACGGGCTGCACGTGGACATGACGCAGATCCAGTTGAAGGGCGCGTCGCTGCCGGCGGTAAGCATGGGCGGCATGCTGGCGATCTTCAGCTTTGTGGGATTTGAGAGTGCGACGACGCTGGGCACGGAGGCGCGGGAGCCGCTTAAGACGATTCCGCGGGCTCTGCTGCTGAGCGCGCTGCTTTCGGGAACGTTTTTCGTGATATGCGCGTACGGCGAGGTGATGGGGTTCCACGGCTCACATGAGACGCTGGGGCAGTCGGCCGCGCCGCTGCGTTATCTGGCGCAGCAGGCGGGCATTGGGCTGGTTGGGCCGGTGATTGACGCGGGCGTGCTGGTGAGCATGTTTGCGGCGACGCTGGGCTGCGTGATCGCCGCCGGGCGTTTGCTGATGCTAATGGCTCATCATGGGCTGGTGCATCGCGTGTTCGCGAAGACGCACAGCCGGAATGAGACTCCGGCGCTGGCGAGTGTGCTGGCGGGATTGCTGGCGGCGGCTCCGGTGGCGATTGTGGCGGAGCGCGGCGCGAGCGGCGCGGAGATCTATGGCTGGATGGGAGCGCTGGCGGTGTTCGGATTCTTGACGGCGTATGCGCTGGCTACGGTTGCGATGACGCAGCATCTGCGGCACCGGGCACGGCTGAAGTTCAAATGGATTGCGCTGGCGATGGGCGCGATTCTGGCCATTGCCGCGGCGATGGTTGGAACGCTGTTTCCAGTACCGCCCGCGCCGTACCGGTATTTCCCGTATGTCTATGCTGCGTATCTGCTGGCGGGCTGCGGATGGTATGCGGTGACGCGGTTGCGCGCGGCGCGGGTGTCAGGCTGAGGGCGGAATGCCGATGTCCTCGTTCCAGACGGCGGGGTTGGCGCGGATGTAGCCGGCGAGCATGGTGATGCACTCGGCGGAGTTGATGTCGATGACTTCGACGCCGGATTCGCGCAGCCAGCGGATGCCGCCGAGGAAGTTTTGCGATTCGCCGATGACGACGGTGCGGAAGCCGAACTGGCGGACGAGTCCGCTGCAGTACCAGCAGGGCGCAAGCGTGGTGACCATGATGAGGTCGCGATAGGATGCCTGGCGTCCGGCGCGGCGGAAGGCATCTGTCTCGGCGTGGATGGAGGGGTCGTCCTGCTGGACGCGGCGGTTGTGTCCGGCGCTGATGAGCTGGCCGTGCGCATTGAAGATGGCGGCGCCGATGGGGACTCCACCTTCTGAGAGGCCGAGGCGGGCTTCGGCAATGGCGGTCTGGAGCATGGCGGCGTAGTTGGGGGATTGGTTTGTCATAGGAATCAGTAATGGATTTTCGATGCGCTGTTTTGCCAGGCCTGAAAGCTTTCCCAGGCTTCGTCGCCGAGGAGTTGCGTGGATGGGATGGAGCGGCTTTGATGGGGAAGGGCGAGCTCGCGATAGAGGAAGGCGTCGTCGAAGTTGACGCGCGCGGCCTCAGCGGCGGTGTTGCCGTAGTAGATGGCGTCGATCCGGGCCCAGTAGATAGCGGCCAGGCACATGGGGCAGGGCTCGCAACTGGTGTAGATTTCGCAGCCGTCGAGGCTGAAGCTGCCGAGCTTGCGGCAGGCGAGGCGGATGGCGTTGACCTCGGCGTGCGCGGTGGGGTCGTTGGTCTCGGTGACGGAGTTGGCGGCTTCGGCGAGGAGCTGGCCGTCGCGCACAATGACGGCTCCGAACGGGCCGCCTCGTCCGGCGCTAACGTTGGCGGTAGCGAGCGCGATGGCTCGTCGCATGAAGTCGATTTGTTGTTGCGTGGGCATGGAAGTAGCTTCTCCGCTTGCTTGTTGCGGGGACACGCGAGAAAGTAATGCCAGTATGGCACAGGCATTTGTTTCAACGAAGGTGGTGACGCCGGAGGGAGTTCGCGCGGCGGTGGTGCTGGTGCGTGAGGGGAAGATTGCGGCGGTGACGCCGGCGGGCGAGGTTCCGGCGGATTGCGAAGTGCATGACTTTGGCGAGCGGGCGCTGTTGCCGGGGCTGGTGGATCCTCACGTTCATATCAATGAGCCGGGACGCACGGAGTGGGAAGGATTTGCGACAGCCACGCGGGCGGCGGCTGCGGGGGGATATACGACATTGATGGACATGCCGTTGAATTGTCTGCCGGCGACGACGACCGTGGATGCGCTGACGGCCAAGCGGGACGCGGCTGCGGGCAAGTGCATGGTGGATTGGGCGGCGTGGGGCGGTGTGTCCGGCAATAACGCCGAGCACATTGAGCCGCTGGCAGCAGCGGGAGTGCGCGGGTTCAAGTGCTTTCTGGCGGAGCCGGGCGTGGATGGATTTTTCCGCGTGGATGAAGCGGAGTTGCGGAAGGCTGGGCCGCATCTGCGGGCGACGGGATTGCCGCTGCTGGTGCATGCCGAGTTGCCTGCGCCGCTGGAGCGGGCGGCTGCGGCGTTGGAAGGTAGCGACTGGCGGAGGTATGCGACGTATCTGGCATCGCGGCCGGATGCGGCGGAGGTGGATGCGATTGCGCTGATGCTGAGCCTGTGCCGGGAGTACGGGTTCCGGCTGCACATTGTGCATCTGGCGACGGAGCAGGCGCTGGGCATGCTGCGCGAGGCGCGCGCGGAGGGGCTGCCGGTGACGGTGGAGACGTGTCCTCACTATTTGTATTTTGCGGCGGAGGAGATTGCGGATGGCAGCACGCTGCATAAGTGCGCGCCTCCTATTCGGAGTGGAGCAAACCGCGAGGCGCTGTGGCGGGCGTTGGTGGAAGGCGACATCGACATGATTGGGACGGACCACTCGCCGTGCCCGCCGGAGATGAAGCGCATGGAAGAGGGAAGCTTTAAGACGGCGTGGGGCGGGATTTCGAGTCTGGCGGTGGCGCTGCCGGTGGTGTGGACAGGGATGCGGGAGTGGGGGCTGGGTTTGGATGCAGTGGCACAGTGGATGGCGCTGCAGCCGGCGAAACTGGCGGGGTTTGATGCGCAGAAGGGCGCGATTGCCGTGGGGAATGACGCGGACTTTATGGTGTTCGATGAGGATGCGGAGGTGCGCGTTGCGGCGGATGCGCTGCACTTCCGGCACGCGATTTCTCCGTATGTGGGCGAGACATTGCGCGGGCGGGTGGAGGCCACTTACGTGCGCGGCGCATGCGTCTTTGAAGAGGGAGCGTTTGCGAAAAGCGTGCGCGGGCGGGCTTTGTAGCGGTCGCGATGACCGGATGTATAATTGGAAATCTTTTTCCAAGTGCGGGTTGCGCAGCCGCGTGTGATGCGCGCTCCCGTTGAAGGTGCAGGTTTGCAGCAGCGAATTGTAGGCACATCGAGCGTGCGCAAAGAAGGCGCGGCGAAGGTGTGCGGCACCGCCCGCTACATTGATGACATCACGCTGCCGGGAATGCTGCATGGGGCGACGGTGCGCAGCTCGATTGCGCGGGGACGCATCACGAAGATCACGTTTGACGCAGCGATTCCGTGGGACGAGTTCACAGTGGTGACGGCTGCGGATATTCCGGGCGCGAACTGCATTGCTCTCATCCAAAATGACTGGCCATGTTTAGCGGCGGAGGCGGTGAATCATCCCGAGGAGCCGATTGTGCTTCTGGCGCATGCGGACAAGCACAGGTTGGCGGAGGCGGTCGCAGCGGTGCGCGTGGAGTATGAGGCGCTGCCGTCCGTCCACTCGATTGCTGAAAGCGAGCGCAAGGACGCCGTGGTGTGGGGCGAAGACAACGAGTTCAAGCGCTACCTGATGGAAAAGGGCGATGTGGACGCGGTGTGGGCCGGCGCTGATTTCATCGTAGAGGGCGAGTACGAGACGGGTGCGCAGGAGCATCTCTACATCGAGAACAACGGCGTGATTGCGGAGTACTCCGATGCGGCGGGGGTGGCGATTCATGGATCGATGCAGTGCCCGTTCTATGTGCACAAGTCGCTGGTGAAGCTGATGGCGCTGCCGGAAGATAAAGTGCGCGTGGTGCAGGTGGAGACGGGCGGCGCGTTCGGCGGCAAGGAGGATTATCCTTCGATGATTGCCGCGCATGCGGCACTGCTGGCGCGCAAGTCGGGACGCCCGGTGAAGATTATGTATGACCGCGCGGAGGACATGGCCGCGACGACGAAGCGGCATCCCTCGCGCACGCGGCATCGCACGGCGGTGACAAAAGACGGGAAGCTGCTGGGCGCGGAGATTGATCTGACGCTGGACGGCGGGGCTTATTCGACACTGTCGTCAACGGTGTTGTCGCGGGCTACGATTCATGCCGGCGGATGCTACTTCTGGCCGAGCCTGCGGGTGCGCGCTCGGGCGATGGCGACGAACTCGCCGCCGCATGGGGCGTTTCGCGGATTCGGCGCTCCGCAAAGTTTGTTTGCGATGGAGCGGCATATGGATCGCGTGGCCGCGGCTGTGGGTCTTACGCCGGAAGAGTTGCGGCGGCGGAATTTTCTAAGGCCGGGGCTGACGACGAGCACGGGACAGGGGATTCCGGAGGGTGTGGACCTTGCGCATTTGCTGGAGCGGGCGATGGAGCTTTCAGGATACGAGGAGAAGCGGCTGCGCTTTGCGCGCGAGAACGAGGGACGCGCGGTAAAGAAGGGGATCGGCATGGCGGCGTTTCTGCATGGAGCTGGCTTTACCGGATCGGGCGAGCAGCGGATGGGTTCGGTTGCGGCGATGGATGCGACGTGGGACGGCACGCTGCGCGTGCTGGTTTCAAGCACGGAGTTTGGGCAGGGAACGAACACGATTCTGTGCCAGATAGCGGCGGAGACGCTGGGCGTGGATTACGGCGCAGTGCAGATGGGGCCGGCGGACACGAGCCTTGTGCCGAACAGCGGGCCTACGGTGGCGTCGCGAACGGCGATGGTGGTGGGCAGGCTGGTGGAGTCTGCCGCGAAGGAGATGCGGCGCGTGCTGGCAGAGGCTGGGCTGATCGGCGAGCGGTATACGACGGAGGTGTTTCAGCGGGCGGCTGCGGCTTATGTTGCGCAGCATGGAGAGCTGCGCACCGAGGGGCGATACGAGGCTCCGCCAAATGTGCACTGGGACGATGATCTGTATCGCGGCGAGGCCTATGGCGCGTATGCGTGGGCGGTGTACGTGGCCGAGGTCACGGTGGACACGGTGGATTATCGCGTGGCGGTGGATGATTTTGTTGCCGTACAGGAGGTGGGCCGGGTGATCAATCCGGTGCTGGCAACGGGGCAGATTGAAGGCGGAGTTGCGCAGGGCATTGGCTATGCGCTGTACGAGAAGGTGGTGTGGGACAAGGGCCGGATGAGCAACAACCAGATGACGAACTATATTGTTGCGACCTCGCAGGACATTCCGCCGATTCGTGTGTACTTCGAGGAGGTTCCGTACCAGTACGGCGCGTTTGGGGCGAAGGGGATTGGCGAGCTGCCGATGGATGGGCCTGCTCCGGCGATTGTGAATGCGGTGAGCCATGCGACGGGCGCGGACTTTTGCGCGGTGCCGCTGCTGCCGGAAGACGTGATGGCGAAGCTGGCGCAGGGGAAGCCCAGTGCAGTGGAGGTGGTTTCGGCATGAGCGTGCAGCGCATCCGGATGGCGGTGAATGGAGTGGAGCGCACGGTGGAGGCGCATCCCATGGAGCGGTTGCTGGATGTGTTGCGCGAGACGCTGGGACTGACGGGTACGAAGGAAGGCTGCGGCGAAGGCGAGTGCGGCGCGTGCAGCGTGCTGATGGACGGAAGCCTGGTGAACAGCTGTCTGGTTCCGGTGGCGCAGGCGGCCAATGCGCAGGTGGTGACGATTGAGGGCCTGGGCAGCGACGCGGAACTGGATCCGGTGCAGGAGGCGTTTTTGCGCTGCGGCGGCTCACAGTGCGGCATGTGCACGCCGGGCATGATTGTGGCGGCGAAGTCTTTGCTGATGCACAACGCGAAGCCGAGCCGTGAGGAGATTCGCGAAGGGCTGGGCGGGAACCTGTGCCGCTGCACCGGGTACATGCGTATATTTGAAGCGGTGGAAGCGGCCGCGCAGGCGCAGGAAAGCGAAGCGGCGCGATGAGGGCGGTTCCGGAACAGTACGAGATGGTTTCGCCGGGCGATCTGGGTTCGGTGCTTAAGCTGATGGCGAGCGAGCCGGGTCGATGGCTGCCTGTGGCCGGAGGCACCGAGGTGATGGTGCAATACAGTGCGGGGCGGCTGCCGCAGCGCAACCTGATCAACCTGTGGAATCTGCCGGAGCTGCGCCGGATTGAAGTGCTGCCGGATGCCGTGGTGATTGGCGGAGGATGCACCTTTGCGGAGATTCGCGCGCAGGATGTGATTGCGGCGGAGTTTCCGATGCTGGCGAAGGCGGCGGCGTGGATCGGCGGCATTGCGAACCAGAACCGCGCGACGCTGGCGGGGAACCTGGCGAATGCGTCTCCGGCTGCGGACTCGCCTCCTGCTCTGCTGGCGTATGAGGCGGAGGTTGCGATGGTGTCTGCGCGGGGTACGCGACGGATTCCGTATAAGGATTTTCATTTGGGCTACAAGCAGACGGCGCTTGCGGCGGACGAGCTGATCCTAGGGCTGCGGCTGCCGCGCAGGTTTGCGGGTTGGCGCGAGTATGTGCGGAAGGTGGGCGCGCGGAATGCGCAGGCCATTTCGAAGGTGTGCATTGCAGCGCAGGCGCAGGTGCAGGGCGACGTGGTGGAAGAGATTCGAATGGGCATGGGAAGCGTGGCTCCGGTGCCGCTGCGGCTGGTGACGATTGAGGATCGAGTAGCGGGGCGCAAGGTGGATGCGGCGCTGATCGCGGAGTGCCGGCAACTGCTGGACACGATGATTGCGCCGATTGACGATATTCGTTCGACGATGGAGTATCGGCGGCAGGTGGCGGGCAATGTGCTGGAGGATTGTCTGCGGACGCTGGCGGGAGTGTCGCGATGAACCCGGTGCTGGAGGCCTGGAACGTGATGGAGAAGGACGAGGCAGCGGCGGCGGTGCTTCCGTGTTGCGGATCGCGACGGTGGGCGGAGCGGATGGCGGATGCGCGTCCGGTGGCGGAGGAGGACGCGCTGATGCGTCGCGCCGGTGTGATTTGGCAGGAGCTGGATGCAGGGGACTGGATGGAGGCGTTTGCGACGCATCCGAGGATTGGCGAGCGCAAGGCTCCGGTGAAGGCGACGAGCCAGTCGGCGGCGTGGTCGGCGGCGGAGCAGAGCGCGGTGGCGAGAGAGGATGCCGCGGTGCTGGCTGCGCTGGCGGAGGGAAATCGTCGCTATGAAGAGCGCTTTGGCCGTACCTATATAGTGTGTGCGACGGGGAAGACGGCGCGCGAGATGCTGGAGATTCTGGAAAGCAGGCTAAGGAACGACGATGCAGCAGAACTACCCGAGGCTGCGGAGCAGCAGCGGCAGATTACGGCGTTACGCCTGAAGAGGTGGTTGAGAGGATGAGTAAGATTACGACGCATGTGCTTGACCTTGGGAACGGCGTGCCGGCTCTCGGAGTAAAGGTGGAACTCGAGCAAAGGAAGGATGAGCATTGGGTCACGCTGGGAGCGAGCGTTACAAACGGCGACGGGCGCGCGCGGGACCTTCTTCCTGCGGAGGCTGCGCTGGAAACCGGCGTGTACCGGCTGCGGTTCCATAGCGGCAAGTATTTTGCAAAGAACGGGGTGCAGGCGCTGCATCCGGTGGTGGAGATTGTGTTTGAAGTGCGCGACATCGCGGCGCACTACCACATCCCGCTGCTGGTGACTCCGCATGCGTATTCAACTTACAGGGGAAGCTGAACGAATGATTGAACTAAGTGAGAATCAATACGGCAAGGCCCGTGTGCGGGTGATGAAGGTGGGGCGCGGCGCGGGACAGCATCGCGTGGATGAGTGGACCGTGGAGGTGTGGCTGACGGGCGACTTTGCACGCTGCTTTCTTGAAGGCGACAACAGCGTGATTTTGCCGACGGACACGATGAAGAACACGGTGTATTCGCTGGCGCGCGACTCGAAGGCGACGACGATCGAGGGGTTTGCGAAGGAGCTGGTGGCGCACTTTCTGGCGACACAGACGCAGATCGACGGTGCGGGAGCGCGGATACGCAGCGTGGGCTGGGAGCCGATTGAGACGGCGGCGGGGAAGCAGCGGGCGGCGTTTCTCCAGACCGGGCCGGAGGTTGCGACGGCGACGGTGACGCAGAAGCGCGGCAAGGCGGCACAGGTTGCGGGCGGCATGGACGGGGTGACGATTCTGAAGACGGAGAAGTCCGGCTTCTCCGGTTTTAAGCGCGACCGGCTGACGACGCTAAAGGAGACGGAAGACCGGCTGCTGGGCACGGCGATGACGACGAGTTGGAATTACGTTGAGGAGTCGGCGGATTTCGATGCGGTGCGGGTGCGGATTCGCGAGGCGCTGCTGGCGACGTTTGCGGCGCATGACAGCAAGTCAGTGCAGCAGACGCTGTATGACATGGGCAAAGCGGCGCTGGCGGCTGCGGCGGAGGTGGACCGGATTTTTCTTTCCATGCCGAACAAGCACTGCAACCTGGTGGACCTGTCGGCGTTCGGGCAGGACAATCCGAACCATATTTTTGTGCCGATCGATGAGCCACACGGAGCCATTGAGGCGACGGTGCGGAGAGCGGATTGAGCGACGGCCCAAAGGCAGAGGCACAAGCGGCGTTGATTGTGGCGCGGTGCGCGGCGCTGGCGCGATGCACGGAGACTCCGGGCGCGATTTGCAGGACGTTTCTTTCGCCGGCGATGGATGAGGCGCATGCGTTGCTGCGTGCGTGGGCGGAGCAGGCGGGCCTGACGGTGCGAGTGGACCGGGCGGGAAATTTTGTGGCGTCTACGAAGGCGGCTGAAGATGCGCCGAGGCTGCTGATCGGGTCGCATCTGGATACGGTTCCGAATGCCGGGGCATACGACGGGGTGCTGGGCGTGGTGCTGGGGCTTGCGATTGCGGAGGCGCGGCGCGAGTGCGGAGTTGGGATGGATGTTGTGGGGTTCTCAGAGGAAGAGGGTGTGCGCTTCGGGACGCCGTTTATCGGCAGCAAGGCGATGGTTGGAGAGTTGAGTGCGGAAATGCTGGCGCGGCGGGATGGCGCGGGCGTGACGGTGCAGGAGGCTCTGGATACGTTTGCGAAGACACGGCCGGATGCGGTTGCGACGGGGCTTCCCAAGGGGACGCGCGGGTATATCGAGTTGCACATTGAGCAGGGACCTATGCTGGAGACCGAAGGGTTGGCGCTGGGCGTGGTGACGGCGATTGCCGGGCAGAGCGGCGGTGCAATGACGTTTGTGGGGCGTGCGGGGCATGCGGGGACGACTATGATGACGCAGCGGCAGGACGCACTGGCCGCAGCTGCGGAATGGATTGGGCGCGTGGAGGCGATTGGGCGCACGACTGCCGGGCTGGTGGCGACGGTGGGGCAGATAAGCGCGGAGCCAAATGCGGTGAACGTGATCGCTGCGCGGACGCGGTGCTCGCTGGATGTGCGGCACGCGGAGGACGCCTGCCGGGTACGGGCGCTGGGCGAGATTGTGAGCGCGGCGGAAGAGATTGCGGTACGGCGCGGTGTGCGCTGTGACTGGAGCGAGATGCACACGCAGACGGCGGTTCCGATGGGTGCGGGGATGACGGTAATGGCGGAACTGGCGGTGGAGCAGGCGGGGTATCCAGTGCGGCGGCTGGTGAGCGGAGCGGGGCATGACGCGATGGTGTTGGCTCCGCATGTGGCGTCGGGTATGATTTTTCTTCGTTGTCCGGGCGGATTGAGTCATCATCCGGATGAGGCGGTGCTGGCGGAGGATGTGGCGGCGGCGTATCTGGCGGGGCTGAATTTTCTGGAAGAGTTTGAGCGCGCGTGGAGCGCGGAGAGAAGGGCAAGTGCATAATCTGGGCGAGACACGCAGCGTCCGCAGGCAGAGCCATCTGCTGCATACGCCGGACACATTTATCCGAACGCAACTGCCGGGGAGCGAGAAGACGGCGGTGGTGGTTCACGTTTCGCCAGCGCTGGGCGCGGGGTTCACGCAGTATACGGCGGAGTTTGAGCCGGGCGGAGTGCTGGGTGCGGCGGCGGGACAGCGGTTTGTCTATGTGCTGGAAGGCGAGGTTGCGGTTGAGTTTGGCGGCGAGACGCGGAATTTGTGCAAAGACGGTTACATATATATTCCAGAAGGCGCGAAGCATGTGTGCCGGTCAGAAAGCGGCGCTCGCGCGGCGGTGATTGAGAAGCGCTACGCGGGGGTTGCGGGCGTGAAGGCTCCCGCGCTTTTGACGGGCCATGAGCCGGAGATTGCAGGGCAGCCGCTGATGGGCGACGAGGATTTGCTGGTGCGCGGGCTGCTGCCGGGTACATTCTCATTTGATTTTGCGGTGAACACGATGACCTACCAGCCGGGCGCGGCGCTGAGCATGGTGGAGATTCACGTGATGGAGCATGGGCTGCTGATGCTGGAGGGCGGCGGCATCTACAAGCTCGATGAAAGCTGGTATCCGGTGACGGCGGGGGATTTTATCTGGATGGCTCCATACTGCCCGCAGTGGTTTGGAGCGCTGGGGAAGGCTCCGGCGAAATACCTTATCTATAAAGACTGGAACCGGCATCCCCTTGGCTGAAGGACGAGCGATGCAAGTCAATATGGCGCGACTCTCTGGTGAGATTGAGGCGCTGGCGGGCATCTCTGATGCGGAAGCTCCGGCGGTGACGCGCGTGGTGTTCAGCGAGCGCGACGGCGAGGCGCGGGCGTGGCTGAAGGCGCGGTTCCGCGAGGCGGGGCTGGAGATACGCGAGGATGCGGTAGGCAACGTGTTTGCGCGGTGGCCGGGGCGCGATGCGGCAGCGGCGGCGATTGCGACCGGCTCGCACATGGATGCGATTCCGAACGCGGGGAAGTTTGACGGTGTGGTGGGCGTGCTGGGCGGACTGGAGGCGGTGCGCGCACTGCAGCAGAGCGGCTACCGGCCGGAGCGGTCGATTGAGATTATCCAGTTCACGGCGGAGGAGCCGACGTGCTTTGGGATTGGATGTCTGGGCAGCCGGTTGATGGCGGGCACGATGGATGCGGCGGCAGCCGATGCATTGCGCGACAAGCAGGAGCAGACGCTGGGCGAGTTGCGGCAGCGTGCGGGCTTCAGTGGAGAGCTGGCGGGCGTGCGCGTGAAGCAGGGGCGGTACGCGGGGTTTGTAGAGCTGCACATTGAGCAGGGGCCGAACCTGGAGCGCGAGGGAATTGCGATTGGCGCGGTGACGCATATTGCGGCTCCGGCAAGTTTGCGCATCACCTTTGATGGCGAGGGCGGACACGCCGGAGGCAAGCTGATGCCGGGGCGGCGCGATGCGTTGTGCGCCGCGGCGGAGGCGGTGCTTGCAGTGGAGCGGGCCGCGCTGGCGACGGGCGCGGTGGATACGGTGGCGACGACGGGTACGTGCGAGGTGCATCCGGGCGCGGTGAACAGCATTCCGAGTCGCGTGCGGATTGAAGTGGATATTCGCGACATTGACGGCGCGCGGCGCGACCGTGTGATCGGGGTGATTCGGAGTGCTATCGATGAAATTTCGGCGCGTCGCAACGTGGGGGCGGAGATCGAGATGGTGAATGCAGACCCGCCTGCGGCGTGCGCGGTGGAGATTCTGGATGCGATTGAGCGGGCGTGCGGCACGGAGAGCGTGAGCCATACGCGGATGGTGAGCCGCGCGTATCACGACTCGTTGTTTATGGCGCGGATTTGCCAGGTGGCAATGATTTTTATTCCGTGCCGGGGCGGGGTGAGCCATCGTCCAGATGAGTATGCTGCGCCGGAGGCGATTGACGCCGGAGTGCGCGTGTTGGCACGTACGCTGGCGGATCTGGCCGGTTGATCTGCAAGGATGCGCAGGCCTTACATGCTGCGCGGCGTCTTGATACCATAAGCGACATTCGCGAAGGAGGGACTATCGCATGCCTACCGCCGCTACTTCTCCCCAAGCCGCAAGTTCTACCTTGTCCAAAACCAATTTGCCGAAGCTGACGCACTGGATTGAAGGGGTGCCCGTGGAGGGTGCTTCAGGAAGATTCGCCGATGTGTATCATCCTGCGTCGGGACGGGTGCAGGCGCTGGTTCCGCTGGCGAACGATGCCGAGGTTGACCGGGCGGTGGCTGCCGCGGCGGCGGCGTTTCCGGAGTGGTCGGCGCTGCCTCCGCTGCGGAGGGCGCGGGTGATGTTCCGTTTTCGGGAGATTTTTGAGAGACGCATGGATGAGGTGGCGGCGGCGATTAATCGCGAGCACGGCAAGGTTTTCAGTGACGCGCAGGGTGAGGCGATGCGCGGGCTGGAGGTGGTGGAGTTTGCTGCTGGGATTCCGCAACTGCTGAAGGGCGAGTACACGGAGCAGGTGGGCGCGGGCATCGACAGTTGGTCAATGCGGCAGCCGCTGGGCGTGGTGGCGGGGATTACTCCGTTTAATTTTCCGGCGATGGTGCCGATGTGGATGTTTCCCATTGCGCTGGCCTGCGGCAACACATTTGTGCTGAAGCCGAGCGAGCGCGATCCCAGCTCGGCGATGCTGATGGCGGAGATGCTGAAAGAGGCGGGGCTGCCGGACGGCGTGTTCAACGTAGTGCACGGAGACAAGGCGGCGGTGGATGCGATTCTGGCGCATCGGACGATCCAGGCGGTGAGCTTTGTGGGATCGACAGCGATTGCGGAATATGTGTATCGCGAAGGGGCGAAGCACGGCAAGCGGGTGCAGGCGCTGGGCGGCGCGAAGAACCATTTGATCGTAATGCCGGATGCGGACCTGGACCAAGCGGCGGATGCGCTGGTGGGCGCGGCGTATGGGTCGGCGGGCGAGCGCTGCATGGCGATCAGCGTGGGCGTGGCGGTGGGCCAGCAGACGGCAGACGCGCTGATTGAAAGGCTGAAGACCCGCATTGCGAAGCTGCAGGTGGGCGACGGCGCGAACAGCGGTGTGGATATGGGACCGCTGGTGACGAAGCAGCATCTGGAGCGGGTGACGAGCTATGTGGAGCTGGGCGGCAAGGAGGGCGCGGAACTGGTGGTGGACGGGCGCGACGGCGCGCTGCCCAAGGGCGACGGGTTCTTTCTGGGTGCGTGCCTTTTCGACCACGTGAAGCCGGAGATGCGCATTTGCAAGGAAGAGATTTTTGGGCCGGTGCTGGCGATTGTGCGCGCGAACAGCTTTGAAGGGGCGTTGCAGATCGTCAACGAGCATGAGTACGGCAATGGGACTTCAATCTTTACGCGCGACGGCGATACGGCGCGGGACTTTGCGCGGAGGGTGCAGGCGGGCATGGTGGGCATCAATGTGCCGATTCCGGTGCCGATGGCGTTCCACAGCTTTGGCGGGTGGAAGCGGTCGCTGTTCGGCGATTGTGCGGTGTACGGGCCTGAAGGAGTGCGCTTCTACACTCGGCTGAAGACGATTACGGCGCGCTGGCCTACGGGGATTCGCGCGGGTGTGGATACGACGATGCCTACGCTTGGTTAAAGAAAACAAAGTAAGAAAAAAGCCCGCTCGATGAGGAGCGGGCTTTTTGTGTGTAAAGATCAGTCGGCGACGCAGAGTTCGTCGGCGATGTGCAGGTGCTTGTCGAGCACCTCGATGCCGCGGTCGATTTCCTGGTGGGTAACGATGAGCGGCGGCGCGAGGATGAAGTGGCTGACCCATGCCTGGAGGATGACTCCGTCGGCAAGGGTTTTGCCGGCGATCTGATCGACAACGAGCGGCGTGCCGGAGACTTTGTCAGTGTAGGTGTTGAAGGGCTCTTTGGTGTTGCGGTTCTTGACCAGATCGACGCCCCAGAAGAGCCCGCGTCCGCGGACGTCGCCCACGCTGGGATGTTTTTCCTTGAGGGCTTCGAGCTTCTTTTGGACGTAAGGCTCGAACTCGCGCGCGCGCTTGACCAGGCCGAGGCGCTGCATTTCTCGGATGGTGGCGACGCCGGGGAGCAGCGTCATGGGGTGGGCTTCGTAGGTGTGGCCGTGCGCGAAGTAGTGGTCCTTGAAGAAGTCACCGATTTTCTCTGATGTTGCGCAGAGGCCGAGCGGGACGTAGGCGGAGGTGATGCCCTTGGCAGTGGTGAGGATGTCGGGCGCGACCTTCCAGAGGTCCATGGCGAACCACTCGCCGGCGCGTCCCCAGCCGCTCATGACTTCGTCGGCGATGAGCAGCACGCCGTTTTCGTCGCAGATGCGGCGGAGGCGCGGCATGTATTCGTCGGGCGGAACGATGACGCCGTTGGTGCCGACGATGGGCTCGACCAGGACGGCGGCGACGTCGGACTCATTCCGGATCATGTGTTCGAGGTAGTCGGCGCAGGCGATTCCGCAGGAGGGATAGGTGTGCTTGATGGGGCACTTGTAGCAGTGGACCTCGGGGCCGAAGAGAATGCCGGGGCCTTTGCCGCGTGGCTCCATGGCCCAGCGGCGCGGGTCGCCGGTGGCGGCGATGGAGCCTGCGGTTGAGCCGTGATAGGAGCGGTAGCGCGCGATGATTTTGGTTTTGCCGGTGTACATGCGCGCGATTTTGAAGGCGGCTTCGTTGGCGTCGGTTCCGGAGGTGGTGAAGAAGAACTTGTTCAGGCCCCTGGGCAGGACTTCCAGCAGCAACTGTGAGAGCTCGGCGCGTGCGGTGGTGGCATAGCCGGGCATGGCGTAGGCGAGTTCCTGGGCCTGCTTGGCAATGGACGCGACGACGGCGGGGTTTTTGTGGCCGAGGTTCATGCACATGAGCTGCGAGGAGAAGTCGAGGTATTTTTTGCCTTTGCCGTCGGTGATGTAGCAGCCTTCGGCATCGACGATGTGCATGGGGTTCCAGCCCTTCTGGAAGCGCCAGGTGCCGTAGTTGGTGTCCCGGGTGATCTGGACGACCTCTTCGGAGGTCAGTGGAGTTGTCATTGTTTTCCTCTCAATTCAGTCAGTCACCGTGGTCGGCTGCTTGCGGTGGCGCAACATCATCAGGTAATAAATGCCGCCGGAGAAAAAGAGCCCGGCGAACCACGCATAATCATAAAGAAATGCGACAGCGGGGACAAAGCGCCCGATGAGCGCGACGCCGAGGCCGGGTGCGGCGGCCGGTGTCAACGGCGGGCCTCCTCGTGGGCCCGCTGATCCCAGGTTTCCGGTGGTAGGCCGGTGTCGACGCGCTCCATGGTGATGCAGTCGGGAACGGGGCAGACCAGAGAGCAGAGGTTGCAGCCGACACACTCGTCTTCATCCACGCGAGGGATGCGCGCGAGCGGCGTATTGTAGGGGCCGGTTTCGTCCGGCCCAGCCAGGTCAAGCTTGGCGATGGGCGTGGTGGTGATGCGGGCGCTGCTTTCGGCGGCAACCATGGCGGGCGTGCGGGTGGTGTCTGGCGAGGGAAGTGCGCGGTCGAGGTGGATGCACTGGTGCGCGCCGTCCCAGCAGGCGGTGTAGCAAAGCTCGCAGCCGATGCATTTTTCCGCGTGAATGCGGGCGACGATTTTGTAGTTGAGGTTGAGATTTTTCCAGTCGGTGACTTTGGGCAGCGAGAGGCCGCGGAAGTCGTCGAGAGATTCGTAGCCTTTGCGGCGCATCCATGCGATCAGGCCGTCGGCCATGTCCTCCACAATGCGGTAGCCGTAGTGCATGGCGGCGGTGCACACCTGCACGGTACCGGCGCCGAGTAGGATGAACTCTGCTGCGTCCTGCCAGGTAGCGATGCCGCCGATGGCGGACATGGGCAGCGCGGCGGCGGGATCGGCCATGACCTGCTGCACCATGTTGAGCGCGATGGGCTTGACGGCGGGGCCGCAGTAGCCTCCGTGGGAGCTTTTGCCATCGACGTTGGGACGCGGCTCCAACGTGTCGAGGTCGATGCCGGTGATGGAGTTGATGGTGTTGATGGCAGAGAGCGCGTCGGCTCCGGCCTGCTTTGCGGCGCGCGCGGGCATGCGAATGTCAGTGACATTAGGCGTGAGCTTGACGATGACGGGCGTGCGGGCCTTTTCCTTGACCCAGCCGGTGATTTGCCCGCAGTACTCGGGGACCTGGCCGACGGCGGAGCCCATGCCGCGCTCGCTCATGCCGTGCGGGCAGCCGAAGTTCAGCTCCAGGCCGTCGGCTCCGGCGTCTTCGGCGCGGGCCACGATTTCGTGCCAGGCCTCGCGTGTCGACTCAACCATGAGCGACGCGATGACTATGTGTTTGGGGTAGCGGCGTTTGACCTCGGCCAGCTCGCGCAGGTTGACGTCGACGGGGCGGTCGCTGATGAGCTCGATGTTGTTGAAGCCCATCATGCGCTGGCCGTTCCAGTCGATGGAGGAGTAACGGGAGCTGACATTGGTGACGGGTTCGCCGATGGTCTTCCATACGGCGCCGCCCCAGCCCGCGTCGAAGGCGCGCATGATCTGTTCGCCGCAGTTGGTGGGCGGTGCGGAGGCCAGCCAAAAAGGGTTAATGCAGCGGAGGCCGGCGAAGGTCGTATCAAGCGTGGGCATGTTGTTCCTCCAGCCATGCGGCGATGCCGATGCCGGCGCGCTTGCCGTCGGCCACGGCGTCCACGACCTCGCGGCCGCCGTTTACGCAGTCGCCGCCGGCGAAGAATTTGGGATTGGATGTCTGGCCAGTCTGCCGGTTGATGGCGACGCGTCTGTGCTCGAGCAGAATGCGGTTTCGAAGGAAGTCCGTCTGCACCGCCTGGCCGATGGCAAGCACGACCATATCGATGGGCAGGGTGAAGACGCAGTCGTCAGGTTTGGGCACAAGCGAGCCGTCACTGGTGGCTTCGAGTTCGCAGAGCTGGAGAGCTTCTACCCGTCCGTAGCCTTCTACGCTCAGGAGCTTTACGCGCCACATGAACTTTACGCCTTCCTGCTTCGCGTGTTCATACTCGAATGCGAAGGCGGACATCTGCTCCGGGCCGCGGCGGTAGATCATATAGACCTCACGCGCGCCGAGGCGGATAGCGGCATTGGCCGCGTCAATGGCGGTATTGCCTGCACCGATGACGGCGACGCGTTCGGGCACGGAGGTGATTGCGCCGCTCTTGTATCCGGCGATGAAGTCGAGCGCGTTGGTGACGCCGGAGAGCTCTTCGCCATCGACGCCGATTTGATGGATGGCTCCGAGGCCGACGCCTAGGAAGACGGCATGGTGCGCGGCTTCAAGTTGGGCGAGCATTGCGGCCTCGACGGTGACGTCGAAGTGGAACTCGACGCCGAGCTGTGCGAGCAAGTCGATTTCGCGGAGGCTCTCCTCGATGGGAAGCTTGTACTCGGCGATGCCGTAGGTGTTCAGTCCGCCAGGGAGCGGGCGGGCGTCATAGATGAGGGCGCGAATGCCGCGGCGGCGCAACTCGGCGGCGCAGGCCAGCGACGCGGGACCGGCGCCGATGAGCGCGACGGACTTTCCGGTGTCCGCGCCGGGCGAAAAGGGCAGGGGCGCGCCGGAGTTGTAGAGGGAATCCATGGCGAAGCGCTGCAGGCGCGCGATGGCGATGGGCTGCTTGTTGTAGCGATGCAGGACGCATGCGCCTTCGCAGAGCACGTCGACGGGGCAGGCGCGGGCACAGCTCGCGCCGAGGATGTTGGCGTCGAGGATAGTGTGTGCGGAGCCCTCGAGATTGCCGGTGGCGATCTTCTTGATGAACTTTGGTACGTCGATGTGGGTGGGGCATGCGCCGGTGCAGGGAGCGTCGAAGCAGTAGAGACAGCGGTTGGCTTCGACGACGGCTGCGGTCGCGTCAAACGGAGGATGGAGGTCGGGGAAGCGCGCGGTAATCTCCGGTGAAGAGGAAAACTGTTCCCGGAATTTTACCGTTTCGCTCATCGTGGCTGAGGTCCCTGAAGCTCATTTTAGAAGTCCTGATTATGCACTATTTACGTTGTAAGTAAAAACCATGTTGCGAGGGGCTTACTCAGGAGCGGATTCAGGGTCGAGGTACAGGCGGCAGTGTGGATGCAGGCGGAGCGCGGTTGCGGGACAGCCGGGGCCGATGGGGTCGTACAAGGCGCGGCGCACGGCTTCGCGCTTCATGGCTCCGGGAACGCAGCAGAAGAGGCGGTCTGCGGCGAGCAGGCGCGGAATGGTGAGGGTGAGCGCGCGTGCGGGAACGGAGTTGAAAGTGGGGAAGCAGCCGTCATCGACCTGCTGCTGACGGCAAATGGCATCAAGGTGGACGACTTTGACGGAGGCGGGGTCGTGCAGGTCGGCGGGCGGGTCGTTGAAGGCGAGGTGCCCGTTGACGCCGATGCCGAGGCAGACGATGTCGATGGGGGCTGCGGCGAGCTTGCGGGCGTATTCGTCTGCGGCCGCTTCAGGATCGCTGCCGGGATCGAGCAGGTGGACGGCGGCGAAGGGAAGCTGGTCAAAGATGGCGCGGCGGAGCCAGAGGCCGAAGCGTTGCGGCGCGCCGGGGGGCAGGCCGATGTACTCGTCCATGTGGAAAGCGGTGACGCGGGACCAGTCAATGCGGGGCTGCGCGACGAGCGAGGCGAGCACTTCCGACTGGCTGGGAGCGGCGGCGAAGATCATGCGCGCGGAGGGCTGCGATTGCAGGCGGAGGCGCAGTTCGGCGGCCACGTCGGATGCGGCTTTTTGGCCCATGTCCTGACGTGAGGAGCCGGTGTAGGTGGCGGGAGCGAATTCAGTGGCCATACTGAGGTCATCTTAATGGTTGGGCTGGGTGACGAGTGGAGTCTGGAAGCAAAAAGATGTGCGACGTTATGCGCGGTTGCAGGGGCTTTGGGCACTGTGACTGTGGCTTTCTCCGCCGGGAGGTAGATAAACTTTTTGTGTGGAGCGCCGGATGCGTGCGGCTGCATAGACCAGGAGCCGGGTTATGATCCCGCTCCTGGTATGGGATGACTGAGGAGCAACCAGAGCCAGCGTCACGCTACTGGCTGCTGGTTGTTACTCCGGCGGGTTCGGTTTTTTGTTCCAGAGTTTTCGGCTCCGGAATTGCCGCCTCAGGCCGGGGCGAGATGTTCGGAGTGCTGGCGCGTCCGGGCATGGCGGCGCGGCCCGAATAGACTCGCCAGGTGCGTTCGACATCGTCGGTGGCCTCCTGCAGCAGCTTTTCAGCCAGCTCAGGGTTGGCACGCAGCAGCATGGTGTAGCGCGTTTCGTGATAGACGAAGTCCTTGAGCGGAATGGACGGCGCACGCGAGTCGAGCTGGAACGGATTTTTGCCCTGCTCGCGGAGTGCCGGGTTGTAGCGCATCAGAGGCCAGTAGCCGGACTCGACGGCGGCTTTCTGATGGCTGAGTCCCTGGCTCAAATCGTATCCATGCGCAATGCATGGGCTGTAGGCAATGATGATGGCCGGGCCATTCCAGGCTTCGGCTTCCTGGAATGCCTTGACCGTGTGGGTGTCGTTGGCGCCGAGGGCGACGCGCGCCACATAGACCGAGCCGTAGGCAACGGTTTCCATGGCCAGGTCTTTTTTGCTGGTGGTTTTTCCGCCTGCGGCGAACTTCGCGACAGCGGCGCGGGGGGTGGACTTGGACATCTGCCCGCCGGTATTGGAGTAGACCTCGGTGTCGAGCACGAGCACCTTGACGTTCTGGCCGGAGCCGAGCACGTGGTCGAGTCCTCCGAAGCCGATGTCGTATGCCCAGCCGTCGCCGCCGACGATCCAAACGCTCTTGCGAACCAGAGCGTCGGCAACGGCGGCGAGATGGCCCGCGTCCGCTGAGCCAATGGCGGCAAGCTTCTGCTTGATCTGCGCTACGCGATCCCGCTGCGCGGCAATGCCGTCTTCGCCGGACTGGTCGGCGGTGAGGGTTGCCTGGACGAGGTCATCGTTGAGCTCAGGCGCGAGCCTGGTGAGCAGGGTCTCGGCATAGTTCATTTGCTGGTCGATAGCCAGCCGCATGCCAAGGCCGAACTCGGCATTATCTTCAAAGAGCGAGTTGGCCCAGGCCGGCCCGCGTCCATCTTCATCCTGGCAATACGGTGTGGTGGGCAGGTTGCCGCCGTAAATCGACGAGCAGCCCGTGGCATTCGCCATCAGCATGCGGTTCCCGAACAACTGCGTGAGCAGCTTGATGTAGGGGGTCTCCCCGCAGCCGGCACATGCGCCGGAGAATTCAAAGAGCGGCTCCAGCAGCTGAATGTCCTTGACCTGCGTGTGCGAAATGCGATCGCGCCGGACGGCGGGAAGTTCCTGGAAGAAGTCCCAGTTGTCGCGTTCGGGAGCGCGCAGGGGCCGTTGAGGCTCCATGTTGAGCGCCTTGTGCGCAGGATCGGTTTTGCTCTTGGCGGGGCAGACCTCGACGCACAGCGTGCAGCCGGTGCAGTCTTCGGGCGCAACCTGCAGGGTATAAAGCTGGTTGTCCATGCCGCGCCACCGGGGGCTGGTGTACTTAAAGGTGGGCGGTGCATTGTCCAGCAGCGCGCTGTCGTAGACTTTGGCGCGAATCACGGCATGCGGGCAGACCATGACGCACTTGCCGCACTGGATGCAAAGTTCCTCATCCCATACGGGAATGAACTGCGAGATATTGCGTTTTTCCCATTTCGCGGTAGCGGTGGGGAAGGTGCCGCCGGGGGGTAGCGCGCTGACGGGCAGCAGGTCGCCATGGCCTCCGGCGATGGCTCCGAGCACATGGTGTACAAAGGCGGGCGCCGCGTTGGAGATGGTGGGGAGAATATCAAAGGTGGCCGTAATGGTTTCCGGCATCTTCACTTCGTGCAGATGGGCCAGGGTGGCATCGACGGCCGCGAAGTTTTTTTCGACCACGGACTCGCCGCGCTTGCTGTAGGTCTTGCGAATGGCTTTCTTGATGTGCTCGATGGCTTCTTCGCGGGGCAGCACGCCGCTGATGGCAAAGAAGCAGGTCTGCATCACGGTGTTGATCCGGTTGCCCATGCCCGCATCGCGAGCGACCGTGTAGCCATCGATGAGGAAGAAGCGGAGGTGCTTGTCGCGGATGGTTTGCTGGATGGTGCGCGGCAGATGCTGCCAGACCTGATCCGGACCCCACGGGCTGTTGAGCAGGAAGATGGCTCCGGGTTCGGCGGCGGCGAGGATGTCGGTTTTCTCAAGGAATTCAAACTGGTGGCAGGCGATAAAGTTGGCGCGCGTGATCAGGTAGGTTGAGCGGATCGGTTCCGGTCCGAAGCGCAAGTGCGAGGTGGTAAGCGAACCGGACTTTTTGGAGTCGTACACGAAGTAGCCCTGTGCGTAATTGCTGGTTTCAGCGCCGATGATCTTGATGGAGTTCTTGTTTGCGCCGACGGTGCCGTCTGAGCCGAGTCCATAGAACAGGGCGCGAACCGTGCGCGCGCTCTCGGTGGAGAAGCTGGGCGACCACTCCAGGCTGGTGTGCGTGACATCGTCGTCGATGCCGATGGTGAAGTGATTTTTGGGGTAGGGTTTTGCCAGTTCGTCAAAGATGCCTTTGACCATGGCCGGAGTGAATTCCTTGGAGGACAGGCCGTAGCGCCCGCCTACGACGATGGGAAAGCCGGGCAATTGCAGTCGCTCGGAGGCAAAGGCTTCGGCTATAACAGTGAGGACGTCCTGATAGAGCGGTTCGCCTGTAGCGCCGGGCTCTTTGGTGCGGTCAAGCACGGAGATCTTGCGGGCGGTATTCGGCAGCGCGGCCAGAAAGGCTTCCGGTGCGAAGGGACGATAGAGGCGGACCTTGACCATGCCGACCTTTTCGCCCTGCGCATTCAGGGCGTCGATGGCTTCTTCGGCGGCCCCGGCTGCCGAGCCCATCAGCACAATTACGCGGTCCGCATCGGGTGCGCCGTAGTAATCGAAAAGGTGGTACTGCCGTCCCGTCAGGCGGGCAAAGCGGTCCATGGCATCCTGCACAATCGCGGGGCAGGCCAGATAGAACGGATTTGCGGCTTCGCGTGCCTGGAAGAAGACATCGGGGTTTTGGGCGGTACCGCGCAGCACCGGATTATCGGGCGACAGAGAGCGTCCGCGCTGCGCCTGTACGGCTGCATCGTCGACCAGTGCGGCCAGTACTTCGTCAGAAACTGGAGAAATCTTGTTGATCTCGTGCGAAGTGCGGAAGCCATCAAAGAAATGAACGAAAGGAATGCGGGATTCGAGCGTGGCAACATGCGCAATGGCCGCCTGGTCGGCGGCTTCCTGCACGCTGTTTGAGGCCAACATGGCATAGCCGGTGGCCCGGCAGGCCATGACGTCAGAGTGATCGCCAAAAATAGAGAGCGCATGCGTGGCAAGGGAGCGCGCGGTGACATGCATGACCGAAGGCGTAAGCTCGCCGGCGATCTTATACATGTTGGGGATCATGAGAAGCAGGCCCTGCGACGCCGTGAAGGTGGTGGCAAAGGCACCGGCCTGCAGCGCGCCGTGCATGGCTCCGGCCGCTCCGCCCTCACTCTGCATCTCGGCGATTACGGGGACTGCGCCCCACAGATTTTTGCGGCCTTCCTCACGCCATTGATCGGCCTGCTCCGCCATTGGAGAAGAAGGCGTAATGGGATAAATCGCAATGACTTCCGCGAACCGGTAGGCAACTGATGCAGCGGCCTCATTTCCGTCCATAATTACCGGCTTTCCGGTGTCTGACATCTCTATTTCCTCTCTATGCGAAACCAGGCGTGATTGCCCACATAGAGAGTTTGCACTTGGGAGGAGGGGCTTTACTGTGACACTGAACACAATCCGACGCGCCCAAGGTCACAATGCGCGCACGTGAACGTGAAGTGCATTCAGGCAAAGAATGGGAGGTCAAGGTGTTGCGGGGATCGTAGGATTGTCCCCTGTACACAGGCATCGACAAAACTGCCGTGAATGGGGTCCTTTTGCCTGTTCTGAAAAAGCAGCAAACGGGCGGGGTACGGTTTTTCCCGCGGGGCACGTTTTTCGCTGAGAAGACGCAGAAATACAGGGAATTCGTTCGACTTGGTGGACTTATACCAACGCCGGAACCGTCTGGCACTGCAAGGTGAGTAGTGTCTCTGTGAGGCCTAAAAACGGCCTCACAGAGAGCAAAATGAAAAGGCCAAAATCAACAGAACCAACTCCAGTCACCTGGTTGCTGGTTCCTTAGAAGCTGAACCTCGCGCCGAACTGGAACTGACGCGGGGTGTTGACCGTGTTGGTGACCTGTCCGAACGTTGCCGCCACAGACGGCTGGGTTTGCACGTCGTTGATGGACGGAACATTCGGCATCCCGAGCTGCGCCCGATTGGTTACGTTGTAGGAGGAAATATCGAAACGCAAGTTGCGCGCCTCGCCCATCTGGAACGACTTATAGAGTGAGATGTCCAGGTTCCGGGCTCCCATGGTGCGCACGTGATCGAGATACGCGGGCGCAGTGCCGGCGACGAACGGGCTGGAGGGCATGGCGAAGCAGGTTGGGTTGAACCAGGTCGTCGCCGAATGCGGAGCACCCTTGCTGGGATCGCATGTAAGGTCGGGGCGCTGATTGAAGTAGGAGACGGGCGCTCCCACGACAGGAGAGGCGATGGGAATGCCGCTGCTGAGGTAGAGGATGCCGTTCGCGGTCCAGCCGCCCAGGAAGGCATCGCCCACCCGGTTGAGCTGCACGAGCCTGCCCGGACCCACGGGCAAGTCGTACGAAACCTCGCCGGTGAATTGATACTTGACGTCCTGAGGGCTGACCGAGTGCTCGTAGCGCAGGTCCTTAATATCCTGCGGTGCGCCGCCGTGAGAGCCTACAAAGCCCAGCGGTGGATTGCCGTCGTCCGTGATGAGCTTGGCCCAGGTGAAGCTGGCGAGCGTGGTGAAGTGGTGCGTGAGACGTTTTTGCATCTTGGCCTGCAAGGAGTTGTACTCCGAGTCGCCAACGGGATCGCCGTTGAGCAGAACGCCGTTGCCGGAGCCATAGCCGCCGTTGCCGAACTGCGGGAACTCCTGCAGCGATACCCATAGCGGTACAGTCGGGGATCCGTAATTGGAATTCGTGGCCGGCTGGATCGGCGCCCAGGTGTTATTCACCGTCTGGCATGCCGGGTTGGAGGGGTCAACGCACAGCGCCGCACCGTACCGCCCAATGGTTTCGAGGCTGAGCGTGTTCATGTCCACCTGCCCCATGGGGAGAAAGAGCCCGCGGCTGCCTACATAGGCAAGGCTGAGTATGACCTCATGTGGAAACTGGTAATCAACGCCGAAGTTGTAGTTGTAAGTTGTAGGCGTGCGCGGATTATGCAGAACCGTGTTCAATGTTTGGCCGAGGTTGTTCGCGAGGCCCGGTGGTGGAGCACTGAAGACGGGCACCACTCCGTTCGGGAAGGGATTGCTGAGCGAGTAAATGCCGGTGGTGCTGGGGGCGGGGCTGCCTGGCGCCGCCCCTGCGCAGCCAGATGTGCCGTTGTATGTGGTGTTGCCGTCGTTGTTATAGCAGGTGGCGTTCCAGTTGGTGACCGAGGAGAATCCGTCGCTGTTGAGCGAGCCATTCGCGGCCATCTCCGGGCTGGGGCCGTAATAGATGCCTCCTCCTCCGCGCACCACCAGGTGGGTTGCCGGCTGCCAGGTGATTCCCAGGCGCGGGCCGACGTCGCCGAGGTTTGTGGCAAACGGCGAACGGTTGCCGCTGTTGACATAGACTTCAGCCCCTGTGTACGACACGCCGTCCGCCGCGCCGGAGGCCGTTGGATTGAAGTATTCGAGGCGGTTGTGACGCTCGTTGCGTCCACCTAAAACGTCCCAGCGCAGGCCGGCGGTGATGGTGAGGTTGTTTAGCGGATGATAGACGTCCTCAACGAAGGCGCCATAGTAGGGATTTGATTCCGCGACAAACAGGTCCTTGGTGAAGTTGTAGCTCTCGCTTCCCGGTGGAGTACCCATGCCGGTGAGGAAGGAGGCAAAGTCGCTGCCGCCGCCTCCATTCGCCACGGACTGATCGGTGGCGCTGACGTCGAAGTAGTAGCCGCCGGAAGGCGCGGGTGGCTGGCCGACATTCAGGAAGCGCTTCATATATTCGAAGCCTGCGCTGATCTGATGCTTGCCCTGGACCCTGGTCACGCTGGCGCTGACGTCGTTGTTCTCGCTGGCGTAGACAAAGGTGTCCCAGTTCGCGGTGCCGCCCACGCCGCCTCCTATGTCGTTGAACATGACGTAAGGCAGTGTCTTGTAATTCTCCTGCGCGGCGAGCGATGCAGGGAACCCGAGGCTGGTGATATCGAATCCGGTCTGCCGCGGGTCGCCCGTCTGGTTCTCGTAATGGCGCGTGAAGGAGTAGCGCAACTGGAGGACGGTGTTGGAGTTGAAGGTGTAGTCATCCGCCAGCAGCAGGTTACGGGCATTGGTGATGTTCTGCGCGTAGAACGGGTCCCACATGTTGTTGAAGGCGTTCACCAGAGAGCTGGAAAGGCGCGCGAAGGAGAACCGTCCGAAGATGTGCTGTTTTTCGCTCTTATCAAAGTCGAAGCGGAGGTCGAACTTCTGCGCCGATGAGGGGTCAACACCCGGTGCGTAGAAGTTGTTGACTGCTCCGTTTGGGTTCGCGTCGCAGGTGGATGGGTTGGGAACGTTGCACTTGGGCATCTCGGAGAGGAACTGGACCGCGATGGGGTTGGGATTGGGAATGATGTTGTTGGGAAAGGGCTGGCGGGTGCCGTCAGGGTTGTCAGGCGCCAGGGGGTTGTAGATCGTGAAGCTGTCGGCGGAGAAGTTGCCGGTGCGCTCGGCAGTCGTGGGAACGGTAAAGATATTCGATCCGTCGAACAGCGCCTGCTGCGTAGCCTCATAATCCGCAAAGAAGAAGAGCTTGCTGTGCAGGATCGGGCCGCCGATGGCTCCGCCCTCCTGGTAGCGATGGAAGGACGGCGGCGTGTTGGGCAGGCCGCTGCCAAGCTCGTTCTGCTTGTTGAAGTATTCATTCGAGGCAAGTGTGTTGGGACGGAAGACGCCAAAGAGATTGCCGTGGAAATGATCTCCGCCGGACTTGGTGGCCAGGCTGATGACGCCCGCTCCGCCGCTTTGGTAAGACGCCGGGGTGTTCTGCGTTTCAATGCGGGTCTCTTCGACGGCGTCTTCAGGAATGACCATGGCGGGGAGAATGGTGCCGGCATTGTTCTCGGCAACTCCAATCGGGCTGCCGTCCACCATGTAATAGACGGAACCAACAATGGCGCCGTTGATCGTGTAGGAGGAAACATCGATGCCCGGCCGGCCGCTGGTGATGCTGGATATCTGCTGCGAATTGGAGGAGTTGGGCGCGCCGTTGGCGGGAGTAACGCCGGGGCTTAACTGCACCAGGTCATAGACATCGCGGGTGAGCAGCGGGACGCGGTCAATGGTTGCGGCGGAGATAAGCTGGCCGACCGTGGAGTTGGTCGACTCAGTAAGGCTGGTGCCCCCTTTGACCGTAACCACCTCGGTGGTGCTGCCGACAGTGAGGGCCATTTTGACGGTGGTCGTTTGGTCAACGGTCACAGTTACGTCGTTCTGGACAACAGTGACAAAACCCTTCTGGCTGGCGGTGATGCGGTACGCGCCGGGGTTGAGCGATATGAACGCATAGTTGCCGGAGGCGTTCGAGGTGGTGTGGGTTGCGACTCCCGTGGAAGTGTTGAGCAGCGTGACCTTGGCTCCGGGAATGATGGCGCCGGTCTGGTCAGTGACTGTACCGCTGATTGCGCCTCTGCCGGCCTGGCCGAAAGCAGCCATGCCGCCAGCGGAGAGGAACAGCAGAAGGAAGTACATGAAAACACGACAATTGACGATTGATTGCATCTTGAATTTCATGACCACCTCTTTGGGAACTTGATTTCAAACGTTTGAATAGATTATGAATGTAGGAACAATTCCGTTGCGTGTCAAGAGAAAAATCGCCGGAAAACACTATGCACGCGGTGTCCGCGTCCTTCTTTCAGAGCGCCGACGCGAGTTCGATGCCCGGCGCGGATTCGGATAGTATGTTGAACGAGCTAAGTCAGGAGGATAACTTGGGCCAGCAAGAGTCGGGTCATGTAACGCTGTCGCACATTGCCCGCGCGTGCCAGCTTTCTGTCTCCACGGTATCGATCGTGCTCAGCGGAGCACCACTTTCGCGGCACGTTGCTGAAAAGACGCGCAAGCGGATTCAAACCACTGCAAGGCGGCTCGGCTATCACCCGGACGCCTATGCGCGCTCTCTGCGCAGCCGTCGCACGCAAACCATCGGCGTGATTGCCTACGACATGTCCGACCCATTTTGCATTCCGGTGGTCAGTGGAATTGACGAGGGACTGCAGCCCGCCCAGTATTTTTCGCTACTGGTGAACGCGCAGACGCAGCGCAAGCTGTTCGACAAATATCTCCGGATGATTCTGGAGCGTCGCGCGGAGGGCGTGATCGTGGTCGCGAGCTGGGTTTTCGAGGAGACGGATCTGCTGGCCGACATCGAGAAGAACCACGTCCCCATCGTGATAGTAGGGCGCGACCTGACCGAGCGGCGCATCACGTCAGTGCTGGTGGACAACCGCGCCGGCGGTGCGCTGATGATGCGCCATCTCGCTTCGCTGGGGCATCGGAATATTGCGGTGATCCGCGGCCCGGAAGAGTTGTTTGACAGCGCGCCTCGCTGGGCCGGGATACGGCAGGCCGCAACCGAGGCGGGGATACGGTTCGATTCGCGGCTGGTCTCTCAGCTGCCGAATCTGTCCAACCCGAAGTCCGGCTTTGAGGGTGGGCGGAAGTTCGTCGCTGAGATACTGGCTACGGGTAGAAAGTTCACCGCGGTGCTGGCCTTTGACGACCTCACTGCGCTTGGCGTGGTGAGGGGGCTCGTCGAAGCGGGCCTGAGCGTTCCGGAAGATTGTTCGGTGGTCGGCTTCGACGACATTCTCCCGGCGGACGTCGCGACTCCGGGGATTACGACGATCCGGCAGCCGCTCCACGAGATGGGTTTGCTGGCGACGGAACTGATGCTGCACGCGCTGAAGCAGGGCCAGGGAGAGGGAGCGCAGGAGGCCGGGCTGCGGATGGTGCAGCCGGAGCTGGTGGTACGTACATCCTCGGCTGCGCCGGGCGGAGGAAAGTAATGCGAAGAAGCAGGATGCGGGTCTCGGTGTTTGACAAAGGTTCCCGCGCTGAAGTATTCAATTCAAACGATTGAAATAACCGTTTAAGCGAGTTACAGTGCAGACATGCAGCAGCGGCGCTAAGTATTGCGGCGCGAAAAATGGAGGAATTCCGATCCGATGAACCGATATCTCTTTTCCAGTCTTCTAGCGTCCGTGATACTGGCCCCACTGCTGCATGCGGGAACTGTGACCCCTCTGCATGCGGGCTGGCGGCTGCAGTCCGCCTGCAAGATCAGCGCGAGCGGCGATGCTGTTTCCGCCTCTGAATTTTCGACAGAGGGCTGGATCAACGTGAAGGTGCCAAGCACGGTGCTGGCTGCGCAGGTGGCAGCGGGTGTTTTTCCCGACCCCTATTTTGGCGATAATCTGCGCAAGATTCCGGGAACCGACTACCCGATTGGAAAGAACTTTGAAAATTTGCCCATGCCTGCTGACAGCCCGTACCACTGCGGCTGGTGGTATCGCGATAAGTTCACCGCGCCCGTGGTCGCCAAGGGTGGCCATTACTGGCTGCACTTCGGCGGAATCAACTATCGCGCGGACATCTGGGTGAACGGGCACAAGGTCGCCGATTCGTCGCAGATCGCCGGTGCGTACCGCACATACAATCTGGACGTGACGGGCGAGGTCAAGCCGGGCAAGCAGAATGTGGTCGCAGTCGAGACGTTTGCTCCAACGGACAAGGACCTGGGAATCAACTGGGTGGACTGGAATCCTGATCCGCCGGACAGAGATATGGGGCTGTGGGGCAAGGTTGATCTAGCCACCACTGGCCCGGTCGCCGTGCGGTCTCCGATGGCGACCACCGAGTTCACCGACGGAAGCCTGAGCATTGCAGAACTGACGGTCTACGCCGAAGTGCAGAATGCAACGGGCCATGCGGTCCAGGGAACGCTATCCGGCACCGCCGCCGGCGCAAGCTTCGAACAGTCAGTGCAGTTGGCTCCGCACGAAGAGCGCACCGTGGTGTTTACGCCGGATAAGTTTCCGCAACTGAACATTCACAATCCAAAGCTATGGTGGCCGCGCCAGATGGGCGAGCCGCATCTGGAGAAGCTGACCATGAGCTTTCGCGCGAACGGTCAGGTTTCGGATGAGCAGACGATCGACTTCGGCATTCGACAGATCACTTCGGAGATGACGGCGCACGGGGCGAAGCTGTTTCGCATTAACGGAAAGCCGATTCTGATTCGCGGCGGAGGCTGGTCGCAGGACATGATGCTGCGCACCAACCCCAAGCGGCTGCGCGAGCAGTTTGCGCTGGTGCGCGATTTAAACCTGAACACCATCCGGCTGGAAGGCAAGATGGAGACCGACGACTTCTTCAACCTGGCCGATAAGAACGGAATTCTTGTCATGGCCGGGTGGTGCTGCTGCGATCACTGGGAGCGGTGGAAGACCTGGACGCCGCAGGACCTCACCATCGCCACGGCTTCGCTGCACTCGCAAATACTGCGGCTGCGCCATCACCCCAGCATGCTCGTGTGGCTGAACGGCAGCGACAATCCGCCCCCGGCAAATGTGGAGAGAGCATATCTCGCCGTGGAGGCGCAGACGCACTGGCCCAATCCGGTGCTGTCGTCAGCTTCGGCGACTCCAACCACGGTGACCGGCGATAGCGGTGTGAAGATGACCGGGCCGTACGACTACGTGGAGCCGAGCTACTGGTATATTGACGCGCACCATGGCGGCGACTACGGCTTCAACACTGAGACCAGCCCTGGGCCGGCGATCCCGTCGCTGGCAAGCCGGAAGAAGTTTCTGCCTGATCCCGAGGCCTGGCCCGCCTCTGCCGATTGGAGCCTGCACTACGGCGGCGGCGGCTTCAAGAATTTGAATGTTATGAACAGCGCGATGGAGGCCATCTACACCAAGCCCACCTCGCTGGCCCAGTACGATCAACTGGCGGCGACCATGGAGTATGACTCGGAGCGTGCCATGTTCGAGTCCTACAGCGGAAACAAGTATGTTTCCACCGGCGTGATCCAGTGGATGCTGAACAACGCGTGGCCGTCGATGATCTGGCACCTCTACGACTACTATCTGGATCCGGATGCGGGGTATTACGCGGTGAAGAAGGCATGTGAGCCCCTTCACATTCAATACTCATTCAAGAACCAGTCCATTCTTGTCGTCAACAGCACCTACCACTCCGTTACCGGACTGCACGCCAGCATCGACGTGCACGGCATTGGGTGGAATGAGTTGTACAGCGCGAAGGCGGAGGTGAATGCGACCGCGGACAGTTCTCAGACCGTGTTCACGCTGCCTGCGAGTCTTTACTCCGGCATGGAGCGGCTGTTCCTGATCGATCTGAAGCTGACGGATTCGGCCGGACATGTCGTCAGCCGGAATTTCTACTGGGTGCCTTACACGCTGACCTCGTATAACTGGGAGGCGACCACCTACACCCACACGCCGGCGGAGCGTTATCCGGACCTGACTGCGCTTGCCCATCTGCCGCCTGCCACCGTGACGGCGCACGCGGAGATTGCCACCACGTCGCGCGGACGGGAGATCCATCTGCATCTGGAGAACACCTCGAATAAGCTGGCCTTTCAGCTACGCTTCGTGGTCCGGACGCCATCGGGGGATTTAGTTGCGCCGGTCATGTGGTCAGACGACTGGATTGAACTTACTCCCGGTGAGTCGAGGACCTTGACGGCCATGCTTCCGCAGAGCGCGCCGGGCAATGTCGTGGTGAAGCTGAGCGGCTGGAATATTGAGCCGGCAACGCTGACTCCCGTTGCGGAAACAGGCGGTGCGGGGACGCGGCAGTAACACGACTGGCGCGTGAACACGACTGGCGCGTAGCCCGGAGAGCACAGGCAGATGTAAGATGCCGCGCACAGCGGTTCTCATTCGCTTTTTATTCTCGAACCGCAACGCTGCCCGCGGCCTCATCGATTCCCTGCAATGGACCTCGGTCCCGGGGGCGATGATGCATTCGCATCCTGCGCATACTCTCATCGTAAAAGAACAAGGGCGGCCAACCGGATGGTTGACCGCCCTTGTGACTGCCGCAAGTGCCTGGGTTTATGGCTGGTACCACACCGAGGCCTGTGCGGAGTTGCCGTTGCTGTCCTGGGACTGAATGTACCAGGTGTACTGGGTACCCCCCGTCAGGTTGGAAACCGTGGGTACGTTTGTGCTGTCTGTCGGATCGACAGCCCATGTGAGCGACCCAGGAATTTGTGTGTTGGTGAAGCCGTTGGCATTGGAGTTGTTGCCCGGTATGCTCCAGATGTTTCCGTTCGGGCCATACAGGGTGAACTGGTAGGTGTAACTGCTGGGGTTGGATGGGTAGGTCCAGGTAAACGTCGGCGTGGTGCTGGTGCTGCTGGTTTGCTGTGGCGCAAGGCTGGTGGCCAGCGCGCTGGCGCCCAATACAGAGGTTACCGTGCCCGTCAGCACCCCCGTACTTCCATCGCTGTAAGTCAGGTCGAAGGTGTACGTGTCGTTCACCACTGGCACATCGCTGGCAATATTTGCATTGAGCTGGAATTGTGGGTTGCCGCAACCCTGGCACAGGTTGCCGATGTCCATCGGCACAAGCACATTGGGGTTGGAGGCCGAAACCAGCTTAACCGAGACGGGCAGCTTGTTTGCCTCGCGCACGTCGAAGTTGATGTTGTAATTCGTCGAGGTCTGGGAAGAACTGCCGTTCCAGTAAATGCTCGAGTTGTACTGCGTTTGTGCCGCTGCCATGGCGTTCACGTCAGGCAGCGTTTCATTCTCGCCGGTGGTATTCCCGGTAATGGTTACAGAGCTGCTGTTGTTGTTGTTGTTCGTATTGCTGACGTCCCCTGCATCGATCTCGCCATTGTTATTCTGATCCAGTATTCCAAAGAGGAAGTAGTTGGCGCCTGCCGGAACATCGACCGTGAACGCGTTGCCCCCCGAGGTATTCGTTGGGTTGGCAATGCGCGCCGAGTATGCGGTATTGCTGCTCTGATCGTAGAGACCCACATACAGCGGTCCAGTTGGAGTGATGTTGGAGGGAATCACTGCCGTGCCGGACACGGTGTAGAAGCCCGAGCCCGAAGGCTGGCCTATGGTGACCGCCGTCGGACTGCCGAAGACTTTCCAGGGACCAACCCCAGCAGCTACCACTCCCTGGGCGCGGAAGTAGTACGCCGTGCCGTTGCTGAAACTTCCAGAGATGCCGGCAGTGCTGTTATTCAAGATCCAGACGTTGGCCTTGTCCCCATTCGCAGCCATGGAGATTTCTGATGTGCTGCCGGAGGGGAAGGTCGAGTTGGTGCTCCATTCCACGTTATAGGAGGTAACCATCTCCACGCCGTTGCTGTTGGTGATGGGCTTGTAGCTGATCGCCACACCAAGGTTCGCGGGCTCGACGGCCTTGATAGAGGGAGCCGAGGTCGGGGCGGCCACCGTGGGATCGGTCAGCGTGACCGCAGTGCCGGTTGAATTTGCGGTCGCCACCGTCACCGTGGCGCTCCCCGTGGGGTTGGTGCCGTTGGACACGCCGTTGCCCAGATTGTCGATCGATGCCAGCAGCGTGTAGGTTCCCGGCGGGACGCCGTGAATGGTGAACGCCCCCCCGGAAGACAAGGCGCTGAAGGGAATGCTGGTGCCCAGCCCGCCGTTTCCGCCGCAGTTGATGTTGTTCAGATTCACGTAGACCTGCCCGGTCATGGAACCGCTGTAACTTGCCGTGCCGGAAACCGTATAGCCCAGCGCGGCGCTGAAGTTTTCGCCGCTGACGGCATTGTTGCTTACCGCGACACCGGTCAGGGTAGCGGGGTAGAACACGGAACTCGGCCCCGTGATCGACGGAGTGATGGTGTACGTCCCGTTGGGCACGGTCGCGAACGAGTAGTTCCCGTTGCCATCAGTGGTCGTGGTCTGGACCGGGTTGGTGTTGATGCTCACGGTGATCGGAGGCATCGTCGAACTGCCGCCGCAGCCGTTGTTTGGGAAGATTTGCCCGCTCACTTGCGAGCCGGCGCTGTTGACGGCGATGGAGTAGCTTGTGGGGCCGGCAGTGGTGCTTGCGCTGTCGGTCACCGTCACATTGGTCAGGGGCACACTGGTCGTCGTGGTTGGTGTTCCGCTGATGGTCAATGTGTCGCCGCCGGTGTTGCTGGCGCTCAAGCCGTTCGACAGCGCGAGTGGCGTCCCGTTCGAGAGGACCGTCGTGCCGTTGATCTTCCACGTATACGGGCTCACGCCGCCCGAAGAATTGATATATCCCGAGTAGCTCACATTCACCGTCGCCGAGCCCAGGGAAATGGGGTTGGGAGATGGCAGAGTCAACGGCAGTGGATTGCTGACCGTGATCGTGTACCCGGTGGTGGTGGTGGAATTGCCAGTCGTCGTATCCGTCAGCTTCACGCTGAACGTCACCGTGCTGGCCGAGGTTGGTGTTCCGTTGATGTTCAGGGTTCCGCCGGAGGGCGATGCAGTCAGGTTGTCGCTCAAACCTGTCGCCAGCCAGGAATAGTTGCCGCTGCCGCCCGACGCATCGATCGATCCGGTGTAGGCCACATTTGTGGTGGCGGTTGAGGGCAGGGACGAGGGATCCGGATTGGGCAGCGACAACGCGCTGTACACCGAAATCGTCAGGTTTGCCGTTGCCTTGTTACTGGCGGAGTCAGTTACCTGAACGGTAAACGTGGCAGTTCCCAGGCTCGCAGGCGTGCCGGAAATCAGGCCCGCACTGGAGACGCTCAGGTTCACCGCGGTAAGGCTTGCGGCGCCTGCGGTCACGGACCAGGTGTAGTTCGTCCCCGTGCCGCCCGCAGCCGTCAGTTGCTGCGAATAGGCCACACCCACATTGGTTGAAGGAAGGGTGCTGGTTGTCACTGTCAGCGAAGCGAACACACTGACGGACAGGTTCGCCGATGCGGTATGCAGCGCGGAGTCGGTTACTGTCGCCGTGAAGCTGGCAGATCCGGCCTTAGGCGAATTCCCCGAAATCACACCGCTGGGGGAGAAGCTGAGCCCAATTGCCGTAAGGTTGTTGGCGCCCGTTGGATCCACAGTCCAGGTATACCCGCCTGAGCCGCCAGTGGCCGCCAAAGGCTGCGAATAGGCAGCCCCCACCGTGCCCGAGGGCAAAGTAGTCGTGCTCACCGCCAGCTTCGCCTCGACCGTTAGCGAGATTGTCGCCGACGCCGTATTGCTGGCCGAGTCACTCACTGTGAAGACGATGTTAAACGTGCCCGATCCAGTTGGCGTCCCAGAGATGGCTCCGCCCGAAGACAGACTCAATCCCGGAGGAAGCGTCGAGCCGCCTGCCGCTGCCCAGGTCCAGGTGTACCCCGAACCGGTGCCGCCCGTGGCTGCCAAGTTTGCGCCGGGATAAGCCGTTCCCTGGTAGCCCGATGGCAGACTTGTGGTGGTAATGGTCACTCCAGCATCAATGGTCATGGTAAACGCGACAGTCGTGGTGTTCGAGGCCGAGTCTGTCACCGTCACGCTAAAGCTTGGTGTGCCCGTTGTCGTCGGTTTCCCACTCAACAGGCCGCCGGAGGAGAGTGCCAAGCCACCGGGAAGAGTCGAGCCGCCCGCCACCGACCACGTGTACCCGGAGGCCGTGCCGCCCGTCGCCGTCAGTTGCTGCGAGTAATTCGACCCAACATACCCTGTCGGTAGAGTTGTCCCGGTCGTGATGCTGACTCCGGCATCAATGATGATGGAAAACGTCCCATTGCCTGTATTCGTGGCCGAATCCGTAACCTTCACGGTAAAGCTTATGGTGCCGGTCGATCCCGATGGCTTGCCGGAAATGACACCTGCCGTGGAAAGGCTTAATCCCGTTGGCAGTGCTGAAGTCGCCACCCAGGTGTAGCCCGTGCCGGAACCGCCCGTCGCCGCGAGGGTTGACTGCGTGTAGGTGGATCCAACGTATCCCACCGGAAGGGTCTGCGCCGTAACAGTCAACGGAGGATAGGTAACCTTAAGCGAATAGACCTGCGTATTCGAGTCGTCAAAGGCATCAGCCGCCTTCACCGTGATCGGGAACGTGCCGGTCTCCGTGGGCGTTCCCGAGATGACTCCGGCTGTCGAAAGGCTCAATCCCGTGGGCAACGTGCCACTCGCCAGGGTGTAGGTCAGCGTGCCCGCTCCACCAGTAGCGGCCACGGATGCGCTGTAGGCCACCTTATACGTCGCGCCGGTCAGCGAGGCCGATGTGAACGTGATAGCCGGAGCCGGATTGACGACCAGGCTCAGTTGTTGCGAGGCTCCCGTCAGCTTGTTCGGAGTGCCGGAATCTGTGAGCGTGAACACAAGATTGCTGGCCGTTCCTACGCACGATGCTACCGGAGTGCCGGAGATTACTCCTGCTGAACTCAGAGTCAGGCACGCCGGCATGGTGCCCCCAGTCAGGGCCCATGAGTAAGGCGCAATTCCGCCCGATCCCGCCAGAGTTACCGAGTACGCGGTACCCACCGGGGCCGGGGCCAGCGAGGCCGTCGTAACCGCGGGGTCCGCCGGAACAGTAATGGTCGCGGTTCCGTTTTTTGTCTTGTCGGCCACGGAGGTGGCAGTAATGGTCACCGTCTGGGTTGAGCTGGTCGCGGCCGGCGCTGTGTAGGTCGCTGCGCTGGCCGTCGTCCCGGAGAGAGTTCCGCCGCCCGTAACTGCCCAGGTAACGCCGGCAGAATTCTTGTCGTGAGCCACGACTGCGGTCAGGCTTGAGGTGTCTGTGCCGTCAACTGTGGTCGCCGATGCGGTCACCGCGACGCTCGTCGGTGCGGAACTGCTCCCGCAACCGGACACGGCAAGTGCTGCAACCAAGGTGATAAGAGCAAGGGGAAAAAAGGAACGAAGGCCGAAACAGGAAAGAACAGAACTCTTCTTGAACACAGACACCTCCATAAATTTGAGACTCCCGACGGGTTGAGCGGCATCGTACGCGGCAATGTTCGAATAAGTCAATAACTATTTGGTGGCAAAAGAATAATTTGCCTAACGTTCCGACGTTTATGTGTCCATCTGATCCAGTGGCGCAATCGTTCTCACTCCTAACGTTTCCCTGGCCAAGTTTCCCTGGCCAAAAACTGGCAGAGGCACTATACATTTCTATATTGTTTTATTAACATATAGCCATGTCGGAAGTGGCCCAGTTCAAGGCGGAATTTTTTAAGGCGCTCGCCCACCCTTTGCGCATCCGCATCCTGGACGAATTGCGCGGCGGGGAAGTCGGGGTGAACGTGCTTGGCTCCCGGCTGGATGTGGAACAAAGTTCTCTATCGCAGCAGCTAGCTATTCTGCGCGGCCGCAATTTGGTCATCACGCGGAAAGAAGGGCTGAATGTTTTCTACTCGATCAGCGATGCAGAGATTTTCTATCTGCTGGATACTGCCAAGAAGATTTTTAACCGGCAACTGGTAGGGGTCCGCAACATGCTCCGCCAGTTGTAAATCGGGGTAACCCGCGCTAAGGCTGGTTCCGTCTTAAACGTGAATATATATGAATGTAGTTACGATACTGTGCCGCCGTTGACCCAGCAGGGCCAGCCGTGAGCCACGCCGCCTGGATCTCGAACGGACTTCTATCGCTCCAGAGGCATGATTTGTCCTGGATGCTGATACTGGTGCTCGGCTGGCTGGTTCTGGGTGTGATCGGACTGTTGCGACCGCATAGTTTGCGCTTTGTCGCGCGCGGACTTTTCCCCGCCGGCGCCTTGATCGCCCTAGGCGTCGCGTTGTTGGGCGGGGTGGCCCTGCTGGCAGGTCATGCGCCGCAAGCAGCGGTGCTCCCGCTGGGGCTGCCGGGCCTGCCATTTCATGTGCGCCTGGACGCGTTGTCTGGCTTCTTCCTGCTGTTGATGGGTGTCGCCGGGGCGGGCATTTCGATGTTTGCCGCCGGATATTTCCGCTCCGGGGAAGGCACCTCGCCCGGAGTGCTGGGTCTGCACTATCACATTTTTCTTGCCAGCATGGCCCTGGTTGTCCTGGCCGATGACGCCTACTTTTTCATGGTGGCCTGGGAGTTGATGGCGCTCAGCTCGTATTTCCTGGTGGTCTCGCAACATCGGCGTTCAGAAATCCGTCGGGCCGGGTTTCTGTATCTTCTGATGGCACACCTCGGGGCCATCTGCCTGCTGTTCAGTTTTGGCGTATTGCAGGGCGGAAACTGGCAGCTCACATTTGAAGCCATGCGCGCCACGACGCATACGCCCTTCTGGGCGACCGTGGCATTTCTGCTGGCGCTGCTAGGTTTTGGGGCCAAGGCTGGACTGGTTCCGCTGCATGGATGGCTGCCGGAAGCGCACCCCGCCGCGCCCTCGCCGGTCTCGGCCATGATGAGCGGCCTGATGCTGAAGACCGCGGTGTACGGCATGTTGCGGATCACCTTTGATCTGCTGCACGTGCAGTTCTGGCAATGGGGAGTTCTGGTGCTGGTTCTTGGCCTATTCTCCGCTCTGTACGGCGCCATCTTTGCCGGTGTGAAAACGGACATGAAGCGGCTGCTGGCCTACTCCTCAATTGAAAACATCGGCCTCATCTTTACCGGGATTGGATTGGCCATCCTGTTTGCCTCCTGTCATCTTCCGCTGTTTGCGGCTCTTGCGCTCAGCGCCGTGTTGCTCCACTCGCTGAACCACTCGCTGTTTAAAAGCCTGCTTTTTCTCGCCACCGGGAATGTTCTGCATGCAACGAAACGCAGAAGCCTGGGCGCGCTCGGCGGCTTGGCCCACACTATGCCCTGGGTGGCGACACTGGCCCTGGTAGGCACGCTGGCCATTGCAGGTTTGCCGCCGCTCAATGGCTTTGTTTCCGAGTGGCTTCTTTTGCAGGCGTTTCTGTTCACCCCGCAGATTCCTCACGCCTTCATCAATATGCTGGTGCCGCTGGGTGCGGCTGTCCTGGCGCTTACGGTGGCGCTGGCGGCCTATGTGATGGTGAAGTTTTACGGGATTGTTTTTCTTGGCCAACCGCGTGAACCGGCGCTGGAAGACGCCCATGATGCCAACTGGCTGGAGCGGATTGGTCTGGCGTGGCTGGCATTGGGATGCATTGCGATTGGCGTGCTGCCGCAGATTGCCTTGCGGGCGGCGGGTGCGGTGACCGGCCTGTTGCTGGGTCAGACCGTGAATCTCAGCTCCCATCTTTTGTGGATTGCTCCCATCGCTCCGCGGCAGGCTTCATATAGCGGCATACTCCTGCTGGCTGGAATCGTCTGCGTAGTGGGCATCACGTTTGTGCTGGTGCGTGTTCTGGCTCACGGGCGCACCCGCCGCACGGTTCCATGGGACTGCGGTTATCCCTGGCAGACTTCGCGGATGCAGGACACCGCCGAAGGCTTTGGACAGCCGCTCCGGCATATTTTTGCTTTCGCATTCGACATGGAGCGCGAGTTGCCGTCTCCCGCCGATGCGGCTCCGCACTATCGCATCCATGTTGAGGATCGTTTGTGGCGGATGGTGTATCTGCCGATTGTGCGCGCAGTACAGCGCCTGTCGGATGCGATTGGCGTTCTGCAGGGAGGGCGGCTGGCCGTTTATCTGCTGTACAGCTTTCTCACGCTGCTTGCCCTGCTCGTGGGTGTCTTATGAGCGCCACTACCATGGTGCGTCAATTTGGCGAAGTGCTGCTGGCCATTGCACTGGCGCCGCTGTTTGTGGGATGGATTGCGCAATGCCGGGCCTGGCTGCAAAGTCGCACCGCGCCGCCGCTGGTGCAACCCTATCGAATGCTGCGCAAGCTCTTCCAAAAAGATGTTGCGCTGGCCGCCAATGCCACGCCGCTGTTTCGTATCACGCCCTACATTCTGTTTGGGAGCATGGTGCTGGCGGCGGCCATTATCCCCTCCATTGCCACCGACCTGCCCTTTGCGCGCGTGGCCGACGCCATTGCGCTGATTGGGATTTTCGCTACTGCGCGCGTTTTCCAGTCGCTGGCCGCCATGGACATCGGCACCGCCTTTGGCACCATGGGTGCGCGCCGCGAAATGATGGTGGGATTCCTGGCGGAACCGGCACTACTGATGATCCTGTTCAATGCCTTCCTGCTCTCCGGCAGCACTGCGCTGCCCAGTGTGGTGGAGGCATATTCCGCGGGGCCGCATTCCATTAATCCCAGTCTTACCTTCGCGGGAGTCGCGTTTGTCATGGTGTTACTGGCGGAAAATGCCCGTGTTCCCATCGACAATCCCGCCACGCATCTGGAACTCACCATGATCCACGAGGCGATGGTGCTGGAATACTCGGCGCGCCATCTCGCCCTGATCGAGTGGGCCTCCAGCCTGAAACTTTTCAACTACGCATGCATTGGGTTTGCTCTCTTCCTGCCGTGGGGGATCGCCACCCACGGGGCCGATGGCGGATGGGCGTTGCTGCTGGCCGCCGCCGCATTGATCGGAAAACTTATCGTCTTTGGTGCGGCCCTGGCCTTGATTGAGTCCTTGTCGGCCAAGCTGCGCATCTTTCGCGCGCCGGAGTATTTGGCAACGGCATTTCTGATTGCCGTGCTGGGCCTGCTCGTCCACCTTTTGCTGGGATCCTGACTATGCCGCATTCGAATCATTGGATTGTCCCGTCGCTCAACCTGCTGGCCAGCATCCTGCTGCTGATCTCCTTCGCCATGCTCTCGCGGCGTCGCACGCAGCGGCTGATTACGCTATACGCCTGGCAGGGTTTGGTTCTGTTCGCCTCCACCTTCCTGGTCGCGTACAGCTCCGGACAGAAGGAACTCTACTACTCCGCGGCGCTGACCCTGTTGCTCAAAGTCATTGTGCTGCCGTGGGTGCTGTACCGGCTGATCCGCAACCTGGGCGCGCAGTGGGATAACGAACCGCTGGTCAACATTCCCACCACCATGCTGGTCGGCCTGGGGCTGGTGATCTTCGCGTTCGGCCTGGCGCAACCCATCAGCATGATGGCCAATACCATCACTCGCAACACGCTCGGCATCGCGCTCGCCGTCATTCTGCTTTCCTTCCTCATGATGATTACGCGCCGCAAGGCCGTGACCCAGGTGATTGGATTTCTGGCCATGGAGAATGGCCTTTTTTTTGCCGCCACCAGCGCTACCAATGGAATGCCCATGGCCATTGAGCTTGGGATCGCACTCGATCTCCTGGTGGCGGTTTTCATTTTGGGGATATTTTTCTTTCAGATCCGGGAGCAGTTCGACAGCCTCGATCTGCATCACCTGGAAAGCCTGAAGGAGGACTAAGTTGGAAATTATCCTGGTCCTCTCGATACCGCTCATCGGCGCATTGCTGTTAGCCATCTTCGGAGCCCGCCGCTTTGTTGCGCAACTCAATATCTGCGTCAGCCTCGCCACGCTGGCCGCCGCAACATTGCTTGCCATCCGTGTGGCGCGCCACGGTCCATTTCTGGCTGGCCACGAGCAGTTTTTCGTCGACTCCTTCAATGTTTTTCTAGTCGCGCTCACTGCCTTTGTGGGTTTTACGACCGCAATATTTTCACAATCCTATATGCGCGTCGAGCAACTGCATGGCCGCGTCGGGCCGCGCCGCATGCGCCTGTATCACAGCATGTACCAGATGTTTATGGCGTCTATGCTGCTGGCGTTGTTGACCAACAACATGGGCCTGCTCTGGGTAGCCATGGAGGCCGCCACGCTCTCCACTGTCCTGCTGGTTTCGTTGTACCGCACCCGCGCCAGCCTGGAGGCCGCCTGGAAGTATTTCATCCTGTGCGGCGTCGGCATAGCCCAGGCGCTTTTCGGTACCATCCTGCTGTACTTTGCCGCGGAACGGACGCTGGGCCACGAGGGTATGAGCGCGCTTTTATGGACGCATCTGAATGCTGTGAAATCCCAACTTGAGCCCAGAGTGATGGGGCTGGCCTTCGTATTTTTTCTCGTTGGATATGGGACCAAGGCGGGACTGGCGCCGCTGCACAACTGGCTTCCCGATGCTCACGGCGAAAGTCCGGCCCCGGTTTCCGCGGTGCTCTCCGGTCTGCTGTTGAATGTCGGCCTGTACGCCGTGATTCGCTGTAAAGTGCTGGTGGTCGGCTCCATCGGGCCTGCGCTTCCCAGTCACATGTTGATGGGTTTTGGACTGTTCTCCGTACTGCTGGGGGCATTTTTTCTCTGGCGGCAGCGCGATATCAAACGACTCTTTGCCTACTCCTCCATTGAACACATGGGCCTGATCGCCTTCGCCTTTGGCATCGGCGGCCCCATCGCGAACTTTGCCGCGATGTTGCACATGGTCGTTCACTCGCTCACCAAGTCCTCCATCTTTTTTAGCGCCGGACATGCCTCCCAGACCGCGGGCACGCAACAGATAGAAGACATTCGCGGTCTGGCCGACACCAGTCCGGCCATTGGCTGGGCGCTCATGCTGGGCTCGCTGGCCATTCTGGGAATGCCGCCATTCGGAGTTTTCACCAGCGAGTTTCTCATGCTTACCACGGCCATGCGTGAGCATCCCTGGACCGCGCCTTTGCTTTTGGTCGCGCTCGGAGTGGCCTTTGCCGCCATCTTCAGCCGCGTGCAGTCGATGGTCTTTGGCGAAAGCCGTGCGCCGGTCTTCGGCAAGGACGGCGCGCCCCGGTTGCCCCATTCCCCGGCCATGGTCCCGGCTTTTGTTCATCTGGCGATGGTGCTGGCCCTGGGCCTGTATATTCCGCCGGTTCTGGCGGAGTGGTTTCGTGCCGCTGCGAGGTTGATAGGATGACCCATGAAAGTGCGTGACTTCCTGAAACACCAGCGTTTTCCGCTGCCCGCCAACCTGCCCGCCAGCCGGGTCTGCGCGGACCGCCGGCAATGGCTGCCACTTGCTGCGACGCTCCACGAATCCGGCGCGCGCTTGCTGACATTATGGGGAACGGATGATCGCGATCGCGACGGGCGCTTCCGCATGTACGCGGCCTATCTGGCGCCGGAAGGCGTGCTTGTGGTTGAGCACGCGCTGGAAGTGACGGAAGCGACGGCCTTCCCCGCGTATCCCAGTCTCGCGGCCATCTTTCCCGCCGCCCAGCGAATGCAGCGCGCCGTCTACGATCTGCTCGGCATCGTCGCGGAGGAAGACCCCGGCAATGAAGCAGACACGCGCGGCTGGCTGCGTCATGGCGGCTGGCCGGAGACGTTCTATCCTCTGCGCCGCGATGCGGACGGAAGCCGGCAATATTCCAATTTCTCCGCGCCTTATCCCTTCGTGACCGTGGAGGGAGGCGGCGTGCATGAGATAGCCGTCGGCCCGGTTCACGCCGGCACCATCGAGCCGGGGCATTTCCGTTTTTCGGTCGTGGGCGAAAAGATGCTGCGGCTGGAAGCGCGGCTCGGCTACACCCACAAGGGCGTCGCCAAGCTCTTTGAGGCGATGCCGCAATCCTCCGGCCATCGTTTGGCGGCGCGGATTTCCGGCGATACCGCCGTCGCTTTCTCCTGGGCCTATTGCGCGGCCCTGGAATCGATTACCGGAACCATCTGTCCCGCCCGCGCCACGCGGCAGCGAGCCCTGGCGCTGGAGCACGAGCGCCTGGCCAATCATCTCGGCGATCTTGGCGCGCTGGGCAACGACGCCGGCTTTGCTTTTGGACTGACCCATTTCTCGCGCCTCAAAGAGGACCTGCTGCGCTCCAACTCGGTTGCTTTTGGGGCGAGGTATCTGCTCGATTCCATCGTTCCCGGCGGCGTGGCCGCGGATCTTCCTGCCGAAGCGCCTCCGCTGCTGCTCGATCTGTACTCCGATCTGGAGCGGTCCGTCACCAAGCTGCGCTCTATCTATGACGAGCACGCAGGATTGCAGGACCGTTTTCGCGGGACGGGACAGCTGCAACCATCTCTCGCCGAAAAGTTGGGCGCGCTAGGTCTGGTCGCACGCGCCTCCGGCATGGCCTGCGATTTGCGTGTGGACCACCCCTGGCCGCCGTATGACCGTGTTGCGGCGAAATGCTTCGTGCAATCCACCGGAGATGTCGCTGCGCGGGTGCAGATACGCTTCGATGAAGTTTACGAATCTCTGCGTCTCTGCCGCGCCTTGTTGCAGGATCTTCCCGCCGGACCGTTTCATGCGCCTGTTCCCAATGCGGCACCGTATCAACTCGGGCTGGGAGTCATAGAATCCTGGCGCGGCCCGGTGCTGATTGCTCTCGAAACCGGCCCCGATGGCTGCATCCGGCGCTGCCATGCACATGACCCTTCGTGGCAGAACTGGCCACTGATTGAATACGCGGTCATCGGCGACATTGCGGCGGACTTTCCGCTCATCAACAAGTCCTTCAACCTGTCCTATAGCGGACAAGACGGGTAAGGAAACGTATGTGGAACACACTATCGCGCATGTGGAAGACGGGATTGCTGACTGAGCCGTTGCCAGTGCTGGAGCCGGCATTCGAGACTCCCTCGCCGGACTTGGATGGACTGCAGTCGGACCTGCTGGCGGTTGTCGGGCGCGCCCTCTGCATCCGCCACGTCGATGCCGGTTCGTGCAATGGCTGCGAACTGGAAATCCAGGCGCTGCACAATCCGTATTACAACCTGGAAGGCGCAGGCATCCATTTTGTCGCTAGCCCGCGCCATGCCGACCTGTTACTGGTCACCGGCCCCGTCTCGGTAAATATGGAAGAGGCATTGCGGCGCACCTACGACGCTATTCCAGGGCCAAAACTGGTGATCGCTGTGGGAGATTGCGGGGCCTGCGGCGGCATCTTCGGTTCCAGCTATGCCAGCCGCGGCGCTGTGGCCAACATCCTTCCTGTGAACGCTACCGTTGCCGGATGCCCGCCCACCCCGACCGCCATTCTGCGCGCCATTCTTCAAGCGGTCCGCGCCCCCTTGGCGGAGGTTCAGCGGAATCGGGTCATATCCACGTAATTAGCCGCTCCCTTGCCGCCACGCTCAGCGTGGAGGGTCGATTCCGATTGGTGAGCAGACCACCTCACAAGCCGAGCATGTTGCCTGCAGCCACGGCTGGACTGGGAGACGAGGCCACCAGCGATCGCCGATCGGCCTGTGCAAAATCCTTCGTTCACGCCAACAGGCCGATGCGCGTTTCCAGTTTCAGGTTGGGACTTCCGAGTAAATTAGTAACGAAAAACGATAGGACCCTATCATGGCTGCCCCGCCCGTAGCTACACGTATCAGCCTACAGATCTCGTTGCGGGGCGGTTTTGATAGGAATGAAAGGACGGCATGCAGCCAAGGAGGGCAAAAGTTCCACTGCGGAAATGCCAATCAGAGAAAGTTGGAGAGTTTGAGCAAATTTGGCGGGAGAGAGAAATTCTCCGGTGGAGCTTTTAGGGAGAAAAGGCCCGAAAACTGGCCCTGAAGTGCTCTTTATGCCATTGATTGTGGAATAGGGAGACTCGCTGGCGGAGAGAGGGGGATTCGAACCCCCGGTAGAGCTTTTGACCCTACAACGGTTTAGCAAACCGCCGCCTTCAGCCACTCGGCCATCTCTCCGGCTTGTCCAGTTTTGAGTATATAGGAAGTGACCTCGAAGGCTTAAGGCAACCATCTCAGGGGCACATCTTTTTCTGAAGCTCCCGTTAAGTTCTGCCCTGCATCTGCATCGTTTCTGCCCTGCATCTGCATCGTAGTTAGCAGCGGCAGTGTATCTACCTGCTGCTTGAATCCAGTTTTGAGGGGTGATTCTGTGGCAGACGTGAGCGAGGGAAGCGGCGTGAATTTTACGGACGGCGGCACGGTGGCCGGCTATTTTGCAAGAGGTGAAGATGCGCGTTGCGCGGTTGACGCGCTGATAGGCAAGGGTTTTGATGCGCGGGAGATTGGGGCCGCGTTTCACAGCCGGTTGCGGGAAAGCGCGGCTCGAGCCGAAGAAGATGAGCCGATGCGCCGGACGTCGGCGTCAGATCATTCCTTTGCGGGAGTGGCATCGGGAACGGAAGGGGTGACGCCGTCAGGGCTTTCGACCGGCGGAGGCACGGGCATATCGGGAGCGCACCGGCCGGGGCCGATTAGCGGATCTGAGATTCCCCAGGATTTGCCGACTGAAATTCCGCACGAATTGCCCACGGACGCCGAAGTGCGGGCCATGAAGAGCGGAAGAAGTATGCCAAATGCGGCGCTGCCGGTAAGCACACCCAACCAGGATGAGAGGATCTGGCGCGCCAGGCTGGAGACGGTGTTTGGACGCGAGAGCGGCACGGGCAGGCCGGTGGAGAGCCGCAAGCCTGAAACCGGCGGGGGACACCTTGGAGATATTGCCGACTATGCCTATTCGAGCTCGGCGTTTGAGCAGTCGTTTGCCGGGATGGGGATTCCGCTTGAGCAAGCGCAGCGCATGGCGCAGGAGCTACAGCGCGGCGGCGCGGTGGTGACGGTGAAGGCGGGAGCGCGGGCGGCGGAGGCGGAGTCAGAGATGCTACGGAATCACGGGGTTATCCGTTACGGAGCTCCTACGGAGCGGCGCGAGTCCGGCAGCGGCCGAGACAATGCCGACTTGCGGGTGGAGGTTTTCGGCGAGGTGCGCCGTGTGTATCCGAACTATGCGCCGCCAGAGAGGCAGATTGCGCGCAAGGCGTCATGATCGGCGGTCAGCAGTAAGCATTTGATTTTGAAGCGAATAGCTACAGGCCTCGCCCAGGGGATGGGCGGGGCCACTTTTTTGCGCGTAGAAATTGGCCCGCGAAGTTGCATGGTTTTGCGATAGGCTCAAACTCTGGAGATGCCTGCCACTTTGAGCCAACAGAAGCCCCGCCGGGCCAGGCGCGGGCTGCGTCTGATTCCGCTGGTAGCGGCGACCTACTTTATGGTCGCGGGTGGGCCCTATGGGATTGAGGACATTCTGGGCGGCGCGGGATACCTGAAAGCGCTGGCGATCCTGATTGTGCTGCCGCTGCTGTGGAGCTTTCCCACGGCGCTGATGATCGGCGAGCTGGCGAGCGCGCTGCCGGACGAGGGCGGTTTTTATGTGTGGGTGCGGCGCGCGATGGGACCTTTCTGGGGATACCAGGAGGCGTGGCTGTCGCTGTCGGCCAGCATCTTCGATATGGCGATCTACCCTACGCTGTTTGTGCTGTATCTGAACCGGGTGTTTCCGGCCTGGACGGTGGGGTGGCGCGGCACGGCGTGGGAGCTGGCTTTGATTGCGGTGTGCTGCTTGTGGAACCTGCGCGGTGCTCCGGCGGTGGGCGACGGATCGATGGTGCTGTTTGTGGTTTTGCTGTCACCGTTTGTGGTGCTGATGGTTGCGGCGGTGTGGCACGGGATGCACTTGCACAACAACACGGCGTGGCGGTCGGGTGCGGCGGGCAGCGAGGGGCTTTCGACGGCGATTCTGGTGGGCCTGTGGAACTACATGGGGTGGGACAACGCTTCGACCGTTGCGCAGGAGGTCGAGGACCCGCAGCGGAATTATCCGCGGGCGATGCTGTGGAGCACGGCGGTGGTGGCGCTGACGTATGTTCTGCCGCTGGCAGCGATTGCATACGCGGGGCTGGATGTGGTGCGATTCAGCACCGGCTCATGGGCGGACGCGGCGAGCACGCTGGCGGGGCCATGGCTGGGGTTTGCCGTGATGCTGGGTGGCACACTGACCGGATTGGGCATATTCAATGCGCTGATGATGTCGTACGCGCGGCTGCCGATGGTGCTGGCGGAAGACGGGATGTTGCCGCGTGTGGTGGGGTTGCGCAATCGCTATGGAGTGCCGTGGGTGGCGGTGCTGCTGTGCGCGCTGGCGTGGGCGCTGGCGCTGCGCTTCAGCTTTGAGCGGCTGATCTCAATTGACCTGATGCTGTACGGCGCGAGCCTGATTCTGGAGTTTTTGGCGCTGGTGGTGCTGCGGTTCCGCGAGCCGGAGCTGAAGCGGCCGTTCCGCGCGGGAAGTTTGGCGACGGCGATTGCGCTGGGTGTGATTCCGACGGGGCTGATTGTGTATGCGGCGTATGTGTCGCGGCAGGAGCGCATAGCGCACATGCCGGCGCTCTTGTTCGGGTTCATCATTGCGGCGCTGGGGCCGGTGTTTTACTGGATTTCGCGCGCGGCGCGGACACGCAGCGCCGTTGAAGAGGCGTAGCGGCCGTTATTAAGGCATTTCTCCAGTTTCTGTGGAGTTTCCAGCAGCGTACAGGGCGGCTTTTTCTGAAGGAAAAAGCCACTTCAAGGCATTCCTTCTCCTCTACACCAACTGGAGAAATGCTTTAACTTTAAGGCACGCGGGGGCGTGCCCGGTGCTATTTAGGCGTATTGAAATTTTTGGCTGCGGCCATTACGCGTTCGCGGGCATGGGCTGCGTCGTGCCATCCGATGACTTCCACGCGTTTTCCCTCAAGGTCCTTATAAATGGAGAAGAAGTGGGTTATTTCCTTGAGCATGTGCGGGTAAATTTCGGAGTAGTTCCAGACATCGGAATAGCGGGGGTTGTTTTTGCCCACGGCGAGAATTTTTTCGTCGAGGATGCCCTGGTCGAGCATTTCGAGGATACCGATGGGGCGCACGGTCATCACGCAGCCTGAGAAGCTGGGGGCGTCGACGAGGACCAGCACATCGAGCGGATCGCCGTCATCGCTGAGCGTGGAGGGTATAAAGCCGTAGTCGCCGGGATAGTGCACGGGTGAGTAGAGGTTGCGGTCGAGCCGAAAGACATTCAGTTTTTTGTCGTACTCGTATTTATTAATGGACTCGGCGGGGATTTCGATTACGGCATTTACTGCTTCGGGAGTGGTATCGCCGATTGGAAGGGTCAGATAATTGGTCATGCTTGTCCTGTGGCTTGCGAGTTGGGAGCCGATGACTCCGGTGCTTCCGGTGAGGCCGCACCGTTTATAATCAGGCAAAATGAAGGCTCATGTCTATGTCACGCTCAAGCAAACGGTTCTGGACCCGCAGGGCCAGGCCATCCACGGCGCTCTTAGGAAGATGCAGTACCAGGGTATTGAGGACGTGCGGCAGGGAAAATATTTTGTAATTCGACTGGCCGACGCGCTCGATGCGGCTTCTGCCCATGCCGAGATTGAGCGGATTGCTCGCGAGGTTCTCACCAATCCGGTGATTGAGGAATTCCGTTTTCATCTGGAAGAGGGCGATTAGCGCAGCGCGCCGGGCTTTCTTTTTTCGGGCAGCCTGTATTGCATCGCCGTAATTGCATCAGAGGAACAATATGTGCGGAATTGTCGGCTACGTAGGCGGCGGTAAGAAGGTTGTTCCCCTGATTATTGAGGGGCTGCGCCGGCTGGAATATCGCGGGTACGACTCGGCGGGCATTGCCGTGGGCGGGCATGGCGACAGGTTTGAGCTGCGGCGGGCTCCTGGCAAGCTGAAAAATCTGGAAGAAGTGCTCCGCGAGCGTCCGCTGGATGGCACGTACGGCATTGGCCACACGCGCTGGGCCACGCACGGACGGCCGACGGAGGAGAATGCGCATCCGCACCGCGACTGCACGGGCAGCATAGTGGTGGTGCACAACGGCATTGTGGAGAACTATCTTGCGTTGAAGCAGGAGCTCTCGGCCGAAGGGCACAAGTTTGTCACCGAGACGGACACCGAGGTGATTGCGCACCTGATCGAGCAGGAATTTGCCGAGGCGGAGAAGTCCGGGGCGAAAATCAAACTTGAAGATGCGGTACGGAGCGCGGCTTTGCGTCTGACGGGGGCGTATGCGATCTGCGTGCTGTATGCCAAGGATCCGGACAAGATAGTGGTGGCGCGCAACGGCCCTCCGGTGGTGGTTGGTCTGGGCGAAGGCGAGTACTATGTGGCGTCGGACGTGCCGGGGATTCTGCACCACACGCGCAATTTATATTTTCTGGAAGACGGCGATGTTGCGGTGCTTACGCGCGCCGGCGTTACGCTGACGGACCTGCAGGGCAACCCCATTGAGCGTCCGGTGCAGCGCATAACGTGGGACCCAATTCAGGCGGAAAAGGGCGGCTACAAGCACTTTATGCTCAAGGAGATTTTTGAGCAGCCGCGCGCGATCCGCGATACGACGCTGGGGCGCATTTCGCTGGACAGCGGCAAGGTGTTCCTGAACGAGATGAAGATCTCGGACGAGGAGTTCCAGCGCGCGGGCAAGATCAACATAGCGGCGTGCGGCACGAGCTGGCATGCGGCGACGGCGGGCAAGTTCATGATTGAGCGGCTGGCGCGGGTTCCGGTGGAAGTGGACTACGCGAGCGAGTACCGCTACCGCGATCCGATTGCCGATCCGACGGCCATCGGGATTTTGATTACACAGTCGGGGGAGACGGCGGACACGCTGGCGGCGCAGCGCGAGATGATCGCGAAAGGCTCGAAGACCATTGCCATTTGCAACGTGGTGGGGGCGATGATTGCGCGCGAGGCGCACGGCGTGATCTATACGCATGCCGGGCCGGAGATTGGCGTGGCATCGACGAAGGCGTTCAGCGCGCAGCTGGTGGCTCTGTTTCTGTTTGCCGTGCATCTGGCGCAGGTGCGGGGGACGATCAGCGAGAGCGAGAGCCGGCGTCTGCTGGAGGAATTGAGCCTGCTTCCGGCCAAGATGCTTGATCTGTTGAAGAGCGCCGACGCCGCGTGCGAGCCGCTGGCAAAGGAATACTCGACGGCGCGGGATTTTCTTTTCCTGGGGCGGGGCATTCACTACCCGATTGCGCTGGAAGGCGCGCTGAAGCTGAAGGAGATTTCGTACATTCACGCGGAGGGCTATCCGGCGGGCGAGATGAAGCATGGGCCGAATGCGCTGATTGACGAAACGCTGCCGGTGGTGGTGCTGGCGACAAAGGACGAGGGAAATCACGACTCGAAGTTGCGTTACGAGAAGACGCTCTCAAATATCCAGGAGGTCACGGCGCGCTCGGGTAGGGTGATTGCGGTGGCGATGGAAGGCGACGAGCAGATCGGCCAACTGGTGGAGCACGTGGTTTATGTGCCTGCGGCGCCTGAGCTGCTGCTGCCGGTGCTGGAGGTGATTCCGCTGCAACTGCTGGCGTACCACATTGGGGTGCGCCGCGGCTGCGATGTGGACCAGCCGCGCAACCTGGCGAAGTCGGTGACGGTGGAGTAGAGCACGCACGCTACCGCGTGCTCGGAGGAGTGGAGTAACCTCACAGCATGGGCGCCATCGACTTCCATGTACTAGCCAAGCCGATCGGGCCGATCTGCAATCTGGACTGCAAATACTGCTTTTATCTGGAGAAAGAGGCGCTTTATCCGCAGACGTCCAAGTGGGCCATGCGGGATGAGGTGTTGGAGCGGTATATCGAGCAGTACATTGCAGCGCACGAAAGCCCAGTCATCCGGTTTGCGTGGCAGGGCGGAGAGCCGACGCTGCTCGGCGTGGACTACTTCCAGAAAGTTGTGGCGCTGCAGTCAAAGTACGCCAACGGCAAACAGGTGGAGAATGCGCTGCAGACGAATGGCGTGCTGCTGAATGACCAATGGGCGGAGTTCCTGAAAGAGCATGGTTTTCTGATTGGCGTGTCGATCGACGGTCCGCGGGAACTGCATGACGCCTACCGCGTGGACAAAGGGGGACAGCCGACCTTCGACCGGGTGATGCGCGGGATTGCGTGCCTCCAGCGGCACGGGGTGGAGTACAACACGCTGACGACGGTGCACCGCGCGAATTCCACGCATCCGCTGGATGTCTATCGCTTTCTGAAGGAGAACGGCAGCGGATATATGCAGTTCATCCCGATTGTGGAGCGGATGGCCGCGGGAGTGACGCACGATGGGCTGAAGCTGGTATCGCCCAATTTTGATGAGGATGCCCGGGTGGCTCCGTGGTCTGTTGAACCGCGTCAGTATGGGCGTTTTTTGTGCTCGATCTTCGATGAGTGGGTGCGCCGGGATGTGGGCGCCTGCTTTGTGCAACTTTTCGACGAGAGTCTGCAGATGTGGTGCGGGATGGAGGCGAGCCTGTGCGTCTTTCGCAAGCAATGCGGCGCGGCGTTGGCCATTGAGCATTCCGGAGATCTGTACTCCTGCGACCACTATGTGTATCCGCAGAACCGGCTGGGCAACATCATGGATCATCCGCTGGAGTCGCTGGTGGAGTCAGACCAGCAGCGTCAGTTTGGCGAAGCGAAAGAGACGACTTTGCCGCGCTATTGCCGGGAGTGCGAGGTTCGATTTGCGTGCAATGGCGAGTGCCCGAAGCACCGCTTTGCGAAGACTCCGGGCGGAGAGGAAGGGCTGAACTATCTGTGCGCGGCGTACAAGATGTTTTTCCGTCACGTTGACCCTTACATGAAGTTCATGGCTGCGGAGCTGAGCGCCGAACGTGCTCCGGCGAACGTGATGCGATGGGTGGCAGAGATGGATAGGAATGCCGCGATCCAGAAGGCAGGGCGGAATGATCCTTGTCCCTGCGGGAGCGGCAGGAAGTTCAAGCACTGCTGCGGAAGAGCGCAGGCCTGAGCCGGCAGGCGGGGCATTTTAGGTAAGGAGGAAGTTGCAGCGTTGGCAGAGCCCTTGTATATCGCGCGTCTTGAGAAGAAAGTCCTGTTGTCGGAATTGGCGCAGAGCTACCACCTGGAGTTTTCCATTCCGGGGATCGATCGGTTCGATTTTGCTCCGGGGCAGTTTGTCTCGCTGATCGCCGAGGATCCGAAGGGCAAGGGCCAGATGCGGGCGTATTCCGTGGCGTCCGCGCCGGAGGGGAACCGCTTCGACCTGTGCCTGAATCGCGTGGACGGCGGGTTTTTCTCCAACAAGCTGTGCGATCTGGAGCCGGGCGGGGAGATTCAGTTTCACGGCCCGTACGGGATGTTTACGCTGCGCTCGCCGCTGACGGACAGCATCCTGATCGCGACGGGTACGGGCATAGCGCCCATGCGCGGCTTTGTGCAGCACCTGTTTCCGGAGACAGGCGAGGACCGCAGCGGCGGGCACGACATCCGGCTGGTGTATGGGACCCGGCACGAGACAGAGCTGTACTATCACGAGTACTTCGAGGCGGTCGCGGTGCGGTATCCGAACTTCCATTATTTGGCGACGTTGAGCCGTCCTCGCGAGGACTGGACCGGGCTGCACGGCTATGTGCAGGAGCATGTTGCGGCGCTGCTGAAGGAGCGTCTGGCAGAAAGCGAGCCCGCAGCAGAGGCGGGATTCCGCATCCATGCCTACATTTGCGGGCTGAACAATATGGTTTCGAGCAACCGCAAGCAGCTTTTGGATAGGGGCTGGCAGCGGCGGCAGATTGTGTACGAGCGGTACGACTGAGGTTTGCGGCATGAGCCGCGGCCTCAGCCCTCGCCCTTGTAGAAGTGCTGGGCCGGGAGTGCGCGAAGGCGCTCGGCTGCGCCCTCGGCGGTGATGTCGCGCTGCGGCATACCGAGCAATTCAAACCCCACCATGAATTTGCGTACTGTGGCGGAGCGCAGCAGCGGCGGGTAGAAGTGCGCGTGGAAGTGCGCCTCGCCGTGCGGTTCGCCGTCAGTGGGTGTCTGGTGCAAGCCCATGGTGTAAGGGAAGCTGGTTTCGAAGAGGTTGTCGTAGCGGGTGGTGGTCTGCTTGAGGATGTCGGCGAGCGAGGTTTTTTCGCGGTCGCTGAACTCGGCGAGCGAACCCATGTGGCGGCGCGAAAGCACCAAGGTCTCAAACGGCCAGACCGCCCACCAGGGAACGACAACGAGGAAGTCGTCATTCTGGCAGACGATGCGCGTACCTTCCTTTGCCTCCACGGCGAGGTAGTCGCAGAGCAGGCAGCGGCCGTGCTCGGCCTGGTAGGCGAGGAGCGAGGCGGTCTCCTGGGCGGGCTCGTCGGGGATGTGCTCGGTGGCCCAAATCTGGCAGTGGGGGTGGGGGTTGCTGGCGCCCATCATGGCGCCGCGATTCTCAAATATCTGCACGTAGCGCAGATTGGGCTCGGCGCTGAGTGTCTGGTACTCCCCGGTCCAGGCATCGACCACGCGGCGGATGTCGGGCAGCGTCATGCGGGGCAGGGTAAGGCTGTGGTCGGGGTGGAAGCAGATGACCTTGCAGCGTCCGCGCTCCTGCCCGGCGAGAAGCAGGGGAGAGCCGGCCAGCTCGGGGGCAGGGGAGTCGGGCAGCAGGGCGGCGTAGTCGTTGTCGAAGATGTACACGTTTTCATACACGGGCGTGCGATGGTCCCCGGCGCGCTGATTGCCCGGGCACAGGTAGCACGACGGGTCATATTGCAGGCTGGAGAAGCCGGACGAGGGGTTGACCTCACCCTGCCAGGGGCGCTGGGTGCGATGCGGCGAGACCAGCACCCATTGCCGACGCAATGGGTCATAACGGCGGTGCGGAAACTGCGGCGTCGAAGACAATCGATCTTCCTTTCAATTCGGGCTATGGCGGTTCTCCCATAACTACTGTAGAGTTTTCGGCAGTGTGCAGGGTGGCTTTTTCGTGAAGGGAAGCCACTTGAGAGCATTGCGTGCGCCTATGCACCTATTGGAAAACCGCTGTATCATTGCGGAGGCCGATGTGCCATCTCCGCCCTTATTAAGGATACCGCGCGGGTGGAGCATCCCGCCTCCGGGCGGATCTATGGCTACCATGAATACAGGGCTCTCCATGATTCAAGACGACGGTACTTCGCTCCCCTCCTTGATCGATGCTTACGAGATAACATCCATGCATGACGCGGCTACGCGCGAGTGGCATACGCTGGCACCGTCAAAGCTGAGTACGCTCGCCGAGACGGAGGAAATCGAGCAGATTATAAAGAACCAGCACCTGGCGAACTTTGAGTTGTGGCATCTGGAGGATGAGGCGCGGTCGCCCTACTCTCTGGACCGGGAGATTGCGTCCGTTAAGCGGCAGATTGACCAGGTGAACCAGGCCCGCAACGACCTGATAGAACGGCTTGATGCCATTCTGCTCGCGACGCTGAGCACGCATGGGATGCCGGCGCCGGTGGCTCCGTTGCACTCTGAGACACCGGGTCTGATTGTGGACCGGCTCTCGATTCTGTCCCTTAAGATTTTTCACAGTCGCGAAGAGGCGGAGCGGAAGGATGCCTCGCCGGGGCATGTCCGCAGGAACCGTGAACGGCTGCAAGTGCTTGAAGATCAGCGCAATGACCTGGCGCAATGCCTGGACCGGCTATGGGAGCAGGTGATTCACGGTCAAAGGCGCTTTAAACTTTACCGCCAGTTCAAAATGTATAACGATCCCACGCTGAATCCGGTGCTCTACAGGAAGCCGAAGGCCTAGAGGCAATCACCGGGCACGATATCATTAAATGTCCATCTGAAATATGACTACCGCATCGACCAGCACAGTTCTGTCCACCGCTGAGACAACTCCGGCCAGAACCTCCGAGACCCACGAGCACGCCCATCTGCACGCGCCGCGCGCCGGCGAGACTGCCTCGCGCATTGCCGACTACCGGGAGCTGTTCAAGGTAAGGGTGACGGCGATGGTGATGCTGACGGCGTGGGCGGGTTTCTATCTGGGGTCGATGCAGTCGGGAATCAGCAGCGTACAGCCGGGTCTGGTGGAGGCGCTGGTTGGGATCGGAATGGTATCCGCCGGGGCGGCCGCGCTGAACGAGTGCCTGGAACGCAAGCTGGACGCGAAGATGATCCGCACGGCCAACCGTCCGATGGCGACGGGGCGCATCAGCCTGGCACATGGCATTCTGCTGGGGCTGGGTTTTATTGCGGCGGGCTCGATCTGGCTGACGCACACCACCAACCTGATGACGGGAATACTGACGCTGGCAACGGCGTTCACGTATATCGCGATCTATACTCCGCTGAAGCGGTATACGAGCCTGGCGACCTTTATTGGGGCTTTTCCGGGCGCGATGGGGCCGCTGCTGGGCTGGACCGCCGCGCGCGGACGCATTGAGTGGCCGGCGGTGGCGCTGTTCGGGATTCTGTTTGTCTGGCAGTTTCCACATTTTATGGCCATCTCGTGGCTGTATCGCGAGGATTACGCGCGGGCGGGAATCCGGATGCTGCCGGTGATCCAGCCGGATGGCTGGTCCACCGTGCTGGAGGCGCTGACCTATGCGGTGCTGATGATTCCGGTTAGCCTGCTGCCGGTGTATCTGCACATTGCGGGAATGTATTACGGCGTGACGGCGGTGATTCTGGGTCTGGTGTATTTGGGATACACGATCCGCTTCGGGCGCATTACGCGGGCTCGTTCCACGCTTGAGTCCAAGATGTACGCGCGGGATTTGCTGAAAGTGAGCGTGATCTATCTGCCGCTTCTGCTCACCGCTCTTATGCTGAATGCCAAGGTAGGGTAGGGAAATGTCTGTTACGCGCACAGCACCGCAAACTAACAAGGGCGTGATTGCCGGCATTCTTGCGCTCAGCCTGGCGGCGACCCTGTTTCTGTTCTGGCTGATTTATGTGCATACGGCTCCGGAAGCCTACGCCGACCGGCTGCTCTTTCTGCCCTCGCTGGACGCGCTGACCAATGGGATGGCGGCGATCTGCCTGGTGGTGGGGTTCTACTTTATCAAGCAGCACAACATCAAGGCGCATCGCCGGTCGATGATTACGGCGTTCGCCTTTTCGACGATTTTCCTGGTCAGCTACGTGATCAACCATGCGCTGCACGGAGACACTCTGTACCATGGGCACGGCGCGATGCGCACGGTCTACTTCACCATCCTTATCAGCCACATTGTGTTGTGCACTGTGGCGCTGCCCATGGTGCTGCTTACGTTCTTCTTTTCGCTTACCGGGCGTTTTCCGCAGCACAAAAAGATTGCGCGCTATACGCTGCCGATCTGGCTGTACGTCTCCGTGACCGGAGTGGTGGTGTTTGCCATGCTGCAAGCGGGAGCAAAGTAGGAGTGGAAATGGGTTGGTCGCAGCCAGATGACGGAACCCGGCAGTTGCTGCTGACGGGGATTTGGACGCTGGCCACCGGTGTGCTTGCGGCCTTCCTTACGGGGACTGTTTTTGGAGGGATTGGCCGGCAGGGGCCGCACACCAACATGGGGTGGATCTTTCTGCTGATAGCCCTGGGCTGCCTGCCCTTCGGTTCGATGGCCTTCCTGCTGGGAGGCCTGAAGTGGCTGCGCAACCGGCGCATTGCCGCCTCGCAGCCGAGCGTAACCGGGCTTCCGCTGCAGCCGGTATCACCGGACCCGGAGTCTTTGTTATCCTTCACAGAACACACAACGGAGCAAGACAGCCATGGCAAAAAGCGTCAATAAAGTCATTCTTCTCGGTAACGTGGGCAAAGACCCTGAGATTCGCACGACTCCCAGCGGCACCATGGTCGCCACCTTCGGCCTGGCTACCACCGAGCGTTTCAAAGATCAGTCCGGCACTTGGACCGACCGCACCGAGTGGCATAATCTCGTCGCTTTCGGCCGACTGGCTGAAATCATTCGCGATTACGTCAAAAAGGGTTCGAAGCTCTATGCCGAGGGGAGCCTTCGCACGCAATCCTGGGACGACAAAACCTCCGGCCAGAAGAAATACCGCACGGAGGTAGTCGTCAGCGAGATATCCCTGCTTTCCGGCCGCGGCGAGGGTGAAAGCGGCGGCTCCAACCGCAGCAGCAGCGCTTCCTACGATCAGCGCAGCTCGGCGCCTTCGGATGATCTGGTGCAGTCCACCGAGATCACCGATGACGACATTCCGTTCTGACCGGTCACCGCTCGTTTAGACTAAGAGCATGATCGATGAAATTACCTTCCGCCGCCATGCCGACCAGGCCATTGAATCGCTGAAGAAGAGCCTGATTGTTGCAGAAGAGGGCGGCGATTTTGAGGTGGAGGAGCAGAGCGGCGCGCTCAACATCGTGTTTGAGGAGCCTCCGGCGAAGTTTGTTGTTACTCCCAATGCTCCGGTGCGGCAGATCTGGATTTCCGCGCTGTCTACCAGCTTCAAGCTGGACTGGTCTGAAGAAGGATCAGCTTTTGTGTTTTCCAAAGACGGGCTTACGCTGAAGCCGCTGGTGGCGCGGCTGATTAACCAGCAACTGGGCACGGACTCCGTCACGCTGGCCTGACGCATGAGGTGGGGCTGAACTTGCTCCCCGGCCATCCACGCCACTAAGCTGAGAAGTTTAATGAGCAGCGGCGACTCCATCCCGAAACGGCACCCATCAGCAGAAGAACAACGCTGGAGCCGGGAGACGCTTGATCCCGCGCTGGCCAAGGCTCCCGAACGCCCCATCGGCAAAGCGTCCGCCGTAAATCTGGATGAGCAGGGCAAGGCGCGGTTTACGACCATCTCCGGGCTGCCGATTGAGCGGCTGTATACACCGGCTGACCTTCCCGAGGACTGGAGTGGGGATGACTTGGGTCTGCCGGGAGAGCCGCCGTATACGCGCGGCATTCACCCCACGGGATATTGCGGCAAGCTGTGGACGATGCGCCAATTCTCCGGCTTTGCCAGCCCGGAGGAGACGAACCTTCGCTACAAGTATTTGCTGGAGAACGGCGGCAGCGGTCTGTCCGTTGCCTTTGACCTGCCCACGCTGATGGGGCGCGATTCGGATGATCCGGAGAGCGAAGGCGAGGTGGGCAAGTGCGGCGTCGCGATTGACTCGCTCGAGGACATGGAGATTCTATTCTCGGGGATCGACCTGGAGAAGACGACCACCTCGATGACCATCAACTCGCCCGCGAGCATTCTGTGGGCGATGTATCTGGTGGCGGCGGAGAAGCAGGGCGCGGACTGGACGCGGGTCTCCGGCACGCTGCAGAACGACATTCTGAAGGAATACATTGCGCAGAAGGAGTACCTGTATCCGCCGGCGCCGTCGATGCGGCTGGTGGTGGATACGTTTGAGTTTGGCGCGCGCACGACGCCGCGCTTCAATCCGATTTCGATTTCGGGATACCACATTCGGGAGGCAGGCTCGACGGCGCTGCAGGAGTTGGCGTTTACGCTATACGACGGCGTGGAGTATGTGGAGTGGGCACTGCGCCGCGGGCTGAAGGTGGACGATTTTGCGCCCAGACTGAGCTTCTTTTTCAATTCGCACAATGATTTTTTTGAGGAGATCGCGAAGTTTCGCGCGGCGCGCACGCTGTGGTATGGGCTGATGACGGAGCGGTTCGGCGCGCAGAATCTTCGCTCGGCCTGGATGCGGTTCCACACGCAGACGGCGGGTGTGTCGCTGACGGCACAGCAGCCCAAGAACAACATTGCGCGCGTGTCGTTGCAGGCGCTGGCGGCCGTTCTGGGCGGCACGCAGTCGTTGCACACGGACGCGTTTGATGAGGCGCTGGCTTTGCCCACGGAAGATGCTGCGCGGATTGCGCTGCGCACGCAGCAGATTCTGGCGTATGAGTCGGGTGTGGCGAATGTGGTGGATCCATTGGGCGGAGCGTACTTTGTGGAGCGCATGACGCTGGACATGGAGCGCGGCGCGCAGGCGTACTTCGACAAGCTGGATGCCATGGGCGGGATGGTGCGGGCGATTGAGCAAGGGTATCCGCAAAAAGAGATTGCCGAGGCGAGCTACTCGTATCAGCGCGCGGTTGAAGCTGGAGAGAAGATGATTGTTGGGGTGAACGAGTACGCAATCAAGGAAGAACCTCAGGAGATTTTGTATATTGGCGAGTCGATTCGGCAGGCGCAGACGGCCAAGCTGCGCAGCCTGCGCGTGGCGCGGTCGAACGAGGCAGTGGAGCGCTCGCTGGCAGCACTTTGCCGGGCGGCGGAACGGGAGCCGCGCTCAACGGACGGCGGCATTTCGGCGGACAATACGATGCCGCTGATACTGGACTGTGTACGCGCCTACACGACGGTGGGCGAGATTGCGGGCGCGCTCAAGACGGTGTTCGGCGAGTATCGTGAGGTTGGGATTCTATAGGCGCGGGCTAGAAGAGCGATTTACTCCTGGCATACGCGCCGGATTTCTGAATCTGAAACCAGCAAGGAACGTGTTACAACAACGGTATGAACAAGACCACGCCGCCTGAGAGCGGTCCCATAAACCTGAAGAAGCTTTCGCAACTTTTAGGTCTTTCACAGACGACGATTTCTCTTGTTCTGAATGATTCTCCGGCTGCGAAGTCGATACCGGAGCGCACGCGCGAGCGGGTGTTTGCGGCGGCGCGCAAGTTCCACTACCGGCCGAACTATTTTGCGCGCTCGCTGCGGCGCAGTCGCAGCATGTCAGTTGGAGTGATTGCACCGGACCTGAGCGAAGGCTACTTCACGCTGGTTATGAGAGGTGTGGAAGAGGCGCTGCTGCGCTCGCATTATTTCTATTTCACGGCGAACCACTATTGGGATCCGGAGTTGATGCAGCAGTATCCGCGGCTGTTGATGGAGCGTGCCGTGGATGGTTTTCTGTTACTGAATACTCCGTCCACTGTACAAACGCCGTTGCCGGTTGTCTCCATCTCCGCGCACAACAAAATGGATGGCGTAAGCGATATTGTGCTGGACCACAGCAAGGCCGCGGAGCTGGCGCTGGCGCACCTGCATCAACTGGGGCATCGCAAGATCGCCTTTATGCGCGGGCCGGAGATTATTCCGGATACAGAGTACCGCTGGGCGGGAATTCTGGAGGCCGCGCGCCGGTTGAAGATTGCGGTGCGGCCCGAGATGTGCCTGCAACTGGGCTCGGACAATACGTCGCCGGAGTTTGGTTATTTGCCCATGAAGACGCTGCTTGAAAAGACGCGTGACTTCACAGCCATCTTCTGCTTTAACGACATTGCCGCGATCGGTGCAATCCGCGCGATTTACGATGCTGGTTTGCGCGTGCCCGAAGATATTTCGGTTATCGGCTTCGACGATATTCTGAGCGCGGCCTACCAACACCCCAGCCTGACCACGGTGCGCCAGCCACTGCGCGAGATGGGAGGCACAGGCGCGCAGATGCTGCTGGATATGATTGCGAACTCTGAAGCAGAAACGGTTGCTGAGACGGTGATGCAGCCGGAGCTGATTGTGCGCGAATCGACCGGGCCTACAAAGGCAGCCGGGTAAAGAACCGCGCGGCTATTTCCCTGTATCCAGACCGCGCCCCATGCCTTCGAGGACCTCGGCGGCGGCGGCGAGCGCACGACGGCTGCCGGGTGAATTGAACCGGCGAAGCAGATCAAAGAGAGACGGCGGCTCCCGGTGAGGTGTTTCCGCAGCCGCGGGCAAGGCCTGAGCGAGACGGTGCAGCAGGTCAGGGTCGATGCTGCCCAGCAATTTTCCAAGGACAAGCAGGTTGCGCAGCGCACGGATCGATTGCGGCTGTGCGGCCAGGCTGGATGCCTGCGTGACGATTTCTCCCCCGGCGCCAACGAATCCGCGCAGAACATCGAGCGTGCCGCTGCGGTGCAGCTCTTCCAACAGTTCGTAGGCTGAGAGCACGGCGGCTGCGTGCTCCACCGGAGCGTTGTCGATGCGCTGCTTCAGATCCTCGCGTGCGTCGTGTTGCGCGGGGATGAACTCAATTGGCTTTGCCATGGCTGACCTTTCTGTGGCCGTTGGTTTGGATCTGCACCAGCCCTGTGCCGGGAGGCGTGTAGTCCGGCCGCGTCCATTTGCGTTCCACTTCCACGCCGTGCTGCGGGGTGGGGTGCCCGTTGCGAAAGTTGATGGGCGGCAGCGGGCCGGGGCTTTTCGAATGGAGGGCCTTGAGTCTGACGGACGTTTCCTTGTATGCGGGCGTGTTCGTGTCGCGATCCACGTTGCTGCTGGTGAGCAGGTTGACTGGTGCTCCGGTCGAGTTGAGCGGAATGTACAGCTGGTTGCCCTGCACGCGATCCGTGACCAGAACCTGAGTGCGGAACTCGCCGTTGCGCGACGTGACTTCGACCCATTGGCCGGTTTCGAGATTGCGCTGGGCGGCCAGCACGGGCGAGACCTCAAGGAAGTTCTCCGGCGTTTCTTCCTGAATGCCGGGTACGCGGCGCGTCATGTTGCCTTCGTGGAAGTGTTCGAGCAGACGCCCGTTGTTCAGGTGCAGGTCGTACTCGGCGGTCTGGCGCTCGCACGGCTCAATCCATTGGAGTGGGTATAGGCGCGCTTTTCCGTCGGGGAAGTGGAAGCGCCCGGTGTAGAGCAGCGGCGTATCGGAGCCATCGGGAGCGACGGGCCACTGCAGCGAGCTGTATCCGGCCAGCCGGTCGTAGGTGACTCCGGCGAACATGGGAGCGAGCAATGCTGCTTCATGCATCACGTCTGCGGGGTGCGTATAGCGCCAGTCCGCACCGAGGTGACGCGCGACCTGCTGAATGATCTGCCAGTCGGGTTTGCTTTCGCCGAGCGGCTCCATGGCCTGATACAGGCGCTGGATGCGGCGCTCGGTGCTGGTGAAGGTGCCTTCCTTCTCGAGCGCGGGGCTGGCGGGCAATACCACGTCGGCGAAGCGGCAGGTGAGCGAGAAGAAGCAGTCCTGCACGACGAAGAAGTCGAGCTTTGAGAAAGCATCGCCGACATGGTTCGAGTTCGCGTCGGCGCTGTACATGTCTTCGCCGATGAGGTACATGGCTTTGAGCTTGCCCTCATGAATTTTTTCGACCATCTGGTGGTTGTCGAGGCCGGGATTTGTGGGCAGAGGAACGCCCCAGGCCTGCTCGTAGCGCGCGCGGACCTGGTCGTCGTTCACCTTGTCGTAGCCCGGGAAGTAGCCGGGCATGGAACCGAAGTCGCTGGCGCCCTGCACGTTGTTGTGGCCGCGCAGGGGATAGGCTCCGGTACCGGTGCGCATGTAATTGTCGGAGAGGAGCAGCAGATTGGAGATGGCGGTCGAGGTGTCGGATCCGCCGCAGTGCTGCGTAACGCCCATGGCCCACAGGATGCAGGCAGACTCGGCGGCGGCGAACTCTGTTGCGACGCGGGTGAGGGTCTCTTCAGGCAGGGCGCAGACCTTGGCGGCGTAGTCCATGGTGAAGGGTTCGAGGCTCTTGCGGTATTCGTCCAGCCCGTTGACCCATTGCGCGAGGAAGTCTGTTTTGGCGAGGCCGTTGTCGAGCAGGTAGCGGCTGATGGCAGAGAGCCAGACCATGTCCGTGCCCGGCGCAGGGCTGAAGAAGATGTCTGCGCGCTGGGCCATTTCGTGTTTGCGGAGGTCGGCAACGATGAGCCGCTGCCCGTGGAGCTTGTGGGCGCGTTTGACGCGCGTGGCGAGCACCGGATGCGCTTCGGCGGTGTTGCTGCCGACAATCATGACGAGCTTGGACTGCGCGATGTCGCTGATGGAGCCGGAGTCTCCGCCATAGCCGACGGTGCGCCACAGGCCGGTAGTGGCCGGAGCCTGGCAATAGCGCGAGCAGTTGTCGATGTTGTTGGTGCCGACGACGGCGCGCGCCAGTTTCTGCATCAGATAGCTCTCTTCGTTGGTGCATTTCGAAGAGGAGATAAAGCCGAGGGCGTCGGGGCCGTGCTGTGCCTTGATTTCCGTGAGACGGCGGGCGATGAGGTCAAGAGCTTCGTCCCATGCGGCTTCGCGGAATGTGTCGCCCTCACGGATGAGCGGCTTTGTGAGCCGGTCGGGACTGTTCACGAAGTCCCAGCCGAATTTTCCTTTGACGCAGGTGGAGATGTTGTTGGCGGGGCCTTCGTCGGGCTCGACCTTGAGGATGTGACGATCTTTGGTCCAGATGTCGTAGCTGCAGCCGACGCCGCAGTAGGTGCAGACGGTTTTGGTGCGCTGGATGCGGGCTTCGCGCATGGCGGATTCCGTGCCGGAGAGCCGCAGGATGGGGCCGTAACCGATCTCGGGTTCGACGGATTTGACCACCTCGATCATGTCGCTGAGCGCTTTGCCGGGCAGGGCCGTAAAGTAGCCTGCCTGACCGATCATGGATTTTTCCATGAGCGCATTGCAGGGGCAAACGGTGACGCAGTGACCGCAGGAGACGCAGCTCGATCCGGCGATCTCGGCGCCGCCATCCCATAGCACGCGCGGATGTTCGTCTTCCCAGCGGATGGAGAGTGTTTCGTTCACCTGTACGTTCTGGCAGGCCTCCACGCAGCGTCCGCACAGGATGCACTGGTTTGGGTCGTAGCGGTAGAAGGGGTTGGACTCGTCCCTGGGGTAGGGCTTTTCCTTGAAGGGGTACTTTTGGCGTTCGATATCCAGCAGCGCCGTGGTGTTGTGCACGGTGCAGTCACCGTTGTTGTTGTCGCAGACGGTGCAGTAGAGCAGGTGGTTGGCCAGGATGCGGTCGAAGGCTTCATGCTGCGCGGCGCGGGCGGATTCGGACGCGGTGAGGACGCTGATGTCCGCGACGACCTTCTCTGCGCAGGCACGCGCAAGTTTGCCGTCGATCTCGACCATGCATGTGTCACACGTCCGGATAGGGCCAAGCCGGGGGTGGTAGCAGACCTGCGGCAGCTCTGCGCTGCGATGGATGGCATCGATCAGGGGTTCGCCCGCGACGGCGTCAACGAGGGTTCCATTCAAATGGAACTGACAATTGTATGAAGTGTCCATGCGCGCAACTCCCTGCGGACTCGAAGACTGAGGTATCGATGAAGATGGTTCTACGTTTTGCCTGGATGTTGCTTCAATCGATGAGTGTGCCTGAGTGAGAAGAGGGTTGCAAGGCCGGGAGTGCAGCCTTGATCGGGCGAGCAGCGGCCTTGCCGCTGCGCAATCCTTATAATGCAAGCATTGGATGCCGATGCCGCGCACAATTCGGACGATCGTGCTGACCGGTTTTATGGGCGCGGGCAAATCGACCATTGGAACCAGGCTGGCGCGGGCGCTGGGGTGGGAGTTTCTGGACTCGGATACGGCGATTGAGGCCCGGGCGGGGAAGTCGATTGCGGAGATTTTCGCCGAGCAAGGCGAGCCGGCCTTCCGCGCACTTGAGGCAGAGGTGGTCGGGGAGCACGCAAATCGCGCGAACCTGGTTCTGGCGCTGGGCGGCGGCGCACTGGAGACAGAGGCGACCCGCAGGCTGCTTACAAGGCACGAGCATGCCTGCCTGGTATTTCTGGACGCGCCGCTGGAGGTGCTGGTGACGCGCTGTCAGGAGCATCCAGGGGCAGCGGAACGTCCTGTGCTGGCGAATCGCGAAGGACTGCTGCGCCGCTTCAACACGCGGTTACCTTACTACCGGCAGGCGCATCTGACTATTTCGACAGCGGGATTAAGCCGGGAAGAAGTTGTGGCGAGGATCATGGACGCCGTTGCCAGGCGCCGCGCCGAGGAGCAGGCGACACGAGGGATGGAAATTTGATGAGCGATGCGGGTTTCCAAAACGAGCAGCAGCCGGCGAGGGGCTGGCGCCGGCGCCACCACAGTGACATTCTGTTTGCGTTTGGCGTGGCGATTGCGCTGTACCTGGCCTGGCATTTGCGGCGCGAGCTGGTTCTGATTTATGTGAGCGCGCTGTTTGCCGTGGTGCTGATGCCGGTGCTGGGCTTCATCATGAAGCTGCAGATCGGCAAATGGAAGCCGGGACGCGGCGCGGCGATTTTGATTCTGTTTGTTTCGATAGGTGCAGCCGCGGGCGCGTTCCTTGATTTGGCGATGCCGCCGGTGATCCATGATCTGCGTGATTTTCTGCTTGAGATGCCTACGCGCGTGCCGCTTCTGCTGGACCGCATGCACCATCTGCCGGTATTCCAACACCTCAACGTGGACGCGCTGAACGCCAAGCTGCAGGATTTTGCTTCAAACGCCGCGACGTATGTGCTGTTTTCGATTCGCGACTGGGCGAGGACGGTGTTCGACATTCTGGCCAGCGTGGTACTGACCGCGTACTTCATGCTGGACGGTGACAAGGCATACTTCTGGCTGCTCTCGATGTTTCCGGTGGAGATACGGCAGCGTTTAAACACTACCCTGGCGCGGGCCGAGGTGCGGATGGGCAAGTGGCTGCTGGGTCAGGGCCTGTTGATGCTGATTCTGGGCGTGACCAGCATTATTGTTTTCGCCTCGCTGCGCATCCGCTACGCTTACGCGCTGGGTGTGCTGATGGGGCTGTTCAATGTGATTCCGGTCGTCGGGGCGTTGATTTCCGTCTCGCTGGTGTTGCTGGTTGCGGCGATTGATTCGTGGGGGCGGGTGGTTGGGGTGTTGATTTTCTATGGCATCTATGCGCAGATTGAGAACTCGTTCCTGACGCCGCGCATTATGCAGACCAGCGTGGACCTGGCGGGGCTGGCGGTGCTGATTGCACTGCTGCTTGGCTCGGCACTGGCCGGCGTGGTGGGCGCCCTGGTCTCAGTGCCAACCGCGGTGCTGGTTGCGGTGCTGCTGAATGAGTATGCGGTGAGGCCGGAGACGATTATCACTCCGGCGGACGCGAACCATCCGCGCTGATGCAGAGGCGCACGCCGGACCGGAGCGATGCTATAGCTGCAAAACCAGAGTTAGCGTAAGGTGTTTGCTTTTTGAATGGAGTGCAGGGACGCCGCTCCCTGATGGCCGCGTCGAGCGTGGATTCGCCGCTCCGCCTTACACCATTTCTTTCTGGTTTTGCTTTAGCTGCTTTTCGCGTGCCGGGCCATCAGGCAGGCGACGGCGCAGGATGCCACGCGCGATTCCGCAGAGTCGGCGCGGCTGGTCAGGATGATCGGAACCTTGGCGCCGAGCACGATTCCGGCCAGGCGCGCGCCACCGAGATATTCCAACTGCTTGGCCAGCATGTTGCCGGACTCGAGGTCGGGCACGATCACGATGTCGGCCTTGCCGGCGACGGGCGACTTGAGGTGCTTGACCCGCGCAGCCTCCTCGCTGACCGCCGTGTCGAACGCGAGCGGCCCGTCGAGAATGGCGCCGGTGATCTGGCCGCGGTCGGCCATCTTGCAGAGCGCGGAAGCGTCCAGCGTGGAGACAATTTTGGGGTTGACCGTTTCCACGGCGGACAGAATGGCTACCTTCGGTTCCGGAGTCCCGAGCAGGTGAGCGAGGTCGATTGCGTTCTGTACAATATCGACCTTTTCTTCCAGGGTAGGGCAGATATTGACGGCCGCGTCGGTAATCAGGAGCGTGCGGTCGTAGAGCGGCGCCTCCATGATGAAGACGTGGCTGACTCTGCGGGTGGTGCGCAGTCCGCTTTCCTTCTGGATTACGAACCGCATCAGCAGGTCGGTATGGATGCTGCCCTTCATCAGCGCCAGTGCCTGGCCGGTGTGGCACAGGCGGGCGCTCTCTGCCGCGGCTTCCTCCTCTGACTCGACGTTGACGATGGTATAGGCGTCGAGGTCCAGGCCGGTTTCGGCTGCAACTTTGCGGATCTCCGGCTCGGGACCTACCAATATGGGAAGAATCAGTCCTGCCTCGGCTGCTTCTGTGGAGCCCGCCAGCGAGACTCCGCTGCACGGCCAGCACACGGCGACCGGAAGCGGCTGGTGCTTCCGGCAGTCTTCAATCAGAGGTTCAAATAAAGGAGAAGGGCCAGAGGGGGTAGATCGGAAACTCGCGTCCAGCGCGGGGTTGGAATGTGTGGCATCCATACTTGAAGTGTGGCAAATTGGCAGGGTGGTCGCTGTGATGGGGATCACATTGCGGCTTTGGAAGCCTACTTCAGCGGCTGCATCCCGGCGGGTTTGCGAAGCTCGGCTTTATCGGTGGCGGGGGCCACAGGGGCATACTTTGAGGCGCACTTGGCCTGCAGCCCGGTGGCGTGGAAGACGCCGTCATGGCCGAGCGTGCCAATGGCCAGAGCCATCGCATTGTCCTTGAAGGTGTCCGGCGCGGGATCTTCGCCGGTGTAGTTCACCTTGAGGTTGCGGCCCTGTTCGGTAAGGACGAAGTGTACGTTGGTTCCGTCGCGCTTGATGGAGCCGGGCGCCACGTTGCCGGAGACGCGCAGGTGGCGCGAATAGGCCTTGTTGCCCATGGCCTGCATCTCCCGGATGGTGACGTAGTAGCTCTTGTTGGACTCAACGCCGGTGACGGCAAGGTAGGCGATAACCCCGAGTACAACGAGTGCGGCCGCTATGACTCGCACCATCTGCTTATTTTTTTTCATGTTGTGCTCCTCTCAGGGTTGAGCCTGCGGTTGTGGTTCCTGGCTATTGCATGCCGAGCGCCGCCAACTGCTTCGGGTTTGATTCATCGAAGGCGACGAGGTTGTGGCATACGGTGCAGTCATTGGTAAGCGTCTTGCCGGCCTTGGTGCTGTGGCTGCCGTCGTGGCAGCGGAAGCAGCCGCCGGTCATGAGCAGGTTGTTGTGGTGCGTGCCCCAGGTGATTTTCATGAAGGGGAAGACGTTCTGGTCGTAGATGGCGACGAGCGTCTTGGCGGCCTGATTGACCTGCGCTCGCTGCCCATTCCATACCTGCGGATACTGCGTGCGGTAGAACGAATCGAGTCCGGAGGTGATTTTCGAGGCGGCTTCTGTCTGCGAGGAGTAGGTGGCCTTGATGAGAGCCAGGCCTTCCTTGTGTACGAAGGGCAGCGAGGGGCTGGGGCTGCCAGCGACCATGTCCCGGTCGACTGCTTGCTCGGGGGTATAGAAGGAGTGAGCCGGGCGGTTGTGGCAATCGATGCAATCCATTGTGTGCCACTTTCCCTTTGGCGGACCCTTCGCGCCGGAGGAGTCGAATTCGGCGATGGAGCCGTTGGCGTTGATCTTGCGGACCCAGGGGATGGTCTGATTCCGGGAATCGGTCGAGATGTACTCAATGTGACCGAGGTGTGCGCCATGAATGCCGCTGAGGTGTCCGAACTGGTCGCGTCCACCGACGTGCATGACCACGACGGTGCGCGCCATGGTGTTCTTTTCGTCGTCGCCGAAGGTGGTTTTCACAACCAGTTTGTCGCCGGTATAGGTGTTGGGGTTGTGGCACTTGAAGCAGGTGGCGCTGGCCGGTGGAATCTTGCCGCCGGCCATGATGGGACGCGGATAGTCATGGAACAGGACCATCAGGAGCTGCTGGGTTCCGTTGACCTTGGCGTGGACGTAGCCCGGAAAGCCAGAGGCGATGTGGCACTCCGTACAGGCAACGCCAGAGTGCGCCGATTCATGATAGGCGGTCCACTCGGGGGCCATAACATGGCAGGCCTGACCGCAGAAGCTAGGGGTATCCATATAGGCCACGCCGCGATAACTTGCTGTGCCCACGATGACGAAATTTATGAAGGTGGCCACCACCACGACGTTAATGCCGTGGCGAAAGGTCGGGGAGTTCAGGTCGATCTCAGGGTAGGCGGCGGGCACCTCGCCGACGGCTACGAGGTGCCTATGCCTGAAGTAAATGCCGATGGGAATGAGGATGAGGCCGAGGACAAAGATCGCCGGCAGAATGAGGTCAACGATAATGCCCACGTACGGGTTTTTTGAGCCGCCGTGTCCGAGGACGCCAATGACCCAGAAGCCGATCAGGATCATAGCGGACGCTGTAGTGAGCGCCCCACCAATCAAGCTGGTTGGGTTATTGCCATAGAAAAAGAATGGCCTCAGCCAGCTTTTCTTGAGTTGCTCGAGGTCTGCCATCCTCAACTCCTGTTGCTCAGAGTGTTACTTCTTTTTTTGCAAAGTGCGGATGTAGCCGATCACATCCTTAATCTGAGCGTCGGTGAGCTTGCTTTTGTAAGCAGGCATGTGGCCTTTGCCGTTTTCGGTGGCATGGATCAGTTCCGCGTCGGTCTTCTTCACCAATTCAGGAGACTTGAACGGGATGGCCTTCATCATTTTGCCTGCGGGTGTGCTTCCACTGCCGTCGGCGCCATGACACATCTCGCATTTCGCCTTGTATATCTTCGCGCCGGTGGTTTGAGCGGAAGCGGGAGTGAGCGTAAAGAGAGCGGCCATCGATCCGATCATGGCCAGGTAGAGTGCTTTTTTCACTGAACTATCTCCTATGCAAAACATCCGGGTTTATTGTACTTCGGTTAAAACTCGTAGTGCATGCCGAGGGTTACAACATCGGCATGGAAGTTCCGGGGAGCGGTTTCTCCTGCTGGCGATATGCTCCAACCGGTCTGCAGGCCAGCAAACGAGGCAGAGTTGCATGGCGCCACCGGCGCCGGCGATGTGGGGGTCGGATTGGAAGTGCTGCAGTAGGACGGGCCGGATGGGCCTCCCTCGCCGTATCCATAGAAGTTGTACTGCGCTTTCCATGTCCAGGCCTTGTGAACGGTCCACGCAACATTTGCATACGGGGACTGATACGTGGAGACGAGCGAGCCGTTTACGTCGCGGGCGTCGTTGAAGAAACGGCTTCCGGCCACGGAAGTGATGGTGTAGCCGAAGCCGGTCTGGACGGAATTGACGGGCGCATAGAACAGGACGACGGAACCGTACTGGGTCGGGGCGTCCATGAAGTCCCTGGCTGGCCCAAATTCGTAGTACTTGGCCCCTCGAACACTTGCGCCGGGGCAAGCTGTCCCGCTGGGCGTGGCTGCGCCGGGCAGGGTGTTGCTGGCTGCGGCATTGTAGCAGATGTTCGTCGCTGTATAGACGTCGCTGTAGGTGTAGTTAAGATCCAGGCTGTAGTGCTGGTTGGGCGTCAGCACGGCGCCGAAGGCGACGGCGCGGCTGTGGTCGACGTGGTCGATTGGGCCGGCATAGACCGCATCGCCTGCCGCCACTGCGGCCTGGTTGTTGTTGGTGTTGTTATGGCGCTCCCGGTCGTTGAAGACGCCGGAGACCGTTACCCACGGTTTCGGCCTATACAGGGCATGCACTCTGTAGTGCTGTTCCTGCCGCGGCTCTACGGGCGTATAGGTGTTGTCGGCGTAGAGCACCTCGACGCTGCCGTCCAGGTTCCATTGCGCCGTGGGACGCACGGAAGCGTTGAAGACGCCGCCGTTCTGATGAATCGTTACCGTTCCGCCATCTTGTGAACCCACGGGCAGCGGATCGCTGTGAGGAATGCCCAGGGCGATGATGTGGGTGCGGTAGCGATAGGTGAGCGAAAGCGTGGCGCGGGACAAGCCGTTCCACGTGGCGGTGGCGTTGTTGGTCACAAACTTCTGGCCAAAGAAGTTTGGAGCGGTGGCGCCGCCCAGGGCGCCATGAATCGGGTTGGATGTTCCCGGCGTCAGGGGGCCGGAATAGGTAATGGTTTCGCTCCCGGCGGTTGCCGGGGTATTGGCTGCGATCCCCGCGGTCGCGAAGGCGGTGCCGGGCTGCTGCGAATTGGAGAAGGTGATCTGATCGGACAGCTGCCAGGCGTTCGACGCGTCCCAGGCGATGCCGTAGTCAATCGCGATGACCTTCCGTTTGGCGCTTGCGTTGCCGGTATAAGTGAGGGAGCGGATAGTGCCGTTCAGGCCCTGGTAGTTCTCGTAGTAATTGGGGAGGTTCATGTTCGCGTTGGTATAGCGGACATCTCCGTTCATCATGATGTTTTTGATGCTTGAGCTCTGGAACCGGAAGATCTCGGTCGGGTAGAGGATGCGGGTGGGCTGTGAGCGCAGGTAGCTGGTGAGCACAGCGCAGGCCGGGTTGATGACGGGTTTGCCTCCCGGAGTTTGCGCCGGCGAGAAGATGGTGTAACTCGAGGAGCTGGTGTAACCGCTGCCCATGCTGTTGGTATTGCAGGCGTTGATTCCGTATGGGGTCATGCTGTCCCAGCCGCCGAGCGCGACGGGTGTTCCGTCGGCCTCCTGCGCCAGGAAGCTGCTGGGCGCCAGGGTGAAGTAGGAGTCGCCCTTATAGTGGTCGACAATCTCTTCAAACGTAAGCTTGGTCTTCGGGACCGGCTTCCAGTCGATGCCTCCCACAAAATCGTCGGTACTGTTTCGCTGGTACTCCCGGAGCAATGCGTCGGAGTTGCCGAGGAATCCGCCGGGGCTGAGGCTGGGGCCCTCCTGAACGTTCTGCGTGTACTCCAGGCGGTAGGTCACCTTGGAGAGCGGGAGGAGCGTCAGGTTGGTGTCCGTAATGCGGCGCACCGTGTTGTACATGAAGGGAGACTGCCTGACCTGTGGCCATGCCAGACTGCCGGTTGGCGAGTCCGAAGGACCAATCGGCATCGACAGCCCGGAGGGGATATTTGGGTTGGCGAGCAGGTCATAGTCAAAGTACTGGCGGAAGCGGCGGAAGGTTCCGGAAAATTCGTAATACTTGCCCTTGTAGAAGTTCAATGTGGCGAAGTTGGACGGGTCGCCGCCGAACCCGTTGCTGTAGGCGGTGAGCGAGTCAACCAGCGTATGCTTAGCGTCCGGCAGCGCTCGTAATAGGAATGTCTCACCAAGCACGCGGGGTCCGGAATGCATGTTGACGACGGTGTTGTACATGGCGCCGCTTCCTGCGATGCTCGCCGCGTGACCGCCGAGATCGATGGTCTCATGCAGGGAATAGCCTTTCGGCGCTGTTGGCTGGTCGACCGGCGTGGTCGTCTGCGCGGAAGCCATGCCCGTAGCCATCAATAAAACAGTGAGTCCAACTCCGCCGGCAATGCGCCACGCCGCTCTGATGGAGGGCCGTTCTTGCTGCAGCCGGAAGAACCAACGCGTTTTCGTCATAATAATGCCTCACTCGCCACATCAAATGGTTAAACTCTATGCGGGACCGCGTCGTTCGATGTGGCTGAAGGGCGCGGCCCAGCGACGTTACCTGATGAATGCCGGATGGAGGTTCGATCCGTGGATCATGGTGTGGCAGCTGGTACAAGGCTGCTGCGCAGAGGATCCTTCGCCCATGCTGTGGAACGTGCCTTGGGCAACCGGGCTGTGGCACTGATTGCAGAGCATGTTGACCGATGGCACGTTCAGCATCCGGGCATTCTGCGAGCCATGCGGGCTGTGGCATCCGAGGCAACCGACAGCTTTGACCGCAGGGTGTTCAAACACGAACGGCCCACGCACATCTGTATGGCACTTGGTGCAGATTGCGTTCTGGTCCGCAGTGGTCCTCAGATTGTTCGCTGAGAAGGTGCCGTGCACGTCATGGCAGTCAGAGCATTTCACCACGCCTTCGTTCACCGGGTGATGGAACGGCATATCAAATTGGCCCTTGACGTCTGCATGGCAGCTCTCGCAAAGTTGCGGCTGAGGCTGCTTGAGCAGCTTGTTCTCCACCTTGGCCTCGTGAACGCTGTGGCAGCTGAGGCAGGAGACGCCGGCTTTGGCATGCGGGGAACGCTCAAAGTTGGGGTGCGCGCCTGCGTGGCAGGTCAGGCATCGCGCGTCGATCTGATTGGGAGACATCTGGGTGAACCGGTAGAGAATCTTGGTCGGATCTCCGCCGCTTTTCACGTGCGCCTGCCCAGAGCCGTGGCAGCTTTCGCAGGTCACGCCCTTGCCGTCATGCATCAGGGCGAGCCGGGAGTGCGGATTCTGTGGGAAATTCTTGCCGATGTCGGCATGGCAGGTCAGGCAGGTCTCCGACCCGACGTAGTTGGCCGATTGGGCGGGGGTATTTTTTTGTTGAAGCGCGCTATGCGATTGACCGGGCTCGCCAGCAGCGTTGACGTTTATAGATGTGTAAAATGCTGAAACTAGAGTGATTAGAGCAACAGCTAAGAGCAATCGCTTCATTTGGGCCTCCTACGGAAGCATTGTGGAAAACTTTCTCTTGCCCACCGGAAGCTTCCGGTGTTCCTAACATCCGTTCGACTCGCTAGCGAAGATAACAATTTCGTCATAATTCTCGCTGTGATGGTACGCACGGGTCTTGAACGCATTGTTTCTCAGGCTTGCGCGTGCGCATAAGGTATTGGAGTTATCGGCTGTTACCTGGAGTAAAGAGAGGGGTGTAATCTGCGTCCCAGCAGGTCTATATTTCTTCGACGCACACTTAGCGGGGCAGGTTGTGTGTTGCTATGCGGGCAAACCGACCTTTTGAATCCTGTGGATTAGAATCCTGGGGAAAGGAGCAGCCGGGTGAGATGAGCGAGAAGGATCAGACCTTTAAGGGAAGAAAGACTGATCAGACCCGGCGCGCGTTTCTCGCGTTTCTGAGCTGGCTCTTCGGCGGGGTGCCGCGGAACGAGTTTGTCTCGACGCAGGTCCATGTTGCGGCGGATCCGGCCGTGGTGTGGCAGCGGATCGCACTTTACGAAGAGGTGACAGGGCGGCGACCGCTGCTGTTGCGGCTCGTCATGCCGTGTCCTGTGCGGACCGAGGGGGAAAAGCGCCGGGTGGGGGAGCTGGTTCGCTGCGTGTATGACGGCGGGGAACTGCGGAAGCGCATCCTTGCTCTTGAGCCGCCCTATCGCATGGTATTCGATGTCCTGGAGCAGCGGCTGGGTATTGAAAGCTGCGTGATCGCGCAGGCCGGATCGTACGAGATTGATCGTGTCCCCGGCGGCAGCGACGTGATTTTGACGACGCAGTACCGGGCGTTCCTGCATCCGCGGTGGCTGTGGCGTCCGCCGGAGAAGATGGTTGCAAAAAGGCTCCATTTATATATTCTGCGGGCGATGCAGAGAGGTGGAAACGAGGCCGGGTCCTCCCCGATGCCGGGGGAAAGCTGAACAGGAAGCGAACCTCGGCGGAGGTGACAGCCCAGAGCCGGCCCATACTGCCGAAGAAGCCGCCGGGTGCGGTTTGACCAGCATGAACTGTAGAGATAAGGCCAAAAGATAAATCCTGAAGGGGGCCTTTCTGTGAGGCGCCTTTCAGGCGTTGACCGCTTGGTTTGCCTAGTACGGTTACCAGACGAAGATTCTGGCGCCCCCACCGGACTGGCGAATCCGTCCAGCCAGGATTGTTTCATGACGTACGGCGCCCGAGCCGAGATGGGTGGCGGGCAGCGCCGGCTCCAGGCCGGCCAGCTCTTCCACATCGATGGCATGGTTCCGGTTCATGATGGCGGCGGCGGCGTTGACCTGCTCGGCCGTGCCGGTGGCCATGACCAGTGCGCCGCCGTTCTCCACGCCCTTCACATAGGCATTCGCTTTTTCGCTGGTTGCGCCCATTTCGCGCAGGTCTCGGCACAGAGAGGCCATGAAGTCGGTGTGTGGCGTGCCGAGTGAGCCTTTGACGGGAAGATCCATTGGGTTGGTGAGTACACGAATCTCCGCAGGTGGTATTTCCGCAGCCTTGAACTCGCTGACGGCTTGATTTGCGAGGCTCCGGTTTTCAAATAATCCAACCGTTGCTTTTGTCATGGCAACCTCCATTCCGGTGGCTTAAACCCGTTGGTTATGCCTTCACGCTAGTCTCGAGATGCGGCCCCGGATGTGATGAGAGTCACCTGCTAATGTGACGGCGGGCACGGAAAGTTGATGCCCCAATGCGCGAAACTTTCGCCTGGAGCTTACTTATGAGCGACCCAAGTGTCAGTCATTCCCCATACCGTGACTTAGCCGTTCCCAATGTCATTCTGGTGGCGACCGACCTTGAGGACGACGTGGACTATCTGCTGCCGCACGCTGTGGCGCAGGCCCGGGCTGCAAGTGCAACGCTGGTGCTTGCGACCGTTGTTCCTGCTGCGGAAGGCTCTGCTCTGAACACGACGGCGCTGCTGCCCGCAGAGGCTGAGGAGAGCGCGCAGGAAGCGCGAAGGCGACTGGGGAATATCGCGAGCCTGATGTCGAATGCGGGAATACCGTGCGAAGTTGTGGTCCGGCACGGTTCTCCGGCGGAGGTTGTTCCTGCCTTGGCGCGGGAGGTCGGCGCGGCTCGCGTGATTGTAGGGACGCATGGCCGCCGCAGCGTGAAGAAGCTGTTGCTCGGCTCGGTTGCCGATTCCATTCTGCACAAGGTTGAGGCGCCGATCTACACCATCGGACCGCAGGCATCGTATGCGGCTCCGGTGGGCAAGCCGCGGCGCATTCTGCATCCGGTGTCGCTGGCCCCGGGATACGAGCGCAGCGCCCGGCTGGCGATTGAAATGGCCCAGTACTACCAGGCGGAGATCAAGCTGCTGCACATTCTGCCGCGCGATGCACAGTCCAGGAAGGACGAGGAGGTCCTGGCGGACTGGACACGTGCCGAGCTGAACCGGCTGATTCCGGAAGAGGCGCCGCTGTGGATTGTCTCCTCGGTGCAGGTTGAGAAGGGAACAGTAGTTGGGAAGATTCTGGATGCAGCGAATGAGATGAATGCAGATCTGATTGTTCTCGGCGTGAATCCGGGCCAGTCCTTCTGGGCCATCGGCGAGGACAACACGGCCTACGACATTATTGTGCAGGCCGGTTGTCCTGTGCTGACGGTCCGGCGGACACCTGGGTTACGCGTCGGCGATGAACTGCATGGGGCCAGTCGCTCGATTCCTGTTAAAGCCTCATAAATCCATCGGAAGGTTGTCATGTGAGCACCATGTCTGTAGCAAGTCATCAGATCGGAGAAACATTCCAGCCGCTGGGGGTATTTGCCAAGCCGAATTTTCTAGCTTTGACGGATCCCGAGCAAAGCCAATTCCAGACCATTGCGCAGGAGATCACGCATCAGGCCGGCGCCGTGATCTTCTCAGAAGGCGACCCGGCATCTGGAATCTATCTGGTGTGTTCAGGGCAGGTGAAACTGACGACCGCATCGGCCGATCACCACCGAATGATTCTGAAGATTGCGCAGCGGGGAGACCTTCTGGGTCTGAGCGCCATGCTGAATGACATTCCATATGAGGTCTCAGCGCAAACCCTGGTGCAAAGCACGTTCAAGTATGTCGCGCGGCAGTTTTTCCTCGACTTCATCCGTAATTCGGTGAACGCGGGCTATGCCACTGCGCTGGCGCTCGCCAAAGAGCATCATGAGGTCTTTCTGGGGGCGCGGCGGCTGGCGCTTTCTCCTTCGGCCACGGCGCGCATTGCGCATGTGCTCATCGAGTTCCTGCACTCCGCAGGGACGGAGAGCTCATCGCATGTGTTTCCGCTTGTGCTTACGCATGCCGAGCTTGCCAGCCTTGCGGGAACTTCGCGCGAGACCGTTACCCGCATGCTGAATCAGTTCGAACGCGAAGGTATTATCTCCAGGCACGATTCCACCGTGACGGTGATGCAACCGGCACAACTTGAGCAGCTCGCCGGATAAAAAAACGGCCGGCGAATGCCGGCCGCAATGGATGCTCCCTGATAGAGCGTCAAACTATATGCGCCTGGACCGCGAGTACCGGGCAGTGCGCCGTGCGCACCACTTGGGCTATGGTTGCCCACGGTGCGTGATCGGCCATCATACCGTGCTCATGCACGCCCATGACGATGAGTCCTGACCTGGCCCGTGCCGCGATGGCCAGCAGTTCCTCGCCGGGCGCCCCCACGGCCGTTTCGATATGAATACGCCTCTCCTGATACAGGTCCTGTGGCGCAAGCTGGCGTAAGGTGTGCGTGACCCGCTCGCGATACTCTGAAGCGGCGCTCCGCGCATCCGATGCCGGGAAGACATGCGCGATGGTCAGCGAGGCTCCGGTTTGCCGCGCGATGGCCGCCGCATACTGTGCCGGGCGCAGGGATGAGTAAAGCATATCGGCGGCAAAGAGGATGGATTTGAGTGAGCCGCGGGTCTGATCGCACTGCGGGCCGACCACAAGTACCGGACAATGCAGATGGCGGACGGCAGATTCCGCGACCGAACCGAGCACGACCTTTTTAAGGCCGGATCGGCCGTGCGAACCAACCACTACGAGGCCGATCTTTTTCTCCTCCACCATCATGGAGATTGCATCGGTGGGAGTTGCGCTGAGGACGATCTCCTCATGCTTGAGAGATTTCAGGTGCGGAATTCCGGCGGCATACGTGTGCAGGCTCCTCTGCCCGATTTCAACATCCACATGCTGCAGCATCGGCGTGCTGTCAGCCGTATAGATTTGCAGAGGGACGGCATGCAGCACATGCAGCTTCGCGTCGAGGGTCCTGGCAAGCCCAGCGGCAACCTTGGCGGCTGCGGTAGCCTGCTCGGAAAAGTCAGTAGCAATCAGGATGTCTTTGATGCGGATCGGAGTTGACTCGAGATGCGGCTCGGTCAGCTCGAATGTTGCTTGCGGTAAAGGAGAAGCAGTCATGGTCACTCCTTATTCTTCCGGATGCGCCTTCCCGGATGACGTAGGAACGGGATGCGAACCGCGCACTATGATCCATATATAGAGTAGAAGCTGGCGGCTTCAATTGCCGTGATGCCGATCACCAGGCCTGCAAATTTATGCGTTAGCATGAGTGGGTGCATTCCGGCGCTTGCGCCGCGCAGGAAGGAGCCGGGCCATGCCTCCGCCGATTCTGATTCGGATCGCCATTGCGGCCGTCTGGATTTATGAGGGACTGTGGTGCAAGATGCTGGGCCGCCGTCCTGACCAGAAGGACACCGCCGCTCTGGTTCCATTTGTCGGGCCTGGGTTGGCACGGATGTTCCTGGTGGGGCTGGGGGTGGTGGAGTGCGCCTTTGGCGTGTGGACCCTTAGCGGGTGGCAGTTATGGTGGGCGGCGCTGGTGCAGACGGCGGCACTCGTCGCGATGAATACCGCCGGCCTGATCTGGGCGCGGCGCAGCATTCACGACCCGGCGGGCATGCTGGTGAAGAATTTTGTCTTCGTGATTCTGATGTGGGTGGCGGCGGGACTTTGAGTCCCCCCAGGCTCTGCGACGTCTTAGAGCGAGCTGACCTCTGCCACCTGAACGATGCCCCACAACAGGGACCTGTCCTGCGCCGCATGGTTCGAGGGCAGGTCAAGGTCCGGCTCCGCAAAGCTGCGGATGACGGCGACTGCGTCTTTTGCGGCGGCACGGTTCATGGCCTGGATCATGCGCGCCTGATAGGCGGCCGAGGTTCCGTCGAAGATGTTCGAGAGCGTGAAGGCGTTAAAGCTTCCCGGCTTGCAGCTTTCAAGATAGGCGGCTGCGTCGGCGCATACGAACCGGATGGAGTCTGGACCCGCCGACCGGGATACGGTATCCGAGGGTGATTCTGCGACATCCAGAAACAGCGAGCGGGCATAGGGATTCATCGCATTGGGATGGAGCGACCAGCAACGCTCCATGCGCGCCCGCAGGACGGGGCCAATGCGGGCCGGCATCCAATCCAGGAACCTGGGCGCATAGATGAGGCGCAGCAAAGCCTGCGAGGTCACGGTGTCAAAAGCCTGGCGGAAGCGTTGCGTGTCGAGCGTGCTCTTCCAGTAGGCGAGCTGCTCCCGGGTGTCGCGCATGGCGAAGAATGTGTCAAAGCGCTGACGGGTCCAGCCGATCAGAGGAAAGGCGTTGCGGCCGAGACGCATCCTGCGCTCGGCGGAGCCGGTCTCGCGCGGTGCGCCCTCCGCGCGTCGCCGGGCATAGGCAAGCTGCACGGGGTTCAGGTCAACCGCGGTGACCTCGTAATCTGCGGAGAGACGAAGGGCGGTGCAACCGGCGGAGGCGATGGCGAAGACACGGCTGCCGCGTGGGAAAACGCCGGCCTCGATTTCGGCATCCTCGTACATCCGGCCAAAGAGCAACTGCGGCGGTCCGGTCAGACTGTCGAGCCTCCCGGATTTCCACGGCGTGCCGGTTTCTGTAAGCGAATTGTGCTTATTACCAGGCAAAGGCTGAATTTTATCCCTATTTGATTCAACGCCAGGGCCAGGCGGAGGCCAATCTAGTGATCCAGATCATATATGGAGTTCGCAAAGTTCACATAAGATGACGAAATTATGACGGCTCTTTTGCTGCATAGACTTCAATTTGCCTTTACCGTCACTTATCACTATCTGTTTCCGCAGCTCACCATGGGGCTTGCGCTCCTGATTGTAATCCTCAAGACCATAGCGCTGAAAAAGGGAGACGAACGCTACCATCAAGCGGCGCGCTTCTGGGCGAAAATTTTTGCGGTTAATTTTTTGCTCGGAGTTGTGACGGGCATCCCGATGGAATTCCAGTTTGGGACTAACTGGGCAGAGTTTTCGCGGCGTACCGGCGGCATTATCGGGCAGCCACTGGCCATGGAGGGCGTGTTCTCGTTCTTCCTGGAATCGACATTCCTCGGCCTGTTCCTGTTCGGCGAGAAGCGGCTGTCGAAGTGGGCGCACTGGGGCGCGGCCTTCATGGTGTTTGTCGGCTCCTGGATCTCCGGCTTCTTCATCATCGTGACCGACGCGTGGATGCAGCATCCGGTGGCGTATCGCCTGCTTCCAGACGGGCGTTTTATGCTGACCAGCTTCTGGGAGCTTCTGCTGAACCCCTGGGCATGGCTGCAGTACGCGCACACCATGTGCGGCGCGGTGGTCACGGCGTCATTCGTGATGGCGGCGGTGGGCGCGTTCTATCTGTTGGAAAAGCGCGATGTGGAGTTCGGCAAAATATTTGTAAAGGCCGGCGTGATTGCCGGGCTGATCTCCTGCATGGTGCAGGTGTTTCCGACCGGCGACCTGCAGGGCCGCTACACGGCCAAGAACCAGCCGGCCGCGATTGCGGGCATGGAGGGGCTGTTCCACTCGGAGAAAGGCGCTCCGATGGTGCTGATCGGGCAGCCCGACATCGAGCAGCAGCGCATCGACAATCCTCTGGTCGTCAACAAGGTGTTGAGCTTTTTGATTTATGGAACCACCCGGGCGGAGGTGAAGGGACTGGACCAGATTCCGCGCGATCAGTGGCCTTCCGCGCTGCCCTTGCTCTTTTACGCCTACCACATCATGGCCGGACTGGGGACGTACTTCGTGCTGCTGATGGTGGTGGCCGCAGCCATGCTCTGGAAGGGAGTGTTGTTCCGAAGCCGATGGATTTTGTGGCCGCTCATGCTGAGCTTCCCGCTGCCGTATATCGCCAACACGGCGGGATGGATGACGGCGGAGATCGGACGGCAGCCGTGGCTGGTGTATGGGCTGCTGCGCACGGCGAACGGCTACTCGGTGCATGTTTCGGCAGGCAACGCCCTGTTTACGCTGCTCGGTTTTATGGGCATATACAGCGTGCTGTCGATCCTTTGGATTGTGCTGATCTACCGCTTTATTGAGCGCGGTCCCGATTCGGTTCGGCCTTCGTCCGCCCCCGAAGGCTTTACCGCGTAATCGGGATTCTGGAGGAGAAGAGAAATGGGAGCGATCTGGTTTTGGATTGTCGCGGTCATGCTCGCGATCTACGTGGTGCTCGACGGCTTTGATATCGGCATCGGCTTTCTCTATCCCTTTCTGGGGCGAAGCGAGGAGGACCGCCGGGTGATGATGCGGTCGATCGGGCCGGTGTGGGACGGAAACGAGGTATGGCTGCTGGCCGGCGGAGGCACGCTGTTCTTTGCCTTCCCGCTGCTCTATGCCTCGTCGTTCAGCGGCTTCTACCTGCCGCTGATGATCGTGCTGTGGCTGCTGATCGGGCGCGGCCTGAGCATTGAGCTGCGCGCGCACATCGACAGCACGGTGTGGAAGGCCTTCTTTGACGGCATGTTCTTTTTCTCAAGCGCCCTGCTGGCCATTTTCTACGGGGCCGCGCTGGCCAACGTCATCCGCGGCGTACCGGTCGGCGCCGACAACTACTTCTTCCTGCCGCTGTGGACCAACTGGCGTGTGGGCGCACACCCCGGCATTCTTGACTGGTACACCGTGATCGGGGGCGTGGTCGCGCTGACCGCGCTTGCCGTACATGGTGCACTGTATCTTGCCGTGAAGGCGCAGGGAGACCTGGAAGAGCGCGCGCTCAAGTGCAGCCAGATCGGATGGATTGCGCTGTGCGTGATTACGGTGGTGAGCCTGATTGCAACCATCGATGTGCGTCCGTCCACTCTGGATAACTACAAGGCCGACCCGATTGCCTTTGCGATTCCCCTGCTGGTGGTTCTGTCGCTGGTGGGGATCAAGTGGTTTGCAGCCCGGGAAAATGCTATTGCGGCGTTTGCTTCCTCGAGTCTGTATCTGGTGATGATGCTGGTCGGCGCGGCCGTGGGTCTTTATCCCGCATTGCTGCCTTCCTCAATCAGCGCGGCCAGCGACATTACGATTGCGAAGGCCCTGTCCGGCTCCTACGCGATCCACGTGGGGCTGATCTGGTGGTTCTTTGGAATGCTGCTGGCGGCGGGCTACTTTGCGGTGAGCTATACGATGTTCCGCGGGAAGGTTCCGGCGGATGCGGAAGGCTATGGGCACTGAGGTGGGTGCGCATGGTGTGTGGCATGCGGCAGTATGTGACGAATGTCACACGTGGATGTGCTGGCCGACACAGAACCTTGGCGAGCGATTCGAGAAACTAGGCCTATCAAGCACAAGGAGCGTGGGATGCAGAAGCGGGTGGATGGTGAATTTCGGAAGTGCATGCTGGCGGCGCCGGACCGGATATTAGTTGCGACGGACCTTACCGATCTTGACTATCTTGTTCCGCACTCCATTGCCCAGGCCAGAGTGTGCGGCGCAATGCTGACCTTTGTGCATGTGCTTCCGTCGGCGAGAGCCGCCATGCCGGACGCCGGGGCAGGCTACGGTACGGCGTACCTGAAAAGCGATCCCGCGAAGTTGATTCGTGATGCGCGTTTGGTTTTGCTGGGCGTGGAGCGGCAGGTTGAGGCGCACGGAATTACCTGTGAGACCCGGGTGCGGCAGGGCAGCGTGACAGAAGCGCTTGCTCGCGAGATCAACCAGACGGAAGCCACGCGCTTGATTGTCGGCACACATGGCCGCAGCAAGCTGGGGCGTCTGGTGATGGGTTCCATAGCCAATCGGCTGCTGACTTCGATCCAGATTCCGGTGATGGTGATCGGCCCGCAGGCGCGCAGTGCGGAAGAGCATACGGCCCCGCGCCGGATACTGCATCCCGTCTCGCTGATGGGGATCGATCATAACAGTATTCATTTGCCGCTGAATGTCGCGCAGTCGTGCCGCGCTGATCTCACCCTGCTGCATGTGATCGATCCTGATCTGATGGAGGGGATGAATCCCGGACGCGTGATCGAGTGGGCCGCCGGACGGTTGAGAGGCATGATTCCCGCGGCGGATCTTATGCCTGCGGTTCATGTGCGCGTAAATTGCGGGGAACTGGCGGAAGAGATTCTAAGAGCCGCGGAGCAAGCCGGGGCCGACCTGATATTGCTTGGTTCAAGCGGCTACAGCACGCGGTCGTTCAACGAGAGCATGGCCTACAAGGTTTTGACGGCGGCGTCGTGCCCCGTACTGACCTACCATCACGAGCCGTACGGGGCACAGATTGAAGCGCTCGAGGCGATGCATTTTCGTTCCTCCGGCGATTCCTATCCGCAGGATGCGGCAAGCCGTGGAGTGCACAGCAATGGGGTACATGTTTCCTAGAGAGGCAGACTTATGTCGTCAGCATTACGAAGAGCAGCAGACAAATGTACCGAGTGCACGCGCCGGCATGAACGCATCTTCTGCAATCTGAGCGGGGATGCGCTGCAACATCTGGATGCGATCAGTTTGCAGCTTGCTCTGCCTGGAAGGGCGATGGTTTTCAAGGAAGGGCAGAGCGCGGATGCGGTCTACCTGGTGTGTGATGGCCAGTTGAAGCTGTACACAACCTCGCGAGAAGGGCGGGTAATGATTGTGCGCCTGGCCCGCCCGGGCAACCTGCTGGGCCTGAGCGCGGTGATGGATCGCGCGGACTACGAGATCTCAGCGGAAACACTGATGCCTACCATCCTCAGGCGCATCACGCAGCCGGATTTCGTCGAGTTCCAGTATAAGTATCCGGAAGTAGGCCGGCACACGTCGGAGGTTCTGGCGAAGGACTACCGTTACATTTTTCAGGATGCGCGGCGGCTCGCGCTTTCCGGATCCGCGTCAGGCCGCCTAGCCCGCCTGCTGCTGGACTGGTCTGAGGAGTTGGGGAATGGATGCCCCGAGCTTCGGTTTAAAATGTCGCTAACGCACGAAGAGATGGCATCCATGGCGGGCACATCGCGCGAAACCGTGACGCGCCTGCTGAATCGATATGAGCGCGGCAAGCTGATCGCGCGAGAAGGATCCTCGATTGTCATTCTCAATCCCGGCCAGCTGGATGCCTTTGCAGGTTAGTGGAAAGGCGGGGATTGCATGGTGATTTCCAGAAATGTACGAACCGGTGTTCTGGCCATACACGGAGGCATTGCGCTGGTACTCGGGTTGTCTTTTCTCTACCTGAGCGCAACCATGACCAATCCATTGTTTGAAGCGCTGGCGGTAGTGGCGGTGATCATGCTGGCGGCCGTGGCGCTGGTACTGGCGGCAATCACAGACTGGTTTGCCGCATTCAGCACCGGGATGCGGAGCGCGCACCGCCTCACGTTTTATCTGCTTGCCGGCATGGCCTTTGCGCTGGCGGGATTATTTATCGGATACTACCCCGCGGTCTACATGCAATGGCTGGTGGGGTTTGCCGCGCTGCATGCGCTTGTTTTCGGTGCATGGTCGTTTACCTTTGCATTTACCGGGCAGGACCATAGGATGGAGCGTCGCGCGATGGCGGCGTTCGGGACTGTCTCGGTTCTGTTTTCCGGCGCGCTGGCGGCCTGGGTCCCGTACTTGAACGACCAGACGGCCGTTGCGCTGCTGGGTGCGTATCTATTCTTCGTTGGCATCAAGCTGTTGTTCTTTGCCTGGAATTCCCATCGCAAAGCGGAGCACACAAGGCCGCCGCTCATCGAGCATCATCCGACTGTTTCGTAACTCCGGCAGACGCAACGCGCGGCCGGCGCGCAGTTCATCGGACCGTAATACTCCACATACCGGGCGTCTAATCCTTTCTGTTACAAAGACGATAACGATCGTGAGTCGCCCTGCATCCCACCTGCAGATAGAGAATTGCCTGACGAGGTCGCGAATGAAAACTTCTGCTTTGATGCAGCCTGCCGCTGATGCCACTTCCGGAGCCCTGGGGCAGCTGCTTTCCGCCCGCGAGATTGAACTGATGAACATGTGGTGGCGGGCGTGCAATTACCTTTCCGCGGGAATGATTTATCTGTACGACAATCCCTTGCTGCGGGAGCCACTGCGGCCGGAGCACATCAAGCATCGCCTGCTTGGGCATTGGGGATCGGACCCAGGACAGAGCTTTGTCTGGGTGCATTTGAACCGGATGATCCGGAAGCACGACTTGAATATGATTTACATCTCCGGTCCCGGCCATGGCGCGCCCGCGACGCTGTCGAATGCTTATCTTGAAGGAACCTATTCCGAGGTGTATCCCGACAAAAGCCAGGATGCAGCCGGAATGCAGAAGTTCATGCGCCAGTTTTCCTTTCCCGGCGGCATCGGAAGCCACTGCACGCCGGAGACGCCGGGATCGATCCACGAGGGCGGGGAACTCGGATACAGCCTTTCGCATGGTTTTGGAGCGGCGTTTGATAATCCTGACCTGATTGTGGCTGTGGTGGTGGGAGACGGCGAAGCCGAGACCGGGCCGCTTGCAACCTCGTGGCACTCCAACAAATTTCTCAATCCTGTACACGATGGCGCGGTGCTGCCCATCCTTCATCTCAACGGGTACAAGATCGCGAATCCGACGATTCTCGCGCGCATACCCAAAGAAGATCTGGACGCGCTGTTCCGCGGATACGGCTACATGCCTTACTTCGTGGAGGGTGATGATCCGGACACCATGCACCTCAAGATGGCAAAGACGCTCGAGCAATGCATCGGAGACATTCGCGGTATTCAGCAAAAGGCCCGCTCCGGCGGCAAAGTCGGTTATACGCGCTGGCCGATGATTGTTCTGCGGACGCCAAAAGGATGGACCGGGCCGAAGGAAGTCGATGGGCACAAAGTCGAAGGCTACTGGCGCGCGCATCAGGTACCGATCCATGATGTGCCGGACAATGCGGCGCACCTCAAGCTCCTGGAAGAGTGGCTGCGCAGCTACAAGCCGGAAGAGTTATTCGATGAAAACGGCGCGCCGTGTGCGGATTTGAAGGCGCTGGTTCCCGAGGGCAAGCGCCGGATGAGCGCAAATCCACACGCCAACGGTGGTCTGCTGCGCAAGGCGCTCGACCTGCCGGAGTTCTGCGACTACGCCGTGGAGGTTAAGGAACCAGGCGCTGCGGAGGCGTTGCCTACCGACATTCTGGCGCAGTTTTTGCGCGATGTGATGCGCCGCAACATGACGAACTTCCGTGTCTTTGGCCCGGACGAGACGGCGTCGAACAAGCTGCAGAAGATTTACGAGGCGAGCAAGAAGACCTGGCTTGCGGAATACAAGCCGGAAGACGCCGATGGAGGCGAACTCGCGGTGGACGGCCGCGTAATGGAGATGTTGAGCGAGCACACTCTGGAGGGGTGGCTGGAAGGCTATCTGCTCACCGGGCGGCACGGCTTCTTCTCAAGCTACGAAGCCTTTGTGCACGTCATCGACTCCATGTTCAACCAGCATGCCAAGTGGCTCGAAGCCAGCAAGCGCGAGCTAGCCTGGCGCGCGCCGATTTCGTCGCTCAACCTGCTTATTACCTCGCTGGTGTGGCGGCAGGACCACAACGGTTTTACGCATCAGGACCCCGGCTTTCTGGATGTGGTGACCAACAAAAGCGCGGAGGTCGTTCGCATCTATCTTCCTCCTGACGCGAACTGTCTGCTGAGCGTGGCCGATCACTGTCTGCGCAGCACAGACTACGTGAACGTGATTGTGGCCGACAAACAATCGCACCTGCAGTACCTGGACATGGACGCCGCGATCAAGCACTGCACCAAGGGCATCGGCATCTGGGACTGGGCCAGTACGGACGGCGGCGAAGAGCCTGACGTTGTGATGGCGAGCGCCGGCGATGTGGCCACGCAGGAGTGTCTTGCGGCGGTTTCCATTCTGCGCAACCAGTTTCCGGATTTGAAAATTCGCTTTGTCAATGTGGTGGATCTGTACCGGCTGCAGCCGGAGACGGAACATCCGCACGGGCTTTCTGACCGCGACTTCGATTCACTGTTTACCAAAGACAAGCCCATCATCTTTAACTTTCACGCCTACGCATCGCTGATTCATAAGCTCGCGTACCGGCGCACGAACCACGGCAACCTGCACGTGCGCGGCTACAAGGAAAAGGGCAACATCAACACACCGCTTGAACTGGCGATTGTGAACCAGGTGGACCGATTTAATCTGGCCATCGACGTGATCGATCGCGTGCCGCGCCTGCAGGTAAAGGGCGCCCACGTAAAAGAATGGTTGAAGGAGGAAATCATCGAACACCTGGCCTATGCGCATCGCTACGGCATTGACAAACCGGAGGCACGTACCTGGAAGTGGCCGCAATGAAGTTTGTGAATGCCGAAAATCTGGTTTTGGCTGTCAACAGCGGATCGTCCTCGCTCAAGTTCGGTCTTTATGAAAAAAGAAACGGCGATGAGGCGGTGCTTTATCGCGGCGAGGCAAGCGGCATCGGCAGGCCGGACGGCAAGCTGAAGATTGTCGACGCTGAGGGCCGGACGGTGTACAGCGACGGCTATTCGTCCAATTCGCAGGCGGGGGCGTTCGAGTCGGTTCTGGAACAGTTGAAGGAGCAGGGCGTTGACTCGATTGCCGCGGTCGGGCATCGGGTGGTTCACGGTGGCCCACGCCTGAGGCAACATCAGCGGATTACGGACGATGTGCTGGCGACGCTGAAATCTGCGGTGCACTTTGCGCCGTTGCATATTCCCGCTTCGATTAATTTGATCGAGAAGAGCAGGGAGTTGCTCCCGGACGCCGGACAGTTTGCCTGCTTCGACACGGCCTTCCACGCGACTATGCCGGAGACCTCGATCCACTACGCGCTGCCCGAAGAGCTGTACAAGAAGGGCGTGCAGCGGTATGGCTTCCACGGCCTGTCTTATGAATCGATCATCCATCGTATGCAAGGCAAGCTTCCCGCGCGGGCGGTCTGCGCACATCTGGGCAGCGGCGCGAGTCTTGTAGCGCTGAGCGACGGCCGCTCCGTGGATACCAGCATGGGACTGACGCCGACCGGGGGCATCCCCATGTCGACGCGTGTGGGGGACCTGGACCCCGGTGTGCTGCTGTTCCTGATGCGGACCGAGGGCATGGATGCGAATGCGCTCGAAACCATGGTGAATCACCAGGGCGGGCTGGGTGCGCTTTCCGGCGGAGAAAATGATATGCGGCAGTTGCAGGCCGCCATGGAAAACGGCGATAAGCGGGCGGCGCTGGCGATCCACATTTTCGCCGGGGCGGTGCGCAAGTTCATCGGCGCCTATGCTGCGGAGCTTGGCGGACTCGATCTGCTGATCTTTACCGGAGGGATCGGGGAGCACAGCGAGTTCGTCCGCAACCTGATCTGTAAAGGGATCGAATTTCTGGGGGTTGATCCCGGGCGGGACGGAGCCGCATCCAGGATTTTGGTAATGACCAGCGAAGAAGAGGTCCAGATTGCGCGCCATGCGCGGCGCCTGATGTATGGTTCGACAAGCTGAGAGAGGGTGTACCTTCTTGTGGCCAAGGTGAGATGTTTATCGTATCGCCTGGTCCGCGAGCTTGCCGGAGTTGGAAACAAATCAGTGATGCATAGCATATTGAGCAGGAGGGAGTGGAGATGCAGCAGACCTTGAAGCTGATTCGCGACAGATATTCCGAACGGGGCGCGTTTGATGCGAAGCGTCCGGTTGCGAAGGCCGACCTGAAGATGATTCTGGAGGCCGCACGCTGGGCTCCCACGCCGACCAACATGCAAAACTTTGAGATTGTTGTTGTGGACGACACGCAGCAACTGGAAGCCATCGGCAAAATCCCCGCCTACATGTCAGAAAATTTTCTGCGCGAGAATTATGCGGAACTTGTTTCCACTGAGGAAGAGCTGCGCATCCGCAAGCGTGGCATGCTGGCCAGTCTGTTTCCTGCGGCATGGACTGACCCGCAGGCCTGGGACGAGGACTCGGATGCCCGCTTTCAGCTTACGTTTCTTGAGCGCGCGGTGCAGGAGAACCCTTTGCTTCTGGTGGTGCTGTATGACGGCAGCAAGCGCGCGCCCGGCTCAGAGCGGGACCTGCCGGGCCACATGAGCCTGGGCTGCGTCATGGAAAATATGTGGCTCATGGCGGAGGCTCTGGGCATCGGTTTCCGCGTGCTGACCGTGTTCAGCGACAGCCCGGTCGAGCGTGAGGTCAAGAAGGTTTTACGTACGCCATCCAACATGAAAGTGGCCTTCGCCTGTGCGCTGGGCTATCCGGTCCAGCCGTCGCGGGAAACGTACCTGCGCGTCCGGCGCGATATGGAGGACTTTGTACACGCCAACGAGTTCGGGCGCAGGGACCCGGAACTCAAGAGTGAAGCGCAGGATATTCCGTAACCTGCAGCGGCATTCTGTCTGCGCTCCGGACCTGGGCCGAGCCTAGGGTTGTACTTCCCGCTCCGGCATTGCCACCAGAATAAAAACGATACCGGCCACGGCAAACATCCGGAAGGCCGCGTCCTGCCCGTTCCACATATGGGATTGCCACATTAGGAACCACTCGGCCCCGATGGTGAGAAACGCAACCAGCCACATCAGCAGGCTGAGCGTCATGCCGGCGATGGCCGTTCGCTTTGCCAGATGAAATGCGTCTGCGGGCGCGCGCAGTTTGCGCAGCATTCTGACGCAGCCCAGCCAGCACAGCACCATGGTGACGGCCTCCCACAGAATGATGGAGTCGTAGAAAGCCTTCTGTATCCATAAGGAATGGATGGCGCGCCACATGCCGTGGTTGCCGGGGAAGGTTGAGTTCATCAGCAGAACATGGTGGACAAACTGATAGTTCGATCCGTAGTCGGTGCAGTTGTTAAAGACCACCAGCGTGTAGAAAAACGCGATGGCTGCGACCAGAAGAACTTTGGATGTGCGCAAGATCATGGTTTACCTGGAGGGAGAAAGGTCCGGAAATAGGCGGTGAGGGCCTGCATGGTCTGTGCGTCGTATTGGGGATTGGCCGGCATCACTGCGTTGGGAATTTTCGACGTTGGGTTGCGTACAAATGCGGTGAAAAAGCGAGGGCTGTACCGGGCCAGGACGGCGATCATCTGAAAGGGAACGTGCGCTTTGGTGCCTCCAATATGTCCCTGGTTGTGGCAGCGCAGGCAGTTCTGCATCACGAGGATGGATGCGTTGTGCATGGTCTTGTCCCCGGCACTGCTGCCGGGCGCCTGGAGCGCCCGCAGAACATGGTTCTCCGGCAGGAAGCGAAGCTCAATCACTCCGTTCGGGATCTGCTGCTCGTCCTGATGCGAAAGGATGTGGAAGGCGGGAACGAACCGTTTATGCGAAATCAGGTACGGCCCGTAGCTGCCGCCGTCGCGGGTGCGGGGCATCTCGGCTGGAGCGTGTCCGTTGATCTTGAGCACCAGAAAGGGATGGTGCTCGGCACGATACTCCGCCGTGTAGTGCGCCTCGTAGCCGTCGTTGCAGAGCGCGGCAACCATAATCTTTTGGCCGCGTGCGGCGTACCTACGTACAAGCACGTCGAGGTCGACTCCGCTGAGGCGGACAGGGTGCGGGAAGTTGGAATCGTTCGAGACGGTGAACTGCTCTTGCGGCAGCCGCAGCAGTTGCGCGTAGCTTATTGTTTCGATGTGGTTGTGGTGCGTTGCTTGAAGAGCGCCGGACAATTTCAAGGGCGGCGGGCCGGATGTTCTACGGGCAGGATGCGCAACTGTCTGCGCGGAAATGCTGCAGATAAAAGTTATTAATAACAGCGCCATTCTTGCGGATGGGCGAATCATGCAGCATATCCTAACTCAGTCCGGTCACACTGCTGACTGCAATTTATAACTTTCCTCGCGGAGCATGCTACAGTACGGCCAATGAGCGTAGAAACTCGACTGTATGAGCTTGGTTGTGTGCTACCGTTGCTGCCAGCGCCCGGCGGAAACTACCTTTCCGCGAAAATTGCCGGCGATCTGGTTTTTTTGGCCGGCGTGATCTCGACCGATGCGCAGGGAGTCATCGCCGGAACCGTGGGTCGTGACCGGAGCGTGGAAGATGGATATCGCGCCGCGCGCCAATGCGCCCTGGCGCAGCTTGCCGTTCTCAAGCAGACGCTCGGCACGCTAGACCGCGTGCAGCAGATTGTGAGCGTGAATGGCTATGTGAACAGCGTGGCCGGATTTGCCGATAGCCCAAAGGTGATCAACGGAGCATCCGACCTGCTGGTTGAGTTGTTTGGCGACGCTGGCCGTCATGTGCGGGCTGCGATTGGAGTGTCCGGGCTGCCGCTGAATGCTCTGGTTGAGATGCAGATGGTGGTGGCAATCGGATGACAATGCGCGAACACTCGCTCGCTGCTGAGCCGACGCACTCTCGCTGGAACCGGGCGCTTGCGCCGCGGCTGGTGGTTGCGCCGGGCGACATTGTGCATTTTGCGTGTGTTGACGCGAGCGGGGGACAGGTAGTTCCCGGTATGTCCGTGGCGGAATATCTTGCCATCGACCGCGGGCGCATTCACGCGCTTACCGGGCCGGTTGCCATTGCGGGAGCCGAACCGGGTGATGTGCTGGAAGTGCAGATTCTTGAGATTCGCCACAAAGGCTGGGGCTGGACGAGCGTGATTGAAGGCCTCGGCTTCCTCAAGGAGCGATTCACTGAGCCGTATCTTTTCCATTGGAAGCTGGATGGCGATGAGAGCGGTTCGCTTGCGCCCGCTGTGGTGCCGCTGCGTCCGTTTTGCGGCGTGATGGGCGTGGCTCCGGCTGAAGACGGGGAGTTCCGCACGCGCGCGCCGGGCGCTTTCGGCGGAAATCTTGACGTGCGCGAGTTGTATGCGGGCTCGACACTTTACCTGCCGGTGATGAATGCGGGCGCGCTCTTCTCCTGTGGCGACGGGCACGCCGCGCAGGGCGATGGCGAGGTTTGCATCAACGGCATTGAGTGCCCGCTGGATGTGACGCTGCGCTTCCATCTCCATAAAGGGCGCAGCCTGCCCGGGCCGATGGTGGAAGCTGCGTCGCGTCCATTGCTGGCTGCGCAGCCCGCTGCATGGATTGTGGCCGAGTCTGATCCGGACGCGCTGACGGCTGCGCGCCGCGCCACATCTCGTATGGTTGACCTGCTGGCGGAGCACTGGGGATTCAGCGACGTGCATGCCTACCTGCTGTGCAGTGTTGCCATGAACCTGCGGTTGAGCCAGGTTGTGAACGAACCGATGATCACGGTAAGCGCGTCGCTCGACAAACACATTCTCCCGGAAAGGCGGCTTTATTCCTGATGCAGGTGAATAATCCGGAAGTCGTTGCGGAGCTTGCCGGGCTCTATCCGAAATATGAAACTGCGTTGGTTACAAATGATGTGAACACGCTTATCGCCATGTTTTGGGATGCGACTGAGGTGGCCCGCTTTGGCGTGACCGAAAACCTGCACGGAATAGAGGAGATCAAGGCGTTCCGCAAAGGACGCCCGCCGGTAAACCTGGCGCGCACCATTGAGCGGCTGGATATTGTGGCGTTTGGCAAGGACTTCGGCTCGGTCACGCTGGAGTTTTCGCGCGAGGTCAACGGTGTGACCACGCGTGGCCGCCAGAGCCAGATGTGGGTGCGCATGCCCGAAGGCTGGCGGATCGTCTCCGCGCACGTGTCTCTTTTGCCCGCTGCGGCTACGCGCTCAGCGTGACCGCAAGCATTTCCACAGGAGCCTCTGCGAATTTCGACTGTAGCTCGGCTGCGGTTGCAAACGTGTGTCCTTTGACGTGACGGGCGGGGAACTGGAACACCAACTGCGGTTCCGCGAACGGATACGGTGTAAGACAGAAGTGCCGATCTTCCAGGGGCTCCACTGCGATGCGGGAGTATTCTCTGTTGCGCAGTGGCAGCGGATGCAGCAAAGTGGCGGGCTCGCTGTAGGCCACGCAACTCAGAAGGGAAAGGTTATCGGTGGCCTGCAAAAGCCGGAAGTGGTCGCGGATGCGGGTCTCCGATTTCTCTTCACCGGACAAGTCCGCATTCTGCTGGATTGTGGCCTTCAATTCGTTCTGGTACCCGGTTTGCGCAGCAAGGAAATCATCGAGCAGTGGAAGTTGTGCGGGGTTAATGGTGGCGCGATCGGCGCGCTCGGTCAGCAGATTGCAGGTGTGCATGGAGATCAGCAGCCCGGCATAGGCGTCCTTGTCCGCAGTCAGGCGCAGGGCGCGATCGCGTACCGCAAGGTAGTCCGCAAGGTCGATTTCTTCAAAGGCGGAATATTTGCCGACCAACTCCGTGGAGAAGGCCGATGGCTTGCCCTGGCGGGTGATCTGCGGATTTGCGTCGCGAAGCGCCCAGCCGTCGTCATGGCAGCGGATCCCGCGCAGCACATGCGTGCGCGGCTCAGGAGAGGCGAACTGCGCATTGCCCCAGGCCTCGGCAAAGCTCTCGGCCAGTCGCGCGTGGTCCGGATGGGTGATGAGCCACCAGCCTGTTTCTGTTTCCATACGAAGCATATTTTGTTTCCTCCGTGAATGTGCCGTGTTTCAAATTGTTTCCGGCGCCCGCGCTGACTGGTGCCAGTTGTGCAGGAAGTACCACTCCAAAAACATTGCCAAAAAGAAGAAGGCGAAGCCGAGCACGCTGGCGGCGATGACCAGAGCAAACAGATAAGCAGTTTGCAATTGCGCGTTGGCGTAGAGAATCGAGTAGCCCAGCCCGCCCTGACCCACGCGGCTGGAGCCGGCGAAGAGCTCGCCGGTGATGGCGCCAATCACTGAGATTCCTGCTGCGATGCGGATGCCAACGAAGAGGCTAGGCATGGCATGGGGCAAGCGCAGCTTGAAGAGTGTTTGTGCCGGAGTTGCCTTGTGCATCAGAAACAAATGCTGCAGGTTCTCTTCCACGCTGATCATGCCCTGGGTAGTGTTCGCGATAATGGGCGCAAGGCAGATGATGAAGGCGATGAGCGTCACGGGCCACTCGCCGGAGCCGGCCCACATAAGAATGAGCGGGGCGACGGCAATGATGGGCACCGTTTGCAGCAGGATGGTGTAAGGGTAGAGCATCCTGCGCAGCCAGGGAGACTGTGCGAATACGAGCGACACGGCGACGCCGATGAGGATGCTCAGCAGCAGGCCGCCGCCGGCCTCCTCCGCCGTGATGAGCAGCGACTGGGTGAGCGGCGCAAAGCGCGTGACCAGCGTTATGGCCACCTGCGCGGGAGACGGAAGCATGAAGCTGGGGACACCAAACGACCAGATGATGGCCTGCCACAGCGCGACCAGTAGGGCGAATACACCGAGCGCGTTAAGCGCGGTATGGAGATGGCGCCTCATGCCAGGTGCGCTCCGCGAAGGATACGGGACACACGCGAGATCTCCCGCTCAAATGCATCGCTTGACCGCACATCGGTCAGGTTTTCGCGATCCAGCTCAACGTTCACCATTTTCAGGACGCGTCCCGGATTGGGCGCGAGCACCAATATGCGTGAGGAGAGAAACACGGCTTCCGCAACCGAGTGCGTGACGAACGCAATCGTCCACTGGTGCTGCTTTTGCATGCGCAGTAACTCATCGTTCATGCGGTCGCGGGTTATCTCGTCGAGCGCCGCGAACGGCTCGTCCATAAGCAGAATGCGGGGCCGTGTGGCCAGGGCGCGCGCGATGGAGACACGCATCTTCATTCCTCCGGAAAGCTCGCGCGGATAGGCACTGGCGACCTCGGTTAGGCCGACGAGCTTCAGCATCTCCTCTGTTTTTGAATCACGCCGTTCGCTCGTGGCTCCCTCCATCTCCAGGCCCAGATCGATATTGCGTCTTACCGTTCGCCATGGCAGCAGGGTCGCATCCTGGAAGATGAAGGAGACCAGTTCGCGCGCGTTTGCGGGGGTCATGCCGTTGACCATAATTTCTCCCGAGCTGACAGAGGTGAGTCCGGCAATCATCTTGAGGAGTGTTGATTTACCGCAGCCTGACGGGCCGAGAATGCTGAGGATTTCGCCCTTATAGAGCATGAAATTGATGTCGCGCAGCACCTCTATACCCTGGCGATATTGCTTACTGGCGCGGGTGCATGCAATTTCCGGAACGATGCTGTGGAGTGTCGCCGTCACGCGCACTCCAGAACCGGAAGATGGAGAGCAGAGGCGTGCGCTGGTGTGTGGAGGATTTGATGTGTCGAGCGCGACCAGTTCCACGGGCCTGCCTGTGCGGCGGGCAATGGGGTTGAGGGGTTGCGGTCGAAGAGCGGGAACGCGCTGCCGGCGATTTCCAGACGCAGCCGCTCGCCAGGAGCGAGCACGCACGAGACCGGATCGAGATTGAAGCGCCAGCAGTGGGTTGTGTCTGCCGTGTATTTTGTTTCGCGGAACAACCACGACGACCGCGCAATGCCCATGCTGAAGAACATCGCGCGGCCATCCGGAAGCACGCGCACCAGCTTCGCGGTCAGGTCAGCGTGCGTGGCGGAAGTAGCGGCGTACAGCGTGACGGAAGGATGCCCAAAGACATGCAGCCGTTCGCGGAGCGGCTCGCCCGTATAAACGAGCACGTTGTTGCCCATCTCCATTTCGGCCTGATTGCGCGAGCTGCTCAAGGAGAGTTTTCCGCCGGGGGCGAAGACCGGCACTTCCGGGTCGTAGACAAACACGTCGTGCGGCTCGTCTTCGGTTGGCAGAGCACGGCTCAAAGCCCCGTCTCCCTTGCGCGAATTAGCCTTGCCCCGGCTCCGCATATAGAGGGTGTGGTTGGGTGCGGTGGGCCATTCGTCTGCGTTGTGCCAATAATTCTCACCGAGCGCGAAGTGCCGAATGCGCGGCTCGTGCTCGAATTCACCCGTGTCCTTCAGCCAGTGATTAAACCAGCGCAGCAGGATCTGGTCGGTGTCGATTCGCGCTTCCGGGCCGAAGTTTTCTTCGCCGATAGTGTCGCCCCAGGGAATGTGGATCCACGGTCCGGCAAGCAGGTATTGGTGGTTGCGCGCGAACTCGGTTGCGGCGCCGCGGCGCAAGGCGAGGAATCCGTCCACGCTTCCGTTCAGGTAGGTATCGAACCACCCGGAGATATGCAGCGCAGGCACCAGAATTCTTCCGATGGCCGCGCTTATATCGAGTGACTGCCAGTAGTTGTCCGGTTCGGCATGCGCAAACCAGTCTTTGACGTAGCTGGGTAGCGCTTCGGCGCGCAACGTCGGATGTTCTCCATAGGGTGCGTATAGCGACTGCTCCTGTATGCGGGTCCATGCCTGCTCCAGCGCATCGCTTGCTTCTCTCAGGCCATGACGGCGCGCATCCTCGCGCAACATCTGGATTCCCCAGCCGAGGCTCGAAGCGAGCTTGAGCGCGCCGTTGCGATAGAACCATCCGTGGTAAAGATCGCTGGCCGTCATGCCCGGTGCAATGCACACCAGGCCTTCCGGCTTTTCGGCTGCCGCCAGCAATTGCGTCAAGCCTTGATACGAGAAGCCATACATGCCGATGCGGCCGTTGCATTGCGGATGGCGCAGCAACCAGCGAATGGTCTCGGCTCCATCTTTACGTTCGTGGCGGAACGGATAGAATTTCCCCTCTGATCCGCCGCGCCCGCGCACATCCTGAATGACGACGTAATAGCCGTGCCGGGCGAACCACACCGGATGTGCGTAGACCACGGTGGACGCGATGTCGCGCCCGTAGGGCTGGCGCATCAGCAGCGTGGGGAATGGTCCGCCGGTCTCAGGGTAGTAGTGGTCCGAGAGCAGGCGCGTGCCGTCGGCGAGCTTGCAGACGACGCCTCGCTCAAGAACGATTCCGTTGCCGCAGTCGATCCGGGCCATGCGTTCAGACCGTATCTTCATAGGCCAGCATGGCTACCAGCATGGCGGCGATCCGCGTGGCGGCGGCCTCCACCCAGCGCGCTCCGTTTTCGGCAGTGGCGGGACGGGGATCGCCCATGACGCCGCTTGCAGCAATGTCGCGCGTGAGCCAGGCGAAGGTGGCGGCGGCGTTCTCGGGCAACAACGGCTTTGGATTCGCGACGTCGGCAATGTAGTTTGCCGTGTATGCCGAGGTGTTCACCAACTCCGGGGTTGCACTCAGCAGAAAGGCCGTCTCGACCTCGCCCGCATGGAATCCGTAGGCGCGCTCCTGCGGGTTGACGCCTTCGTAGGTGGCTCCGCCTGAGCCGTAGAGCGCAAAGGTGCGCAGGCCGAATTCGGCGCGCAGGTCGCGCGCCAGCACATCGACGAGAGACGAGTTGCCGCCGTGCGTGTTGTACAGCGCGAGCTTGCGAAAGCCCGCAGCGGCGATGCTTGCGCCCACGTCGCGTACCACCGCCATGAACGTGCTGGATGAAACAGAAAGCGTTCCGGGGAAACCGAGATGCTCGTTGCTCTTGCCGTAGCAGACCGGTTCGAGCACGTACACGTGTGCCTCACTGTTCAGTTTTTCGAGCGCCTTGCCGAGCAGCAGATTGTTGATAAGCGTATCGGTCGCCAGCGGCAAGTGATGCCCGTGCTGCTCGATGGCTGCTGTGGGCAGCACCAGCAGGGTCTTGTCCTTCGGCAGCGCTTCCACCTGTTTCCAGTTCAGGTAGCTGAACGTCCGGTTGTCGGGAATCCATGTCTTCATCGCACTGTTTCCTCTGTCGCAGTTTCTTTGGGCGTAAAGCTCAGCATTTTGCCCGGGTTCAGCAGCCCTTTGGGGTCGTAGCGGTACTTGGCCTGCAGTTGCACATGGTCTTCGCGGAAACGGCCACCGTCTTCAAGATTGTTCACGTGTGGGTTGGCGACGAACACTCCGTTGGCGCGGCAGCAGGCAATCATCTCGTTCAGCCGTTCGGCGCTGACGAAGCGTACCAGTGGAATCGCCGCTGGAATGACGCGGCCCTCGCTGTTCTTGATGAACTCCAGGTGAAACAGAATTTCCTGGCCGAAGCGGTTGCGCAGCAGCGCCATCTGTTCGCGCACCCGATCCGGATCGAAGCCGCATTGCAGGTAGGTATAGGCCGCGTCGTGCTTGATGGCCCATAGCGTGGTGTGGTTCCAGGCGTAGTCGGAGAGCAGTGGCGCGAACTTGAGTCCACGATACGGCTCGGCATAGGTCGCTGTGCCGCCAGCCTGAATGGCTGTTTGCTTCAGGGCTTGCAATTGATCCAGCGCGACCAGCATGAAGACCATGTGCTTGCCCAGCGGGCATAGCGCGCGCACGGGAGAAAAGTAATCCGCGATGGGCGCTTCAAAGGTGGTGGCCAGCCGCTTGGTCCAGTCGTCGTCCACGGCAACGCGCTCACTGAAGTCAAAGGCAGCTTCGAATGTTTCGAATGCAATTGCCGCCTGCGCCCATTCAACTTTGGGAGCAAGCGCCAGCCAGATTTTGGTGATGATTCCGTTTGTGCCCCAGGCGTGCAGAATGTCGTGCACAGCCTGACCTTCGTGCAACTGAATCCGCGGTTCCGGCTCCATGGTTACCACTTGCAGCGCGCGCACGGTGTCAAAATCGCGCAGCCCGCCGTGCGCGACGGAGCCAATCCCGCCCGAGCCGCCGCCGAGAAATCCTCCGACCGAAGACTTGACCACCGTGCTCGGATAGCAGCGCAGCTCCCAGCCCTGTTCGCGGGCCTTGCCTTCGAGCGCGCCCAGCCGCAGGCCCGGCTCGCACAGGGCCACGCCATCACTGGTGATCTGCTCCAGCTTGTCCATGCGTGTAAGGTCGAGCACCACGCCACCCTGCAGCGGAATCGCCTGGCCGTAGTTGCCGGTGCCTGCTCCGCGCGCAGTGACGGGAATCTCGTGCGCGTAGCAGTAGCGAAGGATCGCGGCCACCTCGTTGGTATTGAGCGGTTGGGCCACAACTTCGCCGCGCCGGTTCTCCAGCGCAGGTTTGAGCACGGGCGAGTACCAGTAGAAGTCCTTCGACAGCCGCTCCACCGTGGACGGGGTGGTTATTACCTGGTCGTCGCCAACCATGGATTTGATGTCTTCGATTTGGGATCTGGTCATGGTCTGCGCGTCCCCCAGGTTTTGAATGCTTTCCGCATGCGCGGATGCTCAAAGAGCCCCTTGCAGAGCTCGCGCGCCACTTCGCCGTCCATGCCGCACGTCATGTCGCTGCGGCCGGAAACCTCACGCGCCGGAATGTGGATCTGCCGGCAGTGCACGGCAGCATCCGCAATTGTCGCGCCGTAGACGACACGGTCCACGCCAGCCCACAGGGCGTTGGACATACACATGGGGCATGGTTCGCAGGTGGTGTAGAGGGTGTATCCCTTGAGCGACGGGCGGCCGAGTTTCTGACAGGCCTTGCGGACGGCGCGTGTTTCGGCGTGTGCGCTGGGGTCGTTCTCGCGTTTTACGGCGTTGCGGCCACGATAGAGCAGCGCGCCGGTCCTGGAGTCGAGGATGGCGGCTCCAAAGGGCACGGGGAATGGCGTGGCAAAGCTCAACGCGGTGTAGCGCACCAGATCGGCCATGACTGCTTCATCGTGGCGGTGCTGGCGATGCGTGGATTGGGTCTTTTGTGTTGCGGCCACTTCGCCTGCCTCCTTGACGCTGTAAGCGCATAAAAGAAAGTGGTAGATAGAATGGCGGCATGGAAGAGTCTCCAGGCCCCGTTCAGTCCATTCTTCATGCTCTGGCAAACGGCCAGTGCGATCCCGTTGCGCTTGCTGCCGACACGCTTACCAAAGCGAACGGAAATGCCAGCAGGAATACATACATTGCGATGGACACCGAGTGGTCGATCAGCGAAGCGTATCGGCAGATGGAGCACAAAGCCAAGGCCAGTGCGGTCCCGGAGCTGTTCGGTTTGCCGGTGTCATTGAAGGATTGTTGCAACCTGGCGGGTTTTAAAACAAGTGGGGGTTCAAAATTTTATGCGGCGTATAAAGAAGTTGAATCGCGCGACTCAGCCCTTGCCGCTCGCCTGCGCGCCAAGGGCGCGGTGATCACCGGGAAAACCCATTTGCATCAATTGGCTTACGGCATTACGGGAGAGAATCGCGACTACGGCGATTGCCTGCAGCCTGCCGATGCGGCGCGCCTGACGGGCGGTTCGTCGAGCGGAGCGGCTGCGTCGATTCAGGAAGGCTCAGCCTACGCAGCCATCGGCACGGACACGGGCGGATCGATTCGTGTGCCCGCGGCGCTTTGCGGGCTCGCGGGCTACCGCTGCTCGCAGGGCCTTGGCGACTGGAGCGGAGCGATGCATCTGGCCCCCAGCTTTGATACCGTCGGCTGGCTCTTCCGTGACCTGCGTGATGCGCCGCTGCTGGCCCATGCGCTGCTTGATCTTCCGGATGTGCCTGCTCTGTCGCGGCCGCCGCGGGTTGGCGTGCTTGCTGGTGATGTGATTGAGGATTGTGATGATGTCGTGCGCCGTTCGCTGGAGGAATGGCAGGAACGGATCGCCCGTTCTGGAGCGGCGATTCAGCCTGTGCGCGCGAATTTCTGGTTCGAGGCATGGGACATCTACGCGCCCATCCAGGCGCATGAGGCTGCGCAGATCCACGCCGGCTTCTACGGCAAATTCGAACCGGCCATTGCCGAGCGGCTTGCATGGGGAGCCTCGATTGAGGACGAGGAATTGCGGAAGCTGCGCCAGCGCCTGGCCGAGTACGTTGCGCGGATGCAGGCTGCGTTCTCCCCGATTGATTTTTTGCTCGCGCCGGCAACGCCTGTCAGCCGTCTCGTTGCCGGGGCCGATCACAGCGCGTCCCGCGCGCGCATTCTGCGCCATACCACGCCTGCAAGCCTTGCCGGGCTGCCTGCGGTAGTGTTTCCCTCGCACGGCTGTGGCGTACAGATGCTTGCCGCGCATTGTTGCGACCGGGCGCTGCTGGCGTATGCGGCTCGACTCGGGCAACAACTCGCGGTGGAGTAGAAGGCCGGTTTTCGCGGCGGAGTTCCATGCTAATCTCGGGCATGGGGAAAGAATTGCTGCGCCGCTGTGGGCTTCTTTGTCTAGTACTCGCCGTTCTTCCTGCCGGTTGCCATCGTCCGTCAGCGAAGGACGGGCTGATTCATATTACGTTCCAGACCGATTGGTACCCGCAGCCGGAGCACGGCGGCTTCTACGAAGCGCTGCTCAAGGGCTACTACCGACAGGCAGGCCTCGACGTGACCATCCTGCCCGGCGGCCCGTATAACAACGCGGAGCAGCAGGTGGCGACGGGGGCCGCGCAGTTTGGCATGAGCTCGTCCGACCGCATTCTGGAAGCCGATTCGCAAGGCGAAAATCTGGTGGCCATCGGTGCAACCATGCAGTCTGACCCGCAGGCCATCATGGTGCATGCGGACTCGCCGGTGCACAGCTTTGCCGATCTGGAGGGCAAGACGATTGCGGTCAAGCCCGGCTCAACCTGGTTTGAATATCTGCGCAAGCGCTACCACTACAAAGACCTGCACGAGATTCCGGCGACCTATAGCGTGGCGAATTTTCTGGCAGACCCGAATTACATCCAGCAGGTCTTCGTCACGTCGGAACCGTTCTATGTGCAGCAGGCGGGCAAGAAGGAGAGGACTCTGCTTATCAGCGCCACGGGCTACTCACCCTACCGCGTTTTCTTTACGTCGAGCAGTTACCTGCGAGAGCACCCGGACGTTGTGGAGAAGTTTGCGCGCGCTTCCATTCGCGGATGGCGCGACTACATGCAGGACCCATCGCTTGTGAATGCGCAGCTGATGAAACTGAACCCAGCACAGCAGTCCGCCGAGATGAAGTTCACCTGGGAGGCCCTGAAGAGCGGACACTTCGTCGACGGTGGCAACCCCGCGCAACTTGGAGCCATGACGGATGCGCGCTGGGCACAGATGTACGACCAGCTGAAGGACCTCGGGCTTATCCAACATCCGTTTGCGCCGTCAACTGCCTACACGCTCAAGTACTGCAACGCGCAGTAGCGCAGGCTTGCCAGTGGATTGGCAGCAGTGGCGAGTCTTGTCATGCTTTCAGTACAATTTCGCCCGGAGCATTGCGATCCCTGGAATGCGCCCTATCCTTTTGCAAATCTTTACTCCCAGAGGAGAATGTCTTGTCGGCACAGGTACTCAAATCTCGTTATCTCGCACTTTTTGTTGCTTCCGCGCTACTGCTTCCGGCTGGCCTGATGGCGCATGCACAGACGCCTCATCCGCAATGGGCCGGCAGTTGGGCGGCTTCTCCGATGGCGGTTGGGAATGGATCGAGCCGCATTCCGTTCAGCGACGTTACACTGCGCGAGATCGCGCACGTTTCCGTCGGCGGCGCTGTTGTGCGCGTCCGCTTCACAAATGAGCATGGCAAGGACCCACTGACCATCCGCGATGCGCACATTGCCTTGCGGGCTAGCGGGTCGTCTATTCAAACGGAAACCGACCGCGCGCTGACCTTTGACGGAGCGGATACCGTTCGCATTCCGGCCGGGGCTTTCATGTACTCTGACCCGGTCCATCTTGATGTTCCTGCGCTCTCCGACGTCGCGGTCAGTTTCTATCTTCCTTCGCAGAATATGCGGAGCGAGACGTTTCATGATAACGCCAATCAGGACAACTACATGGTGCACGGCGATTCGGCGAGTACGGCAACGTTGTCGCAGCCCAGGGTGCTGCCTTCCTGGTACTTCTTTGACGGCGTGGATGTGCAGGCGGTGAAGGGCTCGCGCGCCATCGTTGCGCTGGGCGACTCCATCACGGACGGCTGGCAGTCCACGCCGAACGAGAACCACCGCTGGCCGGATGATCTTGCGGTGAGGCTTAGTCATACGCCGGGGCTGGAGCATGTGAGTGTGCTGAACGAAGGTATCGGCGGAAATCGTGTACTGAATGATGGTTATGGCCCCAGCGCCATGAAGCGCTTTGACGGCGATGTGCTGACGCAGAACGATGTGCGCTATCTCATCATTCTTGAAAGCATCAATGACATTGGCCGGCTGCATGGTCTTCGCGATCCGGACGATGCGGTGACCGCCGCGCAGCTTGAGCTGGGGCTGAAGCAGATGGCCGAGCGCGCGCACGAGCACGGCATCATGGTTATCGGCGCCACGCTCACGCCGTATCAGGGAGCGGGTTACTACTCAACGAAAGGCGAGCAGGTCAGGGAAGCGGTCAACGACTGGATTCGCACCAGCGGTGTGTTCGACGCGGTCGCGGACTTTGACAAGACAACGCGCGACCCGGCAAACCCCAGGCATTTTGCTTCCCGGTACGACTCGGGCGATCACCTGCATCCGAACGACGCGGGTTATCAGGCAATGGCCGACGCCATCAATCTGAAGCTTTTTGCGCTGCGCGCGCACTAAAGCACAGACGTTGTTGTTTGGCAGTCTGCGTATCCACAATCCAAAACAGCAAAGCCTGCACCTATCCATCGGCGCAGGCTTTGCTGTTGGCAGCGCAGGTTAGTCTTCGTCGCCCTGTTCCGGCATGTTTTCCGGAGGTCGGTTGAGGTTGATCGAAGGCCGATGCGCGTTGTTCAGCACTTTGTTCAACGCGGGCAACTCTTTCTGCTTGAAGTTCTCCCATTCGGGCAGCAGCTCGTCGCCCTGGCTTTCCACCCTGGCGGTTGCCTCGATCAGCGCAACGGTTGGCGCGGCGTCGGCCTGTTGCAGCGAGTCATAGAGCCTGGCAGCGTCCGCCGTCACATCGTCCAGCCCCGGCTTTTTCGCACTGTCCTCATCGCTTCCATTGATCAGGGACTGTATCGCGGCGTTGTACGGCGCCAGTTCTTTCTCAATGGGCTTGTTCAGCGGATCGGCGAGCTGTTCGCTTACCGAGTGCGCGGCCAGGTCGGCCTTTGATAACGCATTGAGCGATGCCGCCATCGCCTCGTCCGAGTTGTACAGCGCCTGCAGATCAGCCCTGGATGCCTTCACGCGCGGGTCCATTCTGACGATTAGCGGCCGGGATTCGCTGTGGCCGTCCACCGTGAGCCGGACAGTGTATGTCCCGGGCAGCACCAGCGGACCCTGCGGTGTGAGGGGCGTGCGGTGAGGCACGGCCGCGATGGGGTAGCTGTAGTTGGTTGCCGCAGGTGCTGTCTCGTGCAGGTCCCACACCCAGCGATGCATTCCCGCACTGGTGGGCAGTGGGCCGTTAATTTTTGGCCAGTAGGGCGGAATCATATTTGTGCGCAAGTCCTGTGGTGTTGGCGTTACCGGATCGTTGCTGGTGTAGTGGCGCAGCACTTTACCGTTGCTGTTCAGGATTTCGAGGGTTACCAGTCCACTCGCTCCGTGGGGCAGGTTGTAGTCAAGGATCGCGCCGTTTGGCGGGTTCGCTCCGGCAGGCTCTTCCGGAGGCAACGGCGTATCGGGGTTGGTGTCGCGGCGAATGCGCCACGCCGGGGCCGGAGCGAACAGCATGGGCAGCTTGCTGTGCACGTCCGCGGCCATGGTGCGCAGCGGGGTTATGTCGTCGAGGATCCAGAACGAGCGTCCGTGGGTCGCCACCACCAGGTCGTTGTCCTTCACAATCAGGTCGCGCATGGAGGTGTGCGGCAGGTTGTACTCAAGCGGCAGCCAGTGCGCGCCATCGTCGAGCGAGGTCCACACGGCGCGCGCGGTTGCTGCGTACAGCAGGCCCGGCTGCACCGGGTCCTCGCGCACCGCGTTCACCGGAGCATCCCTGGGCAGCCCGGCACTGATGTCCTTCCACGTCTTGCCGCCGTCGTGGGTTGCATACGCGTGCGGGCGCATGTTGTCGATGCGCATGCCGTTCACTGCGACATATGCGGTGTTGTCGTCGAAGCGCGAGGCGTCGATCTGCGCAATCTTGCTCCATGCCGGAACGCCCGGCGGCGTGATGTTGGTCCAGTGCGCGCCGCCGTCCCGCGTAATCCACACCAGGCCGTCATCGGTTCCGGCCCAGATGGTCTGCGTTGTCTGGTAGGACGCGGCCACGGAGTAGATAACGCCGCGCCGTTTGTCCTGCTGTTTGGGAGTGAGCTTTGGCACGGAGGGTGGCTGGCCGGTCTTCTCGCGGCTCAGGTCAGGGCTGATAATTTGCCATGTATGCCCGTAGTTTGTGGTTTTGAAGAGGCGGTTCGCCGCGTAATACATGGTGTGCGGATCGACGGGCGAGAACAGAACCGGTTCGGTACGGTCGGCGCGAAAGCCTTTTTTGTCCAGCGGCAGCGGCGTCACGTCCTGCACCTGGCCGGTCACCATGTCATACCGCGAAACCTCGGTGCGCCCTGCCCCGTACACGATGTTCGGATGCAGCGGGTCCGGAGCCGCGTAGCCGTACTCGATGATGCCGGCCGGATGCCAGTCGCGGAAGGTGATTTCGCCGTCGTTGCCGCGGCTGGAGATGCATACCGAGCCGCTCTCCTGCTGGCCCCCGCACACTTCGTACGGGAATGTGTTTGTGGCCGCGACGTGGTAGAGCTGTGCCGTCGGCTGGTTGTACCACGAGCTCCAGGTATTGCCGTTATTCACGCTTACGGCCGCCCCCTGATCGCTCACCAGCAGCAGAATATGAGGATGCAGCGGGTTGATCCACAGGTTTTGGTAGTCGTCTCCGCCGGGCGCTCCCTTCAGGCTGATCCACGTCTTGCCGCCATCAACGGAGCGGCAGGTCACAATGCTGGTGACGTAAACAATATCTGGATTCTCCGGGTCTACAACCGGTACGGACAGGTCGCCTCCGCCGATCTTCATCGCGGGTCGCGGATCATCCGTGATCTTCCGCCAGCTCATTCCGCCGTCATCTGAGCGGTAGACGCCCAGACCTTTGCCCGACGCGTACGCGCCCTCCACCGTGGTTGCGACAGTGGCGTACAGCCGTTGCGGATCGCTGGGCGCAACCGCGACGTTGATCTGCACCAGGTTTTCGGGCAGGCCGTCCTTCAGCTGCTTCCAGGTCGTGCCTCCGTCGGTGGACTTGAACAGGCCGCCGTTGGTCGTGTCGTACTCGTTGCCGTCTTCCCAGGGGCCCATGCGCTCGCCCCACATGGACGCATACACAATCTGCGGATTCTTTGGATCGATCACAACGTCCGATCCACCCGTGCTCTCGTCCTTATATAAAACCTTGGCCCACGTCTTGCCGCCGTCCTCCGAACGGAAGATGCCACGCTCCGGGTTCGGCCCGTAGGGATGGCCGAGCACCGCGGCAAACAGCCGATTTGGATTCGTCGGATCGACGGCGAGCGTGGCAATCTGCTGGCCGTCGCGCAGACCCAGGTGGATCCATGTCTTGCCGGCATTCTCGGAACGATAGATGCCGTCTCCGACAGACAGATCGGGCCGGTGCAAGCCCTCGCCGCTGGCTACATAAATTATGTTGTCGTTGGAGGGCGCAACTGCGATGGCGCCAATCGACTGCGTGTCCTCATGGTCGAAGATCGGGCTCCAGGTGCGGCCGAAATCCGTCGACTTCCACACGCCGCCGTCCACCTGCCCGACATAGAACACGTTCGGTTGATCGGGAACTCCCGCTGCCGCTCGCGTACGTCCCCCGCGAAAGGGCCCGATCATGCGCCAGTGCAGGTCGGGCATGGTGATTTGCGCGGCATAGGTGGCGGGGGCAGGTAAGAGCGTGCCGGCAAACACAAGCGAGGCGAGCAGCAGGTGAAATCGACAGTGTTTTCCCATCATTCCGAGGTTCCTTTTCCGCCGCATTCGAGCGGCGTATGTTTGCGCGGCGTCTGCGGTTGTTGTGGCGATCGCCATTCAGCCTCTGCGCAAACTTTTATTGAGCGTACAGGCAAGACGCGTTTTCCCTAATGTAACGCTCTTCCGGCTCTGCTGCTTCCTTTCGCCCGCATGATCTTGCACGTTTTGCGGGTTTGCGCTCACAATCAATGCATTCATGAAAAGCTCAGCCTTCGCGCCCTTCGGCCGTCTGCGTCTTTATGTGACTCTTCTCGCAGTCGTTGTGTCTGCGCCGGCAATCATGGCACAGTCGCTCTCGCCACAGCTCTTTAACGGGCTGAAGTGGCGGTTAGTCGGCCCGTTCCGTGCCGGCCGTGTGGTTGCCGTGAGCGGAGTGCCGGGCAGCGAACGCACTTTCTACTTTGGCGGAGTCGACGGAGGTGTATGGAAGACCACCGACGCCGGCACGGTCTGGAAGCCAATTTTTGACCATGAGCCCGTAGCCTCCATCGGCGCGGTGGCCGTGGCGCCCTCGGATCCGAGCGTGATCTACGTCGGGACCGGCGAATCCGATATCCGATCTGACCTTGCCTCGGGCGACGGCGTGTATCGCAGCAACGACGCCGGCAAGACTTGGAAGCATACTGGTCTGACGAACACGCGCCAGATTAGCCGCATTCTTGTTGATCCCAACAACGCGAACCTTGTTTACGTGGGTGCGCTGGGCCATGCCTATGGTCCGAGTGACGAGCGCGGTGTCTACAAGTCGACCGACGGCGGCGCGCACTGGCAGCGGGTGCTCGATAAGGGGCCGGACGTGGGCATTGCCGACCTCGCCATGGCGATCCGGAAGCCGCGGATTCTGTTCGCGACCACATGGAACGCGCATCGCCCACCATGGATCACCTACGCGCCGATCGAGGGGCCCGGCAACGGGCTGTACCGCTCCACCGACGGCGGCGCTCATTGGACTGCGATTGCAGGGCATGGCTTGCCGACGGAAGCCTGGGGACGCACCGGCATTGCTGTCGGCGCGGATGGGCGCCGCGTTTATGTCACCATCGACTGCCCTGGCCACTCCGGCCTGTACCGCAGCGACGACGACGGCGACACCTGGAAGCTGGTCAACCGCGATCCGCGTCTCACCAGCCGCGCCTGGTACTTTATGGCGCTGGCCGTCGACCCGAATAATCCTGACGTTCTTTACATCCCGAACGTCGCCCTTTACAGGACAGAAGACGGCGGCAAGACGATTCAGGTAGTGCGCGGAGCGCCGGGCGGCGACGACTACCACCAGATCTGGATCGACCCGAAGAACTCCAGTCACCTGATGCTCGGAGTGGATCAGGGGGCAACCCTCAGCCTGGACCACGGCAAGACCTGGACCACCTGGTATAACCAGCCGACGGCCCAGCTCTACCACGTCACCACCGACCATCGCTTTCCGTATGCCATTTACGGCGCGCAGCAGGACAGCGGATCGATCGCGGTGTACAGCCGCTCGGATCACCAGCATCTCGACATGCGCGACTGGTTTTTGCCCGGCGGCAGCGAGGGCGGCTACATTGCCATTGACCCGAAGGACGAAGACATCATCTATATCACCGACACCTACGGCGCCGTTCAGCGCTTCGATCGCCGCACGTCCTTCAGCCAGAACATTGCGCCGTGGCCGCTCGGCGGGTTTGACCTCGCAATCAACAAGCGCCGCTACCGCGATCCGTGGACGCCCCCGCTGGTCTTCTCGCCGGCTGACAAGATCTCGCTCTACCTGGGCACGCAGTACGTGATGAAGACGGTGGACGGTGGCCTGCACTGGCGTCGCATCAGCCCTGACCTCACGGGAGCCGCTCCTGGAACGCCGGACAAGGGTCCTACGACGGTTGCGAATGCCCAACAGCGCGGGTACGGCGTGGTTTATACCATTGCGCCCTCGCCGCTTGACGCCAACGAAATCTGGGCCGGTTCCGATACCGGGCTCATCCACCTGACCACCGACGGAGGCAAGAGCTGGCGCAATGTGACGCCTCCGGGGCTTTCGCCCTGGAGCAAGATATCGCTGATTGAGGCCTCACACTTTGATTCGGCCACGGCCTATGCCGCGGTTGATCGTCACCGGCTCGACGACCAGAAGCCCTATCTCTACATCACGCACGACTACGGCAAGACCTGGAAGCTTGCAGTCAACGGCATTCCGCCGCATGACTTTCTGCGCGCCGTGCGCGAAGACCCGGCGCAGAAGAACCTGCTTTATGCGGGCACCGAATTCGGCATCTTCGTGTCCTTCAACGGCGGCGTCAACTGGCAGCCCTTGCAGCTCAATCTGCCCGTCACGTCCGTGCGCGACATGGACATCCACGGCAGCGACCTGATCGTTGCCACGCATGGGCGCTCGTTCTGGGTGCTGGACGACATTGCTCCGCTGCGACAGGCCGCCAGGGCCGAGGCCCGGCAAGCCTACCTCTACGCTCCGCCCGCTGCGGTGCGCGTGGACAATGACAGCTTCCTCGGCACGCCGCTGCCGCCGGAGGAGCCGCAGGCGAACAATCCGCCCGACGGCGCCATTCTTGACTACTATCTGCACGGCGATGCGCACAACGTAAAGCTCGAAATTCTCGATGCGCAGGGCCAGGTTATCCGGCACTACTCGAGTGCGGACAAGACAAATGTCATCCGCCCGCTGCTGCCGATTGCCGAGCGCTGGTTTCCCAAGCCGCAGGTGCTTGAGACGACCGCGGGCGAGCATCGCTTTATCTGGGACTTGCACACCAGCAGCTCCGGCAGCGCCCTGGCTGATCCCGAGGATACGGGAGGTGCTCCTGCGGGTCCGCGCGTTCCGCCGGGGAACTACACAGTGCGGCTGATTGTGGATGGCGTAACCACGCAGCAGCCGGTGCGCGTGACCATGGATCCACGCTCCCCCGCGACGCAGCAGGTGCTCGATCAGCAGTACGCGCTGGCGACGGACATCTACAAGCAGACGATTGCCACTCGTAAAGCCATGGCCGAGCTGCAGAGCGTGGAGAGCGAGATGAAGGGGCTCGAAGCCAAAGCCAGGACGAATCCGCCCGCGTTGAACGCCGCGGTGCAGGAAGCGCTCAAGCATCTGCAGGCCATCAGCGGAGGTGAAGGCGGACAGCCGGGCCTTGCGCAGGCAAACTCCGGGCTGGGTACCGCGTTCTCCATAGTGGAGAGCGGCGACCGCACGGCTCCTTCGCAGGCCATCGTCATCTTTAAGCAGATGAGCAACGTGGCGCAGCAGGGAATTGCGAATTGGGAGCAGTTCAAGCGCAACGGGCTCAGCCGCGTAAATGCGGAACTGGCCCGCGCGCATCAAAAGCCCGTCCATATTTCTGCCATCGAGGAGCAGGTGCACTATGCTATGACGCGGTAAGGAAGTGGGTCCAACCGGCGGCCGCCTGTGTGAGTTTTTTGCGCAGGCGGTCATTTTATTCGCCGAGCCTCAATTACGCTCGCTTATAAGGCATAAGAAATTATGCTTGGACTGCCCATCCCCATTGCGCAATCCTTTTAGACAGGCGTAGCCATAACTGTATGAATATGAGCCTTAAAGCCGGAACACCGCCAGACGCATCGTCTGCAACCACATTTCCTCCTCGGAGAGCGGCGGTTGGTGGCGGGAGTATTTCTTGCTGCGCTCGTGATTTTATTGGTTGTGGTCCTTTTCTCGATCCGCCGGCAGCCCGGCTGAGGTATCGGTACTTTGCCGCTGCACGGCCATTCGAGAGCAGGCAGAACGCTCCAGGTTTCAGTTCCTGGAAAGCTTCGGCATCCGATCCAGGAGAACCATCACGCACTTCACATACAGGCATCACAGGAGAAACCAGATGGAAAAGGTAAGTCGTCGATCCTTTGTTACCAGCGCAGCTGCCGGGATTACAGCACTCGGTGTATTAGGCGCTGCCGGCAGCACCGCAGAAGGCCAGCTCGTCTGGAAGGCTTCCGAGTGGAAGCTTGCCGAATTCGACAAGCTCGTAAAGACTCCCGCCCGGGTCAAGGTGGTTTACAACGTCGATTCAATTGGCGGCGGCGGTTTTCTGTACAGTATCAAGAACAACCTCAACGGCCTTGTCTACGGCTTCAAGGTGCCGGAAAGCCGGATCAAGATAGTTGCGGGGCTGCACGGCGGCGCCAACTTACTCAATTACGATGACTACATCTGGAGCAAGTATCACATCGGCGAGATCCTGAAGGTCACGGATCCCAAGACGGGCAAGCCGGCCGAGCGCAACATCTTTTATCCCAGCAACTACGATAAGTCCGCCAATAGCCCGGATGATGAGAAGTCCATGTATCAGGACCACGCGATCCAGACGCTGCAGGCGCGCGGCGTGCAGCTCCTGAGCTGCCACACCGCGACCGAGGAGCAGGCCCGCATGCTGATTCACAAGCAAAAGCTGTCGCAGTCGCGGGAGGAGGTTGTAAAGGACATGCTCGCGCACACGCTGCCCGGCGTGCTGGTGGTTGCGTCCATGGTCTCCGCTATCACTCTGTTGCAGACCGAAGGGCACTACGCATTCCTGATGATCTAGCTGCTGGAGAAGGAAATGAAGTGCATTCGTACCATTCCGGTGATCGCGCTTGCGTGCACGGCCCTGGCCTGCGCGCAGGCCGTTCCTCCTGCGCACGCTGTGCCACCGTGGAGCCGGGGCAAGAACGCTCCCGCCGCGCAGAAGGGCTATGTTTTTTATGTTCCCGACGTTGATAATGTTCCCGACCTGCATGGCAATCCGTGCAACGCCCGCCTGGTTCTTTTCATTGGAGGCAATCAGTTTTTCGTGCTGCCGCAACTGGTGAGTGCCTTTGAAGCGAAGCACCCCGAGCTAAAGGGCCATATCTACTATGAGACGCTGCCGCCGGGAATCCTGCGCCGCCAGATGGCCGCGGGCAACGCGCTCACCCTTGGCAACCTGACCGTGCAGGCGCAGCCCGACGTGTACGAGGCCGGACTCCGCAACGTGCGGCAACTACAGCAGAGCGGAAAGCTGAAGGGTGTGGTCGAGTACGCTACCAATAACCTTGAGATCATGGTCCACGCGGGGAATCCAAAACACATCCATTCGCTGGCAAACCTCGCGTGGCCGGACGTTCGCTTGTCCATGCCGAATCCGCAATGGGAGGGAGTGGCCAGGCAGATTGCCGCCTCGCTGCGCAAGGCCGGAGGCGAGCCGCTCTACCAGACCGTCTACAAAGCGAAGGTCGCGAGCGGAGCCACAATCCTGACCGAGATACATCATCGCCAAACGCCGATGCGGATTATGAGCGGAGAGGTGGATGCCGGAGTCACCTGGGCCTCGGAGGTGCGGTTCCAGGAGAGCATCGGCAATCCCATTGCAGGGGTCGCCATTTCTGCGGCGGACAACGCCACGGCCATCTACGCGGCGGGTCGAGTCGTCCATGCGCCGCATCCGCGAGCCGCCTCGGAGTGGTTGGCGTTTCTGCGCAGCCCACGGGCTCAGGCCATTTATCACCAGTATGGGTTTCGCTCCATCCCCGCGCCTGCAAAGTAGGAGAACACACATTATGCGCGCAGCTACATCGAAATCATGGTCAATGGGAGTACTTTCCCTGGCGGCAGCGCTCGCGTGTGCACTTCTCGCAGGCTGCCCCAGCAATATCGATCTATCGCATCTCACGCCCCAGCAGCGGGCACAAGCCCGGCTCATCCATCGGGGCAGGCTCATCTTCGATCAAACGCATAAATACGCTCCAAAGTGGGTAGGAAACCAACTGGCCTGTGGCGACTGTCACCTCCAGAGCGGTACAGCCGCCTACGCCGTGCCCATGATTGACGTTGCCGGGCTCTTCCCCATGTACAGCAAGCGCGCCGGCCGTGTCATCTCGCTCCAGGAGCGCATTCAGGAGTGTTTTGTGCGCAGCGAGTCAGGCAAACCGTTGCCGAAAGATTCCCCGCAGATGCATGCGCTCGTGGCCTATATCAACTGGCTTTCGCGCAATCAGGTGGGCCGCCAGCCTTATCAGGAGCGCGGCCTCATCAAGCTGCCTGCACTTAAGGGCGATCCAGTCCGCGGCAAAGCTGTTTACGACACGCAGTGCGCGGTATGTCACCGCAGGCGCGGAGTCGGTCTGCCTCCGGTAATTCCCGCAATGTGGGGCCGGAACTCCTACAATGACGGAGCCGGCATGAACGATCCCGGCAAGCTGGCTGCATTTGTCGCGCACAATATGCCCAAGTACAATCCCAGCACGCTGACTCCTCAGCAAGCGTATGATATTGCGGCCTTTATCCACACCATGCCCCGGCCCAGGCTCAACAAGGCGTACAGGCATTACTAGACTCCTGAGTCATAAATAGCGGATTGACTCCGATGAGTGACCTGAGGCCCGTTTAACGGCGGGCCTCATACGCGCCATTTCGACATTCTCGGGGTTATGAGACAGCTTCCAGGCAGCGTTCCTGCACGCGAGGCAAAATATGTCCGCAGGCAACCCATACATCCTGCAGAACATTCCAGCTTTGTAAGTTCCTTTTCCTGGCTCATTTGCATCTGAATTGTCGTAACGTGTTGGATATAACACACGCTCGCTGGAACCTATGTCTATCAAAGCTTTTGTAGGATTACCCCAACTCTCCCGACGGCTCCTGCTATGTGTCCTGATCCTGTTTTTCTTTCGTCTGGATGCCTTGCCGTCATATGCGCAGTCCGCAGCGGCGGAGCAGAGTTCTCCCGTGTCCAACGGGCAGAGCGTGAACTATACCAGGCGCGAGTTGCAGCCCAATCTGGAGGTGGACCGGGACCCGGTGCCGTCTCCGGATGCTGCGGACAATCTTCCTGTTGGCGCGGCCAACCACGGCAAAGTCATCGGCAAGTCGGGCACAAGCGGATATGTGCTGCACGAGAACGTGAACGAGGTTGTTCTGGACTGCACCGTGGTCGACAAAAATGGCCGTCTGGCTAGCGGGCTCAAGCAGAGCGACTTCCGTGCATGGGAAGACGGCGTGCCGCAAAAGATTGTGTCTTTTCAATACGGAGATGTACCTGTTTCGGTTGGGATTCTGGTGGACAATTCCGGCTCCATGCGGGACAAGCGCGAGACGGCCAACCGTGCGGCCATCGAACTGGTACGGGAATCGAATCCCCAAGACCGCGCTTTTATTGTCAATTTCAACAATAAGGCGTACCTGGACCAGGGCTTCACGTCGAACATCAGCGAGCTGGAACGGGGGCTGGAGCACTACGACGCCACCGGGGAGACTGCCCTGTATGACGCAGTGGTGGCGTCCGCGGACGAGCTATCCGCACATGCCAAATGGCCGAAGCAGGTGCTGCTGATCATTACGGACGGGGATGATGATGCTTCCAGGCTTACGTTGCAGCAGACAGTGCAGCGGGTGCAGCGTCTTGGCGGGCCGGTGATCTATTCGATTGGCATGCTTTTCGAATCGGAGAGCCCGCAGCAGGCCGAGCGGGCCAGGCAGACGCTGGAAACGCTCTCGAACGATACGGGAGGGATGGCATTCTTCCCCCGCTCGAGCCAGGACATGGACACCATTGCAAAAGAAGTGGCGCGGGACATCCGCGATCAATACATGATCGGCTACCACTCCACCAAGTCGCCGGATCTGGGCGGTTATCGCAGCGTGCGGGTTGAAGCGCAGAGCCAGCATCATCACAAGCTGACCGTGAGAACCCGCAATGGATATTACCCGCGGCAGGTGCACCAGATGCACGCGGTTCAGGCAGCCCAAAAGACGAAGTAGGCGGATTGAGTATTGGACCGCCGGAGCGGTGGGGCTTAATCCAGGACGAACCCACCGGGAGGGCCTGGCTCTGTTCCTGTGTCCGTTCGTGTGTCCGTTCCTGGCGTGGAAGCGTCTCGTATCAATACAGATGGAAGGTAACGTCGATTGTGAGCCGGACCGGAACCGGATGGCCCTGATAGATGGCCGGTTTGAACTTGTACTGGCGCACCGCTTCGATTGCCTTCTCATCCAGCCCCATCCCAAGACGGCGCACTACCTGTATGTTTTCCGTATTGCCGTGGGAATCGACAATCAACTGCAGGGTGACAATGCCCTGGTGCCGTGCCTGCCGTGCCTGGTTTGTGAACTCCGGCTGAACGGAATGGACCAGCACGGGTGCCGTGACCCCCGCGCCCACGCTCATTACGCCGCCGCCGTAGCCGCCGCCACTGCCAAGGCCTACGCCGGCGCCCTGTCCAAAGCCTATGCCGCCGCCACCGCCGCCTCCAAACCCGGAGTTGCTGCCCGCTCCCTGCGACACCACAGCCACCTGTGGGGACTGGGGCGCGCCCATGTTGGGCAGACTGCTGTCCGGGATGGTGATCTGCCTGGGCGCGACTACAGCAGGCTGGGCCGCAAGCTTGGGATGATCGATGCGCAGAAGCTGTGGTGGAGTAACCTGCCGCTGTTCGATGCGCGGCAGCCGTCCTTTATTGGCCTCGACGATCTGATGCGCGCCACCGCCTCCTCCTCCGGCCATGACTTTCGGCGCGGGTGGAGTCAGGGGAATGTACGGAAGAATCGTGATGGGCGTGACTTTTGCCTGATGCGGAACAACGATATGCGCCGGAGCGTGCAATACAAGCCACACAGCGAGGAAGATCAGTCCGGCATGAAGAAGAAGCGAGAGGATGCTGGATGCGGGGCTACGCTTCACGGCCAGTGGGTCAGAGACCGCCACGGGGTGCGACGTCAGAAAGAGAGGCGGCAGCTTTTCCGGAAAGAGCGCGTCACGCAGATTCTTGAGAAGGCTGGCAAGCAGGAACCCGCTCTGCGTGTTCTGGTAGAGCACCGGCGCCGTGGCGCACAGGCGCAGCCTGATTTCTTCCTCTACGGACTGCCGTTCCTCTTCTGACTCGAGTTGATCGATCTTCAATTGTGCAAGGCCCATAGAGCTTTGCCGGATAGCAGTACGTCCGGCCCCTCCGTTTCCATCAGAATGAATTGAGCTGCAAAGCCGTCGTGCGGCCTTGGCGCCTGTCAGTTGAGATTGCTTTTCGCCGGCTACCAGATGCCTTTGTCGCTTCCAGTCAGCTTCTGCCCCATGGCTGCGGCTGTCGCAAGCCACGGCAACAGCCCAAGCCGCGCGCTGTTATGGAACTCCCGCTGGCGCAGCAGTTCACCCATCTGCGCGCGATACAGCCGGATTGATTGCGGCATGATCGGAACGCGTAGAAATCCTCGTTTGAAGTAGGCGTGCCCTCCGCAGAAGGCTGCTTCCCGCACTACGGCCTCGGGAAGAGGCAGGGCGGTCCCGCTATATTGCTGCACGTAGTCGGAAACAATCACGAGATAAGCCGCCGTCCCTTTCCAGATGCCCGCCCTTTCGGCGGTCAGGCGCAACTGGTCAAAGTCAAGCGCTCCCGACGTAACCAGATTGGCGGAATTGATGAGGTCGGAGAGCCGGAAATAGAAGTGGCGATACATGCGCTGCAGGGTGGAGATCAGCACCCGGTCGACCGGGCATGGAACCCTGAAATCCTGATCTGCAATATTTACAACGCGCGCGCGGCCCGGCAATTGCCTGGCGAAGGAGACAAGTTCGCCGGTCTGGCCCAGCCGACGCACGTGGAATTCCAGCAGCTCCGGCAAACCGGGAATCGAAAAGTTCCACTTGCAGGCCAGCCGGTCGCCCCAGCTTCGCGAGTGCAGTTGCGCTTTGAAACGCCGGAGCAGCATTTCGCTGAGAGCCTGTGGCTGCGTGTTCGTATAGAGGTCGAGATCGCTGCCCAGGTCGGGCCAGTGATCGAGCGACTTGATCACCGTTAAGTCCAGTCCTTCTTCCTCGAACGTCCGGCATAGGATGTGCAAATGCTCGACGGCCCTGGCAATGCGCTGTTTCTCCTTATCCAGGACCGCAGCCGTCCAGTCCGTGCGCTCAGGGTCTTCGCGGGCAATCAGACGATCCAGCAGGACCTGGAATGCGCGCATGACGACGTGATTCGATTCCGCCAGCGCAACCATTTCGTCAAATTCTTTCCTGCTCAAGGTTCCAAGGTGCGCCTCCGCGGATGGATGCAATGCGCCATCGGTGCGTGGAGACAGCAAAAGCTCAGACAGCAGGGTGACTGGTTGGTTCGCCGAGGATGAGGATGAAGTTGTTGTACGAGTCATAATTAAAAAGCCCAGGTTTTATTCAGGAGATGGGTGTTGCAGTAACTCTTCCGGTGTAAGCGGGGGGAGTGGATGGTTCGGAGATTTCGGCGTGGCAGTGCCGTTGTTTCGCGGGGTCAAGGTAATCGGTCCCGGCAATCCTTTTTGTTTACGGCTGAACACATGCAGCTCGTTACCTACCATTTGATTGCTGGCCTCTGCCACGCCCTCAAGGGACTGTCCTTCGGCGTCCGCACTCGTGGCCAGGCCGATGCGTACATGTGCGCCGTTGGCCTGTTTCGCTTTCCAGTAGAAAAACTGCGCCGTTTCCAGGTCTCCCTGTTTTTCTGCAAGGTACGCGCGGTTGTTTAGCGTAAAGGCATTTTCAGGGGCCAGCTTGTAGGCGGCAAGGAAGTCCTGCTGCGCGGCTTTCCAGTTGTTCTGGTTGGCTGCCGCAACGCCCCGGAGCGTCAGCAGATTGGCCTGTTCTGTAGCCGGGCTTACATTACGCATGCGATGCCGCAGGCGGTTGGCGTTTGCGGCCGCCGCTTCGCTCACCCGCTTTCCCCGCCATGCGCGGTTCAGCGTTACCGTGACCGGCTCGGTCGAACGGGAAGCCGCAGCCTCCTGGTAATACTTGAGGGCGTCGCTGTAATTGCCCACAGACTCTTCCGCGACCCCCAGATTGTTCAGCGTGAACGGGTTCTGCGGCGCAATGGGCAGCGCCCGCTTGAGGACCGTGACCGCATCGAAGGCGCGCTGATGTGCCAGCAGGTCGATGGCTTCAATATTCATGCGGTTTATGAGCATGGGAGTGTTATGGAGTCTCCCCAGCGCATAGACCATTGGTTTTCCCACCAACTGTTTGGAACTGCTCATGTCAATCACGGCATTGCAGCTCTGCTCTTCCGCCAGCTTGTAAAACTTCACCGCGCGATCCAGGTGGCCTTCCAGCTCAGAGATATATCCCAGGTTGTTGAGCGTGAAGGGATCGGCCGGATCGTATAAGTAGGCCTTGTAGAAAAGGGCCTCTGCTTTCTGGTAGTCATGCTTCTGGATGGCGCGGACTCCTTCGCGGTTGAAGTGCTGCACGGGAGTCATCTCGCTGCGCCGGGGAATGGTGATCCGCAGCTTTGAGGCAGCATTGGCCGAAGGGCACAGCAGAAGGAAAGCTCCCACCATGGCCAGGGCTCCAGTCTGCGACCAACTCGCATGGAACCCGATCCGAACCCTCTTCTTCAGGGGGTCTCTAGAATGGCACTTATCCGGCATAACGTTGTTGGATGCGTTGCGTATGAGTGAGTTGCCGGGAACCGCTTTCTTCCTTCCATTTAGCGCAGAATTCCATCGAGGCCACCCGAGGGGTTTTCCGATCATCCAACCGCATACTGAAGCATGTTCACTTGTAAGTGGTCCACGTCGAATTATTTCCTTGCGGCACTCATCTTTGGCAGCGCGGCTGCGGCCCAGCCGTACTCCCAAACCCATAAGCCTGCACAGAATCAGACTGAGTACCGTACCCCCGGGGATCTTCCGCCCTTGCCTCCCGGCAGGAGCACTGTCATGGGTGGGGTAATTCGCAACGTCGATCCGGTGCGGGACAAGTTTAACCTTGTTCCGGCTGGAGGGCACCCCATCGAAATCCGCTATGATGCGCGCACCCGCTTCTATCAGAACGGGGTACGGGGTTCCGTCCTCGATCTTCGGCCAACAGCGCACGCATCGGTCGAGACAACTCTGGATGGAACCAAAATCTATGCTGTCAGCGTTCATGCGCTTACACATGTACCTGGCGGCGTCACCCGGGGACAGGTGGTAAGCTACAACCCCGCGACCGGCAAGCTGAGCATCAATGCCTCGCTTGCGAGTGAACCCATCACACTGCTTGTTCCCACGGATACGCCCCAGGATCTGGTTGGTCAGGAGGCGGCGTCCACCTCAGCCCACTCCACGGTGGCTCTTGCTGCGGGAGATTTGGTGGAGGTGAAGTTCAAGCCGGGCAGCGCTGGGCAGGGGGTTGCAACCCACATCCTCATTCTTGCCAGCCCGGGGCACAGGTTTGTGTTCGGCGGCAAGCTGGTCTCTCTGGATATGCACCGGGGAACCATGGTCATCCTGAACGGAGCGGACAACCGCAACTATCAGGTGACGTTTTATCCCGCAAAATTTCCCGCCAGCAGCGAACTGCGCACCGGTCATACTGTCCGTGTGACGGCTGTATTCAACGGCACTAAATACGTGGCTGAAGCAATTACAACCGAATAGCCAGGTCCGCGTTCGCCATAAGAGCCGCCGCACTTCTGCGGTGTAAACCGGTCAGCAATCCAGGTTTAGTCGGTAAAGGCCCGGCGCATGGCCGGACCCTTGCATCACGGTGCGAAGGTTGTCGGCGTGCATGGGTTATATCCAAGGGATGCATTCGATACGGGCGTGGGAGGCGTCGGCGGTATTTCCCACGTGGGGCTGGAGAAATCGAAGAAGTCCAGCAGGTTTGGCTGGGCCGCATCGCGCGCCGTCAGATGCGCTGTAGGACCGATGAATCTGTCTTCGACGAACTTGATGATCGCCGTATGGTCCATCGGTATATGCGAAACATAATGTTTCTTTACGAAGGGCGAAATTACCATATTCGGCAGTCGGAACCCGAGTTGCGCCGCAAAGCCCTGCTGCGCGGCAGCGTCGGTTGGTTGAGCGCCGGGGTCTGACGAGTTCAGGTCGCAATGGAGGGTGGGCGTTCCGTTGACAGGCAGACACGGATTGTAGCTGTCCGGGTTTACGGCAATCGTTGAGATGCCGGGAATATCGGCTACCGGAGTGCTGCCCACCATCGCGTCCGTAAAGTCGTTCGAATGGCCGGGCACGGGCGGTACATGATCGTATGGCCCACCACCCTCGTCATAGGAGAGGAAGAAGACAGAGTCCTTCCATTCAGGACTTGCCATGAACGCATTGATAATTTTGGCCACCTCAGCCTGGCCCTTCAGGATCGACTGACCCGACCCCGGGTGTTCATCGTTCACCCCGTAGCCGGCCGCAATGAATGCAAAGCTTGGCAGCGTGCCGTTTGTCAGATCGGTGAAGTACTGCGAGAGCGGAGCGATGTGATTTGTGTCGATACAGAAGGAGTTGGTTGAATCTCCAACTACAGAGGATGGCTGCGTAGGCGGCGCACAGGCCGCGCCCGTTGGATTCTCATACAGGTATTTTTGTGAGTACGAGAAGTACGTGAAAATCGTCGCGGGGTACTGTGCGCCGGCGCTGGCGCCGCAGACATCATTGTTCAGGCACGCGCCATCCGTGACGGTGTAGTAGATCTTCCACGACACATTCGCCTGGTCGAGCTTCTGGAAGATGGTGGGGATGTTGAGCTGTGGGAGATGGTCGTCAGTGCCTGGATCGAACACAAGCCCTTGCGTTGTGCCGCCGGTAAATGTCGCAATACGATTCGGGATGCTTTTGCTGGAGACAGGTGAAAACCATCGATCGGAGAGCGCAAACTGCGACGCCATGTAGTAGTAGTAGTTCAGGAATGTCTGGTCGTAGTACCCCATGGCACGTTGGCCGGTCATATCCGTAAAGGTGCCCGAGCAGGTACCGGAAGCTGAGCAGTTTTTGGCAAAGTTCTCAGCGGTGTGTACAAATCCGTCCATGTTAATCGAACGTGTCAAACTGAAGTCCCACCGGTTTACGTCGCCATAGCTCTCCAGCCAGGAGGATGTTTCGTCGTCGATGCAGGTACTGGTGAATTTGAAGAGCGGAAAGGCCTGTCCTTCATCATCCTCGTTGCTGATGGTGCTCAGCTTATCGTCGATGCCGTCGACGTCGTATTCCTTGCCGTCACTGCCGATGTTCCAGCCATTCGCCTTGCGGTACGGATTCAGCATGCCGAAGTAGTTGTCGAAGGTGTGGTTCTCCTGCAACATGAAGACGACATGATTAATCGAGTCGATGCCCAGCGATGTATCCATGGTTACGGTCACACTGGAGCTTGCCGTTCCACCGTTTCCATTCGCGGTTGCGGTATAGGTGGTTGTCGCGGTCGGGCTTACGGTCTGCGTGCCGCCGGTGGAGGACAGGGTATAGCTGCTGCTGTCCGATCCGCTTACCGTAACGCTCGTAGCATTGGTGGCGGTCACGGTTAGAGTCGAAGAATTCCCCGACGTAATGGTGGTGGGGTTGGCGGTGATCTGGACCGTCGGCGCGGTTGCCGCGGTCACGTCCACCGTGGCGCTGGCGGTTGCGGTTCCGCCTGATCCGGTGGCGGTCGCGGTGTAGATGGTCGTTGTGGTCGGGCTTACTGTCTGCGTGCCGCCACTCGCAGCCAGGGTGTAGCTGCTGCCGTCGGTTCCGCTGATGGTGACCGT
>Ga0307372_10000068_pt1 | contig 154676 bp, 108 predicted proteins | sample OX1MG_FD_202533 | JGI IMG/M metagenome (GOLD analysis project Ga0307372, IMG submission 202533) | Soil microbial communities from Risofladan, Vaasa, Finland - OX-1 | ecosystem: Environmental > Terrestrial > Soil > Coastal area > Acid sulfate soil | place: Finland: Risofladan, Vaasa... | reverse complement strand
CGGGCGCCAGCGCGAACGCAACCACCGCAACGGCTATGCAGCCCACGACCATTGACTTGCGCCACAGGGCAGAAGCTGTGAAATAGCCGATGACCGGCCAGCCCTTTGACGCAGGAGGCGGAGCGGAGCGATAGATTCGTTGCCATCTGGCTGGCCGGAGGCCTATAATAGATACTTGATTTGCTATTAAACAATATGTCACCCTGCCGCTGCTGGCGGGACCCTTAGAGAACGTCCGAAGGTGGTTGTCCGACGCCTTTTGGCCGGGCTGGTTTGGGGCAGGCGCATCGAGCGCGGGAGTTGGATCATCTGGCCCGTGGCTGAGTCCGGGCCTGGCGAAAGGCAAACCTTTGCCGGTACTTGGGCATCATATATTCGCGAAACATCCGATCTTCTGCAGCAATTGTACGAATAGCATCGAGGATGACGATAGCCCGGCAGACCCAGGGGAATTTCACGTTCACGAAAGAATCCTAGAATTAAGGCCTTAAAGCTCAAGCTCAAGATCAAGATGCCCGAAATGGAATTAGAGGAGGACAGAATATGAAAAAGAGTCGAGTTCATGCTTACACGATATTAGGGTTTTCATTGGTCTTATCATTGGCGGTTGCGGCCATGATCAGTTGCGGCAGCAGCAGCACTTCTTCCACCACGCCAACCACCGGCACGGTCCAGACTTCCCTGAGCGACCCTCCGACGTGTTCGGCAACGTACTCTCACGTTTACGTCACGATCACCCAGATCCAGGCGAACCTCAGTTCCACTGCGGGGCCGAGCGACAGCGGCTGGCAGACGCTGGTGGACCTGACCAGCAGTCCCAAGCAGGTGGATTTGCTGTCCCTGAATCCCGCCGCAACTACGGGCTTTTGCGGCACGCTGTACATGCTGGGAACCAAAGCGCTGCCGCCGGGAAAATATCAGCAGATCCGGATGATCCTGCTGTCCAACACCGCCTCTACCGCGCCTGCAACCAACGCCTGCACCACAGGATTTAACTGCGTGGTCCCGACCGGCGGGTCGGCCAGCGAGTTGCAGTTGAACAGCCAGGCCCAAACCGGCATCAAGATTCCGGCATCGCAGATCGCGAACGGCGGGCTGACCGTCACGGCGGGCCAGAGCGTCGATTTCAATATTGACTTTGATACGTGCGCCTCGATCGTGCAGGAAGGAAACGGGCAATATCGAATGAAGCCTGTGCTGCACGCAGGCGAGGTCACGACGAATACCAACACGATCAGTGGAACAGTTGTGGAAGGCGCGGGCTCGCCGAATCCGGGAGCGGTTATCCCGAACGCCATCGTCCTTCTGGAGCAACCTGACACCAGCACTCCGCCCACCGACCACGTGGTCTGGGCCGGGGTGGCGAATACCGACGGGACGTTTGCCTTTTGCCCGTTGGCGTCGGACGGGACGAACTACGATGTGGTTGTTGCAGGCACCACGACCCAGACCATCCTCAGCGTGACAACCACCACGACTTACAATCCAAGCGTGGTGTTTGGCGTGCCTATTGGAGGCGCTACCGGCAATATTCCGCTGTTTGCGGAAACCGGCACGGGCCAGTCGGCCACGATTGGCGGCCAGATTCAGACCTCGGGAACCGGCGCCGGCGTAGCGGGCAACGTTCAACTTTCCGCGCTGCAATCCGTGACGAACGGCAGCAGCACCGTCAACATAACCGTCCCCGTGCTGCTGGCTGGGTCAGCGCCTTCGGGTAATGCGACGAACTCCCAGCCTCCCGTCTATACGACTGTAACCAACACGTCCGCATCGACGCCCCCCGGCTGCGCAACGGGCACGGCGGATTGCGTGGGTTACTCGGTGAACGTTCCAGCCAGCGCGGCGGCTGTCGGGGCGTACGACAGCACCTCCGGCAACACCGTCACGGCGCCGAGTTCAACCAGCACTGCCACATACACAATCAACGGCCTTGCGGATGGCTCAAACGGGCTGCTGACTTGCACCACGCCCACAGGCGGGTCCGCGACCAGTAACTCGGTCACAGTTACGCCGGGGAGCGCGATCAGCTCAAGCGGAACAACGCCAAGCGAGCCCACCTTGGATCTCGCCTTCTCGGGTTGCACGGCGCCAGCACCGTAACATTTGCCTCGGATGGCAAGGCTCTCCGGCAATTCGGCCCGGGAGCCTTGCCGGGAGCGGCTGTTCAAGGGACCAAGAACTTAGCATTGCGAAAGGCGATTCGGCGTGAGGGCGGCAGGAACAAGCTCTCACGCCGAATTGCTTTTGTGGAAGCCTTCGCGGTCCGGCTTGTGCCGGCGGCGCCCCGGGTCTCGACTCCTGGCTACCGCTGGAAACCTGGTCTTTGCAGGAGCGCCTGCGGCGAGGCCGGGGTTTTAGGCATGCAGCCCGCATCACTTGATTTGATCTTCAGGTCGGCAAAGTCGCCGGTTTCGTCAAACGAACCCAGCCCAATCTGTCCGCATGTGAAGTGGTGGTCCACCACGGAGAACAGCGGCTTCTTTTGAACATCTGAGTAAACCTGAATCAGGCCCGTCCTGGCATTTCGGACGACTCGGATGGTGTGCCACTTGGTATCCGGCAGAGCAGGCTGCGCTTGGGTACCGGCGATCCGTCTGCGAGGCCCACCGTCGACGAGGAAGATGCCGTTATGGACCGGCTGAAAGGTACCCCGATCGTGGGAGACGTGTGTGTAATAGAAGTGCAGGGTGTCGACGTAATTGAAGACAATGATCATGGAGCTGCCTTCGCGCCGCACTTTGACGCTGAGATCAAAGCTGCCCACGTTGACGTTCTTGAGCCGCGCAAATTGCAGCGGACGGCGGGGTACTCCCGGATCACGCGGCCGCAGCATGTGCATATAAGTCTGGCCATTTTCCGTCTTGCTGACCCAGTCTTCGGCGTGCGGAAATATCCACTCGCCGAGTTCCTTTGGGCTGAAGTTGCAATGAAAGTTCAGCTGGTGCAGCGCAGCCAGTGTGTTATTCGAGTAGCCCAGCCCGAACGCGATGAGGCCTGCGCCCAGAAAAGTGCTAAGCACAATGTGTGACCACCGGGAATGATGTTTCTTTCTTCCGATTGCTTCCATTTTGAGGGTACCTCCATCCTTTTCTCTACAATTCCAAGCCTGCAACCTGTCGTCCTTTAGGACACAGTTGGGTTCCATTGCCGTGGCCAGCCGTTAGACGGCGGCACTTTCTTCAATTGCAGTCCGCCTGAAGTGTATCAGTGATTTGAAGGGTCGGGAACCTGGTGCCGAAGAGAGGACTCGAACCTCCACGCCCTGACGGGCACTACACCCTGAATGTAGCGCGTCTGCCAATTCCGCCACTTCGGCACAAACTATTGAGGGAGCCGCCACCCGCCAGCGCCCTCCAGTGGAAGCAACGCCCGCGTTGACGACAGCTTTCATGTTGCCATTGGCCTCAAACCATGTCAAGCAGCACGAAGCGTCGGGATCCGTGATCCGGTCCGCGACCACCTCTTCTTCAAGCTTCATTTTCTGACCTTTTGCGGAAACGATCCCCGCATTGCCCAGGGTGAAATCCGAAAACGTCCTCTGCCGTTTCACCCGGGAACATACCGGCCCGTCTGCTTTACCGGAATGCAATCAACCGGACCAGGAGAACGATTCCTCCCAGCAGTTTTGCGCCGTCCAGGCCCGTAAATATCATGTGCAACTTCCAAAAGCGCTGATAGCCGGGCGGCGGTGGAACCCTGGGCAGGAAATCGATGTTCCTGCCCAGAGAAATAATCTGCGGCATTACTCCCAGCGTCAGGATTATCACGATAAAGAGCATGACGGTGGCGATGGCCGGGTCCAAGCCGTTGCGCGGCGCTTTCCAGGCCAGCAGGATCAGGAGAATCGTCCCGAGCACCAGTTGTCCCCAGCCGTAAGCACGGAAATACGTGCGGTTGATTTCCGACGCAAGATAGCGCAGGACCTCGCGGGTTTGCTCCGGCTTTAAGCCCTGGACATCGCTCGAGAACTGGGATGGAGGTGACTTGAGCACCTCGTCGACGGTCCGGAAACTCCGGGTGGCCGCGAACCACATGAACAGGGTCCACCCAACCCACACGCTGAGGACTACGATTGCCAAAGCCTGAATTCGTGTCACCTTCTTCAACTCACTTTCGGCGCCGGACTGTTATGCGGCCCCACATTTTGCCAAGAAGCATACTACAGTGGCCCGCAGGGTCAAACCCCGAAGTCGTATGCCGGGAAGCACCGGACTTGTCAATGGCCACAACTTCTAAGACTGTGTCCCCCTGGCTCATGATGAGATTTCCAGATCGAAACGCCGCATACAGAAGGCATCGTATTCAATGCCGTTGTGCTCCCTGCCGGAGAAGACCAGGACCATCTTCTTCCCGCCGTCGCTGATCCATTTGGACGGAAGGCGATAATCGTGGGTATTGCCAAGCCCCCAGTCGCGCGTAAAGAAGGCCGTGCTCCAGGGGCCCCAGGGTTTCTGCGCGTCAAAGATTCCCCATCCACCCGACTGATCAAAACCCATAGCCAGCAGGTACCGCCTGCAGAACGGATTGTAAACCGCTCCAACGCGCTGGCAATAGCCGGGAAAGGTGAAAACCTGTCCGCGCCGGCGAATATCGCGGGTCCACACCGGTGCCCCTGAAGCATCCAGGTGCGAGAAGAATTCATAAGCTTTGCGTTGGAGTATCCGCCCCTTCGGGACCCTGGCCAGCACCAGGCCATCCGAAGGTTCGTAAGCATTCGGGCCATCCTGCGAATAGACGTACACAAATCCGTCACGCGCGCCCCCGTAATTCCTCCCGAACTGAAGGAAAGCGGGAGATCCAAAGCTCTCCTCGATGCGAAACTCCCAGTGCCATGTCCTGGCGCGATCGTCCGACCAGGCAAGCTGCGCGCTGCCGGGGTTTCGCGCCCACATATAGAGGATTCCATCCAACATCAGCAATCCGCTGGCCTTGGCGCCGGCGGGGCCGTTTCCCACCCGCTCGCCGCTCGCGGAACGAATGTTGGTTCCCTCAAAATCTTCCGGCATGCCGGTGATTCGCGCAAAGCCCAGGCTCAGCTTCTTTTCGGTGCGCGGTTCAAATCCCCAGCCATCGCCGTAGGCCGTGTATTGCGCATTGTCGGCTGCCCACGTCAGGGGCCAGATGTCGCTGCCCAGCGCTTTGCGAACAATCGACGACGCAGGAGCGAAGGTCACTTTGCGGATGACAGGGCTTGGAGGATAGGGTGGCTTCAGGGGCGCACTGGAGGCGGCTGCCTTGGGACGGATGGCTTTCATCAGGGGTGTGATCAGGTATTCGAACATCGCGCCCCAGTAGGTTGGGGCATTTTTCGCCAGCACGCTCCCGTTGCGCACGACTACCAGGCCCAGACTGGGGACCACCAGCAGCACCTGGTGCCCGGCCCCGGCCCCGACGAAGGCCTCGCGCGCGACCTGCGGCCAGACGCCGTCAAAGTTGGCGTACCAGCCCAGGCCGCTCCCGAGAAAAGGCCCTTCCTTCCGGCGGTCCGGAAGCGGCATGCCGGCATACTTCACCACGGTTTCGGCCCAGTTGCGGCTGACCAGTTGGCGGCCGTTCCATTCGCCGCGCTGCAGCATCAGTTGTCCCACTCCGGCCGTGGCGCGCGCCGTGTAGTTGGCGCCGCCCCAGGTGGCGTAAATCTTCAGGCCGTCAAGTTCGGTGGGCCCGTCGGAGCCGATCGACCAGTCTTGAGCGGGCACGCCAATCGGGTCCATCACCCGCTCCTTCAGCAAGCTCCGGATGTCCGGCTGCGGCGCGCCCCGAAGGCTGGCCGTGATGGCGTAAGCGAGCGCCGCGAACCCCGGATTGCTGTAAGCGAACTTTGTTCCGGGCGGATAGATCACCGGAGTTTCGTGGATGGCAATCCAGAAGGGACTCGGCTTCCGTTTCCAGAAGTCGCCTTTCCATCCGGTCAATTTTGCGTGTGGCTTGCCGCCTTCCTCCGCGTCCTCAAGTCCGGAGGTGTGGGTGGCCAGCTGGCGGATGGTGATCTTTGACTTCAAGGGGTCATGCTGCCAGTGGGGAATATACTTCCAGGCGGGGTCGTCGGCGGCGATGCGGCCATCGTTGAGCGCCAGCAGCAGTGACATTCCGCCCACCAGGGACTTTGCCATTGAGGCCGTGTAGTGGCGGCGCTCGGGACCCCAGCCGGGGGCGTACCATTCGTAGACGGTGCGGTTGTGACGACGGACCAGCAGGCCGGTGGTCTGCCGTGCCGCAAGATGGTCTTTCAGCTCGTTCAGGCGTGAGAGGTTCAGGCCTTCCCGCAGTTCAGAGGCGTTCAGCAAGGCCGGGCTGGCTGAAGCCATCCAGGCGGCGCCAGTTGCGGCCAGTGAGTGCTGGATGAAGCTGCGCCGGTCGGACGGCCTGCTCATAGCATCTTCTCCTCGTGCGGCACCGCGCGGCATAAAGGGGCCGGGTCCCGCCGCGTTGGTGGTTTCACTCCGGACAAACCCAGGTGATTATCGGTCAGTCTCCTGCGGGTGCGCAAAGCAATTCGAAAAGGCTGCCGGACCCGAGGTCGGATTGCAATTCCCGCCGGACACTTTCCCGCGACCTGCAATACGGCCTGAGGCTTTCTTGCTCCGGCCCCGGATTGCGGATATTCTAGATTGAGCCGGTCATCCGCGAGGTCCACCCATTCAAGCTCTCGCTCAACATGCGTTGGCGCGCAGGACTCCGCGCGATGGCGTCCGGCGGGAGGAATTGCAATTTGGCTGAACAGGTTTCGCTTGAGCAGGGAATTGACGCCGTGCAGGACGCGGCAAAACGCGTGCTGATTCTGCACTACCATGAGATCTGGTTGAAGGGTGGAAACAAGCGCTTTTTCCGGAGTCGGCTGGTGGCAGCGGTGAAGCGCAGCCTGGAAGATCTCTCGCAGCGGCCGCTGGAAATCGTCATGGATCGCCTCTTGGTTCCCGTGCCTGACGAAAGCCTGCTGCCCTTGATGGTGGAGCGCCTGCAACGGGTTTTCGGCCTCGCCTATATCGGTTTGGCGTGGGAGGTTTCCGGCGGAATGCCGGAACTCGCCCGATGCGCCTGCCGTGTGATGGAGCGGATCAATCCCCGCAGCTTCGCCGTGCGCGCCAAGATTGCCGACCACAATTTTGCGGCGGGCTCGATGGAAGTGGAGCGCGAGCTCGGCCGCGAGATTCTGACCTCCTTGCGGTCGAAAGGGAGCGAGGTCCGGGTGAACCTTTCCGACCCCGAAGTGACCTGCCAGGTGGAAATGATTCCGGGCCGGGTGCTGCTCTATGCGGAGCGCGCCGAGGGCCCGGGCGGCCTGCCCGCGGCAACGGGCGGGCGCCTGGTGATGCTGCTTTCCGGCGGCTTCGATTCCGGCGTGGCTGCCTACAAGATGATGCGGCGCGGCGTGCACCTGTCTTTCGTTCACTTTTTCGGCAGCGCCTCCCCGGCCAGCGGGCCGTCGAGTCCGGTGGCCGAGCGTATGGTCCGCGTGCTGACGCCTTATCAATTGACTTCCCGCCTTTACGTTGTTCCTTTTGATTCCGTGCAGCGCCAGATCGTGGTCGGGGCGCCGGAAAACCTGCGGGTGCTTCTCTATCGCCGCATGATGGCGCGCATCAGCCGCGAAATCTGCCGGGTGGAACGCGGGCTGGGCCTGGTGACCGGCGACAGCGTTTCGCAGGTGGCCTCGCAAACTCTGCACAACCTGGCCGCCGTCGACCGGGGTATCGACGTGCCCATCTACCGGCCGCTGGCCGGGGACGACAAGGAGGAGATCCTGCGCCTGGCGCGCCGCGTTGGAACTTATGAGATCTCCTGCGAGCCGTTTGAGGATTGCTGCCCGCGCTTTATGCCCCGGTCGCCGGCCATCTTCGCAAGCCCCGAGCAACTGGATCGCGCCGAGGAATGCCTTGACATCCCGGCGCTGGTGACCATGGGCCTGGAGGGCGCAAGCGCCTTCGACTTCAAGTTCGAGCAGGGCCAGGTCTCAAGGCGCGAGGGTCGGCCGCGGCGGTTTGAGAAGCTCATCGAGTATCGAAAGGCCCTGGCCCCGGGAGCCGTCGAGCCCCGGGAACCCTGACGGCTGGATTGCTATCCCCGCATAGCTTGCCATGCGCTAGCCGGGGGGCTTTGGGCAGGAAAGATTCTTCCTGTTTTGGTCTCCGGTTCGTTTTTTTCGCCATTATTTATTTTCAACAACATGGCCGGGTTTGTTTTTGGGTTTGTTTTTTCCACAGGAACGTATTTTCAATAACATCCCGGCTTTGTTTTTGGGTTTGTTTGGGTTTGTTTCTTAGTCAGATTATTTATTATCAGTAAGTTCCCGGCTTTGTTTTTTAAAAAACGTGTTTTTTGTCCCAAACAATTTTGGTGCCAAAGTCTTATTTCCATTTTTTCAATGGCTTACGGCGATATTGAAAGTCTAATCAGACTGTTTAATCCTGTCGCCGCGCCACTCCGGCAACCCCTCCACTGCCACCGGGAAGGCTATCATACTAGCCGACAAAAGTCAAGCGAAATCGGCGGCCGGGACGGGTGTCTGTGCGCCGTGGCAACGCTGCATGCATACCCGCATCCAAATGAACATCAAGCCGATTGCAGCCGGGACGAAGCTTAATGCCGGAGTTCGACGGACCCGGTGAGGGTTCCGGCTGGCTGCACCGATGGTTTGAAAATCCAGAGCGGAGGGATCTTCATGACCGATCCGAACCTTGATATTGCCCGTCTTTCTTCGCGCATCAGCGCACTCGAAAAAGCAAACCGCCGCTGGAAGTTGGGTGGCCTGTTTCTGTTTGCTTTTCTGATGGCTGCCGCGCTCCTCACGGGGTTCAAAGTCTATGCCCAGCGCAGCGCCCCGAGGCATATCGCCAGCGCGGTTGCCGCCAGGGAGTTTGTTCTGATGGGGCCGCACGGTGAGCTCCGGGGCCGCATTGCCGTTGTCAATGGGAAGCCGGCCCTGCAGTTCTACGACAGCGCCGGCCGGTTGTGGTGGTACGCCCCGCCCAAGATGGGCGTTGTGCCTGTGAAGGAAAAGTAGGGGATTCCAGAGGAAATCCCGGCCAATGGTTCACTGCGAGGGACTGGTTTGTTAGTTCGTCTGCAGGATCAGCAACTTCAGGTCGCTCGAAGGGCGGAAGTTGGTGCAAGTGAGTTCATAGCGGGTGGGGCCGATGCCGCCCAGCGTGGTCGTCAGACCGCACACGGCCCCGCGCAGCCACGGATGGCCGCGACCGGGCAGCGTGCCGTCATCGGAAAGGCTGTTGAAGTCTCTCATGAAGAGTTCTCCTCGTCGGTTCAGGATTCTTCAATTGGATTGTCAGGCAAGACCCGGAAAATCAGTCTAAATGGAACCACGCCAAATAGCGATGGGTTTTGCAGGGAGTTGGGGGTTTGCGGTATGTGTGTTCCAACCCATTGCCAACCGTAGAAGGTTTGCCATACAATGTCCAGTCAACCGGAAAGACCCTTTTCTTCAAGACGTCTTCCAGAGGGAGTCCCGCATCACCATGGGTAAAATCTCAAAGTACATCACCTATCGCGGAGGCGAGGGCCAGTGGTCGTGGCTCCTGCACCGCATCACGGGGATTGGCGTTTTTGTCTTTCTCCTGACCCACATTCTCGACACGGCAATGATCGGCTGGGGACCCAGGGCCTATAACGATGTCATGGCCGTGTTTCGGCATCCGTTGTTCCGGGTGGGCGAAGTGGTGCTGGCCGGCGCCGTGTTGTATCACGCCCTGAACGGTGTGCGGATTATCATCATCGATTTCTGGCCGGAATCCACGGTGGTGCAGAAAAAGCTCTTTTACGCTGTGGTGATTACCTTTTTATTGATCTTTGTGCCCGCCGCGATTTACATGCTGGCGTGGGTGGTGAAGTAGGAGGAACGGATGAACGGAGCGGGACGGCCAAGGCCGCAGGGCGGTATTGATCTTCTGGCATGGATCTTCATGCGCGTTTCAGGCGTTGTGTTGTTGTTCATGGTCCTCGTGCATCTTGCCATCATGCACATCATCAACAACATTGAGGTGATCAACTACCACTTTGTCGCCGTGCGGTTTGCCACCCCCTTCTGGCGGACTTACGACCTGGTGATGTTGTGGCTGGCGTTCATTCACGGGCTGAACGGCGTGCGGGTGATGATTGACGATTACGTGGGATCGCAAGGCTGGCGGGTGTTTTCTCTGGCTTCGCTCTACGTGTTGGGATTTGTGTTCCTGGCGCTGGGTTCGCTGGTAATTTTAACGTTTAATCCTGCGCATCCCTTTTAGGGGACGGCTGCGGGAGGCAAGGAACTGAGGTTTAAGGGATGGCCCATCGTTATGATGCTTTGATTATCGGGGCGGGCGGCGCGGGGTTGATGGCTGCGCTCCAGCTCTCTTCTCACGGCCGCGTCGCCGCCATCAGCAAGCTCTATCCCACGCGCTCGCACACGGGCGCCGCGCAGGGCGGCATTGGCGCCGCGCTGGGCAACCACGAAGAGGACCACTGGGAATGGCACATGTTCGATACGGTCAAGGGAGGCGACTACCTGGCCGACCAGGACGCGGTGGAAATCCTCTGCCGTGAAGCCATTGAAACCGTGTATGACCTGGAGCGCTGGGGCCTGCCCTTCAGCCGTACCCCGGAAGGCAAAATCGCGCAACGGCCGTTCGGCGGCCACACGCGGGACTTCGGCCAAGCTCCCGTGCGGCGGTCGTGCTACGCCGCGGACCGCACCGGGCACATGATCCTGCAGACGATGTACCAGCAGTGCCTGAAGAACCAGGTGCACTTCTACGACGAGTACCACGTGCTGGATCTGCTGATCGAACAGGGACGGTGCGCCGGCGTGGTGGCGCTTTGCCTGGCCACCGGGGAACTCCACACCTTCCACGCAAAGGCCGTGGTTTTTGCCACGGGCGGCTGCGGAAGGATGTTCAGCGTGACGTCGAACGCGCACGCCCTGACGGGCGATGGCATGGGCGTGGTTCTGCGGCGTGGGATTCCGTTGCAGGACATGGAATTTTTCCAGTTTCACCCCACCGGCATCTATAAGATGGGCATCCTGCTGAGCGAGGCCGCGCGCGGCGAAGGTTCCATTCTGAGGAACAAGGACGGCGAGCGCTTCATGGAGCGTTACGCGCCCGCTCTGCTGGACCTGGCCCCGCGCGATATGGTGTCGCGCGCCATCTACCGCGAAATCCGCGAGGGGCGGGGCATCGGCGGCAAGAATTACGTCCACCTCGACATGACGCACCTCGGCCGCGAGGTGCTGGACCTGAAGCTGCCCGACATCACTGATTTCGTAAGGACCTATCTGGGCATCGAACCCGCGAAGGAACTGATTCCCGTGCAGCCAACCGCCCACTACGCGATGGGCGGCATCCCGACCGACAATGACGGCCGGGTGGTGATTGACGAAAAGAGGACTCCGCTGCCGGGGCTTTATGCCGCGGGCGAGACGGCCTGCGTTTCCGTGCACGGAGCCAACCGGCTGGGCACCAATTCGCTGGTGGACATCCTGGTGTTTGGGCGGCGCAGCGGCCGGCACGCCGCGCGATTTATCAAGGAAAATGAACTGCCGCCGCTTGGAGAAAATCCGCAAGAGCGCTCGCGGGAAACCGTGGACCGGCTGCTCAATGGCCAGGGCTCGGAACGCGCCGCAGACTTGCGGGAAACGCTCCAGAACGAAATGATGGAGAAAGCTTCCGTCTTCCGCGACGCCGGAACCCTGACCGCCATGCGCGAAAAGATCAGGGAGATTCGTGACCGCTACAGCAAGGTTAAGATTGAGGACCGGGGCACGCAATACAATACGCAGCTTCTGGAAATATTTGAACTCGGCGTCCTGATAGACCTGGCCGACGTGCTGGTGGAAGGCGCGCTGGCCCGGCAGGAGAGCCGGGGAGCGCATTTCCGCGAAGACTTCCCGAAGCGCGACGACCCCAATTTCCTGAAGCATACCCTGGCGTACCTTGGACCCAAGGGAATCGAGTTGGCCTATAAGCCGGTGACGATCACGAAGTTCGAGCCCAAGGAAAGGAAGTACTGATCCATGCAGGTGACGCTGAAGATCCGGCGCTTTAATCCGGAGAAGGACCAGGAACCGTGGTGGGGCGAGTACAAGTTTGAAGCCGAGCCCACCGACCGGCTGCTCGACGCCCTGAACCACGTGAAGTGGTATCTCGACGGGACGCTGACCTATCGCCGCTCCTGCGCGCACGGTGTGTGCGGGTCAGACGCCATGCTCATCAACGGCCACAACGGCCTGGCCTGCAAATTGCTGCTGAAAAACCTGGGCGGCAAGATCACCGTGGAACCCATGCGGGGCTTTCGCGTGATCAAGGACCTGCTGGTCGACATGGACTCGTTCTTCGACAAGTACAAGAAGATCAAGCCTTACCTTATCAGCCAATCGGAGGAGCCCGACCAGGAAAGGCTGCAGTCCATCGAAGACCGTGAGAAATTTGACGACACTACGAAATGCATCCTGTGCGGCGCCTGCACCACTTCCTGTCCGTCATTCTGGGCCAACCCGGAATACCTGGGGCCCGCCGCAATTGTCAACGCGCACCGCTTTATCTTTGACAGCCGCGACGAAGGAAACGAAGAGCGGCTCGACATTCTGAATACGGCCGAGGGCGTCTGGCGCTGCCGGACGATTTTCAACTGCGTTGAAGCCTGCCCGCGCGGCATCAACGTGACCCGCGCCATCGGGGAAGTCAAGAAGGCTTTGCTGTTCCGCAAGGCTTGAGCACGACCCGGGACTTTATCTGTCTGACAAAAATTTCCTCAGGAGGATTCCGATGTCCTTCCAGAGTTCCAACTCACTCACGCGGCGTGAACTGCTGGCCGGCATGGGCGCTTCTCTGGCCCTCGGCGGCGCACCCCGTACACCAGCGAGTAAACCGATGAAATCCAATGGTCAAAAGGAGTCTGCTGCCGGCCAACAGTACGACATGCTGATCCGTGGCGGCAGGGTGGTGGATCCGTCGCAGGACCTTGACGCTGTGCGCGACGTGGCGATTGCCGGCGGAAAAATCGCGAAAGTAGAGGCGAGCATTCCCTCAAGCCATGCGAGGGAAGTCATCGATGCCGGCGGGAAAATTGTGACGCCGGGCCTGATTGACATCCATACCCACGTCTTCCCGTACGTTGGGCCTTATGGCATCGAGCCAGACCCTTACTGCCTGCGCCGTGGCGTGACCACGGTGGTGGATGCAGGCACCTCAGGGTGCTTTGCCTTTCCCGCTTTCAGAAAGTTCATTATCGAACGGGCTGCCACGCGCATCCGGCCGCTGATCCACGTGGTCTCGATCGGCATGATCGCCGGAGGCACGCCGAACATGGGCGAACTTGAAGATTTGCGATACTGCGTCCCGAAGCTCGCCGTTGAAGCCGCCAACAAAAATCGTGACCTGGTGGTCGGCTTCAAGATCCGCTTTTCCAGGGGCTACACCGGTCCAAACGATTACGAGGGCATGAAGCGCGCCCGCGAGGCCGCCGACGAAGCTCAACTGCCCCTGATGATTCATATTGGCTTGTCGTATACGCCGCTGCCCAAGTTGCTGGCGCTGATGAAAAAGGGTGACGTGGTGACCCATTCTTTCAACGGCCGTCCGAACGGCATCGTCGACAGCAGCGGAAAGCTTCTGCCGGAGGTGATAGAAGCCCGAAGACGCGGCGTGCTTTTCGACGTGGGGCACGGATCAGGCAGTTTTTCGTTTGACACCATGGAGAAATGCCTGAAGCAGAACTTCCTGCCCGATACGATTTCAAGCGACCTCTATTCCGACAACATCCATGGACCCGTGTTTGACCTGGTCACAACGCTTTCAAAGTTTCTCCTGCTGGGCCTGGACTTGCGCCAGGTGGTGGAACGCGCAACGGTGAATTCCGCCCGGGTGTTCAACTTCGGAGCTGAAATTGGGACCCTGCGTCCCGGCGCGGAAGCTGACGTCAGCGTGCTGGAACTGCGGGAAGGAAAGTTTGTTTTTGTCGACTCGAGCAGGCAAAAGCGGACCGGTCGGCAGAAGATTGAGCCGGTGGTGACCATCCGCGCCGGGAAAGCCTGGTACCCGACCGCCTAGTGCGCGGGTTTCGAAGTCCGGCAGAAATCAGTCCTGCGGATTGAATGCCTTCCCCATGGACGGCGGGGCGCCCATCTGGCAAAGCACTCCGTCGACCGGCGGCCGTTGTAGTATAATTGGCTTTTTGATGCCGGCTGACCGGTGAGCGAACCTCGTGGGAGTTGGGTGAAGGCAGGTTTGTCTTGCCAGGCGGTGCCGGAAAGCTGCCGCTGAGGAAGCTGATTGCCTGGAGGTTGGGGCACCGCCCGTGGGATGGCCCGCATCTTAAATTCTTCATGAAACTTTCTCGCCGCCATATGCTGGGCTCGGGAGCGGCCCTCCTGGGTTCCAAACTGATGGAAGTTGTGACCACGCCCATCTGGAGATGGTCGGGAATCCCTGTGCTCAATGCCGCGGAAGTTCCGAGTCCGGAGGCCCCCATTCCCGTGACCTACGTCGATGTGGCAAAGGAGGCGGGACTTAACACCGTGAACGTGTGGGGTGGCGTTGACCACAAGAAGTACATTGTCGAAGCCAAGGGAAACGGGATTGCCTTCTTTGACTATGACAACGATGGCTGGATTGACATCTATCTGACCAACGGAAGCCGGCTGGACACAAAATGGCCTGCGGGCCAGGCTCCCACGACCCACCTGTACAAAAACAATCGCAACGGAACCTTTACGGACGTGACAGAGCACTCCGGCCTTGGGCAGACCGGCTGGCAGACGGGGGTTTGCATCGGCGATTACGACAACGACGGTTGGGACGACCTTTTCCTGACTTTCTGGGGGCACAACATCTTGTTCCATAACAACGGCGACGGGACGTTTACCGATGTCACCAGGAAGACCGGCCTTTATCAGGACGAGGTTCGATGGGGCTCCGGGTGCACCTGGATTGATTATGACCGTGATGGTCACCTGGATCTTTTTGTCTGCAATTACATGGTGCTGGACCTGGCCAAGATCCCGGTGCCGGGGCAAAGCGGTTACTGCCAGTGGAAGGGATTTCCTGTAATGTGCGGGCCGCGCGGCTTGCCCGGCGGGTCGAACATTCTGTTCCACAACAACGGTAACGGAACCTTCACCAACGTGTCCGAGAAGTCGGGGATCCTGAAGACCGGCCCGCGATATTCCATCACCGCCGTGACCTATGATTTTGATAACGACGGCTGGCCCGACCTCTATGTGGCTGTCGATTCCGAGCCGAGCATTCTGTTCCAAAACAAGCATGACGGGACTTTTGAAGACATGGGTGTCATGGCCGGGTGCGCCTACAACGAAGACGGACAGGAACAGGCCGGCATGGGTGTGGGCGTGGGCGACTACGATTGTGATGGCTGGTTTGACATTTTCAAGACCAACTTCTCCGACGACACTTCGGATCTTTACCACAACAACGGCGACGGCACTTTTACGGACGTCACGTTCATGGCTGGGGTGGGCCAGGATACCCAGGATGTGAAATGGGGCTGCGGCTTCGTGGATTATGATAATGACGGCTGGCCGGACATCATTCAGGTCAACGGCCACGTTTACCCCGAAGTTGACCAGCACCACTTGAGCCAGACTTTCAAAGAGCCCAGGATTGTCTATCGCAACCTGGGGAATGGAAGGTTCAAAAACGTTTCATCGGAATTGGGACCGGGAATTAGCGAGCGTTTTTCCAGCCGCGGGGCTGCATTTGGCGATTACGATAACGATGGCGACATCGATGCTGTCATTTGCAATATGAACGATGTGCCTTCACTGCTCCGCAACGACGGTGGAAACAAGAACAACTGGATCAAGCTCAAACTGGTTGGGACCGTGTGCAACCGTACCGCCATTGGCGCGCGGGCTTATGTGACCACCGGAAAGCACCGGCAGATGAACGAGGTCAGCAGCGGAACCAGCGTGATGTCGCAGAGCGACCTTCGTCTGCATTTCGGCGTCGGCAAAGCTGCGAAGGTTGATTTGATTGAGGTCAAGTGGCCGACCACGCAGAAAATCGAGAAGTTCACCAACCTTGACGTCAACCAAATCCTGACCATCCGCGAGGGCCAAGGGATCATCAAAAAGGCAAAGCCGGGCACGTAATGGCTTCTGGAGTTCCTCGGGCGCCTTTGATCCAGAACGGGTGGTGGGTAAAATCATGGAGTAAGGAAGGGACCGGCAGAAGGTTTTGCCGGTTTTCTCATTTTGATGACTTGGACCTTTTCTGCGCGTGACGAAGGCCGGCCTTTGCGTTCATGCCGGATGGCACGCTTGTGGCCAACCTTCGTTCTGCTTTTCGCCTGCGCCGGCAGAAGTGCCGGCTGGAACTCTGCCACCCTGTCAGGCGCACCGGCCGAGGCACCCCCCAAGATTTCGAACATCCAGCCTTCTCAAGCCAGTCCCGGCAGCCGAATCACCGTGAAGATCACGGGTGAGAACTTTTTGAACGGGGCTTATGTCTCGTGTTCAGATCCGGCCGTCCATGTGCTCGCCACACGGCGCGCCAGCGGGACAGAGTTGGATGTGGATATTTCTGTCGGCCAGATAGCGAAGCCGGAATCAGTTGTCCTCTATGTTTCAAACCCTTCGGGCGCGTCGGCGCAAACGGCGTTCGCGATTGCTTCAGCCACGGCGAAGCCGGCACAGGCAAGCGAGTCCTCGTCCCCAGACGCGCCGGTTGTGACCCAGGTTGATCCGGCCCGTGCCGCGCCCGGCAGCAAGCAGACGGTGAAGGTGACGGGGAAGAACTTTAAGGAAGGCGCCAAGGTTGCTTTTTCCAATCCCGGCATCCGCGTCCTGGGAACCGATTTCAAGAAATCGACGCAGCTGCTGGCGCAAATCGAAGTGGCGCCCAACGCGCCCTCGGGCAAAACGAGCCTGTTTGTCATTAATCCCGATGGCAGCGAAGTGGAGGCGGGTTTTGAAGTCGGCGGGGGAAATTCAGCGCAGGCCGGAACCTCGACGGAAAAGGCTTCATCCCCCGCAACCATGCCAACGCAGCAATGGAGCGTCTACAACCTTGGAGACGCCACGAGCATTTTCCAGAACCCCGGCAAGGCCAAGGGGCAGTTGGTTGTGAAAAGCGGCAAACTTGAATACGACCAGGACGGGAAGGCCGTTTTTGCTGTCAATCCGGCCGATATCCAGGAAATTGCTCCCAACGTCTTTTTCGGGCTGAACACCGGGACTTTCCACATTATCCTGAATTCCGGAAAGACGTATAACTTTGTTCCCTCAAGCTTGGCACCCGCCGATACCAATTCGATTGTCGAATCCCTGCGCAGCGCGTTGAAGTGAGTGCCGGTCCTCCGCGCGCCATGCGGGCGGATGTCCCTGCGGCCGAGCATCAGCGAGGTGCTGGTCCCATCGAAGAGACATCGGCTTTTGTGTCTTTTTGTTCCATTTCCACACGGGTCCTGGGCAGGCTTTGCGGATACTTTTCCTGAAGAAATGCGATCATCTGCTCGCGGACCAGACAGCGCAGGTCCCAGGCCTTAGGCGAATCAGAAGCGCTCATCAAGGCGCGCACTTCCATTGTGTGGGGAGTTGCGTCGGTTACCTGAACACCCCAGACCTTTCCATCCCACAGGTCGGTGGTTTTCAAGATACGATGAAGTTCCTGGCGGATTTCCTCTACCGGAACGGTGTAATCGGTGTAGAGAAAGACCGTCCCCAGCAGGTCTGCCGTGACGCGAGTCCAGTTCTGAAAAGGGTGTTCGATAAAGTAGGAGATCGGGACCACCAGCCTGCGCAGGTCCCATATTCGAACCACCACGTAAGTGGTGGTGATCTCCTCGATCCACCCCCATTCACCTTCCACGATTACCACGTCCTCCAGCCGGATGGGTTCGGTGAGTGCGATCTGGAGTCCGGCAAGCAGACTGGAAAGTGTTGGCCGCGCGGCCATGCCGACGATGATTCCGGCAATGCCGGCCGAAGCAAAAAGGCTGACGCCAAACTGGCGGATGCTCGGAAATGTCATCAGCATCACTGAAAAAGCAACAATGCACGCGACGACTGTGGCTGTCCTCCGAAGGACATGAATCTGCGTCTGAATCTTCCGAGCCCGCAGATTATCTCGAACACCGATCTTGTATTTATCACTGGCAACGTCTTCAAAAACGTCGATCAAGATAATCAGCAGCCAGGCTATCGCGGCAATCATGCCCAGGGCAATGATGTGCCGTACAACCCCCATGGGTCCCGGCGGCAGAGAGGTGGCAGGCAGGGCCAGGAACAACGCCAGCAAGGGAAGTATCAGCTTGGCGGGCCTTCTTCCGTGTTCTACCAATGAGTTGTCAATCACGCTGCCCGTTTTTTTAGCAAGCCGCTTCCCGGCGGAAAACAGAATTTTGTGAGCGATGCGGGCGAGGACGACGGCTCCAACCAAGATCCCGACGGAAATTGCCCATTCCTGCCAGTTATTCACCAGTTGGGACATTATTTTCACTGCCTCCACAACATTGTCATCGTAGCCTACTCTCGGGCCTCCAAGAGCCTGCCTGTCAGTATGCTACAGCTACAAGCGGCGTCATCGATATGTTATAGTAAAATCTGCCCGCAAGATGTTTCTCAAACGCGCGGGCCTTCTCCCATGAAACGCTACGGTGAACATCGTTTTCCAGGGAAGCTGTTGGTTGTCGAGGGCATCGACGGCTCCGGCAAATCGACACAGTTGAACCTCCTCCATCAATGGCTCCGGGCCGAAGGTTACGGGACCGTCTTCAGTGAATGGAACTCCTCCCCTCTGGTGCGCGACACAACGCGGCGTGGCAAGAAGAAAAAGATGCTGACCCCGGCCAGCTTCTGCCTGATTCACGCCACCGACTTTGCTGACCGTATGGAGCACAACATTATTCCGCTGTTGAAGGCCGGTGCAGTGGTGCTCTGCGACCGATACATTTACACGGCTTTTGCGCGGGATGTGGCGCGCGGGATGGATCCGGGGTGGGTGAGGGAGCTTTACTCCTTTGCCGTGAAGCCCACGCTGGCCTTCTATTTCCGCGTCCCCATGGAGGTTGCCATGAAGCGCTTGCTGAACGGTCGCAGCGGCTTCAAGTTCTATGAGGCTGGAATGGATATGGAATTGAGCAGCGATCCCGTGGAAAGTTTTGAACTTTTCCAGGGCCAGATTCTCGAAGAATACGACAAGATGATTCCGGAGTTTGACCTGACCGTGGTGGATGCCACGCTACCGATCGAGGAGCAGCAAACCCGGATGCGGCAACTGGTGAGGGCAAAACTCGCGCAGGCAAAACGACTGAGGGTGGCACCATGAGATCAACCTACGGGGTGGTCTTGCCGGAGATGAAGCTGGACAACCTGCCGGGTAAGCTGATTGTGATTGAAGGGACGGACGGAGTGGGGCGCTCAACGCAGATCCAGCTGCTGAGACCCTGGCTCGAACAGCAGGGCCGGGCGGTTGTGGACACCGGCATGACGCGGTCCAAGCTGGCAGGAAGGGGGATTAAGCAGGCCAAGCAGGGGCACACACTGGGCCGGGTGACCCTGAACCTGTTTTATGCCACCGATTTTGCCGACCGTCTGGAAAACGAAATCGTTCCGGCATTGCGGGCGGGGTTTGTGGTGCTGACGGACCGCTATACCTACTCCCTGATTGCGCGGGCCGCCGTCCGTGGAATTGATTCTTCCTGGGTCCGGAACGTTTACCGCTTTGCGCTGATCCCTGACGCGGTTTTTTACCTTCGGATCGGCGTGGACGAACTAATTCCCCGCGTGGTTTTCTCAACGGGTTTCGATTACTGGGAATCCGGTATGGACCTGAATCCCAGCGAAGACATGTATGAGAGCTTCCGGAAGTACCAGACGGCCCTGCTGGCTGAGTTTGAAAAACTCGTGGAAGAGTATCAATTCAAGGTGATTGACGCGACTCAGGATATTCCTGTTGTTTTTGAAGAACTGCGGGAAGGGATCAGCGGTGTGCTCACAGAAAACGAGCTGCCGTCACTCGAGACGGTGGCGGCCCAAGGGCGTCAAGAGGCTCCTTCCGACGGGAACTCGCCGCCGGCAGACAATAACGGGTCGGGAAACTGAGAGGGTCAGACTGATGATCCGGCAAACAGGGCTGCCGGCGAATTCACCACCGCGCGCACCCATTCCCTGGTCTTGTTGAATCCGGTCTTGTCCCGGGTCATCTCAAAGTACTTCTTCTCAAGCGTTGACAGCATAGTCCGATTTCTCATTATCAATCGTTCAATCTGTACAGCCAGTTCCAGGTGGTCGTGCAGAAAGTCCCGGTCAGCGATCATTCCGATGACAGCTTCCTCAAACACCACCAGATCGTGCCAGTCCCCAAGTTGGGTCTGGAGACTTCGGAGCCAGATCAAGGTTTCCTTGCTTCCTGAAACGCCGAAAGCATGAATCAGCTCAATCAGATATCGGGCACGCTTGGCCGCAATGCGCGTGCGGTGCAAACTCGCAGCATCGTGCTCGTGGCGCGAGAGCGCGACTTCCTGTTCAAGCGCTCCCCACATGGTTTTCAGCGCTTCGCTGATACGCTCGTAGAATTGGTCACTGGTCAGGCCTGGTCCTGTTCCATTCCGGCCCGCACTTGGGGCTGCTTGAGCAGAGTCCCTGTCGGAGGGCAGGCACTCCTTCAGGCGAACATAGATGGCTGAAAGGTTGGCTTTGGCCAGCTTGCGCAAAGATTTTTCCCGCCGGACGGAACGCAATTCCCTCAGATAATCCCCAATAGCCTCCCATGCTTCCCGCCGGGGAGTGCGTTTGCGTGAAAGCGCTGTATCAACGCGTTCGAGCAGCACGTCATAATTCCTGATTTCCGACAAGGAACTTCGACAGCGCTTGAGTCCACGGTACAGTTTTCGAATTTCTCCCGAGTGGGGGGATGGGTAGACCAGATCAATCACCTGCTGAAGTCGCCGGGTAGCCACCCTCAGGTCATGAATAGCGTCAGGACTATCACCCTGCAGAACTTTCGGTTCGAGGGAAACACAGCGGTCAAGATGCTTGATGGCCAGGCTGGAAACACGGGCCCATTCGCCCGGCTGGCGGGTGCCGTTCTCTTCGTGGGCCGCGGCTTCCGGCGTGGCGGATTGACCCTCCGGCTGGGTACTACCCCGGCCGGTTTCCACTGGAGCGTCCTGCAGAAATGTGGACAAGGAATTGTCCTCGGAGGCGTTATGCCCGGCGTGTCCGTTTACGTGAGCCATCGAAACCACCTGGCGTGGTGCAGTCTCTCTCCTCTTTGGAGGCCAGCCAGCACCGCAGCTCGCCGTTAGAAGGCAAGTCCCCAAAAAACTTATGAACCTATAGCAACAGTGTACAGGCAAACCAGGTCTAACACAACGCCACCCGGTGGGGTCAGCCCGACCCGACCAGACAGTCCTAAATTCCTCAATTTCCGGCAAGAAAGGCCTCATGCCAGCCTTTTTCGTAAATTATCCATAAGCCGAAAATGTGACGCTCATCACTGCGAGGGATGTCCCTCTGGCCTAGCCTTATCTTGTAATAGAGTTTTTCATAGCACGGAGGGAAAAGATGGCGAGAGCCATGCGCACAATTGACGGCAATGAGGCTACTGCGTCCGTGGCCTATGCGACAAGTGAAGTGATTGCCATCTACCCGATCACGCCCTCATCCCCAATGGGTGAACTTGCGGACCAGTGGGCGGTGGAAGGCAGGCCCAACATCTGGGGCGCGGTCCCCAAAGTGATGGAAATGCAGAGCGAGGGCGGGGCTGCCGGGGCCCTGCACGGAGCGGTCCAGGCTGGAGCGCTTGGCACAACCTTCACCTCCTCGCAGGGGCTCCTTCTGATGATTCCTAACATGTATAAGATGGCGGGTGAGCTGACGCCTGCCGTTCTCCACGTGGCAGCCCGGACGGTGGCGACACACGCACTTTCCATTTTTGGGGACCACAGCGATGTGATGGCCACGCGAGCCACAGGCTTTGCGCTGCTGGCTTCCAACACCGTTCAGGAAGCCATGGATCTGGGTTTGATTGCCCACGCCGCCACCCTGGAATCGAGGATTCCTTTCCTCCAGTTCTTTGACGGATTTCGCACCTCGCACGAGATTTCCAAGGTTGAACAGATTGAAGAGGCCGACATCAGGGCGCTGATGGACCAGGACTCCGTCCGGGCCCACCGGGATCGCGCGTTATCGCCGGACCACCCGTTCATCAGGGGAACGGCGCAAAACCCCGATGTTTTTTTCCAGGCCCGGGAGGCCGCCAATCCGTTTTACCTGGCCTGCCCGACCATTGTTCAAGATGTGATGGATCGCTTTTCGAGGATCATCGGGCGGTCCTACAACTTGTTCGATTACGTGGGTGCCCCGGACGCCGAGCGTGTGATTGTGATGATGGGTTCAGGCGCGGAGGCCGCCCAGGAAGCTGTGGAACACCTGGTTGAGAAGGGCGAGAAGGTCGGCCTGGTCAAAGTTCGCCTCTACCGTCCTTTTCCCGTGGAGCACTTTGTTGCGGCGCTGCCCTCGACGGTGAAAACAATCGCGGTCCTTGATCGCACCAAGGAGCCCGGCGCGGTGGGCGAGCCGCTCTACATGGATGTGGTGACGGCTCTGCATGAGGCTGCGGGCGCCCCGGAGGCGAAATTCAGCGCCAATCCGACAGTCGTTGGCGGGCGCTATGGGCTCTCCTCCAAGGAATTCACTCCTGCCATGGTGAAGGGAATTCTGGACGAGATAGCGAACGGCAAGCCGAGAAATCATTTTACTATCGGCATTATTGACGACATTTCGCACACCAGCCTTTCTTACGACCCTGAGTTCTCAACGGAGAATCCGGGAGCCGTGCGGACCATTTTTTACGGTCTGGGTTCTGACGGCACGGTCAGCGCCAATAAGAATTCCATCAAGATCATCGGAGAAGAAACGGAAAACTACGCTCAGGGTTATTTCGTTTACGACTCCAAAAAGTCCGGCTCAGTGACGGTTTCGCACCTGCGTTTTGGAAAGAGGCCCATCCATTCCACTTACCTGATCAACAAGGCCAACTTTGTGGCCTGCCATCAATTCGGGTTTCTCGACCGCTTTGACGTTCTGGCGGCAGCAGAGCAGGGAGCAACGTTTCTACTGAACTCTCCCTACGGGCCGGAGGAAGTCTGGGAACACCTGCCGCGCACTACCCAGGAGCACATTGTTAACAAGAAGCTGAAATTTTACGTGATTGACGGCGTCAAAGTTGCCGGGGAAGCGGGAATGGGCGGGCGGATCAATACCGTCATGCAGACCTGCTTCTTCGCTCTCAGCGGCGTACTGCCCCGTGATGAAGCCATCCAACAGATCAAGCATTCCATCGAAAAAACCTACGGGAAACGCGGGGAAATAATTGTTCAGAAGAACTTTGCGGCAGTCGACCGGGCACTCGAGAATCTCCATGAGGTTTCCGTCACGCAGCAGGCCAACAGCGTTTTTGACATTCAGCCGCCGATTCCGGCCCGGGCGCCGGAATATCTCCGGAACGTTACCTCGCGGATTATCGCAGGCGAGGGCGATTTGCTTCCGGTCAGCGCATTCATTCCCGATGGGACATTTCCGTCAGGCACGGCCCAGTGGGAAAAGAGAAACATCGCGCTGGAAATTCCCGTGTGGGACCGTGACTTGTGTATCCAATGTGGCAAGTGCGTGCTGGTGTGTCCCCACTCCGTGATCCGGGCGAAAATCTACGATCCCAAGTTGTTGGAACAAGCGCCGGCCAGCTTTAAGTCGACTGCCGCGCGCTGGAAGGACTTTAAGGAATACCGCTACACGCTGGCGGTTGCGCCGGAGGATTGCACGGGTTGCACACTGTGCGTCCAGGTTTGCCCGGCGAAGAGCAAGAGCGAAGCCCGCCATAAGGCGATCAACATGGCGCCCCAGCCGCCGCTGCGGGAACAGGAGCGCGAGAATTGGGATTTCTTCCTGCAGTTGCCGGAAATGGACCGTGCTCCTCTCAGTGTGGGACAGGTGAAGGACGCGCAATTGCTGGAACCTCTGTTCGAGTTTTCCGGCGCTTGTGCGGGTTGCGGCGAAACACCCTACATCAAACTGATGACGCAGTTGTTTGGAGACCGCTCCCTGATTGCCAATGCCACCGGATGCTCGTCGATATACGGCGGTAACCTTCCTACCACTCCGTACACCATGAACCATGAAGGTTTGGGCCCGTCGTGGTCGAATTCGCTGTTCGAAGACAACGCGGAATTCGGGCTTGGCATGCGCCTGGCGGTGGACAAGCAGGCCGATTACGCCCGTTATCTGGTGGGACATCTTGTCGGGCAGGTGGGTGAAGAACTGGCGGCGCAGGTTCTCGCAGCCGATCAGGCGACGGAGTATGGCATCAGGAAACAGCGGGAGCGGGTCCGGGCGCTTAAGGAAAAGCTTGAGGGGCTTGACACGCTTGAAGCGCGTGACCTGCTGAAAGTCGCCGATTATCTGGTCAAGAAAGACGTTTGGATTGTGGGAGGAGACGGCTGGGCCTATGACATCGGTTTTGGTGGCCTCGATCACGTGCTGGCGTCGGGAAAGAACATCAACGTTCTCGTTCTGGATACCGAGGTCTACTCCAATACAGGCGGCCAGATGTCGAAGGCGACCCCGCGCGCGGCCGTGGCCAAATTTGCCGCCGGTGGCAAGGAGAACCGCAAGAAGGACCTGGCGATGATGGCCATGACTTACGGCAACGTCTACGTGGCCAATGTGGCCATGGGCGGGAATGATACGCACACCATCAAGGCCTTTCTTGAGGCTGAGGCGTATGATGGGCCATCGATGATCATCGCTTACAGCCACTGCATTGCTCACGGCTACGACCTGGCCTTTGGCATGGAACAGCAGAAGGCCGCAGTTCAGTCCGGGTACTGGCCATTGTTCCGCTTTAACCCTTCGCTGGCCATGGAGGGGAAGAATCCCCTGCACATCGATTCCCGGCCGCCATCGCTTCCCCTTGAGAAGTACGTCTACAACGAAACTCGCTACACCATGCTCGTCAAGTCCCGGCCGGAGGTTGCCAAGCAGGCTTTGAAGCTGGCCCAGGAGGATGTGCGGGCGCGCTGGGAGCTGTATGAGAAATTGGCGGCATCGCCTGTAGCCGAAATTCCCAAGGAAGTGAAAAAATGACCGATCTCGCCACAACGTACCTGGGATGCCAACTGAAGAGCCCGCTTGTCGCTTCGGCCTCGCCCTTGTCGGAGGAGATTGACAACCTCCGCCAGATGGAAGACGCCGGAGCCGGAGCGGTGGTCCTCCACTCGCTGTTCGAAGAGCAGATTATCCGGGAAAGCGAGGAGCTGAATCGGAGCCTCTCCGCGGGCACCGAGAGCTTTGCAGAATCATTGACCTACCTGCCGGAAGTTACGCAGTACAAGCAGGTCCCGGATTTCGGGGCGTCGAGCAGCGCGCCGGATATGACGCGCTACAACCGCGGCCCGGAAGGTTATCTGGAACATGTGCGCCGGGCGGCGGAAGCCGTCAGCATCCCGGTGATTGCCAGCCTCAACGCCACTTCGCCGGGAGGATGGGTGAAACACGCCCAGAAAATAGAAGAAGCCGGAGCCTCGGCTCTCGAACTCAACATCTATTTTTTGCCGACGGACCCGAACACATCCAGCTCTGATGTCGAAAAGACCTATTGCGAGCTGGTCAGGCAGGTGAAGAATACCCTTCGCATTCCAGTAGCGGTCAAGCTGGGACCTTATTTCAGCGCGATGGCCAATTTTGCGCAAGGGCTTGATGCGGCCGGGGCGGATGCGCTGGTGCTTTTTAACCGGTTCTACCAGCCCGATTTTGATATTGAGAACCTCGACGTGGTACCAACCGTGCACCTGAGTACGTCTCAGGAGCTTCTGCTGCGGCTGCACTGGGTGGCCATTCTTTACGGACACATCCGATCGGACATGGCGATCACGGGTGGTGTTCACACGGCGGAGGACGTCCTGAAAGCCATGATGGCGGGTGCGCGAGTGGCAATGATGACCTCCGCATTGCTGAGGAACGGGATTGGCCATCTGGAACGCGTTCGCGACGATATGGTCCACTGGATGGAAGAACATGAGTATGAATCGATCCGTCAGATGCAGGGAAGCCTGGCCTTGCGGTCGGTTCCGAACCCGGCCGCTTTTGAGCGGGCCAATTACATGCGTGTGCTGGGTTCCTACAGGCCGCGCTCCATCGGCTCGTGGCCGATGGGAATGACGAACGGAGAATGAAGTCGCCGCGAGTTCAGTTGATTCCCGGTTCCTTTAGACAGTGAGACTTCGGGCCTGGGACCCGAAGTGAAGGAGAGGAAGTTGAAAGGGAGGTGGGTGGTCATGCGTACCATTTATGCGTTAGGCATTTGTCTTATCCTGCTGCTTCCTGGACTTTCCTGGGCTCAGGAAAAACAGCCACAGCAAGGTACTCAGCAAACCCAGACGACGGCGCCTTCAACGGAAGCGCCCCCTACGCCAACGGTGCCGCACCAGTTTGTCTTTACACCGGAGCAGAAGGGAATGAAGAATCCGGAAAAGTTTACCGAAGAGTCGGTGGATAAGGGAAAGAAGTTGTTTGCAACGCAATGTGCGATGTGCCATGGGAAAACCGGCGACGGCAAGGGCGACCTTGCAGCGGTCATGCACGTTGAGCCACAGGATTTTACCAAGCCGGAAACATTGGGCGCCCGAACGGACGGGGAAATTTTTACGATTATTAATGTCGGGTCACCGTCAATGCCGGCAGAGGCGAAGAGATTGAAAGCAAATCAAGCCTGGGACCTGGTCAATTTCTTACGAACATTGGAGGGGAAGAAGCCTGCCAAATCTGCGGGAACTCAGACTGAGTCTGCGGTTCCTTAGCTGATTTTCAGAACCTCGCATTCGGAGCACTCTTATCGCTCATAACCGCACTGTGTCGATCCTCAGATCGTGGGAACAAGATGGCACGGGGTGTGAGTCAGGAGTAAATTACGCTGGAGGTCCTGAATATGTTCGGCGTTTCCTTTTGGAAAACACTGGGGCTGGTCTGTGCTCTGTTGATTGCATCGCCAGCCCTTCTGTGGGCGCAGGTGCCCTCTCATGTTCCTGTTCCCAAGGACAACCCCCAGACCGCCGCAAAGGTTGGGCTGGGAAAACAACTTTATTTCGACCCCCGGATTTCTGTGACGGGGACAGTGTCCTGCAACTCCTGCCATAACATTATGTCCAACGGAACAGATAGTCGTCCTGTATCCGCTGGCGCACACGGAAAACTTGGCGAGCGCAACGCCCCCACGGTTTTCAACGCGGCCTTTCGCAGCGTGCAGTTCTGGGACGGGCGGGCTGCCAGTCTTGAAGAACAGGCGAAAGGCCCTCCGACAAATCCCATCGAAATGGGAATGCCGAGTGGAGAGGCCATCGTGGAGCGAATCCGGGCCATTCCGGGGTATCGCCAGCTGTTTGCAAAAGCGTTTGGCGGTAGCCAGCCGGTAACGTTTGACCATATTGCCCAGGCCATTGCCAGTTTTGAGCGGACGCTGACCACTCCCGGCAGCCCTTACGACCGCTTTATGGCGGGTGACAAAAGTGCCCTGAGTCCGGCGGCGCAACGCGGGCTTAAATTGATGGAATCGGCTGGCTGTACCAGTTGTCACAGCGGACCTCAGTTCAATGGGCCCGCACAGCCGATGGGGACGGGCTTCTATATGAAGTTCCCGTTGAATCCTGACAATGTGTACGTGAAAAAGTACAATCTGACTGCAGACACAGGGCGCTTTGAAGCCACCCACCAGGATGCGGACCGTCACATGTATGTCGTGCAGTCCCTCCGGAATGTTGAAGTGACGGCACCCTACTTCCATAACGGTTCGGTGAAGAACCTTGACGAAGCGGTCAGGTTGATGGCAAAGACGCAACTGGATAAGACGCTTACCGGAAGCCAGGTGCAGGATATCGTGGCGTTCCTTGACAGCCTGACAGGTGAGTTCCCTCAAATCATGCTGCCGCGTTTGCCGGAGACCCCAAACACTACTTTGCTCGAAAAGTGAGCAACGGTTAGAGGCGGATCACTGCCCGTCATCAGACCGGGCGAGGAGAGTTTAGCCGGGAAGGCTTGATTAACCCATCTTCCTCATAACGCGCGGCGTAAGCCACCAGATGAGTTTCCCTGGCGGATGGGGTGGGAATTTATCGAAATCGATCCGGCAACATCCTCCTTTCTTAAACTGAAAGTTGGCCCGGGCGTTTCCGATGAGTTTTGCCACACCTTCACTGAGTTCCGGTTCATGCCCGATGACCAGAACGCTGCGGTGATCTGCCCGTTTGCTGAGGGAAGTCAGCAAGGCCTGCAATGAGCCGCCCGGCTGCAGGAAATCCGAGGACTCGATTGTGACGCCGGGTGCAAAAACTTCGGCGACGATGGCGGCCGTTTCCGAGGCCCTGATCAGCGGGCTGCTGATGATGGAGTCTACGCAAAGTCCAAGGCGGAACAGCCCTCGCGCGATCGCCTTCAACTTCTTCCTGCCCTCAGGCGTTAGTGGGCGTTTGGTGTCGTCAGCGAAATGGGGGTCGCCCCGCGCAACCGCAATTCCGTGTCGCATCACGTAAAGCTGAAATCCCTGTACATCATTGCTTCCGGGGGGTTCGTTCAGAGCAGTCATAGTCACCTTTTCGGACAGCGGTAGATAACATTCCCGAGCCCTGTGTCAGGGCGTCGAGCGTTTGACCTCAACGGGCCAGAGCCGTTCAAACTCCTGTTGGTAGGCCAAAGCAAGGTCTGGATCCCTGAGAACCAGCATATGATCAAAATTCCGCTCTTCGGAATCAAGGGTCCAATTATAGCTTCCGGTCAGAACGATGTGACGGTCAAGAACAGCAAATTTATGGTGTAACTTGGAACCCTTTTCCTTCCGCCCGTAAATCGCCTGGAAGGGAAGAGAGTTTTCAGCGAGGATCTTCCGCGTGACAGCGGTTGCCTGATATTTGTTTCGGTCAACCAGCAGTCGGACGCGGAGTCCGCGGTCCCGGGCCTTCCCCAGAGCACGGGCAAGCCGCGGATTTGTAATCCGGTATAATGCTGCGTCCACGCTGACGCGAGTCTCCAGCAGCAGGCGCTCGATCGTGCGAGCGACGGATCCTTGGGAAGTGAAGATTGTCTGATTGCCTGACTCGGGCATAGGGTTCTATTGTATTTTGTGCGGCGGACAAGATTCAAGGACAGTTATGGCGCATCATCCGGTGGAACCGCCTTCGTCCAACAAACACAGACCTCTTAACTCTTGTTGTGACGAAAGAGATAGAAGCAGCGTGGTTCGGCAGACCGCTGACTTTTGGTGAGAAAGCCGGTGACAGAATAGCCTTTCGAAAGGTAATTCAAGAAAATCTGGCGTGTTTCAAGCCGCCAGCGTCTTGCAAGCGGCAAGGCCTCTGTTCGCATGAGGTCCGTATTGGATGGAATTGCTGCCAGCAGTCTAAGTTCGCGATGGCTCAGGGTAATCTTCCTGTTTACCAGGAATTCTTTCCCGTTTGTAGCGGTTGCATTGATGATGGGCAAATCCGGGATTTCGGTGATGCTTTTCTCTCCAGCGAGGAGCCTCGCTATGCTTTTTGAGGCAATAGGCCAGTTCACAACAAGCCGGTCGCTCGGAAGCCCTTGTTCAATGCTGCTGTGAAAACGACCGTAGTAGTCGACAATATATTCTTCTACGCGCGCGCCCAGTTTGGTCAGATTCAGACTGGCGTTTCTGGTTTGCAGGGGGTCATAGGTCCAGCAGATGGACTTGATCCCCTGGGAGATGGCAAGGTCGCGGTGGGCGAGCTTTAATTGAAGGCCGAGACCCTGGCTGCGGTACCCGGGCAATATGCCCATCATATGCGACCAGTGAATGACCTGTCCATTGCGGCGAGCCAGCAGCGCATAAATGAAACCCACCAGTCGGCTCTTAACAAATGCCCCAAGCACCGCCCCGCCTGTCTTTTGCGTCACCAGCATCACTTCTGCCGCGACGCTCAGTCCTCCCCAGATAGACTTCTGGACAGCTTCGCATTTCTTGAAGTCTTCGTGCTTTACAAGGATTCTTACTTCGGGCGTTAGCATTGGATTTTACTTTGACCTCTCCCATGATCGAGGGCAGCCTGGAACTGGAAACCTATGGAAATATGGTAACTCCCTGTCTTTGTTATTCGCCGCACATCCCGCGGCGGGGTGCTCCGCAAGGGCAGGGACCGGGCTCACTCGAGAGTCCTTCGTGGGAAGTTCCTGCGACGGCAAACACGGATAACAGCTTCTCGACCTGTGTGCTTGAGCAATTCTTGCAAAGAATTTCAGCTCCCGAGCCATAGGAAATCTTTTCAAATTTTGATCCGCAGTCCCGGCACTGGTACTCAAAAATAGGCATATCAGAACCCTCCTACTTGAATATAGCCAAGCTTGCCGGGGTTTTCAATTAACTGCCGACCCAACAGGCGGTAAGAACCGCCGGGACTTGCCCCCGCCGATATTCAAAGCGAGACCCTGGGATGCAGACCGTTTTAGAAAAAGAAGGAAGGACAGGGCTGAGTTGCAGGAAGAGACGGGATTCCTAATTGAGGGTCCTATTCAAGGAAGGCAGGCGAAGTGTTGCCCTTCTCCGCGCCGAAATCACTTGATATCAGAGGGCATGTTGAACGCTTTCATATATGCCGGGACGTCTGGTCTGAATACGCGTCCATCAAGCATAAGAAAAGGCCGATTGTTTTTAGGTTGGTCTCTCTGTACCCCCCAAAGGCCCGGAAGAGCACCCGAACCCGGATGCGCGGAGTGCCTTGAAATTTTTCAGGCATTTGGCGCCCATTCCGGGCACGACTTTGCAGAGCGGAGTCGGCCCCATGGGATGGCTTGGCCTACGCGCTTGAATACTTCTGGCAGAGCGCTCTGACCTTGTGCATCAGTTTGGGGATGCCCGTCATGGGTTCTTCCTTCCCTTCGTATTCAACGGACATATAGCCTTTGTAACCGCCATCCTGGAACATTTTCCACACACGATCCATATCGATGGGCGTGCCGTCGTCGAAGAGGTCGCGAATGTGGGTGTGGGTGGCATAGGGAATGCAGTCCTTGATCTGAGCGTAGGGGTCCTCACCAGCTGTTGGGATAAAGTGGGTGATATCGAGGTTGATGCCAGCGTAAGGAGAGTTTACCCGGTGCATAATTTCCAGGCAAACATCCGCGTTTTGTGTGACACCGGCGTGGTCCTCGATGCCGAGCGTGATACCTTTTTTGCCCGCATAATCGCACGCGGGCTTCATGGTTTCAACCACCCAATCAGTTCCTTGCTTTACGGTTGCGCCGGGTGGAAGTTCACCCCCGAAAACGCGCAAGTGTGATGCACCCAGGCGGTCCGTAACTTCCACCCATTGTTTGATCTCTTCCAATACCTTCTGGCGTTTTGCGGCGGTTGCCTGGACCATACTGGAGCCGCAAGCCGCCCCCGAAAACGGCACGCCGTTCTCAAAGGCCAGATGCCGAAGGTCATCCAGGTAAGCCGGGTCGGTTGACTTGAACCAGTACACTGTCATATCCGCCCCTGCCGAGCCTATCTTGACCATTTCGCGAATGAAATCCTGCATGCTCAGCTGGCCGCTTTTCAAGTACTTCCGGTAGGAGTATGCACAACATCCCGGGAACATCCTCGCCATGGATTTTACTTCTCCGGGTGAATCGCCCCGCGTGGCACCCTGCGCCTGAGACGGCAACGCAAGTCCGGTACCCACGTAAGCTGCTGCTCCCGCAGATTGCAGGAAACGTCTTCGTGTGAACTGACCTTTCACTTTTGCCTCCAGAAACTGGTGTCTATTTGGGCAACGGCCGCACGGCAACTTCCTTGAAGAACACAATGTCATGATTGCTGTGGTTTTGAAGGCCAATGTACCCTTCGTTGGGTCGGGGACCCCGATAGGGTTCAAAGTTGTACTTGCGGGTTGGCGCCGGCTGACCATTGGTGTAGTCCGTAACCTTGACGCCGTTCACCGTAACGATTGTATGCGGACCGTCGAGTGAGATGACCATGGTGTTCCACTGCCCCGATCCTTTCCCGGGATAGGCCAGAGCTTTGGAGATCGAATAGATGCATCCGGTGGAATGATAAGCTTTGGTTTCCTTTCCGGGGTCGTTGTCAATCTGAACCTCGTACCCGTAATAGACGGGCATCCACGGTTCGCGCGGTTTGATGGGGATGCGGATGAAGACGCCGGAATTATCGTTCTTGTCGCGCATCTTGAAGACAGCCCGGATCTGTTCGTTACCAAATTTCCGGCCGGTATACCACAACAATCCCATCCCGCCGTATGATTCCAGCATTCCGTCAACTACCTTGAAGCCGCCCGGACCCACGTGTTCCCAGCCATCCATATTCTTGCCATTAAAAAGCTGCTTCCAGCCGTTCCTTTGGGCCATTCCAGGCATCGTGAAGAGTCCGAGAAAGGCGCAGCACAATAAAAAGCGTTTGACCATTTATCACTCCTCGATCTGTTAGACATTTCTTTCGCAGTTGAGCAGAGGCCGGCGGCACAGTGAGAAATCTCGCAGCCAATCCGCATGAGCCTTCCACCTACATTCATAGGCCGGAAGGGAATCTCTTTGCCCTCGCGACTCGGTAGTGTAGCATATCTGAGGTTCCAGACAAGTAAATGCGGAGGAATTCGCGCTCGGCGACCTGTAAAACGACCGCGGGAAATCGGACGAATAGGGCCCTTGGTGCGCGGGGTTGGACGGCCGGTCCGTAAGATCATCCTCAAAGGGTGGCTTTGGTGAATGGGAAAGCATAAAATTAGGCCAAGGCAGCGTGTTACGCTATGGGATCGGCGAGGGAACCCGGGCTTTCGGGCACGAATTCCTTCGGATTGCGACAAGCTTGTTGGGAACTGAACATCATCTGATGAAGGAGGAATGATGAGGACCTTTTTAGTCGCAATCGCTTCTTTGTTGTTGAGCTTCATGGCGGCAACCCCGGTCAGTGCTCAAGGTGTATTTAAAGTGGAAAAGGGGGAAGCCTTTAACAAGATTGTCCCCAGGGATTTCGTCCTTGAAGAGAACGCGATCCCGACTGAAAAGCGCAACTCGACGCTCGTGATTACGCCTTCGGGGGAACGAATGGTTGCGGGACTCCTGGATACGAGCGGTTACAGCTCACACGTCCAGGAGAAATACCTTGGGATGCTGATTGCTGAAGGAAACGTGGAGGTGTGCGGCCATCCGCTTGCCATCGGCAGCTACGGATTTGGACTTGCGAAGGCAAAAGCCACTACAGGGGGGCATCCATCGAAATTCTTTCTCTACAACCAGGCCGGCAAGAGGGTTGCAGAATGCGCGGCAAAGGTGGACGAAAAACTGAAGAGTCCGCGGCCCCTGCAGGTTGTAGCGAGCGGAGGTGGAACGGCGCGCCTTTATCTGGGCCGGACCTGGGTTGAATTGAAGTAACACGGGATTCCTGACTACAACCCTTGGTCCCCGGACTCCAATCGGGGGCCGGGAGTGGGCATCTGTGCGGCCTTTCGAATTCATCGAGGTGTTTTCAGTGATTGTTTTTATGCTGGTCGCGCCGGAGACTGGTGGTTTCCCTTATAGCGTGCCGTGCCTGGCTCTTGCTGAGGCATAGTCCTGCCCAGGGATTTTGAGCGGGGTCACTTGGCTGTCCGTGCGGGGGGGCTGATCCATCCGGTGTTCTCTGGCGAGGTTATAAGAACCCCTCCTCGTGTATAATTTGGAAAAGGGACAAATGGGAGAGAAAGCCCGCGGAAGTGTGCGCGCAAGGATCGCATGGGGTCTATCGGGGCCAGAATTCAGTGTGCTTCCGAGCAACCTTTTGGCCTGAAACGCTCTTCTACATAAGTAAGCCGCCAGGGACGCGGCTGGGGCTGGCGCAACATATGGATAACGTGACAAGTCACCAGGTAAAGACTTCCTGCAGGGCAATTGTTGTCCTGCTGATCCTGGCCGGCATTTTTGCGCTTCCGTTGCGGGCCGCTCAGCCTCTTAGTCAAGAGGACATTACCCTGCTCCTGATTGGTGGGGCTTCCGAATCAAAGATGATTACGCTGGTGGAGCAGAGGGGTGTGGATTTCCAGTTGAATCCGGAACTCATTCAGAAGTTCAAGAAAGACGGGGCTACGCAGGCACTGATTGATGCCATCGTCAACAGCAATCGCAAGAACCCAACAAAAAGCACAGCCCCGGCGACCGAAGCTCCCAGTAGGACATCTGGTTCAGGTTCGGGCATAAGTCCTGAACTGCCTGGTTCCGGTCCGCAAGTTTCCAATATTTCCAACCCCCCGCCCTCGACGGCACAGTCTCAGGACACCAAGTCGGCTGCGGTCAACCAGAAGGTCAATAAGGTGATGGCAGGTCTGGCCAGTGGTCCGGGACAGGCCGGCGAAACCCCTCCGCCATTGGCGTCAGGATCAAAGCGGGCGGCAGAGTCATCCGTTCCCAACCTGAGTGATCCAAGTCCCGCTGAAATTCAGAATATCATCCACTCCTTTGCAGCCAAGGAACTGATGTTCAAGGAGGCCCGGGACAATTACACCTATCGTCAGATCAATAAGGTTGAGACACTGGATGCCGATGGGACGGTCAATGGCTTCTGGCAGCAGAATTGGGACATTCTTTTTGACAATAGTGGCAGCCGGATCGAAAAGGTTACCTATGCGCCGCCCGGCTCGCTGAAGGGCGTTCTTATGACCGAACAAGACCTGGACGCTATGCGCAGCATCCAGCCATTTGTGCTCACGAGCAATGACCTGAACGAATACGACATCAAGTATCTCGGTCACGTGAAGGTCGATTACATTACCGCATATGTTTTCTCGGTCCGTCCAAAAGTGATCAGGAAAAATCACCAGTACTTCCAGGGTGTGATCTGGGTGGACGATCGCGATTTGCAGATTGTCAAAACCGAAGGCCGGCAGGTTCCGGAAATCAGGAACAAACACGGCGAAAATCTTTTCCCGCGGTTTAAGACCTGGCGGCAGCAGATTGACGGTAAATTCTGGTTTCCTACTTTCACACTGGCGGAGGACACCCTTTATTTCCCCACGGGCCCTGTCCGAATCAAAGAGGTCATTCGTTATACGGATTATAAACAGTTTAAGTCAACTTCGGTGATCAAGGCTGTCCAGAGCATTGATTCCGGCAAGTCGATTCCGGTGCCGAACGGTTCCGCGCCTCCATCCAAGTCTCCCCCTAAGAAATAGCTTGACCGGTTGTGACCGGCGTCTCTGCTGGTAAAATCTTTTGTATGAAAACAACCGGAGCCAAGTGGCGCGTTGTTCTTGTGCGACCCCGTAATCCACTCAATATCGGCGCTGCAGCCCGCGCCATGGCCAACTTTGGTCTTGATGACCTGGTGGTCGTAGCGCCCTTCGACCCGGTCTGGAGAGAAGCCCGCTCGGCGGTCGGCGCCGGCCACGTCCTCAAGTCTGCGCGCGTGACCGACCATCTTTCGGAAGCCGTCGGCGATTGTAGCTTTGTGGTGGGTACTACGACGGGCTCGCGAAGAAACCTTGACCGTGACCCAGTCCCTCTCACCGAGCTGACCTCGGCGCCGCGAAAGCCCCCTTCCCGTGCTCGCGCAGCGGTCTTGTTTGGTTCTGAAAAAACGGGGTTGCTGAATGACCATTTGAGTTACTGCCACCTGCTCGTGCGAATCCCGACGACGGCAGGCTGCCCGTCGATGAATCTGGGGCAATCGGTAGCCGTCTGGTGTTATGAACTGGCGCGTGCCGCGGGATTTCCGCACGCAGCAGCCTCTGGTCGAGTCCACTCTTCGCTGCCGGCCAATGTCCAGTCGCTTGACCATATACTCGACCGGGCCGCCAGGCTTCTGGACCATTCCGGGTACTTTAAGCCCAAGGGAAGACAGGCTCAGATCCTCAAGCTGCGCCGGTTGCTGCTTGACCTCGGTTTGAGCAATCACGATGTGCGGGTGCTTGGAGGTGTGCTGGCGCAATTGGAGTGGAAGATAAAGGCCGGATAGATGCCGGGCAAAGATGGCTGCCCCTAAGGCAGGTGCCTCAGTGGTCTGGAACGGGCGGCTGCATTTCGACGATCGGCTCCAGGGGTTGCTCAAAGGCAGGCCGTGTCTGAGGATCGCGCCAATTATCAAGCAGAGCGATGTGCTGCACGCACTGAATCGTACAGAGGGGTGCGCAGGACTTCAGGGTGTGATACTCGTGGTAGAGATGTTGCGGCGTGTACTTTTCCAACGGGATGCCCGGATACCCCCGCTGTTGAGAGCAGTAATGGACCAAGCCGTCTTCGCAGACATAAAGGTAGCGGCTGCCGGCGCGGCATCGCCAGTCGCGCGAAATCCCCTGTGCAATATATTTCTGATGGCGATTAAAGCGTGAATAGGAACGTTTGCCCCACCTCATAATGGTGCTGAAAATCTCCTGCTGCTGCGGGTTGAGCGGGCGGAGCTGTCCCTCATGGTCATGCAGAACGCCAACCGTGGAAGTGAAGCCGAGTTCGAGGGCACGTCGGGCAACCGTGAGCGCGTCTTCTGGATTGCGCACGGCGCTGCCGAGCACGGAATTAATGTTGACCTGAAACACCGCGTGCTGCGCCAGCAGTTTCAGCTTCTGGTCCAGCACCTTCAGGCTTTTTTTCGAGACTTCGTCGGGCGTAACGTTATCAATGCTGATCTGCAGATGTTCAAGTCCTGCATCGTTCAGGGATTCAATGCGACCCTGGGTCAGCAGATAGCCGTTTGTGATCATCCCCGCAATCATTCCTCGAACTCGAATGTGCCGGATGATTTCTTCAAGTTGCGGATGGAGCAACGGTTCACCGCCGCTGATGGTGATAATGCTTGTCCCCAGGTCAGCTAACTGGTCAAGGCGGCGAAACATGGTTTCAGGTGGTAAGGGATTGGAAAAATTGTCGTACTCGTTGCAGTAGGTACACGAGAGATTGCATCGGCGGATGGGAATGATGTGCACAAGAACCGGATGGCGAGTGGAGAGCAAGGCGTGCGAAATCATCTTCAGCTCGCGCACCCTCGTACGAATCGACCGGGCTTTCCGCTTCAGAACGACTTTGTTCATAATGATTAAACGCCCACATTAAACCTGCGAACGGCAGCAACAACGCTTCCTGAGTTTCCAGCAGACCCTGCCAAACATGCGTTCTGGGATCCAGAAAACCCCAAGCGCGCTATTATCCCTTGTTGAATTATACATATACGACAAGGAAGCACGATCTGCAACAATTTCATCTTCAAATGGGGAAAGAGCCTGTTGAAGCGTAAGATTCGGCGCTCAATCGGGGGAGCGAGCTGGGCGATGGAAGGCAGCTACATCTTTACCCGTTTTGCGCCCTTTGCGGTGCGCAGCTGGAAAGTGGAAGACGGCAAGTTGCGATTAACCTTGACGGAACTGTAGCGGGCTACTGAGTAATCGCCACCTGCCTCATAGAATTTTTGCTGGACTGGAAGCCAGGACTCCTCACTGATCCAAAGTTGGATCTTTGAAAGCTGCGCCGCGAGGTTTTCCTCTCGCGGAGTCAGCTCCAGCAGTGCTGTCGTATCTCCTCCCAATTGCACTTCATTCAGATATTTCACTTGATAGACTTTCTGCAGCTCCTTGGAGTTGGTTCCGAAACCCAGCAACAGAAACTGCTGGATCAGGCCAGAGTGCCTGCTGAGATCAAATTCCTGAATCTGATTGATGATTGGCTGGTAGATCTCAGCTTGATCTTTTCTGAACAGGATGATCTTGGGGGCCGGCTTTTTGAAGTCAATCAAGATATCCGGCGACTTGGCATTTCGAAAGTACATCTGGCCGGATTCCGTCGAAAAATCATTCACGAGAACGGTTACTTTGGTGTACTCAAGGTCTGCCGAGAGTGTCTTGAGGCGTTTGGCGCTCTCGTTCATATGAGAAAAGATTTGATCGAGATCCAAACGATTCTTCCTGCCCTTTGCAAAAACCGGCAGAGGCATCAGCACGAACAGGAAAATGGCCAGGAGGCGGCCAGCGATTTTTGATCTCAAACCGAAAATAGTCATAACGTCCGAGCGCCCCTGAACATACGATTCCCTTCAGCTGGCAAAAGATACAATGTCAGCGTTCCACCTCGACGGTGTATCCGAGAACTATGTCCCCTGTTCCCAGTAGCGGCTTGATGGATTTTATTTTAAAAGGCGGCTTTACGCGTTGCAGGAGTAATTGATGGACGGCTTCCCGAGGCGGAACAGCCCCGAGTGATTCCACCAGCCTGGCATCCAGCTGGTAAACCCACACCTGGTTTGTGTGACTGACTTCAACGATCCCCTGGACGTGTCGCAGATCACTTAACTGAAGACGGGGCCGGTCGTGAAACCAACGGGCTGGAGTAAGAAAGATGAAGGACAGGATCAGCACACAGATGACGTCATATTGCCAACTACCACGCTCATAAGCCCAGAAGATCGCTTTCTTGATGACCAGTGTGACCCTGGACCCGAGCGAGGAATCCGTGGGTTCCGCCATCCGGTTCCCGGGAGGCGGAACGGCTGGTTCGCGGAACTCGGTGCCTGGTGCCATATGACTTTTAATTGAGTAAAATAACGGCAAAATCCAGAGGAATCAATCGGAAACGATCTGACCGTCTCGCATTCGAATAATCCGGTCGGCAACAGAAGCCGCTTCCGGATTGTGTGTAATCATCAGGATCGTCTGACGGAAGTCCCTGTTCAGGATTCGCAGCATATTCAGCACGACCTGAGAGTTTTCAGTGTCCAGATTCCCGGTGGGTTCGTCAGCAAGCAGGAGCTTGGGCTCACAGATCACTGCTCGGGCAATGGCTACGCGCTGCTGCTCCCCACCGGAAAGCGCATAAGGTTTGCGATCCAGTTTGTCTTTGATTCCCAGCATTTCCGCAACCGATTCAAATCGGTGCGGGTTAAACCCATCCCCCTGGATATGTTGTGCGATCTCAATGTTATGCCTTGCCGTCAACGTCGGCAGTAGGTTGTATCTCTGGAAGACGAACCCAATCTTATGGCGGCGAAACTTGGTGCGTTCCCCGTCGTTCATCCGGGTGAAATCGTTCCCATCCACCAGCACCTGCCCGCCGGTCGGCCGCGTCAATCCTCCTAAAACGTGCAACAAGGTTGACTTGCCACAACCGGAAGGACCTACAACTGCAAGAAATTCCCCTTCCTGGACGATAAGGTCTACACCGCGCAGTGCCGGAACATCTACTTTCCCGACTCGATAGGTTTTTGTCAGGTTATCCGTTGCGATGATTGGTTCCATACAGCCGATTCGGTCTGTTCCCCTGGTTTGGGCCTCTGCTGTTTCCAGAAAAATTGATCCCATCGATCTCCCGATGCTCCCTACTCGTAAGCCAATGAATCGACCGGATCAAGCCGGGCCGCGCGTATTGCCGGGTAGCAGGCGCCTAGTAAAGAACCTCCGACGGCCAGCAGCCCCGCCCAGACCGCCCAGTGGACGGTTAATTCAACGGTTAAAGTGGGGAACGTTGCCACAATGACTTTTCTAACCAGCCACGTCCCGACATATCCTGCAAAAATGCCGATAATGCTGAGCAGGCCAGCCTCACGCAGTATCACACTCATGATATACCTTTTGCCCGCCCCGAGTGACTTTAAAATGCCAATTTCGCGCGTTCTTTCAGTGATTGTGGTGTACATCGACAGGAAAATGACCAGAAAGCCGATGCCCACGGCTACCGCAATCATGGCCGTAATAAAGGCGTTCAAAGCGGGAAGCTCGTTCGATGTCATCAAGGACATATACTCTTTAATAGAGCGGAGCTGGTACTTGGGGAGCAATTCCTTCATTGCATTGATGACGGCATGCGTGTAGCCCGGGTCTGTACACTTCACATAGAAAATCGAAGCCTTATCGCGTGCGCCGGTCAAGTCCTGGGCTGTGGATAAAGGAATGAACAGCCGTGCCCCCATTCCGTGTTCGACGATGCCGGCCACACGAAAGTTGTTGTTCAGAAAATTGAGTGTTGAACCCACTTTCACATCGTTCGCCCGCGCATACCAGTCGTCAACAAGCATGTCCTGGGGATGCTGGAAAGGGCCGCCCTTGAGATAGATGAAACCCCCGCTCACGTTCTTAAAGCTAGGCATATCAACGCCATAGATGAGGTTGATCCCTCCGTGGGCATTGAACAGAAATAAGACGGGCGTTACGGCCAGCACGTGTGGAACCTGTGCAAGCCGGTCGCCGATTTGAACCGGCATGGGGGCCTGGGTCAGTCCAAAAAACATGGATGCTCCCGGAGGCTGGACCATGATGTCTGCCCCCACTCCCTGGACTCGCTTGGCGGTTTCATGCAACATGCCGTGAGTCATTCCCACGACGAGCATCACCATCCCCACTTCGATAGCCACGGCCAGCACGCTCACCAGCGTCCTGATCGGCCGGTGGAGAATGTTCTCGAAGATCATCCTGTTAACCACGATGCTCCTTCGGCTACTTATCCCCGCCCAATTCAACCAAGGTTGACGTTGGCGGCTTCTTCAGTACGAAATTTTCTGGTGGAATTGGTTGATTGAAGGTTGCCTTCTCCACCGTTATCGTTAGCGTATAGCCTTCTTCAGGGCGATTCAACGTGATTTGTGCGGGATAGCGGATCCCCTGGAAATCGCGATAGTCGGCATAGTTGACGTCTTCAACCAGAGCGCCTCCGGGGCCGAAAATCTGAAGGCGTGAAACGCCCAGGGTGGCGCGATCAAACCATACTTTTCGTTTCAGGCTCAGTTCACCCGCGCCGTCAGGCTCCACGATGCTGAGGATATAAAAGTATTGGCCCGTGGAAGTGTGAGTCTCCTCGTTGAAGAACTTTTCTTTTGTTTCGTCGATGGGAGAAATGAGCAGGGCTTCCAGGATATGCTCGGGCCGGAGATTTTCCAGGGGTTGTTTGGCTGATCCGTGATAGTTGTTATTTCCAATGATGAACTTATTCTTCGGAGGAATTGAGACCCGGAATTGCTGGCCGTCAGAAACCATATCGAAGATTTCTGTCTTAACCACCGGCGCTTGCCCAATAATACGGATCATGGCGGGTTTTTTCATCAGGATAAAGCCGCTGACGTTCTGGTACTCCTTGATAACTCCAGTATAAACTGAGCCTGTAGTGGGCTTGAATTCAACAGTCGCCGTCAGCGTCGTGATGTCCCTACTCCACGCGTCAACGTCCTTGACAAGCTCTGCAACGCTGGCTTGCCTGGGAGGAGCTGAAACTGGTGGTGGAGTAATCCGGATTGTGCGCTTAACGGCACAATCCCATCCTCCAATCACCGCGGTAAGGAGGATCAGAATAGCGGCGAAACGTCCGGTCAGGGGCAAGGACTTCCGGCGTGACTCACACAAACTAATAGAGTAGCATACGCCCCAATGACCGTCAATCAGCGCATTTTGTTGCGGATGAGGTGGGATCGCTTATGCTCATAGCCTGGCAGCTTATCCCTGAACTCACTGACATTTTATATGATTATTTCTGAAGGCGGCAGCTAACAGGTTTGGCTGGATCTTAGAGTCCGTATCGAACCGATCAGCGGCCGTTCAAACTACTCTGATAGGCGTCTATATGCATTCTGGCCAGATTTTCCCAACTGAATCTTCCTGCCCGTTGCTTCCCGCGCAGGCTCAATCCATGTTTGAGCTCAGGGCTGCGCAGAACTTCAAGCATCTTTGCTGCCAGTGCGTCGTGGTCCTGCGGGTCGTCATAATAAACCGCCGCTTCGGCCGCGACTTCTTGTGTCGAAGGGATGCGCGAGGCGACGATAGGCAGCCCGAAACACATCGCCTCAACGAGTGGGGTACCGAAACCCTCATACCAGGAAGGAAATGCAAAGAGCTCAGCTTGTGTGTAAAGCAGAGCCAGTTCCTCATCCGTCACGAATCCGGGCAAAATATACCGTTCCCGGCATCTTTGGCGGTCAACAGAACTCTTGATTTCGGCAAAACCATAGCCGGGCTTGCCCACCATTACACACTGCAGATCCAACTCGCCGGCCAGGTGGGCAAAGGCCTCCACCAGGGCGGTCACATTCTTCCGCCGTTCCAGTGTCCCCACGAAAAGGACAAAGGGCTTTTGCAGGCCCAGCCGGCTGCCAAGCTGATGGCGAAGTTCCTCCCGCCTTTCAGCCGTGATTTCGGGCAGATGCGAGTCCCCGTTCCAGGCGGCAGCAACCCTTTCTTCGGCAAGACTGAAATGCTCAATGACCTCTTTCCTGATCGATTCCGAGGGGCAGAGAATGAGATCAGCAACGTCGACGGCCCGCGAGATGGCTTTCCGGATATACCTTGCGTACATGGATGGAAGAGCCTCCGGTAGTCTCCAGGCCGTCAAATCGTGAACAGACGCCACATACCTGGCCTTGGACTTGCGACGGCAGGGCACAAGGTAATTTGTAAAATGGACCACGTCAGCTTCAAGTCTCTCAAGCTGATTTTGGAATGCGGTTTCCAGCCAGGCTGCGTAAGCGATGCGCCTGGCGCTGGACGGGCGAATTTTCCGGACCAGTTTCCTTGCCGGTGGCGGCAGGATCTCGATACCTGGATATTGGCCAAGCTCTCGCGCAAGGTTTTGAGTGTATCTTCCGACACCCGTTCCTTTCTCAACCGAGAACCCGTCCTCAAGCAGGAGTTTCATTCGTGTTTTTCTTCTTTCAGCAACATCTGCGCCGGCATAGTGCAGTGAACGGTTCAGGTTCCGCAAAAACGGAATAGGCTCGCTTCTCCTCCAGGCCAGCAAAAACTCAACCCGCCCTTCGAGGCGGATCAGATCCGATACTGCGCGCCATAAGCTCGTTCCAGCGCTCGCGAAAGACTTTCGAGGAAAATTTCTCGTCAACGGTGGTCCGAGCACATCTTCCCAGACTTCTCGCGAGATCAGGATCGGCCAGGAGCTGCCTTGCGCGCTCGACTGCCTCCGATACATTTTCCACCAGGAAGCCGTTTTCACCGTTCCGGATCGGCGTCGAGCGATGTTTCAGTGAAATCACCGGCATCCCTGATCCCATCGCTTCCAAGACTGCCAGGTTGTGGCCGTCTTCGGGTTCACGGGTCAGGTTGAGATACGCTCGGTTTTGGCAATAAAGAGACCGCAACTCTTCCCAGTTTTTCGAAGGGCGACAATCGGGAACGTTTGGATTTACCCCCACAATTTTGACGGGGACCTGCTTACGGATTTGCATCAGCTCATCGAATGCAAAGTGCTCCCGGTGAAGCGTATTGCCGACCGTCAGGAGCGATGCCTCCGTGCCCTGGTAAGGCCCCATCTCTGCAAGATCGATCCCCTGGTCGATGGTTGTTCCATCCAAGCCCCAGTCGGACCTGGCATAGGGAGAAATGAATACAACTTGCACCAATCCCATATTGACGAGGGGTCGTAACATGAGACTGGAGTACAACCGCTTTGCAAATCTACGGAGGCGGCTGCGACTGAACCCCCCGCGAGCCCTCCTGCCGTGGATGACCTGAAAGTAGGGCTTGCGGTATCGAAGACAATAAGGAAGAAACATCCTCAAATCGCTCCGGATATCGTGGCCGACCACCGCGTCGAATTTGGAGAAATCCCGGCGGGCCTGCGCCCATTCCCCGAGCTCAAAATTGGCAGGCAGCGGGCGGTTGTGTTGCTCCCACTCACCGAGAATCAGCCACTGATGCCCGATCTTGGATAAATTATAGAGGTAGGCCGTGTGGCGGTTAATGGTAAGGATGTTAAGGCTCCGAATACTTTGCATACGGTTTTTCAGACCCACCAACGGAGGGCAGTTGTGTTCAGCGGCCGTGTCCGACAGCTTCACTGGTCAAATGATCTTTGCACACGTGGCGAAATAACTGCTCATAGGAAGCAACCACTTTTACTGGCTCGAAGTCGGCGACCCGGCGAAGCGCCTCCAAAGCAAGCCGGTCGCGAAGCTCATTGTTGGTGAGCATGGTCACAATTGCTTGTGCCATGGCGGACTCGTCAGCCACCGGGACGAGGATTCCGCATCTGCCGTTTTGCAGAATTTCGTTTGGGCCGGCCACGCAGTCTGCAGACACCACGGGGAGCCCGCACGCCATCGCCTCCACCAGAACCATCCCAAACCCTTCGCTGAGGGAAGGGAACGCAAAGACAGAACTGCGTGACATGTACCGGTAGGGATTACTCTGAAAACCCGCAAAACGGACCTTTGCCTCGAGACCTTTCTGGACAACTAAATTCTCGATGGCCCTTTGTTCAGAACCCTCGCCGACGATGATCAGCCGCGCATCGATCTGTTTCAGCACTTTTTCGAAGGCGCTAATCAGGTATGGTAGCCCCTTGATAGCCGCAATTCTACCAACCCAAAGTACCACATGCTTGTCTCTGTCGCACAACCACGGATCGTCGACATGTTCTTGTGAAAGCTGCTGAATTCTTTGGATGTCCACAGGATTATAAATAAGAACGATCTTGCTATCCGGGAGATTCAGATCCCGTACAAGATATTCCCGCACCCCTTCGGAAATGGCGACAATCCGGTCAGCCAATGGATACAAGAACTTGTTCAGGAGACTTATTAGGAGCGAAGACATCCGATCTTCACGGTACTTCAATGCGTCGGCTCCATGCTCCCCAATAATGACAGATGTCTTCAGTCTCGCCGTCTTTGCTGCCAGGATTAACCCCCAGTTGGTTAATCCGCCCATCCCGACAGCGATCTCAGGCTTTTCCCGGCGAAGTATTCGCCGCAAACGGAGTACGGCTTTCAGATTGGCTATCAGCTTGTGGAGCAGGCTGCCGCCCCCTTCGACATGAAGAATGTGTTCCGTGATTCCTTCCGGGATAGGGAAAACTCTTGCCACTGAATAAGTGACCAGGACCGGATCGAATTCATCCCGGTTCAGGTAGTTGAGGATGTTTGAGAGTACCTGTGGGGAGCCTCCATCCTTCAGGTCGTAGCTCAGAAATAGGATCTTGTGCATCGGCAGTGCGACTCCTGGTTCAGCTGCTAACCAGGCCGGAATTCACTGTTTCACTCCGCGACCAGTCTCAGCACGCGCCTGAGGAAACCCGGCAATTCTCCTGCCTCCAGCGGTGCGATATCTTCGGGCCACCGGCAACAGGAAGAAGGCGCAAAAAGGGAGGAGCAGTGCCAGAGGAGGAACCACCGCTAGCACAATGCCCTCAAGCCCGACCAGGAGAATTCCCGTGCTGCTCAACTGGATACAATAACTGACAATTCCACCCCAGAGAACGAGCGAGACAAGGTTCAGGGTTTCCTGACGATAAAGATACCTGTGGACCAGGCCAAATCCCAATCCCTGAAGAAATGAATATAACAACAGGCCCGCCATTCCCCACTCTATGTAGCCTGTCCCCTGGGGTGTCAACGTCACAGACAAATCCACACTACCAGGAGGCATACCCTCCATCAGGTCGTACACATACTCCGTAATGACCGGCGTTTTTTGGGCCCCTGTCAGTTGCTCACGGATCCGCCTCAATTCGAAACGCATGGCCTGGCCGTGCATTGGTGCGCCGAATCGATCCATGTACTTGAAGGTGAAGTCCAGGGGCTCCGCTGCTATGGTTGTAAGTCGTTCATAATAGGTTGCATAGATTCCTTCAGCCTGCCAGTATCCCTGGGTTGATATCATCCGGACCGCTACAATTGCTGCCGATACTGGAACAACGACGACAATCAGGGGCAAAAGGGTTTTCCACAGTTCCCGTTTCTTATTCATATAGAAAAGCAGGAGATTAAACCAGACAAAAACCATGATGGCGGCGCTCTTGGTGGCAAGCAGCCCGTCGGCGACGATTGAAAGACCAAGCCCCAGATACATCATCCCCTTTGCCGCGCGGGAACCTGTCTCGCGGTGAACGGCCCAGGCCATAAGTCCCAGAACCGCATAACAACCGGGACCGAATACGCTCATGAGCCGATTGACCAGGCCACTGGTTGACTGAACCCAGGCGAGGGCAGGATTGCTTGACAGGATCGGGAATCCCTGATCAGCAAAGAAGATGATCGTCACAAACGTCGCCGCTGAAAGCGACACAAACAAGCCCACACTCAAGGGTAAGGGTGGAAACAGCAGCTTGATCCTGGTAGGTTCAGGTTCTTGAGAAGGTTTTGGATGAGCTGCTGGCGGTCCACGACGAACATGCCGCCCTCGATTTGTGAGCCTCCCGGCTATGGAGCGAAGGGAAAATAGAAAATCGGCCATGAGGAGCCCCAGGAAGAACATTCCAAAGCCCTCGGCTGCGTACAGGTAGGAGGACCCACCGGACTGGGCACGGATTTGCAGAAGCCCCAGATAGATGCACGCGAAGAGGGCCGCCCAGAAAAAGGGGAGACAAAAGACGGTCTTATATCGCCAGACTATGAGGGCAATAATTGCAAATACGCCGACGGAAACCGTAAATTCAGTCACGCTGATTTCCTATTAGACCGGGCAGAGTGCGCTATTCTCGAAATATAAGATATGGGAGCGAATCGAACCGGGCGCTTGTCGCATTCGAAACCCCTTTTCCTGAAGAATCCCTGCAACCTCTTGACCAAGTATCGGGGAATGATACTCGAGAACAATTCTCCGGATTGATCCAAGCCGTCCGTGCGCTCCCGAAAGGACCTTGGCCTCAAAACCCTCGACATCAATTTTCAGCAGGTCAATCTTCGAGAGGCCGTATGCTGTCATCAAATCCTCCAGGGTGACCTGATCCACTTTTGCAATATCAGGCCCGGGTTCGCTTGCGCCAACCACGCACCCCGTCCCGCTTGAATCCCCTTTTCTGAAGTATGCCTCGCCAGTGTGATCCCCGGCGCACTTGGGGACTACTGTTGCATTGGAAATATGATTCAACTCCAGATGAGCCTTAAGCCATGACAGGTTTTCCGCGTCCGGTTCAACGGCATACACCCAGCCGCGTTGGGCTCGCTTTGCCGCGTAGCATGTGAATATTCCCTGATTGGCGCCGAGGTCCACCACAATGTCACCATTGCCAGGCATAAAATCCCGGAAGAACGTATATGCGCGCACCCCGAAAATTTCGTAGTAAATAGACACAGCGTGGTTGTCGCAATAAAAGGAAATATCAAAATTCACGACGTCCCGCTTTACGGCTCCAAACCTTCTCGTGCATCCCAATCTTTCGACGAGCAACTCGTCTTCCAGTTTAACCAGGAATGCCTTACAAAAGCTTTTCACGTCCCGGGCGGTGAACAGCGTCTTCGCATACAGCAGCGACTTTTCGAGGATTGTTTTGTCGTAGCCACTGATTCTCATGTCACCATTTCAAGCGGCTTCGTTCCTTTTCGAGGCGCCTGGCTGGAAATTCCGAGCAGCTCTTTCTTAAGGGTTAATCCGCTTGCCGAGCCGGCCAAGAACTCCGTCGATAGCTGCCTGGCAAAGGATTTTGCACCGGGCAAACTTATGATCGTTGAAGAGGAGCGCGGCTCCAAGTGGTTTTGCTACGGCCAGCACGGGAATCAAAGGGGCCAGCCACGGTTTCACGTATCTCGTTCTGATGAAAATCGAATTCCGTAGATTGTAATAGAACCGCCAGGTTTGAGACACCGGTACCGTCGAGCCTTTTGTCAGGGTTCCCAGGATGCTCCTTCGAGGCGGGGGCACCCAAACATACCTGTGAACGACTTTGCTGGCCGGAACCAGAAAGACCTTAAATCGTCTGGAAATACGATAGATAAACTCTGTGTCATCCCAGTAAATGAACAGGTCTTTGAGTGGAAGCCCGACCGTGTCAATTGCCTCTCGCCGAATCATACCCCCAAGAAAACCTGCTGCTTCAATAGGGACAAGGGGGCGATCCAGTGAACCCTCGTCAATTGCCGGGCAGGCTGCCATTAACCGATTGAACCGTCTGTAAGGAGAAATTTGAGCTTTCAGATTCGAGTCAAGCACAAGAGACGCCAGGAACCCCACCGATGGGTCGCTAAACGCCGAAGACCCGGCTAATACTCTTAGCGCGTCAGCCAAGGGCTCCACGTCATCGTCCATCACCCAGATCCAATCGTGGCCTTTTTCGTATGCCAGGCGAATCCCTTCGTAAAACCCTCCTGCTCCCCCCACGTTCTCCTCCAGCCGAACGTGGGTGACTTTGCCATTATACTTTTTCGCCAACATTTCTGCTGTGTCATCGGTGGATGCGTTATCGATCACCAGAATTTCATCCAGTGGACGATCCTGCCGGAGGAGGGCGTCAAGGCAACCATCGAGCAGAGCGCGCCGGTTGTAGGTGACCACCACGGCCGCAATTTTGGGCTGGTTGTTGGAAGTTGCCATGAACGGTTCTTTGTTGCTTTCCATGATACCGAACGACCCGTAATCCCCGGCTCAATCCGCCTGAGGTGGTTTTTGTCAATTCTTCGTTGGGTCTCCGGCAAAAACAGGGCTCGCCATTGCTTACGCCATAAATGTTCGCGGCTTTGTCAACGCATGAGACTTTGTCATGCTCGACAGGACTCCGACTCCGCAGCTGGTTCCGCTCGCTGAAGGGGATTCAGTTTGGCTTTCCACAAATAGACAAACTGCGCCACCGTGACGAAGCATTCTGCCACCAGCACCGACAGCGCCATGCCGTCGGCTTTCCAGACGGGAGCAAGCAACGAGGCGAGTGCCACATTTATGCATCCCGCTCCCAAGACCACAAAGAGGATTGCCTTCTCCCTCCCGAAGGGAATCATCAGTTGAACGCCCAGTACACTGCTCACAGCCACCAGGAAAGGCAGCAGCGCAAGAATGCGCACAATGGATACTGATGGCTGGAAGCTAGACCCCAGCACCACTCTTACGATAAGGTTGGCTCCCACGAAAGTGACAACGGACATGAGCAGCGCGGTTCCGCCCATGGCGAAGAGAAGTTTCCTGCCCCAGCGGAGGGCCTTGGCCCTGGACTCCTCTGCCAGCCTGCTGAATCTTGGGAAAAGAGCCTGCGACAAGGGTCCCAGCAGGTTGATTGCTGCTCTAAGGATTTTCTCGCCGGCGGTATAGTAGCCAACCATCGTATCGTTAGCCATCAAGCCCAGGATAAAAGCATTTCCGGAGGTATAGAAAACAATGGCGGAATTGGAAAGGAAAAGAACCCATCCTTCCCGGAGGCTTTCCCAGATTCCAGCCCACGTGGGCCAGGTGAGCCGCAGGTCAAACATGTAGAACGCAACCCCAACCCCTGCGAACCCCGCAATAATGGCTGCAGAGGAACTCAACCCTGCATAGATAATGAAATCCTGTGGCTTCCGCACGAGCATAAACATTCCCACCACCACCAGGGCTCGAACCGAAAGGTTAATCGCCGAAATAGGGCCCATCCGTTCCAACCCCTGAAACAGCCAGGTTGGGAAGAGGACACTGCCCAGGACTCCTCCAAACAAGACGATCATGAGGGTCGAAACTTCACGCACCCTTGGTACCAGTTGAATGAGCAGGAGCAGACTCAAAAAGCTCAAAAGACAAACCAACAATTTTGCTCCCCAGACGTTTGAAGTTACCCGGCTGACAACGTCCGCCTTTTCCCGTTCGACTGAAATCTTCCTGGTGGCAGACCAGTCGAATCCATAACTCACCAGGGCGCTGAAGTACGCTATCAATCCTTGCCCGAAGGCTAAGGTTCCGAACCTCTCGGCCTCCAGAACCCGTACCAGGTACGGGATTGTTATAAAAGGCAGGAGGTAATTGGCGAACTGAATGGAATAAAGGGAGAGCGCGTTCCTGCCGACTGAACTCCTCAACCCCCGGCGAAGTAATGGCTTGAGACCTTCGGACATGCTAAACGGTGCCTTGAGATCTTTCCTGCCGTTGATGCACTTCTTCGGCACTTCTCTGTTGGAGTGCTGTCATCGCCGCGCCGGCCATCAATCCGTCACGGATGGAGTCCGCAATGCCCTGGAACACCCAGCGGGCGTATCGCCCTACGGGGTAGATGTCATGTGATTCCAAGGCGGCGAAGGCCTGCCGCCTCCATTGGGACCCGGCCCACGACCACGTATAAGCCACCTCGATCCAGGTGGGGTCCATCACGTCCACGTCGCGCACCCAGCCCCAATCCTGCAGTTCCTGGATAACGTTCCGGCAGTAAGCCGATATTTCGTCGGCATCCGGCTTCCTGCCTTCGGGGTAGGCGCGTTCCACGTAGATACTCACACGATCGCCTCCTCCTCTGGAAGACTTTGGAAGGAATGAGGTGTCCACGTTACTGTAGAATCCCACGCGGTGAAAAGCGGCCTTGCTGACTGGCACATAGACCCAGTGGTCTTCCGGGCAACTCGGCCCCTTGGCGGCTCCAAGGTTGAGGACCAGCACAGAAGGTGAGGGATCAGGCTTCGCTGGAACATGAATTCCCGCCATTTCGATAACTCGATTCAGCGGAAGGGTAGAGACCAGAGCCTGGTACCGGACCTTGCTTCCGTCTGCAAAGTAAACCTCTTTATCTGCCGGGTTGATCTTTGTCGCGCGCTTGCCGTAATGAACATCACATGACGCTGCCATTCTCTGAGCAAGCACATTGAGCCCTTCCGCAGGGTAAATGAAGGTTGTGTTATACCCGACATCCGGAGAGGCGCTAAAGATTCCCTGGATGACATGATCCAGGTCAACGGGGGATTTATAGGCGTCTTGAGGGGCAATCTCTTCGTAGAGGCCTGCGGTGTAAAGGTTGTGAAACGGGAAAAAGAAAAGCTCGCACAAAGTCTGGCCAAAACTTGCCCGCAGCCAGTCATCCATCGTCCGAATCTTCTGCCGCGCGCTGGCAGCCTCAACGATCTCGCGTAAACATCGAGCAGAAAGTTCGCTGCCCAGGCTGCCCAGATGGTTCTGGATGGGGTAAGGGACCAGGATACCTTTCTGCGGAAGAAACACCGAGGACTTCCTCGCGTAGGAGCGAACATCCGTAACCGATCGCAGGAGACGGTGGACGGTGGAGTCGCCGCCAAAGATCCAGTGGCCGCCCCCGATCTCGAACCGGTAGCAGTCGTCATCTGCCCCAGGACACGAAGACCTTTGATCCCCGCCCGGGCGCATATAGTAAGACGAGCAAATTCCTCCTGGATTTGCGGCGGCTTCGAAAATCGGAAGGCCCGACAGGCCCGCTCCCAGACCGGTCATCCCCGCGCCCAGTACGATCAGATTGTTATTTGCGTTTTCTACCATCTTGTTGGCCCTGATTCTATCATGACATGGAGTTCCCATTTGGACTCCGCATGCAGTTAACAGAACTTCTCGAAGCGCCATTCAGTTGGGTTCCTGAACGACAGATGTTCCCTCCGACGATTTAACTTCTCCAAATCTGATTTTGACGGGTTCTCTGCAACCGGGCCGGTAGTTTTTCCCTCATCCATTACCGGGCAAAAAGATCACTGGTTTTTCGGCCGGGTCGCTTCGCCACTCGAAACGCTGTTGCTCCCGTCCTGGCCGAAGGATTCCGCAGCCTGGGATTGGCGCGGTTCAGTCCCATCCCTTTACTTTCCGATCAGCCAATACATTCTCTAAAGTAACTGATTGTGGATGCCAGTCCCTCTTCCAGGCGGACTTTCGGCTCCCATCCCAGCAGGCGGCGGGCACGGGAGATGTCTGGACAGCGGAGTTTGGGGTCATCCGTGGGAAGGGGATGAAATTTTATCGAGCTTGAACTTCCTGTCATCTCCGCAATGATTCTGGCAATGGCAATAATTTTATCTTCCCGGGGATTGCCGACGTTGACTGGATAATGGATGTCCCACTCTTCGTTCTGAGCTGCGACCGTTGCACCGGAATTCGGTTCCGCAAGCAACAGGCTGGTCAGGCCGTCAATGAGATCGCTGACGTAGCAGAAGCTTCTTGTCTGGCTTCCGTCGCCGTAGACCGTCAATCCGTTGCCTTGCAGGGCCTGCACGATGAAATTGGAAATCACCCGACCATCATTTGGGCGCATCCATGGGCCGTAGGTATTGAAAATTCTCGCGATTCGAGTGTCCAGCCCGTGCTGCCTGTGGTAGGCCATGGTCAGCGCTTCAGATGCTCGCTTGGCTTCATCGTACACGCTCCGCGGGCCGATCGGATTCACATTCCCCCAGTACTCTTCTGTCTGGGGGTTGACCTTGGGATCGCCGTAAACTTCTGATGTGCTGGTCAGCAGGAAGCGCGCGTCTTTCTCACTGGCCAGGGCCAGCATATTGCGTGTTCCTATGGTCCCCGCTTCCAGGGTTTGAATCGGAAATCGGAGATAGTCGGGAGGGCTTGCCGGGCAAGCCATGTGAACCACGGCATTTACCGGGCCCTCGATCTGTGGGGGTATGGTGACGTCTTGCAAGAGGAAGCTGAAGGCCGGATTATTCTCCATTTCCTCGATGTTCAGTTGCCGGCCTGTCAGGAGATTATCCACGCACAGAACTTCATGGCCCAGCGAAAGCAGCTTCAGGCAAAAATGCCGGCCCAGGAATCCTGCGCCCCCTGTTACAACAATTCGCATCGGGTTTCCTTACAAATCGTCATCGCTGCGTATAATTTTATTTCACCCCTGCGGCCGCTTGAATCAATATAAGCCAGTAGCCCCAATTATTGCAGGAGGGCCAAAGCCCTGGCAGTTTATATGGGGGTTGTGCCGTGCGACGAAGGTCGATTTTGGGGATTATCTTCGCGAGGCAGGTCGTCTCCCTCTGGTTGTTCAACACTTCAGCAGTGGGGCAGTTTGAGTGTTGAACCGGGAGGCTCTTGATTATGCCTCCGGCTCATTTGACTTGTAGTCACTGCCGTACCCGTGACCGTACTGCTGGTAGTAGCCGTATTTGCCCCCGTAACTTTCCTTGTGGATATTAACATCATTCAGGGCCACGCCAAGAATGCGTGCCCCTGCTCCATAAAGTAATGCCCGTGCCCTGCGAACCACCTCATAAGGCGTTTCATAAGCTCGGGTCACCAGGACCACTGCATCGGTGATAGTTGCGAGGATCCGACTGTCCGCCACGCTCAGGATCGGTGGAGAATCCACCAGCACGTACTCGAATTCTGCAAGGAGCCTCTTCAGCAACTCCGCCGTCAGTGGGGAGGAGAGCACCTCCGCAGGATTGGGAGGGATGGGCCCACAGGGAATGATTGAAAGATTGGGGACTCCGTCAACCGGCAGGATGGCCTCTGAAAGCTGGACTCGCCCCGTCAGGCATTGGACAAATCCCGGACTGTTTTTCACTCCCACGGCCCGGTGGCAGGAAGGACGGCGCATATCACAATCTACGATCACCACTTTGCTGCCCAGACTGGCCAGTGTCGCGCCCAGGTTAACGGTGGTAGTGGTTTTGCCTTCACCGGGAAGGGCGCTGGTCACCAGCAGAATTTTGGGAATCGGGTTGGCCGACAACAAGATCGAAGTTCGCAGAGAGCGGAAAGCTTCAGCGGCCATGGGGTTCTTCTGAAGGGCAAGCCCGTAGGAACCGTTGGAGCCGGCCCCAAGGGTAGTGAGCCCCTGCTTCGACGATCCATTCAGGTGAATGGATGGGATCAGGCCCAGCGAGGGCAGCCGCAGCAAAGACTCCACCTCATCAGGAGTCTTGAGCGTGTTGTCCAGATATTCCTGGAAGAAAGCCAGGCCGATGCCCAGACTCAGCCCCAGAATGAAGCCGAAGGCAAGATTGAAGACGACACGGGGCTTGGACGGTCCCTTGGGCACCTGTGCAGGATCCACCACCATGATATTGCTGGCGTTCAATCCTGCGGCAACCTGGGCTTCCTTCATCCGCTGCAGCACGCCATCGTACAGCGAGCGGTTCGTGTCTACCTCGCGTTTCAGGATATTGTACTGAATGGTTTTCTGAGAAACGGTATTCACCAATTGTTCCTGCTGGCTGATCAGTATGTTCAAGTACTTTTCACGAGTTGAGGCGGCCTCATACTCCTGGGAGATGTTCTGTGTCAGAGCCTGCTTCTGGCGGTCGAGATTAGCCTGAAGCGTGTCAATCTGTTTCTTGAGGGCCATGGCTTTTGGATATCCGGGCTTCACCGTGGCGGTGAGCTCGGAATATTCGCGCTTCAGGTCAGAAAGATTTTGCTCCAGCGATTGAATGAGCCTGTTGTCAAGAGTTCCCGGGAGGTCCTGCACCTTCCCTGTCTGGATCAGGCTATAGAGCGCTTCCTTCTTGGCCCGATCAGCCTGGGCCTTGGTATATTCCTCCTCAAGTTGTTCCAGGCGCGCATTGGCCATACTTTGCGCCTGCGCGCTTACGGCGTTCTGAATGAATAGGATTGAGTTCTTGGCGGCATACGTCTGAAGCGCATCCTCAGAAGACTTGAGCTTGGATTTCAGTTCAACCAGACGGCCGGAAAGCCATTCCGATGCTTTCAGAGCTTCATTCCACTTGACCTGAAGATTCTGGTCAATATAGTCCTCGCCCAGCTGATTGGCAATGCGTGCTGCCAACGAGGCGTTTTGCGAATAGAATGAGACCTCGACAAGGTTGCTGCGCTCAACCGGACTGACACCCATCATCTTCATAAAATTGGACAAACTGTTGCGGTAGGCGTCAGAGTTTGGATCCGGAGGATTGGGGTCGGAAGCAGACGGAATTTCCTTGGGATCTTTCGTGACCAGCCCAAAATAACTGTGGCTTTGGTAAAACTCAGGATATTGGTAGAGGCGCAGGTCCCGCACGACGCGCTCTGCCAGCGAGCGGCTCGTTAAAATCCTATACTGGGTTTCGCGATAGCTCTGAATGTCCCAAGATGGCCCGGTCTGCGCGATCTGCTGGAAGCTGAGGACCTGGGGCTCTTCCGGGTTGATTTCGATCAGGATCCTGCCGCCGTAAAGGGGTTTCTCCTTGAAGGTGCCGATGGCCACAGTCGTGAAAACTATCAGCAGGCACGTCAACACCGCCCACCGCCGCTTCAGGATAATGTTCCAGTAGTCAAGGAGCCGGGGCGACTCTTCAGGCGAAACGTCCAGGATGTTTTCTTCGCGCAGGTAATTCCCGTTGAAGCGCTCTACGCTGCGGGCCGGATTGATCGGCGTAATATCATTCTCGTGCATACAATTCCTTCACTCACTCTCGATCGAGCGGTCTCGATCTACCCGACGTAAGGTTCCGATGATCCTGATCGCGGAGAGCCTCATTACGTTTCTCTATTCCCTGCTGAGCTGTCTTGTGGCAAGAGATCGCGGCTGAGCTTGCGATGAGAATTCCTGAGCGTGCCAGCGGAGCCCAGGTTGCCAACCGAAACCGGTTTTGTCCGGCAAACCCTGCATTCGAGTGGACCGAAGACAGGAATACAGAATGGGTCCCTTGCTCGTGACGGCCCCTATTGGGCCGAGCGGCGGCGCATTCTAAAGCTGCTTCCATCGCTCTCTGCCAGGCTGGTCGCAGGTGCTTAGCCCCCTGTCCTCATTCGAACGCTGCACTCGGCCTCACCGGCGGGCGGGCTCCATCTCTTGTTGTGCTGACTTCCTGTGATCCAATTCAACCCTTGTTTGGGAAGGTCAAGAACGCCCTTCGTGCCAGTTCCAGCTCGAACCCGGATGCCTTGGAAACCGCAACTCCTCCGCCGCCGGCGGGGATCATTAAAAACTCCTAATACTAATTGAGCCTAACAAACGCTTTCGGCTCTTGTCAATCTCTGTACCAGATTGAAATTAAAACTCTTGTCAAAAGTTCCGGGGCAGGTTTCCGGGGTGGTTCGGCTAAAGAAAACAAACGGATGGTCTTTTGATGTCGGCGCGGCTGTTTAGCGGCGCGAAGAAGGCAGAGCAGGAAAGCCGGCGGCGAAGGCGCTATGCCATTGAGCCCACAAGGTTGAGCGGAAGATTCAGCCATAGCGAAATCGCCCGAACGGGCTGAATTCTTTCAGCCCTCCGGACCTGGAAAAGGCGAAGGCAGAAGGCAGTCTGCAGCAGGTGGAAGGGAACAGACCGCCCGCGCTGGGGCTCCCTTTGTCATTTCTGTGATCTCGCGGCGAAGATATGGACACAACCCCGGCAAGCGGCGCGCCACGCCCTCCGGCAGACCGGCCAACCCTGGTTTTCGTCATCTGCCTACTGCCGACAGCCTTCTGCCTTCTGTCTACCGCCTTCTGCCCACTGCTTGCTGCCTTCCACCTACCACCTACCACCTACCACATACCACCTACCACCTACCATCTACCACCTACTACCTACCGCTCTTTCCCGCCCTCTTTCGTGCCGAATTTGTTCGTCTCCGTCTGGTTGTTCAGTGGGCAATGCACTGACCCGCCAGTCACCGCCGCCCTGGCTATCCTCTCACAAGATCTGCAGGCCCTGTTTAGTTTTCCTCGGGCCATTCTTCGCGACGGGGATGAGCGGGGCGGTGAGCCTATCGTAGAGGGCGAAGAGGTGTTCGACCCGTTGGCGGTCATTCTGAAAGGGCTGGGGCCGGTAGCACAGGTCAACCGCGCGATCCAACTCAGTGTGCGCTTTGATCAGGGCGGGAGGCATCGCCAGAGGGTCGTAAAGATCGCCCAGCGTCGCCTCGGGAAATTCCTTGCGCGCGCTCAGCACCGCGTCAGCGCCAGCTACCACAGCAGCGCGCTGCTTGGCGCTGGGCGATTCAGGCCGCGGGTAGTTGTTAGCGCGGTAGCGCAGCGCAATGTTTTTCCTCTTGGCCAGGAGCGAATTCGCCGATATGATAACTGCATGAATCCCGGTCAAATGGGGATTACGAACAACACCGCAACAATGAACCAAGGCGAAAATGGACGCTCATACTAGAAATTCCACCCAAGGACGGCATACGCCGACAAGCACAGTTGGCAGGGGCCGCGCCGTCAGAGAGGTCGCTGCCCCAGATGTAACAACATGGCGGGACGATCTTATATCGGTCCAGCTTGGCGACAGCCTTGAACACTATGACCAATGGCAAACGCCAACGGTCATCGTGTCGGATGGTGGGTACGGCGTTCTTGGCTTTGAGGGCGATACCTCGGACCACCTCGGTTTGCCTGAATGGTACGGGCCGCATATCGCCGCCTGGTCGAAACACGCGACGCCGTCAGCTACTCTTTGGTTTTGGAACTCCGAAATCGGGTGGGCCGCAGTACATCCGGTCCTTGAAAAACACGGATGGCGCTACGTCAACGCGAACGTCTGGAACAAAGGCAAAGGTCATATCGCGGGGAACGTAAACACCACGAAAATCCGGCGATTCCCTGTTGTCACAGAAATTTGCGTCCAATACGTGTACGAAGCTCGCATCAACGGACTTCCTCTAAAAACATGGCTGCTTCAAGAGTGGAAGCGAAGTGGCCTACCGGTCCGCAAGAGCAATGAAGCTTGCGGCGTAGCCGATGCCGCCACACGCAAATATTTAGACCAAGGCCACTTGTGGTACTACCCGCCGCCGGAAATGTTCGCGAAGATGCAGGAGTACGCCAACAAGAACGGCGATCCCGGCGGACGGCCCTACTTCTCGATAGATGGAAAGCAGGCCGGCACCGCCGCCCAGTGGGCGGCTATGCGTTCCAAATTCAATTGCCCCCATGGCTTCACCAATGTTTGGGATCGCAACGCCCTCCGTGGCAGAGAGCGCTATAAGATCAATGGCGACAGTGGAAAGGCAATTCACTTGAATCAGAAGCCCCTCGATCTCGTTACGATGATAATCACCGCTTCATCGGACAAAGGCGACGTGGTGTGGGAGCCCTTCGGCGGCCTATTCACTGCCTGCGTTGCCGCCCGCAATACCGGACGCCGGGCATTCGGCGCAGAGATCGACTCTACCTACTTTCACCACGGGGTCAAACGCCTCATTCAAGAATCTCGCCAATATCTTCTTCCCGGATGTCGAAGCGCTCTTCCAGCGCCTGACGGATAGCCTCATCAGAACCCTGGAAAAGCAACCGGCTCCACTGCGCGATAGTCTGCCCGTGAAACTTCGTGCCGATCACGCGCTGCTTGAAATCTTCTATTCCCCCGTGGACAATGCGATCCATCTTTGCAAAGTTGGTATCGAGACGATAGGGGAACCGCTCGATAAGCTGACGCACGAGCATTTGATAGTCCCTTGAGGGCTGGTATTTTCGCCTGTTCGCTCCCCAACTTTCCACCAGCCTTTGGGCGTTCTTGAACTGGCTTGAAGTACCCTGCCACTTGTAGCCGTTCGTGTTCGTCTGCTGAAGATTCCGCGTCCGCGCCGTCGTGTCCTCCGGCTCCAGCACGAGGTAATCAGGCGGGTTGTGATAGTGGTTGTCCCGCGCCTTCGCAACAGAGAGCCCCGAGACAATGCACACGTCGATGATTTTCGGCTTACCGAAGATCAATTGATCCGGCAGCCAAGCTAACATGCAAACGTTCGTCTGGTCGTGCTTGAACTGACCCTGGCTGTCTTTGAAACGGGCCGTGATCTCCGTTGCCAGGGGGAACCAAGCTTTGATTTCGAAGCCCGGCGTTGGGTTGACCGTAGGCGATACAAAAATTGTGTCAGGGAAGCCGGGGTCCTGGCGCTTCCACTCGCCCAACCTCTGGTATTCCGGCTGGTCGTTCAAGAACTCCACGGTGTTAAACTCGATCAAGTTTCCAAGCAGCGGCGACAGCTTCGAGACGACCTTCGAGAGGTTTACGGCGGCGTCCGGCGAAATCGGTTTCGAGATTGCCAAAACATCGAAGACATGCCCTGCCAAGCCTTGCAGGTGCAGCGATGCCGAAGCTAGGACATCCCGGGTATCAGGCATTGAACAGCTCCTTCGCCTTCGCGCCCAACGCCTCAGCAATTTTGTAAATGTTGATTAGGCTGATATTTCTCTCACCGCGCTCGACGCCACCAATGTAACTACGGTCGAGGTCGCAGGCCAACGCCAGTGACTCCTGTGAAAGCCCCTTTCTCTTCCGCAGTTCGCGCACTCGTTCACCGAAGCGCTTTTGAATCCGCGTTTCCAGTCTCTTACCCATCCAGAGTATGGAATCACCATTGATGACTGTAAGTCCACGGACTTTACGTACCTATTAGAAGAACTCAGCCGGGCCTGGCAATCTTCCGTTCAGCGAGTTTTTGGGAAGTCTAAATTCGGGGGGGCGAAACGGCAGGCTTTTGGTACGGAACTTTAGATCCGTCTACCTTTCGGGAGAAGGCTTTGCAGTATATTCTTGTTTTCAGCCAGCAGAGCGTCCGACCAAAACACGTCGATATAACCGCGGGTGGCGCAGACACACGGCTTGTCGTGTCTGCGGTCTCGCGAAGCGAGAGGCGCTGGCCTGTTTTCATTCCACCCGATCCGCTGAGATGATCGCGGTGTCCTGCAAAAAATAAGACCTTCAGGCTCGGCACTGCCACTCTTTGTAAAAGCACTGCGGTTGCGGCAGCCCGCCGATGGTATTCTAGTTAAGGAAATCCTGTCGGGAGTCAGCGAGGCCAGGGTCATCGAGGAATACCCGGCCTACCACAAGGGACCCTGCGTGCTGGTCCTGCAGAGGGACTCGCAGGGAAAGCCCGTCCACGTACTGTGGGGCATCCCAAGTCGAGCGGCGACCCCGGCGGTTGTTGTCACTGCCTACAGGCCGGACCCCGGCCGATGGACGGAAGATTTTTTGAGGAGGAAGTCATGACGGGAAGACGGGGCGTGAAGTTCGTGCATGAAGGACAGTACGCCGCCGATGTCGAGGTCGAGTGGCTCGAATCGGAAACAGGATGGCCACCGTATTTGTCCTTGCAGGACGCCCAGAAACTCGATGAAGTGCGCGACGCCTTGCGCCGGGGCGACCTCCAAAAAGCCGGGCAACTCGCCCGCATTTACCAGCTGACTCCCCTCCACGTCTGAGCCTGCCTTATCTGCACCGGCGGGTGGCGCCCCGATAGATCGGGACGGTCTCGCGAAGCGAGAGGCTCTGGCCTGTTTTCATTCCATCCGATCCGCTGAGATGATCGCGGTGTCCTGCAAAAAATAAGACCTCCAGGCTCGGCACTGCCACTCTTTGTAAAAGCACTGCGGTTGCGGCAGCCCGCCGATGGTATTCTAGTCAAGGGAATCCTGTCGGGAGTCAGCGAGGCCATGGTCATCGAGGAATACCCGGACTACCACAAGGGACCCTGCGTGCTGGTCCTGCAGAGAGACTCGCAGGGAAAGCCTGTTCACGTACTGTGGGGCATCCCAAGTCGGGCGGCGACCCCGGCGGTTGTTGTCACTGCCTACAGGCCGGACCCCGGCCGATGGACGGAAGATTTTTTGAGGAGGAAGTCATGACGGGAAGACGGGGCGTGAAGTTCGTGCATGAAGGACAGTACGCCGCCGATGTCGAGGTCGAGTGGCTCGAATCGGAAACAGGATGGCCACCGTATTTGTCCTTGCAGGACGCCCAGAAACTCGATGAAGTGCGCGACGCCTTGCGCCGGGGCGACCTCCAAAAAGCCGGGCAACTCGCCCGCATTTACCAGCTGACTCCCCTCCACGTCTGAGCCTGCCTTATCTGCACCGGCGGGTGGCGCCCCGATAGATCGGGACGGTCTCGCGAAGCGAGAGGCTCTGGCCTGTTTTCATTCCATCCGATCCGCTGAGATGATCGCGGTGTCCTGCAAAAAATAAGACCTCCAGGCTCGGCACTGCCACTCTTTGTAAAAGCACTGGGGTTGCGGCAGCCCGCCACTTGTCACTCATCACTCGTCACCCGCCACAATTGTTTTCACCCTCCATCCTTCAGAATTCGTCCCTCTCTTTGTCCCTACTCAGCTCCGCTGATCGCGGATATTTGGAATCGATATCTGCGCCACCCGCCCAGCACCACGCCAACGCCTTCCTGTGGACTCAGTGTCATTTTGAGTGATCCCCCAGCATGTCGAGCCCGAACTTGGGATCGGATTTGGTCCCGCTGACCTTCACCGGAATTTCGGCCCCTCCGCCCTTTTTCCTGAAGAAGGGAGAGACCACCTTCAGCAGGGCGGACAGCCACGGCGAGGCGACCATTTGGGAGAGCGAGGCCCTGGTCTGGATCTTCCCCTCGAACTCGAACTGCTGGCCATCCAAAGAATAGGTCCCATGCATGTTCACTCGCGCACCCGGCAGCACGTACTCGATGCGAGGGATGTGGATAACACCCTTATTCAGGGAGAACGCTCCATTCATGTGTGAGTTCACGTCCCTGGCTCCGGGCTTGGCTTTCTTCGGCTCGCCCCGCGCGCGGAGGCTTAGCATGTCAACCTTGTCTTGCACCTTTGGATTGGTGAAATGGATCCCTGTGAGCGAGAAATTGCCCTGCAAGCTCAGCTTTTGCACGATGTCTTCTTTGCCGGGGCGGATACGCAGCTTTGCCTTTGTGCGGATGGTGCCGGTCATAACGGCTGGTTTCGTCTTGACAGCAAGATCGAGAAAATCTTGAATCTGCCCCTGGGGAACGTCGACATCCAATTCGATCAGGTGGCCGCGGCCTTTGATGTTGATCACAGCGCCGCTCGTCGTAAAGCTGGAGTTTCCCAGCTTCGCACTGACGGGTTCCAGATAAGTATCACCGCTGGTGCCGTCGACAATAGCGTGAAAACGCGTATGCAGGGGCATGGGATGATGGGCGGTATCGAGGGAAAAGTCCGGGGTGTCTGTTGTTCCGTCCACAATAATTTTGTCGAGCCGGCCCTTGAAGTCGCCGACTGAAGAGAGCATGCCGCCGATGCCTTTGATGGTATTCAAGTCAGCATGGTCGAACGTATAGTGGCCGGACACGGTAGCGTCGCCTGGACTGTCTGCCTGCCACGGCCCGAACAGACCGGCGGCATGGATCTCGCCACGCGGAACGGCGTTAGTGAGCGTGGCTTCATACCGCCAGGGCTTGTCGGGACCAACGTCTTGCAACTCGATATGCTGCAGTTCAAAGTCCTTCGGGTCCTTGTTGGGCTTGGCCGTCTCAATAATCAGCTGCGAGTTGTCGCAGGTGATCTCGTCAACGACGATCTTGATCTTGCCGTTGTGTTTTTTTCCTGGACGTTCAGGAGCCTGCTGCCGCTCCTGGCGAGGTGGGATGTCGATTCGGAGACCGTTGATATGCACCGTCGCCACATGCGTCGGCGCGAAGAAGAGTCCAATCACCCCTGAGTGGAAGGAGAACTGCCTGACCGAGATGAGCGGCTGGCTTGCCCCGGCGGCGACCACCTCAGCCGGCGGGTAGATGCGCAGGCCATTACCGGAAACTTCCAGTCCGCGCAGAACGGAGACGTTCAGGCTATCCAGCTCAACGCGGCTATTGAACAGGGTGCTCAGAGTTTCCGTGATGCGACCCTGCAGGATGGGACCAGCGCGATGAATCATCACTTTGGCGACAACGCCGAGAGCGAGCACAATGACGAGTGAGGCCATAGCAATCCAGATCCACACGCGCTTTCGAGACGTCGATGCCTTTAAAGAAGAAAGATTGTTGGTTTGTTTAATAATCGTTGCGCCTCTCTAATTACGAGCTTACAGCACGAAACTCTTCTTTGCAGGATCGTTTTGGAACGAGTTTAACCGGGTGACCCCGTGCAGCCGCCTACTGTTTACCGACGAATCTGGAGTCGCAGACCCTGCTTCTGGCCGAAGCCTCCGACACCAATCCACATTGACGTATTACGGCCTTGGCTGGTGTTATGCGCACAAATTGTGTTATTTGTGGCGCCGACCTTCACGCCGGCACGCGCCGGCTTTCTGTAGTGTCGTTTTACCCAAACTGGTGATACGCACAAAACGGCCATTGTCATGCTGAGGCCGTTCTCCTGTCATCCTGAGCGCAGCGAAGGATCGCGGCCGTTCGCTCAGGGTGACGGGCCATCGAGTGTTACCGTTTTCCCCGTAAAACGACACCGGGAATTCTTTCCTGCTGTGGCAACGGTTTCGTCGCAGATGATTGAAGTCCCCCTTCTTTGATGTTAGAATTCGCACTTTCCTGAGAGACGATTGACAATGGGCGTCTGACGATTTCCTGGAATGCGAGCGAGCCTCTGTTTATCGCCGGATAGGACTTTTTCAAATTCACCCAGGTGTGTCCATGACAAAAATGAAAGTTGCCTCGTTATTGGCCACGGCCGGTGCTGTGGTGTTGCTGGGCGGCACGCTCCTGAAGGGACAGGAACCCGTTAAGACCACGCGAACCGGCGACACGGTTTCCGTCGATATTGGCGGCGCTCCGTTCACCACTTATTACTTTGGAACGGAGTCTCCCAAACCTTATCTTTTCCCGTTGCGAAGCGCCCAGGGCACCATCGTCACGCGAAACTGGCCCATGGTTAAAGATGCGCCGGGCGAGGACCACGACCATCCTCACCAGCGCGCCATGTATTTTGCCCATGGCGATATCAACAAGATTGATTTCTGGGCGGAAAAGAACCTGACGCGGGCGGAGCAGACGGTGAACGGCATCTATTACTCCAGTGAAGACCTGCCCAAAGGGCGCACGGTTTTCCGCAGATTTACAGAAATGCACGGCGGGGCGCACTCGGGTGTGGTTCGGGCCACGTTTGACCTGGTGAAACCGGACGGGACGGCCATAGGCGAGGAAGTCCAGGGCTACACTTTTTCAGGCAACGAGAACAACCGGATGATCGATTGCGCCTTCACGCTGCGCGCCAACCACGGGCCGCTGAAGATTGCCGACACCAAAGAAGGAACGTTTGCCATCCGCCTGGCGCACCAGCTCAATTCGCCGCCGGGACACATGATCAATTCGAAAGGCGGCGTGGGCGAGAAGGAAATCTGGGGCAAGAAGGCAAGCTGGGTGGATTATTACGGCAAGGTGGACGGTGAAGAATTGGGCGTCGCCATCTTCGACAATCCTCACAACCTGCGGCACCCTACTACCTGGATGGCGAGGGGCTACGGGCTGTTCGGCGTCAATCCCTTCGGCCTGAGCGTGTTTTTCAACAACCCCAAGCTTGACGGCAGCTACACCATCCCAGCGGGCGGCAGCCTCACCCTGCGTTATCGCGTCCTGATTCACCACGGTGACGACAAGCAGGCGGATGTGGCGGCAGCCTGGCAGCAGTACGCGGCGGGACATTAAGCCTGACCTTTCATGAACCGGCGGATGTCGCCGTGAATGGGGAGAAAGGGCACGACTGAAGTCGTGCCGAAAAACGGCTAAGTCAAGTGTCGGCTTTAGCCGCTGAAAGCTCCGGCATGAACGTTCCGCTCAGGGGCTGAAGCCCCGATAAGAGTTTTTGAGGCGCTCCCAACGGTACGAACGGCACGACTGAAGTCGTGCCCTTTCACAAAACTCGTGCCCTTTCACGGAGCCCTGCTGCGTCATGATTGATCCGGGTTGCGCCTCGGATGATTTTGAAAGGAGATTTTTTATGGAACGCCACATCAAGGCCAGGACTGGCGGAAAGTACCAACAGGTTGTCGCCCCCGGAACCATGAAGTTCCTGGACTTCGCCCGCGTGCAACTGAAAAACGGAGAGACGCACTCCGGCAAGACGGGTGACCGCGAGTACGTGCTGGACATTTTTTCCGGCACGGCGTCCGTCACCATCGATAGCGGCAAGGGCGGGAAGCAGATTTATGAAAATGCAGGCGGACGCGCTGACGTCTTTTCCGGCCCGCCCGTGATGGTCTACATCCCCGTGCAATCGAATTTTGAAATCAAGGTAACTTCTGATGCCGTGGACGTCGGCATTTTCTCTGCGCCTTCCGGTACGGCCACGGTGCCGCGCCTGCTGCAGGGCTCGGACGTTACGCTGAACCGCGCGGGCCGCGACAACTGGCAGCGGAACGTTTATTCCGCGCTCGATCTGAACACCGAGGCTGAGCGGCTGCTGGCGGGTGAAACGCTGAACCCTTCGGGTAACTGGTCCAGCTATCCTCCGCACAAGCACGACCGGAAGAATCCTCCGAACGAGGCGGTGCTCGAAGAAATTTACTTTTTCCGCATCAAGCCCGCGCAGGGCTTTGGATTCATCTGGACTTACACGGAGCCGGGCGATCCCGAAGGCTTTTCCAACGTTTTCGTGGTGCATGACGGCGATACGGTGCTGCTGCCCAAGGGCTACCATCCGGTGGTGGGCGCGCCGGGCTACCAGTTGCATTACACCTGGGTGCTGGCGGGAGAAGAACGCCGCTACGGCGCCTGGAGCGACCAGCCGGACCATGCATGGGTCAAACTGCAATAGGCACTCCTGCAGGTTGGGTGAATGGCGGCGCACGCGCGCCGGGATGAAAGAGTCCGGCAGGGCCTTGAAAAAGGTCCTGCGTTGTTTGCGCCGGGATTGTTTTGACAAGCACTCACTGCGGGCGTAGAATGCCTTCCGCCACGGGCACGGCCGTCCCAACAACGTTGCAGCATAGAATTGTTCTTAGCCCGGATCATTCATAACGCAGCAGGGCTCAGCGAAAGGGCACGAGTTTTGTGAAAGGGCACGACTTCAGTCGTGCCGTTCATGCCGCTCGTGCCGTTGAAACGCCTCAAAAGCGCCTATCGGGCTTCAGCCCTTGAACGGAACGCCCATGGCGCCGGAACTTTGCAGCGGCAAAAGCCGCCTCATTCCAACTGCCTCTGCGGCACGGATAAATCCGCGCCCTTTCGCAGGCAACACTCGCTTTCCGGCGTTCCGAGTCAACCGGATTCCAAATGGCCGACAACAATCAATCGAACGCGACGCCATCTTCCGGGAAACCGCATCCGACGCTGCCCCACCTCCGATGGTGGATTTGCGGCCTGCTCTTCTGTGGCTCCACGATCAACTATATTGACCGCGGCACCATCGCCATTCTGGCGCCCCACCTGCAGCAGATTTTCCACATCACGGAATCCGATTACGGCTGGATCATCGCCGCCTTCATGTGGGCCTATGCCATCGGCATGCTGATTTCGGGCGGCATCATTGACTGGCTGGGCACAAAAATCGGCTATGCCATCTCCATGGGGTGGTGGGGCCTGGCCACCATCGGCCACGCGTTTGCGCGCGGTGTGCTTTCCTTCGGCGTTGCCCGGTTCATGCTGGGAGCGGGCGAAGCGGGCAACTTCCCGGCTTCCATCAAGGCGGTGGCGGAATGGTTTCCCAAGCGCGAGCGGGCCCTGGCCACCGGCCTCTTCAATTCCGGCACGAACATCGGCAACGTCATTGCTTATCCGGTGGTGGGCGCCATCCTGGTGGCCTGGGGATGGAAAGCGGCCTTCATTGTCACCGGCCTGTTCGCGCTGGTTATTATGGTGGTGTGGCTGGTGCTTTACCAGTCGCCGAGGTTGCATCGGTGGCTGTCGATTGAAGAACTGAAAAAGATTGAACTGCGGGAGCCGGAAGAGGAAGAAGAGCCTGAAAGTAAGATCGAGTGGCGCCGGTTACTGCGTTATCGCCAGGCATGGGGTTTTATTGCCGGCAAGTTCCTGACCGATCCTATCTGGTGGTTTTACGTCTTCTGGCTGCCCAAGTATCTGGTGCAGGCGCGCGGGTTCAGCATTCAGCAGCTCGAGTGGTTCGGCACCATCCCCTTTATTGCCGCCATTATCGGTAGTGTGGGCGGCGGGTGGCTTTCCGGTTACCTGATGCAGCGAGGCTGGAGCGTGAATGCCGGCCGCAAAACCGCCATGGCCGTCTGCGCCTTTTCCATGCCGGCCGGTATTGCTGCGGTTTTGACCGGAAAGATCTGGCTGGCCCTGGCGCTGATTTCCGTTTCCACTTCCGCGCACCAGGGATGGTCCGCCAACCTCTTTACCCTGGCGTCCGACCTCTTCCCCAAGCGCGACGTCGCTTCCGTGGTGGGAATCGGAGGAGCGGCGGGCGCCGTGGGCGGCATGATCATCGCCCCGCTGGCGGGCTACGTCTTGCAGTTTACCCATTCTTACGTTCCGCTGTTCATCATCTGCGGCACCATGCATCCCCTGGCGCTCGGGCTGGTGCACCTGATCATCCCCAGGATCAAGCCCATCACGCATCCCACGCGAGCCTGAGTCCCCTGTGAAGCATAAGGTTTTCTTTTGTCCTGGTCTTTCATAACCTGGTCCTGGGCCGAAATCCGCCCTCGGTTCACTGCTGATGGGTTCTTGTGGTAAAGTGCCGGGGCAGGAGGAGCCTGTGTTCACTGCTACGAAGGATTTGATTCTTCCAACCACCGTTACCGGATCATTCCCGCGGCCGCGCTGGTACGACGTCTCAATGGATGGCCGCCCACTCGACGCCTGCATGCTCGACCTTCGCTTCCGCGAGAAATTCCAGGACGCTCTGGCCGTGGTGGTCAGTGACCAGGAGCGCGCTGGCCTCGACATTGTGGGGCACGGCGACTTCCATCTTGATGAAGACCTTGCAGGCCGTTGCTGGCTGACCTACCCCCTGCAGCGCTGGAAAGGCTTTGAAGGCGACCATCAGCAACAAGAGTCGGACACCGCTCCGTGGCGGCATTACGCGCCGGGCACTCTGCTGAATGAAATCTACAGCGGCTGGCGCTGGCCGCACGTCGTGGACAAGATCGAGCACCGTCCCCTCGACTATCCCAAGATCTGGCGGATCGCCCAGGCGAAAACACGCAAGCCTCTCAAGTTCGGCACCTGCTGTTCGGCGGCGTCAGCGCTTTTTCTCGATATCCATACGGCCAAATACCAGGACCGTCGCCAGCTCATCTGGGACATGGCAGAGGCCATGAACAAGGAATTGCTGGCCTTGCGCGCCGCCGGCTGCCGGTGCATCCAGACGGAGGAGCCCTCGTTCCACTTTATGGCCAACAGCTACGGCAGGGACCACGACGACATCAAGTTCATGATTGAGGCGTTCAACCGCGAGATGCAGGGGCTGGACGACGTGGAGATCTGGATTCACACCTGCTGGGGCAATCCCAACATGCAGCGCATCCGGGAGGATACGAGCTACGCCAACTCGATTGAAATTTATCTTGAGCGTTGCCGGGGCGACGTGTGGACGCTGGAGATGAAGGACCGCAACCAGCGCGATCTGGAACTTTTTGAACCCTTCAAGCACGATCTCAAAAAGAAGATTGCCATCGGAGTGGTGAGCCACAGAACGCTGCAGGCCGACCGGCCTGAAGAGGTCGCGGCTGAAATTCGCAAAGCCCTGAAAGTTATTCCACCCGAGCGGCTGATCGCCTCGAGCGATTGCGGCTTCGGCCGCCAGGGCGCCAACCGCGAGATCGCTTTTTACAAGGCGAGCGCCATTGCGCAGGGTGCAAACATCGTGCGGCGTGAACTCGGCCTGCCGGAAACTTACGTGCCTGCGGCCGACCCCGCAATGCAGGTCGATACCCTTCCCGGCCGCGACGCCGCGCGCGCAGATGGCAGCCACGATTAACCTGCCGGTGTATCGAAAACGACGGGAGGTGATGATGGGGAAGAATGACAAAGTGGACCGGCGACGATTTTTGCAGGGCAGCGTGTTGATGCCCGCCGTGGCGGCGCTGGGCGTGCGCCAGCAAGCGTCCATGGCCGCGAGCGTTCCCGAGGCGGATGCGGCGAAATCTGCCCACCCGGCCACGGGCCGGACGCACGTCTGGGAAAAGCATGAGCTCACCTTCACCGCCTCCGAATCCTATTCGAACGCTTACACAACCGTCACGCTATGGGTTGACCTCAGCGGCCCGAACTTCAGCAAGCGCGTTTACGGATTCTGGGATGGCGGCCAGACGTTCCGGGTGCGCGTGGTAGCGACGGCTCCGGGGGTGTGGAAGTGGCGCAGCGGATCAACTCCGGAAGACCCGGGCCTTGATGGCAAAACGGGGAGTTTCACGGCGGTGGACTGGACCGAAGAAGAAAAGCAGCAGAACCCCTTGCGGCGGGGATTTCTGCGCGCCTCCGCCAATCGGCACGCTCTTGAAACCGCCGACGGCACGCCGTTCTTCGTGCTGGGCGACACGTGGTATTCGGCGGCGGCCAACCGCTTCAAGTGGTATGACGACGACGTGGAGCGCCCCATCGGGCCCAAAGCCGGATTCAAGGATTACGTTCGCTACAGGAAATCGCAGGGTTTCAACTGGGTGAGCATGATCGCGGCGTTTCCCAACTGGGAGACGGACGGGCTGCCCTGGCACATCCAAATGAAAGACGGAACCACGGTGCGCTCAGCCTGGCTCGAGTTCGGCACGGGCAGCGCCAAGAACATGGACAATGAAGGCGGCCGCCCGTTCCTGTTTCCCGGCAAGGTGCCCGGTTACGAAAACGTTTTTGCCGACGTCGACCGCGTCAATCCCGAATACTTCAAGTACGTGGACCGGAAGATTGATTATTTCAACGCGCAGGGTTTTATTCCCTTCATTGAAGTCTCGCGGCGCGACTCGAGCGAGTGCTGGAAGAAGTATTATGGCTGGCCGGATTCCTACGCGCGGTTCATTCAGTACATCTGGTCGCGCTACCAGGCCAACAGCACCGTCTTCAGCCCCATCCACCTGGACATCCTCGATGAGAGCATCACCGTCCCTGATTTTATGGAAGCCATCAACATGGTGCTCGACAAGTTCGGGCCGCCGCCCTTCGGAACGCTGCTCTCGGCCAATGCCAATCCGTCCACGCTGGTCAACTGGGGAGACCACTCCTGGGTGACTTTGCACCAGACGGGAAATGAGCGCGAGCACGAGTATTACTGGTACATGACCGAGATCTTCCGCGAGGCGCATCCGCCGCGGCCTGCGCTCGATGGCGAACCTTATTACTCAGGCTACGTGGATGCCCGCGGGTTGGATGGAGGATACAAATACGGCGCGCCGGGGGGAACTCCAAAGGACGACCAGTTTGTGCGCTCGGCCATGTATGGCGAGGTGCTTTCCGGCGGGCTTGCGGGGCATGTCTACGGCGCGGAAGGCATCTGGGGCGCCGACATCGAACCCAGCGCTCCCATCAAGATGTGGGACGCCTTCCAGTGGAATTCCGCCACCCAGATGCAGCACCTGCGAACGTTTATGTTTTCAATCGGCCGGCAGTACCAGGAACTGAAGCCCGACGCGGACCTCGCGGTGCCGAGCAAGACGCACACCGTTAAAGGTTATGAAGGCTGGGCTTATGCCGCGCGCACGCCGGACAAAAAGATTTTCCTCGCCTACTTTGAAAAAGAGTGTCCCCGCAGCCTGGTGCGCGGCGCGCTGCTGAGGAGCGTGTATCGCGCCCAATGGTTCGACCCACGAAACGGAACGTGGTCGGACGTCGGCAACGGCACGGTCGAGTCGGACATTACCGGTGAGATCGAGCTTCCGGATTTTCCCTCCAACATCGACTGGGGTCTCAAACTTGTTTATGAGCGCACCTTGCCGATGCCCGCGCACTTTTAGCAGCTTGTTAAAAAACTCGTGCCTTGTGTCATTCCGAGGAGCCGCAGGCGACGAGGAATCTCGCAAGTGCTTGATTCCTCAAAAAGCAGATACTTCGCTTACGCTCAGGATGACATCCTCGGAACGTTTTTCAACAAACTGTTAGAGGATGGCGTGAACGTTACGTTCTGCCAGACTGTCGAAATATCCCGTAGCGGCGGGTGTAGCGGCGGGTTCACCCCGCCATAGGGTCAATGCTTTCGCATGGTTTGGCGGCGTAAAGCCGCCGCTACAGTCTTTTTCAACTGGTTGCTACGGCATGGGGTGGGCGACGGAGTTGGCGTGCGGGATGAGTTGATTGTAGGCGGAATTCGGCACGGGAGAATTCCAGTGGCCGGTGACCTTGGCGAACCCGGCCAGGCCGAGGAAAAGCAGCGCGATTCCCGCAGCCATGGCCCAGGCGGGCAAACCGCGCCTTTTCTTTTTTGATTCCAGCATCTGTGGCAGCGACATGACCAGCGCCCCCTCGGCCGGGCAGACGGCCACGCACGCCATGCATCCCGTGCACTCCGCCGAGCGCACGCTGGCCAGCCGGTCGACGGGCAGCGACGACGGGCATGCCCGGGCGCACTTGGCGCAATCGATACACGCCTCGGCGTTGCGCCGGATGCGGTGCGGGCTGGCCAGCGACACCAGGCCAAGCAGGGCTCCGTAAGGGCAGAGATAGCGGCACCAGAAATTCTCAACAAACAGCGACGCCACCGTCAGCAAGCCGATCACAACCAGGCCGGCAACGCCCAGGAAGCGGAAAAAGTTGAGCATCTTGACGGCCGCGATCAGCCCATAGGACGAGTGCATAAAGCTCTCGATGGCCCCGGCCGACATTCCGGCCACAGCCCAGACAAAAAATCCCAGCAACAGATACTTGAGCCCGCGCAGGGGAATGTCGAGCCAGCGCGGAATGCGGAAATTGCGCCCGAACATTTTGCGCCCCGCGCGCCACAGGTATTCCGAAAGGGTTCCCACCGGGCAGAGCCAGCTGCAAAACGCCTTGCGAAACAGAAACGCCATGGACAGGAAGGCCAGCAGCAGAAACATCGCCGCCGGATGGATGGACGGAATGTGGCCGGTGACGAGCCAATACTTCAGGTTCATCATTCCGGCAATCGGGAGCCAGCCCTCAACGCCCGCGGGCCGGGCGATGGAAATCTGCGATCCGGCCACTTCAAATTGCCGCACCCAAAAATAGAACTGCCCGCCCAGCCAGACGTTCAGCAGCAGAAATGCCACCTGAAACCCATGACGAAACTGTTGGGAGTGGTCGCGCAAACGCTTGCGCACCAGCTTCTTTTTCGGCTTGCTGTTTGCCGGTTGTGGCGGGACGGTCTCAAATGCGGCGGGCGGGACCGGTGCGAGATCTCCAGTCTGTAGTTGAATCCCCATAACGCCTCCGTAAGAGAAAAGTCTAAGGGATGCTTCAACTTCCGGGTATGACTTATGTCACAGGGCAGCAAGGTGGGGAAGGGAAATCCCTCGATGTGGACAGCCGTGCGAAAACGACCAAGTGGTCAAATTTGGCACGCTGTTTGCTCTGATATTTGAGAGGCATTCCCCGGCACAGGCTCGGCGGTGCGCGGGGCCGTCTGAACGCCCAAATTGTGGCGTGCAGTGGAGAGGCAAATGCCTGTCCTAAACCTGCCCTTAGGTACAGCTACGAACGGGGGCAAACGGTTGTGCGGAGGCTTAACCGGCTGGCCTACAGATGATGACGTCAAGGTCGTCAATCAAGGCTGTAACCAAATGCAGCCCAAAAAAATGTTATAGCTGTAACCACATTTTTTTACTTGCGTCTAAAGGTAGGTGTAGTGGTAAATTGTCCACTACGTGGTAAGGGGAGATACGCCATGGCCTTTTTCAGGAAGAGAGGACAGTCGTATTACCTGGTTCACAATGTGCGGCAGGACGGGCGTGTCCGCCAGATCCATCTGGCCAAACTGGGCCGCCGGCCGCGCATCAGCGATGATTTAATCCGGGGAGTCACCTCCCGGCATCCTTTCGTGGAAATTGACTGGAAGAGGCTGAGAAAAAAAGCTTCCCAGGAGCTGGTTCGGCCTTTTGAGAATGACTCGCGCCAACTGCGCGAGTTGCTGGCCAGCATTCGTAACCTCCATCTCGACATTGGTGACCTCCATCTGCCGGTTCTTGCCATGACCCACGATCGTGAATTGGTGGGGCAATTGACTTCAAGCCTGAAACTGCTTCGTAGCACGCTGGACGTTAAGTTGAATCAACTTCGTCGGGGAAAAGCACAGACCTATGCCAGGTAGGGCAGGGAGGACAATGGAATGGCTCAATTTCAAACGCAACTGGATCCAACGCTCCACAGTCCCGAGGTGAAAGACTTTGAGCGGGCGCTGATGAGCCGGGTGGTAGGCCAGGACCGCGCCATCCGGCGGCTGGCCAGAATCTATCAGGTCTACAAGGCGGGACTGGCGGTGGCGGGACGGCCGTTGGCGAACCTGCTGTTTCTGGGGCCGACGGGTTCCGGCAAGACGCGCCTGGTGGAGGCGGCGGGCGAGGTGCTGTTTGGAAGCAGCCACCCCATCCTCAAGATCGACTGCGCGGAGTTCCAGCACAGCCACGAGATCGCCAAGCTGATTGGCTCGCCGCCCGGCTACCTGGGCCACCGCGAGACGCAGCCGCTGATCACGCAGGAAGTGCTGGAGGCGCACTACACAGAAACGGTTAATCTTTCCTTTGTCCTGTTTGACGAAATTGAAAAGGCGTCGGATGCCTTGTGGCATCTGCTGCTGGGAATCCTGGACAAGGCCACGCTGACGCTGGGCGACAACCGGCGCGTGGACTTCTCGCACTCGATCATCTTTATGACCTCAAACCTGGGCTCGCAAGAGGTCGCAAGGCTCATGCGGGGAGGTATGGGGTTTTCGGCCGATTCACGGACGGATGAGGAAGAACTGGACCATAAGATCTATCGGGTGGCCGTGGAGGCGGCCCGGCGGAAGTTTTCTCCCGAGTTCATGAACCGGATCGACAAAGTCATCGTCTTCCGGTCACTGCGGAAAGAACATCTGGAAAAAATTCTCGACATCGAACTGGCCAAGGTGCAGGAGAGGATTATCGCCGCGGCGCCGGGCCATCAATTTATCTTCAGGTGCACGCGGGCGGCGCGCGATGTTCTGCTGCGTGAAGGCACCGATCCCAAAAGTGGCGCGCGCCATTTGAAACGGGCCATTGAACGGCACCTGGTTTTTCCGCTTTCAAACCTGATGGCCACCCGGCAGGTGTGCCTGGGCGACGTCGTGATGGTCGATGCCACACCTGGCGATTCAAAGCTGGTCTTTATGCGCGAGGAACAGGGAGCACTGGTGAGCGCTGCCGCTGCGCCCGCCGCCGAGACGGCGCTGGTTCCTGTTTCGACAGAACGTGCCGCCAGCCGGGCCCTGGCGGTCAGGGCCTCGGGTGATTCCAGCTTCCCGGGCGACTGAAGCGCCGGTGGTGATGGGCCGGACGACACCTCAGTTCGCTGTCGCCAGAATACTGTACAGGTCTGCTGCCGCACCTTGCAGTTGCCACATGCCGCGGCCAGATGGAGCGCGTTGTTCTCCATTTCCCGTACGTTAGCTGCCATCGCACTCCGGCGCCCTTTCTTGACAGAACGCCGAATCCATCTGACAATGTTTGTTTGCCTGCCGCGGTAGCTCAGGTGGTAGAGCGCAGCCCTGAAAAGGCTGGCGTCGGCGGTTCAACTCCGTCCCGCGGCACCATTATTTCAACAACTTACAAACCTCAGAATCCAAAAACCTGTTCCAATTTGTTCCCAAAAGCAAATTCTGGCCCGGTCGAAGTTTGTCTCAGCCATACTTCGGTAGAGTCCGCAGCCCGTGAGTTTGCCGCATTCCTGAAGAATCATTTCGCCATCGAAATCGCCCGCGATGCCAGAGGATTCAAGAAGTCCCTTCTTCGTTGGATACGCCGAGAGCTTCCGCCAAGACGGGGGCGGCCTAATGACCCTCGTCTTGATGCGGCGGCGCAGATGGTCGCCCAAGGGAAGAGTGTGCGAGATGTACTCAGAATGCAGATTGCCGACATTGACACGCTGGATTCATATGGCCGCTATTTGGCCGAGAAAGGGCTTCGTGCCGCACTCGCTCGCAGGGGCCGTTCTGAAGCTCGGTAAATGCCCTCGCATGTTCATTCCAAAGGCAGACGACCCGCTAGGCGTAGAAAACACAGATATTTCGTAATAGGATGGAGCCCTATGGGTGACGGTGACGAAGGAGCGATGTACTCAACACGTCCCGCGAGTGGATACAACGTTTGCGCTGATTGTATCGATGACGACAAGATCAAACAGTTCATAGAAAGGTGCGCCGAGGAACATTTTTGTGATTTCTGCGGCCATGAAAACGATATCAAAGACATCGCCGCACCCCTAGATGAAGTCGTCGAGTTCATGCATCGGTCTATCGCCCGCGAATACCAGCGGGCAGTAGAGGCTCTCGGATATGAAACCGCCGAGGGAGGATACCAGGGCATTTATTGGGATAGCGAGGAGTTACTGACAGGAGTGATTGGGTTAAGTTTGCCCAACGACGATGATGGCCAGCTCCTCGACATAATCGTGGACTGTCTGGGCTGTGAACCTTGGTGTGAACGTAATCCCTATTCGCTCTCGGAAGACGAAAAGCTCGCTTACAGTTGGGAGCATTTCTGCGAGTTGATTAAGCATGAACGAAGGTATTTCTTTCTGAAGCAAGCGCAGCAACATGCCCCCGATTTGAGTGAGCATCTATCCCCAGGGGAGTTGCTCCAGTTGATTGGGGATACAGTTATAGAGCACGGCCTTGTACAGACGTTGCCGCAAGGGACACTGATTCACCGCGCCCGCCGTCAGAAGCCCGGGGAAGCCCTAGAGTCGTCCTTTGATCTCGGCCCACCACTTCCTGAAGCCGCGATTCGGTCGAACAGAATGAGCCCAGCGGGGATCGTCATGTTTTACGGCAGTAGCGAACCAGAAACGGCAATCGCCGAAATTGACGATGACCCGACGCTTGGTATCGTAGTTGGAACATTTAAGACTACCAAGGACCTCCGCGTTCTCGATTTGACGAATCTTCCGGAACGCATTTCATTTTTTCAGCCTGAGTCCTCGTGTGATCGGTACGCTCTGAATTTCCTGCATAAATTTGTTCGTTCTTTGGCAGAAAAGGTGGAACCGGGTGATCGAGAACATATTGAGTATGTTCCGACCCAAGTGGTTACTGAATGGTTTCGGTCGGTTTTCCAGCATGGCGATTCTCAGATCGACGGCATCTACTATCCGAGCGCGCCGCGAAAAGGTGGCAGGTCAATAGTATTGTTTGCTGACCGCGACAATTTACGGCTGACCCCCGAGGAATGTAAAGATTTGATTGCCTCTGACCCAACAAGAGCTTGGGGCCTCCAACTCTACCAGGAAAAGACTTGGCTTCAACTGGTGCAAGTTATTCCGATACGCCAGCCTAAATATCCGCAATCCGCCTGAGGCGCGCTACAGGGTTTAGAACACAATATCGCCTGATTTTTCCCCAAACAATTCGCTACGGTTTATGTGGCTAGATGCCGCTACAGCCTGTGGGTATTCTTCAGCCATGAAGACTCTGACCCGCAAGCAGCTCGAAGCACGGAAGGCCCAGGCCGTTCGCTTTGTCCGGGACGTGTTAGATGACGACGACAAGGCGGACGACATCGAAGACGAGACTCTCGAAGACTATGCCGAGCACAGGCAAATCAGAATTACAAACCCGAAAGGAGTTATCCAGATGGCAGCACCTACCAGACAAGAACTTCTTGACCGCATCGAGGAATTGGAGACTGAAAACGAAAACCTGCAATCGCGGCTCGATGAAATCGCCGACATCATCGGCGAGAGCGATGAGGAAGAGGACACAGACGGAGACGAAGGCGAGGACGACGCCCAGGGGGAAGCCTAGCCCGCCCGTTCTGTGGCGAGAACTGGCGGAAACCCGCACATGCTATAACCGACCGAGCAAAGCGTTACCGGGCGAATGAGGCGGAGTGTCTCCCGGCTCCGCCTGCCGAGTGTGCCCTCTGCGGATCAACCCGCTTTCTCGTGGTCGATCACATTGACGGTGACGAATCAAACGGTTCTCCTGACAATCTGCGGTGGCTTTGCAAGAGCTGCAATACCCGCCTTGGCCTTGCGATGGCACAGCGAGGCCAGGGCATACGGACCCGCCAATTTAACCCCGGCGCTGAGAATCTGGCGCAGTACACCGAGGCCGTTTTAGAGCACCGTCGCGGCGCACACGACGCCGGAGGCCACATCATTCACGAAACCCCGCCAGAACGTCGGTCAAAATTCGCCAAGGAAATTTGGCGAAGGCGCCGGCAGCGTGGCACCGACCGCCGTCACTGAGCCTACCCAATGAAAATCCACCACCCACAGGAACCGGGAAAAACCGTGAAAAATCAGAGGAGCATTCCGTTGTTGGAGCCCGCACAACTGCTAAACATCGCTAAAAACAGGTGGAAAAAACCGTGAAAAATACCGACAAAAATCATTCAGGAGCCAGATCCTACTCAGTTAGCGAGGCAGCTCCCGTTTTAGGTGTTTCAATCCCAACGCTAAAACGGATGGCAGCGGAAGGCCGGCTAGAGAGCTTTCGGACCCCCGGCGGACATCTTCGCATTCTGGCAGAGAGCGTTGAGGCCGTGCGGGACCACCGGCAAACACAGCCCCGACCTGTCCGTGATGCCTCGCCTGTATTGCAGAACCGGAGGGAGCGATTAGAAGAACTGACACTGGAGGCCCAGGAGCATAGAGCAAGGCGGGAATTAGCAAGGCTTCAGCAAGAGGAACAGGAAGAAGCCGAAAGGCAGGAGGCGGAAGCGGAGGCCCGCGACCAGGCAGCAGCCCAACGCGAGGCCGAGCTTGAAATCGAACGGGAGCGCCTCAGACACGATCGCGCCAAGGAAATAACACGCCGTGAGGCCGAAAACGAGCTGGCCAACTTTCGCCGTCGATGGTCAGAAGAAGCCGTTACACTGCTGGCAGTGCAGGAGTATAGCTGGCTGTCTTCGGGCCACCGGAATGAAATCCTAGAAATGCTGGAAGCCGAAATCGAGAAGCGCCATCCCGCCGACGAGTCTCGCATGACGACCATTCTCAAGCGTAGTCTTGAGTCTCTGGCAGAGCCTTTCCAGCGGCAGCAGCAAGTCCAGGAGAAGCAACAGCGGGTCATGGAGCAAGCGTTAAGGGATCTGCCATACTCTGCAACGGAAGCAGAGCAAGTGCGGGTTACGGCAACGATCCGCGATACTCTCCGCCGCCTTGACGATGATACGGACAAGTGCGAAATGCGCGTTGCGGCACAGGAGGCTATCCAGCCCTTATGTGTCGCCATCGAAAAACGGTTACTTGATGAGCGGCTGATTGAGTGGGCAATCCGCGAATTGCCATTGTGGGGACGGACCGAGCGCGATGAAGCACGGCTTCGCAGAGAGTGTGCTGAGATACTGGAAGAACTTCCGATTGATGCATCCGAAGCGGAGGCCAAGGATGCATTAGAGCCGACGATCGGCGAAACGTGCCAAGAGATCGAGGAACGCTGGGCGCAAAAGCAACGGGACGCGCAGAAAGCGAACCTGATAGAGGAAGGCGTTGCCGAAGTATCCCACTACTTGTGGCGGCTGAAACAGGATGGAGAAATCTCCGCCGAGGATTATTGGGACACTGATCTCAGGGCAGACTTAAAAGACGCAGTGCGGGAAGAGCTAGAATCCGAGCTATCAGGCGAAGAGACAACCAAGGAAGTCCAAGAGTTCGCCCGACAGACTATCGACGAAGAATTAGAGTAAGGTGACCTATGCCAACCATGCGCCTTGCATCGCACAAAGTGAACGCTCTTGACGGCCGTGGTAAACTTCAGGAGGGTAAACATCCACGTTGCCAGTCGTGGTTGAATCTGTCATTTGCGGAGGGTACGCTCGACACTGAAAATGGGAGTGTGCCCTAATGCAAGCGCATGGTTCTGTGCTTCGAGATTCGGAAATCAGGTCGGAATTGCACTCCATGTTGCGGGCTCTTTATGCCCATGATCAGTACACAGCCATTATTGACGAGCTCTCTTTGTGTCAGGGTGAATCCCGGGTTGACTTAGCGGTGGTGAACGGATCGCTAAGTGGATATGAGATCAAGAGCGACCGTGACTCCCTTTCAAGGCTGCCGTTACAGAGCGAGACTTACGCCCTGTGCTTTGACACGATGACTATCGTCGTGGGGAGCCGACACCTTGAAGCGTGCAGCAAGCGCGTGCCATATTGGTGGGGCATATGGGAAGCTACCAGAACTTCAGAAGGCGTGAAAATTGAGCCCCGAAGAGGGCCACAAAAAAATCCTAACGTTTCACCTGACCGATTGGTTCAACTCCTATGGAAGAATGAGGTCGCTGAGTCGCTGCGGACACTTGGGTACACGCCCTCTCCGAAAGCAGGACGAAGAGAACTTTGGAGTTTCCTGGTTTCAGTCTCCACGCCTAAGCAATTATCTCAAATTGTGCGTGACCGCATACGGGCTAGGGGAGATTGGCGATCTGGTCCAACACCGTTTCGACGTGGTGATTTGTCCCGATCCGCCGCCAACTCTCAGCGTTCCCAGGAGAACCGCCGTTGGTTGCTTTCGCAAAGATTTCAGCATCGCCCTGACTGAAATCGCGTCCGCGATATTCATCCTTTTTTACTAAGCTCTTGCATATTTCGAGGAATTGATCGAAGCCTTCTTGGTGTTTGAAGACGTTTCCCCCTTTCCAGATTAGCCAAGAATCGGGAGTTGCGTACCTAAGTTGGGCCAAAATAGTCGCTCTTCCCTCTGGCGGAAGCTCGGGCTGTGCGATGGCATAATCTCCGAAGGCTGGAACGCGGATAGGCGGACGTGGACCGGTAACAAGCTTAACCCATCCACGCCAGTCGGTTCTCATTGCACTGTTCCATTGGTAACGCTCAAGGGGGCCTAGCCCCGGCGGGAAAGCGGCAGAAGCAACTGTTAGCGTCCGCCAATCTTCGAGATTAGGGATCAGGTCGATATTGGCTCGGTACATTTGAGCGACCCCGCTACTTGAAAGTGTGGCTACTGATCCGTGGTCCAAAAAGAGGTCAATCTCACTCCGTTCCTGACCGAAAAAGTCCGCGACGGCTTCGATTGCTTCATCAAGGGTCTCCGAATCCTCAAAATCATCTGCCGACAAGCGGATTGCTAATCCGTTCCCTTGCTCTGAGACCACCTGTCTTATAGCACTTTGGTATCCTGGTGAACGAGCTAATCCAGTGACGGGAATTGCGCGTTGACCCCTCTTGGCCACTTCAGCAAAGCATTGCCGTACCGGGTGAGACTCGTCAGCTTCTTCGGTGTCATCGGGGTCATCTATGAAAAGGAAATCCAGAAAGTAACGCGATTCATTTGGCCATTGCGCTGACTCGGCCATGCGTTTGGGGACTTCCTTCCACCCAGATGGGACTGCCTCAATTAACGGTGTCATAGCGACCGTGGATTTCAGCGCTCCAAGGGCTGGGAATTCTGCTCTCTTTCCCTTCAAAACTGGGACGTAGTGCCTATTATTGAACATTGCTCCTCCCAATGTTGCGCAGTTAGATATTACGACACGACTTTACAGCGGAAGTCATTGACTGTCAAGCAAGGGCAACAATTTTGACGTGGAATCATGGGTGCACATGAATCAGCGCACCTTGAAACAATCAGCTTGGACGGAAAGTGGGTTTTGGAAATCCAACCTAATGCCACGCTTCAGTTCACATAGAAAATCTCTTGCTTACCTGATAACATGTGCCCTCGTGTCAAGCGCGCCGTAAGCCCACGCCGACGCGGAATAACCTGATTGTAGACGGCGACCGATAATGCCCTACGACCGAAACGATTCCGAGGCTGATACTTGCCGCAAGTACGTATTGCCGAAGCTCTACGCAGCGGGCTGGACGGACGACCAGATCAGCGAGCAAAAGACGTTTACAGACGGGCGCATTGTTGTGGCAGGCAGCAAGGTCACCAGGCGGCCCCAGAAGCGGGCTGATTATTTACTCCGCCACTCGCGTGATTTCGCCCTCGCGGTTGTCGAAGCAAAAGTAGTCTACAAGAACGCGGCAGACGGGCTCCAGCAAGCCAAAGAATACGCGGACATTCTCGGGCTCAAGTTCGCCTATGCGACCAACGGCCAGGGCATCATCGAGCACGATTTTACGACGGGCCGCGACAACGAGCTTGACGCCTTCCCTTCGCCAGGCGAGCTTTGGAGCCGCCTGAGCGGGAACGAGGGCATATCGGACGAGATCGCCGCCCGGCTGCTCACGCCGTATTACCATCTTCCAGGCAAGTCACCGCGCTACTACCAGGAAATTGCCATCAATCGGGCTGTGCAGGCCATTCTCCAAGGAAAGAAGCGCGCGCTGCTAACGCTTGCCACGGGTACCGGGAAAACCATTGTTGCTTTCCAAATCTGCTGGAAACTCTGGAATTCGCGCTGGAACCGAACCGGCGAATACCGCCGCCCCCGGATTCTCTATCTGGCTGACCGCAACATCCTCGTGGATGATCCCAAGGACAAGATATTCACGCCCTTCGGAGACGCACGCTGGAAGATCGAAGGCGAAGCCATCAAGAGCCGCGAGATGTACTTTTCAACCTATCAGGCCGTTGCGCGAGACGAGCGCCGACCTGGACTTTATCGCGAATATCCGCCAGATTTCTTTGACTTGATTATTGTGGACGAGTGCCACCGGGGAAGCGCAAACGAAGAGAGCAACTGGCGTGACATTCTTGAATACTTCGAGTCTGCTTTTCAGCTTGGCATGACCGCTACTCCACTCCGCCAAGACAACCGCAACACTTACAAATACTTCGGGAACCCGATTTACACCTACAGTCTGCGCCAGGGAATTGATGATGGCTTTCTTGCGCCTTATCGTGTCCACCGCATCGTGACCACCGCCGACGCAACCGGCTGGCGTCCGAGCAAAGGCGAGCTTGACCGCAACGGCAGAGAAATTCCTGACGCCGAATATCAGACGAGGGACTTCGAGCGCACACTCTCGCTGAAGGCCCGCACCGATGCCATTGCGCGCAACCTGACCGAGTTTCTCAAAAAATCCGACCGCTGGGGCAAGACCATCATTTTCTGTGTGGACCAGGAGCACGCCGAGCACATGCGCCAGGCATTGAATAATTTAAATGCCGACATCGAACAAAAACAGCCGAACTACGTGGTTCGCATTGTTTCTGACGAGAAAAAGGTTGGACGAGGACACCTTGACCGATTCACGGAACTCGAAACAACTGTTCCGACCCTTGTGACCACCTCTCAGCTTTTAACCACTGGCGTTGATGTTCCCACCTGCAAAAACATTGTGATTGCCCGCGTCATCAACTCCATGACGGACTTCAAGCAGATTATCGGCCGGGGAACCCGCGTCCGCGACGACTATGGAAAGTTTTATTTCAGCATTCTTGACTACACCGGCAGCGCAACGCGGCTTTTCGCAGACTCCGATTTCGACGGCGACCCGGCCTTGCTGACCGAAGAAGAAATGAACGAATTGGGAGAGCCTGTCGGGGATCCCCAGGTGCTTGCGGAGGAGCCGGAAGAAGCAGGCGAGACAGGCGATGAATTGCCGTCGGAACTGCTCCCAGACGATGGAGAGCGACCACCAAGGAAATACTACGTCAATGGCGGTTCCGTCGAGATTGCCACCCACATCGTGCACGAACTGGACGGAGACGGCAAACAACTGCGGGTCGTCAAGTTCACCGATTACACCGCAGAAAAGGTACGCAGCATGTTTACTTCCGCCGCCCAGCTTCGCTCCAAATGGACCGACGCAGAAGAGCGTGCTGCTATAATTTCGGCTTTGGAAGACAAGGGTATTTCGCTGAAAGAGCTGGTCGAGGTATCGAAGCAACCGGAAGCGGACCCGTTTGACGTACTCTGTAATGTGGCCTTTAGCGCGCCACTCCGCACCCGGCGCGAGCGGGCGGAGAGCTTGCGGCGAAACAGCAATGTTTTCTTCGAGCGTTACAGCGAACCGGCACGGCAGGTCTTAAACGACATTCTGGAAAAATATATCGAGTTCGGAGCAGCGGAGTTTAATATCCCCGATATTCTCAAGGTGCCACCTATTTCGGAGCGCGGAACGGTCATGGAGATTGCAGCCTTTTTCAATGGTGCGGAAAACCTACGCGGTGCGGTCAATGAGATGCAAACCTTGCTATATACATAACCACAAGACTGCGCCGGTCGAGTGATTCAGGGCTTGAATTCTCATTTCAGACGTTTTGTTCCAAGAGGCAGCATGCCACCTGAAATCATGTTCTCGAAGCCGTATTTTCTCATTCGTGTTCTCGGAGCTGCTGAGGATTACGCGCCACTCTTCGACGTTGCCACGTCTCTGTATGATTTCAATATGCTCTATGAGGTGATTCATCAGGCGCTTGACCCGAATTATAAGCCACGGAAGTTTACCCGCTATCTAACCTTCAGAAACAGGCGGCGCATCCCGGATGAGGAAAGATTGCAGACTGTTTTACTGAGAGTTGAGTCCCCACCAGAACTTGTGGTCGCTCTCAATGCATTCAGGCTGCCGCTTACTCTAACGGCACTTGGGGTATTTTTTCACTACCTGCCCCAGGGAATCGACGGGCTGAGCGAGGCGTTCGACTTACTAGAAAAGATACGAAATAGGCATCTAAATCGACGACTTCTGGAAGCGCAAGTTCGAATAGCCGAGCGGGATGCCCGGGAAGGGATCTCCGATGCGCTTACTCCAGAAGGAGGCCAGGTTCTACTTGATGAGAAGGAGGCAACACCACTTGTAGAATGGGCGAGCCACCGCCTCCAGTCAGGCAGAATCCGAATCGTGAGATTAGAACTTGAGTTCATCGACGACATGGAAGCAGTAACCGAAGAGGACAATGGCAACGAGCAGGAATAATATGAGTCCAGCGAAAGCCAAGAATAGGGACATTCCCCAATCTACCGCGCAGCAGCTTGCCAGCCTGATCAAATCCTGCCGGGACATCATGCGGAAGGACAAGGGCTTAAGCGGCGATCTTGACCGCCTGCCAATGCTCACCTGGATCATGTTTCTTAAGTTTCTGGACGACATGGAGCGGGTACGCGCAGAAGAGGCCAAGCTTGCGGGCAAGCGATTCCGCCCGGCCATTGAACCGCCCTACCGCTGGCGAGACTGGGCCGAGCAGCCTGAAGGCATCAAGGGGCCGGAGCTTCTGTCCTTCATCAATCAGGACGAAGCCACGCGCCCGGACGGAACGCGCGGGCCGGGCTTGTTCGCTTATCTGCAGAGCCTGCAAAGCGCCAATGGCGACCGCCGCGACGTGATTGCCAAAGTCTTTGAAGGCACCGTCAACCGCATGGTGAGCGGCTACCTGTTGCGCGACGTGCTCAACAAGGTCAACGAGATTCACTTTACTTCGCGGGATGAGATTCACACCCTCGGCTTGCTCTACGAGTCGATGCTTAAGGAAATGCGCGACGCGGCGGGCGACTCCGGCGAGTTCTATACGCCCCGCCCCCTGGTGAAGTTTATTGTCACCGTGACCGACCCGCAGCTTGGCGAGACCGTTCTTGATCCGGCGGCGGGTACCGGCGGATTTTTGGTTGAGGCATTCGAGCATCTGCGAACACAGGCAAAGAGCACGGAAGACTATCACCGCTTGCAGCGCGGGACGCTTTTCGGCATCGAGCCGAAGCCGCTGCCCTATTTGCTCTGCCAGATGAACCTTTTGCTTCACGGCCTGGAATATCCCGTAATCGACCCGGAAAACGCCTTGCGGTTTCCGCTGCGGGAGATCGGCGACCGCGACCGCGAGGACGTGATTATGACCAACCCGCCCTTTGGCGGCGAGGAAGAGCGAGGCATTCTTACGAATTTCCCGGAGGACAAACAGACTGCGGAAACGGCGCTGCTTTTTCTTCAGCTCATCATGCGCAAGTTGCGCCGACCTGTAGCTGGCAACAAGCCGGGACGCTGCGGGATGGTTGTGCCGAACGGCGTCCTTTTTGGCGACGGCGTATGCGCCCGCATCAAGAAGGAATTGCTGGAAGAGTTGAACCTGCACACCATCGTCCGCCTGCCGAACGGAGTTTTTGCACCCTATACCAGCATCCCGACCAATCTACTTTTCTTTGATCGCTCGGGTCCGACCAAGGAAATCTGGTATTACGAGCAGCCGCTCCCGGAGGGACGCAAGAACTACACCAAGACGCAACCGATGCGCTTTGAGGAGTTCGAAGACTGCCTCAAATGGTGGAAGAAGCGGGAAGCCAACGAGCAGGCCTGGAAGGTTCCCGTTGCCGATGTTTTGAAGCATGATGAGACGGGGAATCTGATTTCGACGAATCTTGACATCAAGAACCCAAACCGCAATCAGGATTTAGAGCACCTACCGCCCGAGCAATTGGCGGAAGCCATTTTGAAGAAGGAACGTCGCATTGCGGAGATCATGGAAGAGATCAAAGGCGTTCTGGCTGGAGGAGTAAACAAGTAATGGGTATGGCAGCGCTTGCCCACAAGATGGTGCCGCTCGGAAACCTGATCCATCAGCGCACGGAGTTCATTCGCATTAGTGATCTAGAAACCTACAAGCGCGTAAGGGTCCAACTACACGCAAAGGGGATGGTGCTGAGGGATGTCGTTGCAGGAGCCGAGATCAAGACAAAGAAGCAGCAGGAATGTCGTGCTGGAGACTTTCTTGTAGCTGAGATTGACGCCAAGGTCGGGGGCTTCGGCATCGTGCCTGACGATTTAGACGGAGCCATCGTCAGCAGTCATTATTTTCTTTTCCAGACAGCGGATGCTGTGCTTGACAAGCGGTTTTTGGAATTCTTCATCCGAACCCCCGCATTTATGGAGCAGGTCCGGGCTCAAGGTTCGACAAATTACGCGGCGATCCGTCCTGGAGATGTTCTCAACTACGTTATTCCCCTTCCGCCCCTCGACGAGCAGCGGCGCATCGTGGCGCGCATCCAAGCCCTTGCCGCCAAAATCGAAGAGGCTCGCAGCCTGCGCCATCAAGCCGCCGAACAAACCGAAGCACTTCAGCTTCGCGTTGCCCACGATTTGTTTCCAGAGGCGAGTGATGGCAAGGTTGGTGACTGGATAAAGTTCCAAACTGGCTATACTTTCAAGAGTGAATGGTTTTCGGAAGCAGGGGTTCGGCTGGCTCGAAATGCCAATATCGGGCATGGCGGGCTTGACTGGAGCAACACGGTACGGTTGCCGGAATCGCGACGCGCCGAGTTCGCACGCTTTGAACTTCAACAGGGCGACATCCTCATAACTCTTGACCGTCCAATTATCTCGACGGGGGTGAAGGTTGCCCGTGTTCGTAAGGAAGACTTGCCATGCCTTTTGTTGCAGCGTGTGGCCAGAGCGCAATTCCAGAGCAATTCCGTTTTGCCTGAATATTTCTTTCGGTGGTTAGTTTCGCCGCATTTTATCCACGCGATTGATCCCGGTCGCAGCAACGGTGTGCCGCACATTTCGCACAAAGACATTGAAATGATCCCGTTTGCTGTGCCCCCGCTCTCCGAGCAGCGTCGGATCGTGGCCGCGCTGGACGCGCTGCAACGGGAGCTGGACGCGCTAAAGCGCCTTCAGGCCGAAACCGCCGCCGAACTCGACGCCCTGTTGCCCTCGATCCTCGATAAGGCTTTTAAGGGAGAATTGTGACCCCAAGGAGTTCTAATGCGCAAAGTGAGAGCGGACTTCTTCCGCGCAACGTTCAGCCAAAAAGTTAGAACATTTGAGGCTTTCTTGGAGAATTTGAATCACCTGAGTAAGGCCAAAAGGCTCCGAACGCTCAGCAGCGAAGCGGCACTTTACATGCCTAACGTGCGGCACCGGTCCGAACACCTTTGGACTGGAGAATTACAATACATACGCAGAACGAACCTGCCTGACAAAATCGATCTCTCTACCCTAGTTGATGGCGCACTGGGTCTCGAACCCAATCAGGGTCTTCTGGAAAGGTGCCACTTTGCTTATCGCACAGATTTGGAAGCTCTCGCTCTGCAATCAAGCCGATACGTGCGGTCCGGCACGTTCGAAAGCTACGTCATGCACGTTGAGGAGACGCCATTTGAATTGACTCTCATCATAAGGCGGGGAGCCTACCACAAGTTTCTTAAGATGCGAACCATTGCATCCGTTGCCGTGAAGATTGAAAACCCGCCGAATGCAGCCGAATTTAAAAGATTACAAGACCCAGGAGTCAGCGCGATGGCAGATTTACTCACGAACTTCGGTGCCGCAAAGATCGATGTCACGTTAAAAAGAGAAAACCGTGGACATGTGACTCTCTCCATTGACGGAATCAAACATTTCGTTGATCGTTTGCGGAACCGTCAATCCGTGGCCGAATCTGTCACGTCGCTGGTTATCAAGGGGAAGAGAGAGGATGATGAGAGGCTGGAGGCGGTCGACCTTATCGAAGATCGCCTGACGTTTGAGGATACTGTCAAATATGATGAACAACGCCGCCTTGATCCAGCAGAGTGCGAAAGGCTGGTGATCAATGCCTTGGAACACCACGCCAGAGCATTGCAGAGAGAAGCGGAATGAAGTTCTGGGCTGAAAGATCGTATCCGTACGCCCTGGGTGTGCTTGCAGGACTTACTAGCCTGGCGAGCCACCGGCTGTCAGTCTTGGACGCGGTTCAAAGCTCCAAGATACTTAATAATGTTTTGGGTATTAGCGCTGTGGGCCTCGGATTTTGGAGCACTGCTGCGACGCTGTTGCTCGCAGTCGAACACAAATCACTGATCCGTCGATTGAAAAAAGGGCCACATTTCAGAATCCTGGTGGGTTATATTTTTGCAGCCATAACGTGGCTTGCGGTTCTTATGGCCCTTACTCTTCTCGGCACTTTCTTTGCGGAGAAAATCAGGTCAACCCTCTCTCTGAATCATTGGTTTGGCACTCTATGGCTTGCTGCTCTGGTGGTAGCACTCACCGCAACGTTCCGTGCGTACTACATACTTTCCAAGGTTCTGAAAATTGCAGCGGCAGATGAAGAATAGTGAACTATAGCCCAGGCAGCTTCAAGACAACCTATTAGGTACCACCGTCATGACCGATCCGCCCGATTGCGATCCAGAGACCTCGCAGCCAAGGAAAGACAACTCTACGCCGGCCATTTTTGCAAGGCTAGAAGAACGCGGTATTGATTATGAGCGGGTCAAAAGAATTGTCCAATCCGAGAGGCCACACGATACCCTGTTTTTTGCGCAGTGGTTCCAAGGCCGCAAGATTAGCCAGGTCCTGAAACAAATCGACGAGTGGAAAAAGCTCCTCAAGAAAGACTTCGTTCTCTCCCTTTCGCAAGATTTAAAGTCTAGAGTTGAGCAATTCATCCTGCAAACCGAACTCACAGTCTGGAAGGCTCTCATCGAGGCTAACAGCCAGGTTGGGCCTTGGGACTTGCAGATTCGCATTCGGCCTAATGACCGGGACCAAAACGGACATCCGGTTCAGCCCGACCAGGAGATTATAGCCGTCAATCGGGAGACCAACGAAACGAAACGCGATGAGATTCCAGGCGGCAAGTTTCCTGACCTTTCTTCGCTTACTGCATCATGGAAACGAGCATACGAGAAGTTAGGTTTATGGGAGCAAATGTGGAAGGGCGACCCGAGCCGCATTTTGATCTCGAATCGCTCACGCCAACAAGGATGGCCCGTTTTCACGAAGCTAATCATCCCACGCCTGTATGAATTCATGGCACCGCACTACAAATCACCCGGCCAGTATTCGGCGAAGCTCGATGGAACCGCCGCAGAAGCAAAACGACCGGCGCTATATCCGAATGCGTTGCTACAGGACATGCTTGAAATCCTGAAACTGGAGTATGGCTGGGCTTTCGACAAAACCACAGCGAATCAACTGAAAGCTGACCTCCAGCGGTATTTAGCTCAAAAAAGGCGGTCTGGCACTTCCAAATAAACCGCAGAACTATCTCGCCCAAAAACACCGAAATCCTCAAGTTAATACTTCGCATCCCTCCCACCTTATTTGAAGTAAAAATTGTGCTGTCGCACGGAAGCACCGCGACGCAGCGAGAACGTCATCGACTGAGGGATAAGCAATGCGACGAAAGATGACCAGTCGCCTGTTAAACACGGACGCGGCATCGGCTTTGTTGGGGTGCAGCCCCGCAGCGTTGGTGAAGTTCCGAACTGAGCGGCGTGGACCGGCCTATATCCGGGTGGGGAAGCTAATTAGATACCGACGCATCGACTTGGTTCGATGGGTCAAATCACAGAGAGTCGCACCGAAGCAAGAACCCCAGCCCGATAAGGCAAAGGCATGACTCCAACGCCAAATCCCGAGGCAATGCTGCTAAGTGGCTGGAATGTCTTCCCCGCCCGCGCCGACAAACGGCCCGCGATCCCATCTTGGAAGCCATATCAGCGCCAGCGGGTCAGCGTGGCACAGGTGCGCGAATGGACAAAGAAGTTAAGGCCGAAAGCGTGGGCCGTGATAACAGGGACTATTAGTGGCCTGATCGTTCTCGACTTCGACGGCGACGCGGGCAACGCGACCTTGCGGAAGCTCGGTTTCGCGCCACACGTTAGAACCGGAAGTGGCGGGCACCACGTCTACTTCAAACATCCAGGATTCAGAGTGCCCACCCTAAATGCCAAGACCAAGGAAGAACTGAGGAGGCTTTATCCTGGACTGGATATCCGGGGAGACGGCGGCTACGCCATCTTCTGTGGGCTTAACCAAAGTGGCGAATATCAGTGGCTACGGCAGACCAATCCCGACCCGTTCGAGAGACTGCCGACCGAGATGCAGGAGTTCCTCAAGCAGTGTAGCGGACAAGCCACAGCCAAATCTGCTAGGCAGGCCAGCTTCACGGCCAATGGGCGAGTGCCTGCCGAACGGCTGGTCACTCAGGCCCTCGAGAGCGCCGCGACCCAGGGGCGGAACAACGCGGGATTCTGGCTCGCTGCACAGTGTCGCGATAATCGCTACAACGAGCAAGAGGCCGAGCAGATCATCCTCGACTATGTTGCGCGCGTACCCAGGGTTAATGCCAAAGGTCAACCGGAACCCTATTCAAAAAATGAAGCCCGCGCCAGCGTGCGTCAAGTCTACGCGCAACCGGCCCGTGAGCCGTGGTCTAACGGAGCAGATCGACACGGGAGACCTGAAGCCATCAAGCAAGCAACGGCCCAGAGTTCGAAAGACGAGCCAGACTTGCTCTCTCAGCACCTTAACGACCACGGAAATGCCGAGCGCCTGATAGCTCTCCATGGTGAAGATATCCGGTACTACTACGCAATAAGGCGCTGGATGGTTTGGGAAGGCAAGCGATGGCGGATTGACGAGACGGGCCAAGCCTACAAGCTCGCGAAAGAGGTTATTCTTCGCTTTTTGAAGCAGGCAATCGAGAAAGGGGATAAGAAGTCGGAAAGTTTCGCCCGGCAGAGCCTCGACCATAAGCGAGTTGGTGCATTGCTGGCGTCCGCAGAATGCGAGTTGCCCATCACAGTATCGGACCTCGATAAGGACGGGTACCTGCTGAATTGCCTGAATGGGACTTTGAACCTTCGAACCAGGCAGCTTCAGGATCATAGGCGCGACGACTACATCACAAAACTGGCTCACCTTGAGTACAAACCTGAAGCGGAATGCCCTCTGTTTCTGCATTTCTTGCGCGGGGTTATGGGGGATGGACCCGACGCTTCGAGTTCCGACGGCGACCGCGCCGTTAGACTAGTGGCCTACCTGCAAAAAGCTTTCGGTTACAGCCTGACTGGCGACGTGTCCGAGAAAGTCATCTTTTGCCTTTTCGGCAGCGGGAATAATGGCAAGACAACGCTCTTGGAGGCGATCCGTTTCGTGTTGTGGGAGTACTCCGCACAGTTGCAGATCGACACACTGATGAGTCACCGACAACGAGAGAGCAACGCCTCACTCTCAGACCTTGCCGATCTTCGCGGAGCGCGCTTTGTAACTACGAGCGAAGCCGAACAGGGCGGTCGGTTGGCGGAAGGAAAGTTAAAGTATCTGAGCGCAGGAATGGGCGAAGTAAAGACCTGTCGGAAATACGAGAACCCCATCACTTTTCAAGCAGCCCATAAGCTCTTTATCGATGCCAACCACAAACCTATCGTCAGAGGGACGGACCAGGCAATTTGGAATCGACTGAAGCTAATACCATTCAACGTGACGATCCCATCCGAAGAGATTGACAAGAGTCTGCTGGAAAAACTCAAGGCTGAAGCAGAGGGCCTTCTGGCTTGGATGGTGAAGGGCTGTCGAGGTTGGCTTGCCGAGGGCCTGGGCGATCCGCCGGAGGTTCTTGAAGCCTCAGCGGGTTGGCGCTCAGAGATGAGCCTGCTGAGGGATTTCATCGAAGACTGTTGCGACCTTCTGCCCGATGCTTTCCTTTCAGTCAAAGAGTTGCGCAAGGCATACGCTGCATGGGGTGAAGAGAACGGGCAAAAGAACCCGACGTGGCACAGTGCCTTTGACGATGAGCTAATCTCCAAGGGCTGTTTCCAAGATAGGCCGAGGGTTGGTGGCAAGCAAGTGCGGGGATGGAAAGGCATTCAGCTCAGACTTGAGGATGCCACGGACTCAAACGGAGGTGTGACAACGTGACAGAATCCTCCCCCGTTTTTAGAAGAATCCAGTCGGCGCAAATCCGGGAAGTATTCAAGAAATGCAGGTAATGCTTGTCACATTGTCACAGAGCCATTGATTAGTGAGCTACGTTGAGCGCTATTCTTTCTGCCAATGAACGATCTACCGATCCGCCTCTAAGGCGTGGTATTGTCTTGCCTGAGACAAACTTCGGAGCCGGGCCATCTAGGGAGGAATTCGAAAAGATGGCACGGCGAAGATTCCAAGACCCCATGCCGAGGAAGGAAGGCCGATGGTGGTACATTCTGACCTGGCAGGACGAGCTTCGGAATGGAAGACACACCAGAAAGAGAAGGAGAATCAAACTCGCACCAGCAACGATGCCGGAGCGGGAAGTCCGAAAGATTGCAGCAGAGCTGCTGCGTCCAGTCAACCAGGGACTGATTACGGTCGGTTCCGCAACTACGCTTGAAGAGTATATGGAAGCTGTTTACATACCAACCGAGATGCCGTTACTGGCGAAAAGCTCGCAGGAGCGCTACCGAGGCGTTATCAAGAACTATCTGAGACCGCAATTCGGCGGAATGTGCTTGCGGGACATGACACCGTTGGTTATTCAGCGGTACTTGTCCGGGCTTTCGGAGTCGAGCCTAGAATACGAATCGAGAGACAAGATTCGGGACGTTTTGTCCAGCATTCTGCGTTCGGCTGTCCAGTACGGATTCTTGGTTACTAACCCCGTGGAGGGCTTACGCCTGCCCCGCGCGAAACGAGGCAAGCTCTCAAAGCCCTACATTCGGCCTGAGCAGCTTGACATCCTGCTCAGCGTCATACCTGAGCCTTATACCACGATGGTGTACGTCGCAGTGTTCACAGGTTTGCGAATCAGCGAGCTTGTGGCTCTGCGGTGGCGCAACGTGCATGAAGATTCCATCACGATTGACGAACGGTGTTGCCGAGGCGATTGGGGAGCACCAAAGAGCGAATCCAGCAATGCCACCATTGCTGTCAACTCTGCGGTCATCGAGCGGATAAACAGGCTGCGTGCGTTGACCGTGAATGTCAAGGCGGGCAGCGGCACAAGGAAGTACCGGGTTGTGAAAGCCGATGGCCCGGACGACCTTGTGTTTCAGTCCCTCGTCAAAAGCGGACCGATGCGGGACAACAATATTCTCACCAGGGTCATCAAGCCAGCCGCCCGAAAGGTCGGCTTGGGCTTCGTGAACTGGCGGTGCTTGCGACGCTCGCATGCGACTTGGCTAAAACTGGTTGGGGCTGACGTGAAGGATGCTCAGGCCCAGATGAGGCACTCAAGAGCCAGCACGACGATGGACATCTATCAGCAGTTTGTTCCTGAGTCACAGCGAAAAGCGGTAGACCGGCTCACAGGCCTCATGAGTTCGAGCTTGGTCAACTGACCTGTTCCAAGAACCTGTTCCGTTACTGTTCCAAAAACCGGGTGATTTTAATGGCCAAAAAGACGGATAACGCCAATAAAAACAGAAAGATAGCTTCGAAGAGACCCGGACCTGAAAAGGCTGGCGTCGGCGGTTCAACTCCGTCCCGCGGCACCATTCTTCTCAACAACTTACCAATTTCAACCATTTTGGCCGTGGGAACTGAATCGATATCGGCCCACCTCAATCCCAGAAGTTCGCTTATCCGCAGGCCATCGACAGCCTTCTTTGCCGGTGTTTTTGGAAAATGAGCACTGCACGAGAGTCTGTATTGTTGTTAGAACGGCAACTCTACCGTCAGCCCCATCCCTTATGGAGGCACAATTGTGCATTTCAACCATCAAACTCCAATCAACGGGGACGAGTGAATGAATCAAGCGGGGGAAGGGAATCCCCGCTGCGAAAGTGATGTTCGAAATACTCCAGCCGCTTCTTTACCATCCACCAGTACTGCAACTCTGCGTCGAATCTTGCCATTACCCGCCGCAGGCGGTAGGGCGTATATTCTTCGAGCCATGCAGCACGATAAGGCTCTTGCAAGTCACCGATGGTATCCAGCAGGTCGGCGATACGGCTATGGTCATGGCTGCAAATCTCTCCAATGTAAAAAGAAAGATCGCTGGGTTTCGGGGACTTGCCGAGCTGCTGCCAAAATCCACTAATCTGATCAGCATACAAATATTTCATGGTCGAGTAGTCGGCCAATCGAGCTTCCAGGAGTAGTTCCGGGAGTGCCAAGTGGTTGCCCGGTATCCGAAGGGCGCGCGTCAATTGAACTTGGGCGTCTTCTGCAGCCTGTCGTGCCGTATGAAGATCTTCCAGATGAGCGTGTATTCGCGATAGCCGGTCGGGTGCAAACGGATCATCCCATAGCTGGGGGCCCGTTTCATCGCCAACTGCGGTAGCCAACCGAGCTTCTGCTTCGGAAACATCTTTCAATCCCGCAGAAACCTCAGCGACGGCTTGTGGATGAACAACTTGAGCGTAGTCTGAAAAGAACTGTGACCGCGCTATGGGTAGAGTTTGCCAGGCCGCAACCGCGCCATAAGCGATTCCGGGCATGGCTGGCCGCATCAACACCATGACGTCATCGGTCCATACTGTGTTGATAATGCCCAGTACACCGTGTCCCCGGCCCGCGGCCAGAAAATTATCGATGTTATCAAACGACATGTCGAAGTCAGGCAAAACCTGGTCCCAGATGCTCACCCCGCTGGCAATAAATTTGGGTATAGGTAGTGCGGCAAAGGGCTTCCAGTACGGCTCATAGACGGTGTGATCGTAGCCCCAAGGCACCAAGATGGTTCCCGGTGGTATTTGTGGGGTCAGCTTGGGGTACCTGGAGAACATGTCACTCCATACCATCACCGTCCTTCCGTGGCTGCGAACCAGGCTGGATACCTTAAGGAATAAATTCATGTAGAGTTTGTCCGGGTTTGATGCAAGCTTCTTTGTTTCACCCGTCTCGTCGAAGCCGATGTGGAAGAAGGAACTTGGAAACAGACGCGAGAACTGGTCAATCCAGTCAGTCAGAACTGAGATAACCTGGGAACTACTGGGGTCGAAATCCCTGCCGTAACGAATGAATCCCAGCCCCGCATATCGCTCGACGCGGAAGAGGTCGTGCTGGTGGCCGTAAAGCTCCAGGCACGGAACCACATCAATGTGTCGCTGGCGGGCATACGCTACGATCGTGCGGACTTCGTCCTGGGTGAATCGGCCTTCAGGGTTTAAGAGTGGAAAACCTTTCAGCTCGATGCTGTCTTCGCTGTAGAAGTAATATTGGTTTGCCTTCCAGCGCGCCAGAAAATCCAGTTGTCGCTCGACTTCTCGAACCGTGGGCAGCGGCCCATGGCTCATGTCCACCATCGTCCCCCGGTAAGCCAGGCTGGGCCAGTCGTGGATAGTTACTTCGGGAAGGGACGCTTTCTCGCCTTCGCCTTCCATCAACTGGCGAAGCGTTTCGGCGCCGTAGAAGATTCCCGCCGAAGAACGCGCGCGAATCGTCACCCCGCCGGGCGTGATCTTCAGTTCATACGCCTCACGCGAGTCAGCGCCAGGATTTTCGCCCGGCATGGGTAGCGCATCCCCCGCCCCGGTCCGGTCCAGCACAATGGCCGGTCCACTCCCTTTGCTTTCCCGGATGGGAATCGCGGCATGGGCGCGAGAACCCAGCCACTTCGCGAGCTGGTCAGCGGCAAAACGGTCCTCGGGGCTGGGCGATGACGCAAACTCAATCCGCAGACCCCGCACCGCCAGATGTCCGGTTCCATAGGCGATCTGCTGCGGCTGCGGCAACAGAGGATTGTGAGCGGCGAATGCCAAAATCGGACACGCCAAACACATGAGCATCAAAATCACGCATTGCTTAGTTCGCATGGCTTTTCTCCTTAAATCTCTGATACAGCCCACGTTCAATTTCATCTAAAGCAAGCAAACAAAATCCCGCCCTATGGTTGAGACGAAAAAACCTATGGGGCAAAGGGAACGTCGACGCTAGCGGCAGGAGAGAAAAGCGGCCCTTCGAGACCTGCGGCCCAATTAAAACGAGCGCTGCTCATCTTAGTTCCCCTCACCTTCCAAAGGCTATTTGCCGTACACATAACTGCCATACCCGGTCTTCACTTATAAGTATTGGGAAGACGGAAACGTATCGCGCCGTCACGCTTTTATGAAGATTTTTCTCTTGTACATCCAGAAGAGCAACAGCCACGCAACGGCGAACACCGCAAGCGCTGAAAAGAGATTGCCGAAGGAGCCAAGCTCTGCCGCAATCGGGCTTGTAAAGACACCAACAATTTTGCCGATCGAAATGATGCTCATAAACATGTAAATGAAAATGGCATTCATGCCAATCACCACCAGCGGCAGTGTCCACCTTTTGTGGCCGCGAACGTCGATGAACCAGAAAAAGAAAGCGAACATCAGGCAGGCCCATCCCGCCGTCATCACCCCATAGGACGTGGTCCACATCTTCATAACCACGGGGATGAAGGGACTCAGAACCCATCCCAAGGCGATGCCTGAAGCTCCCGCGATGGCGATGATCCTGGCTTTGGCGTTCTTTGATCGCTCACTCATCAGCAATTCACCAATCATCAGGCCGAAGATCGTCGTTGAGATTGTGGGAATCGTTGAAAGAATAGTGCCCCAGCCTTCGGGCGCGTAGGGCCACACCCGCCAATGCGGGCTGAGGTAAACCAGATCCACGTAATTGACCAGGTTGTGATTCAGTTCATAGGTTCCGGCTGGAATCCCTGGAGCTCCCACAAACGCCAGGAGGAGCGCATAGCCAATCAATATCAGAGAGGCTACCGCCGCCTGAATGCGGACGGACTTTCTTGAGAGCAGGAAAGCCGCCAGGTAGGCAATGGCGATGGGTTGTAATGCACTGCTCAGCTCGATGAGATAGGGGTGCCCCAGAAAGACGGATTCACGCACAGAGCCCAGCAAAAACAGAACTGTTGCGCGCCTCACGGCGTGCCACACAATCTGGGTTTCATTTTGTGTCTTTGAACGCTTCGCGACAGCAAACGGGATCGATATTCCCACCATCAACATAAAGGATGGCCATATACAATCGTAAAATCGAAGACCGCGCCATGGCGTATGGTTGAATTCATAAACGAGCAAGTTGAAAACAGGATTCTTTCCAACGGCGTGCAGCGACCGCATAACTGCGTCGCCACCGGCGAGCCAGAGCATGATGAATCCGCGAAAGGCATCCAGTGAAACCAGCCGCTCTTTTGTAGGAGCCACCACCCAGCTGTCACCCGCCGTTGTCTTGCCGACTTCAGTGCTTGTATCCTTTTTCCCGGGGCTTGAGGCTGGAACTTTCGCGGCCATATGTCTGGCTTCCTTTTTCAAGATCTTTACCGCATCAGTTGACCATTGTGACCAATGGGGCCCAAGTGCGCTACTGACCTCAGTTGAGCGCCTTATCCTGCAATTTCCAACTTCCAAACGTGCCTGCCCAGTCCCGCAGGAATTTGGATTACTAGCGGTTGCCGGGATAATCCTTCGGGCCGGATCGACTTTGCCGGTTCCTTATCGGTACCGAGTCGTATCCTGTGCAGACTCTCAAGCTTCTCTCGGAGCGGATCCGAAAGCCACAAACGCCATGAGGAGGGATGCTTTTCGAAGAAAGCGCAATAAGGATCCTCATAATCAAAGGTCAGTTGCCATTCGGTGTCCGTTGAGGAAGAAGCAATTTGGGCATGGAGAATCCCGATGTATTGGTTTGCACTTATGGGCTTGTATCCCGCGGGTAGCGCGTCCAGAAAACTCTCAACAAAATCCGGCCGGAGAGAGATGTCACGATCGTGAAACACAACCATCACGGGCCCATCAGGGTGCGGAGGCTTTAGATCAGCCTGCAGGGTGTTCAGGCGATCGTAGCCGGTTGTAAAATGCGGAGAGATCCCGGTCATATCAAGCACCAAGGTGCGATCCAGATAGTAATAGAAATCCGGCTCGGCATGGAAAAGCCCGAAACCCAATCGCGCAGCCAAGCGGCCGGTGTTGTTAAATTGGGATTTCGACCAGCCGCCATTGCCAGGTCGGAGCTCGAGAGGCCTTTGACCGAAGTCCTTCTCAATGTCCTTCAATCCTTGCTCCAGGTGGAAAACCTGCACGATGGCCGGGACTTCCTTACCACGGCGGTGATCAGCAAATTCTGAGTACCAGCCGTCTGCTGAAGCTTCCCCTTTCAAGTCCTCGGCCCACCAGGGTCCTGGGGGGGATTCAAGGTCCGGATCCATATGGTCCCATCCGTGGCTTTCAATCTGGAGAACCCCGGCTGCCACGGCGTCCAATAGACCTCTTCGCGTAGAGGCATAATCCTGGTGAAGACCCCACGGGTCGGTAAACTTTTGTTCCCATGGGGAGACGATGCGTCTCGATTTTCTGTCGACGTATCCGGTGATAACGTTAGCCGCGAATATAGCATGGCGTTTTTCGAGCGGAGCGATCAGGTGTTCGCGCAGGGTCTCTTCGCCCGGTTCAAGGTAATGCCAGTAAGACAGAAAACCTTTGTCAGCAGTTCCCCAATCGTCCATCTCGACCTCAATCGCACGGGAATAATCCACGTTGGGCTGAACCATGTACCCCAGACCCCAGACGAGCGACCGGAAGAAAATTTCCCTCCAGTAGGGAGAGTCGCGAAGCAAGGTGGCGTCAGGAACACCCAACCATATTGCAGGAGTATCAACGGCAATCTGATTCAGAGTGAGTACGGGATGACCTGCTTGATCGATGAGAACCTTTGCACCTTCTGGTTCTATCCAGAACCGGGTGGCGAAGTCCCAGTTGGTCTTTAGGGAGTCGAGGCCCTCGGCTGCCAGTTGCCTGGTGATGAAGTGTGGCTCTGTAGTTCGCAGCGGATCGGTGGCGGTGTATACCTCACGAAACTTAGCGCCCAATAATGTTTCAAGGGTTGGGTCGAGAAAACGGGATTTGGCAACCAGCAGGCTCGTTCCCGCATGCACCGCCTCTCCGAGCGCCCCTAAATCCTGGTCCTGATACGATTGCAGGTCCGCAAGCCAAACCACTGCGCCGTATCGGATGCCCCCAGACCGGTCAAGGAGATAAGAGGCGTCAAGATGCTGCTGGTCCAGACGCAGAATGTCAAAGGGTACAGACCATGCCTTAAGCAGCGCTGCGACCGGCTGAAAGTTGTCCTTTTGATGGTCCACTAGAACGCTGCCCGGGTCGCTCCATTTATCCACTACGAGCAGTACACGGTAGGGCTTCCGAAGGAATGGCTGAACCTTCAACTCTCCCCGGCCCCTCATGGGAAAAAGCAGCGAAAACAGGATTACGATGAATGCTAGATTCTTGCTTCGTACACTCGGATACTCAATAATTCTGGTCCTCCCGAAGAAAGATGGAACAGACAACTCCGATTGCGGAGGCTGACGCGCCGGAGTCATTGTCCGTCAGCATTGTGAAAAACTGCCAACAGAATGAGCGTTCCTGACCGCGCCTCCCAATAGGTCTTGCCTTCAAAAAAGAGCTTTCCGCCCAGCATACCAAAACCTGCCCCATCTGGTTATCGAGTTAACCGATGTGGACTACTGCAGGCGCTGCAGGACAATTACATCCCACCGTTTGACTTGTCAAGTTGCATCTGATACGTTCGGTGCGGTCGGTTCATTAGATTGAACACTTTCTGCGAGCAGGCACGGTGGCCACATCAAAGAGTTCCGGTGTCCCTTCGGTCGAACGCGCCCTTCGAATTTTTGAGCTATTGTCCCGCTCTCAAAGGGGGCTGTCGCTATCCGAAATCTGCCGAACGCTTGTGCTCCCAAAGAGTTCCACATTCCTCGTGGTTACGGCCCTTGAGAAGAACGGGTACCTCCAAAAAAACAAACAGACGGGGCGTTACCGTTTTGGGCTCAAACTTGTAAGTCTTAGTAGAAGTGCACTGGAAAATCTTGATCTGCGTCAAGTAGCACGACCGTTCTTACAGACGCTGGCCCAAGAAACCAGGCTCACAGTCCATTTGGCAGTGCTGGAAGGAAGCGAGGCTGTCCTTATTGATAAAATTGAAGCACCGGGGCTGGTCAAGCTGGCGACCTGGGTTGGTCGTCGGATGGACGTTAATTGTACCGGTGTAGGAAAAGCATTGATCGCCTTCCTTCCAAAAGATTCGTTTGATCAGCAAATCAGAGGCAAGGTATTAGCAAAGCATAACCAACAGACAATAGTGTCAGCCCGAGGACTTGAGAGAGAACTCGCTCGTATTAGGGAGTTAGGCTATTCTTTTGATGATGAAGAAGACGAAATTGGGCTGCGCTGCGTAGGAGCTCCGGTTTTTGATTACAATAAGGCTGTAATCGCGGCCTTAAGTGTGGCAGGAACCGTAAGTCATATCCCTCTGGAGGCTGTATCGGATGTGGCCGCGAAAGTTAAACAAACTGCCGCCGCCATTTCTTCAAACCTTGGGTTCTCCTGAGAACTTCCAATCAAGAAGAAGGGCCGAAAATGAAATCGCTAGCATTTTCGGGTTTTCCCCCGCTCCCGGGACTTTCATCGAGGATGGCGGCACGCATGACCTGGTGTAAACGTCAATTCCTCGTCATACCCTTGCAGGATGTTTTGCGTCGTAGCCACTGCAAACCCTGTACAACGGGCTGAATATGCGATAAATGTCTTGGTGCGAAGGCGTGCGAAAGGGAGCAGCGCCAGCGGGAGACCTTCGAGTATTTGTGTCGGGGGTTTGGTAAGCGTATCTCAATTTCAAGCCTCTCAATGGACTAAGACACAAATGCAGGCCACCATCGTGAGTAATAGCAACGAAAGGGTTCAAGTCAAAAGGACTTGATGAGGGCCGTGCCTGTCTTTCAGCCGGTATAGAGAGTGCAAGTCCGTTTTTTGGCCCAGGGGCGAACCGCGGCAAGATGTGAAGGACTGCGCGAGGAGAAACAGACCGAGTCGGGGAGTCAGGATTTGACCTGCTTATGAATGCAACTATCCTGAAAGGACGGAACGTAAAACAAAAACCAACAAGGCGGGAATTGCTGACTCTGCTGGGCGCGACGCTTTTGCGACCAGCCATGCCAGCCTGCGCAGAACCCGTTCAAAGCAAGGCTTCAGCTCCAATTCGATTTGTCTCGGAATCCATTCCCTTTCGATTGGAGACAAACGAAACTCCTAAGACTCCGCACGCCCCAGCGACGATGGCCGGTGGGGTCGCGGTCTTCGACTACAATCGGGATGGCCGCCCGGACATTTTCTTCACCAACGGGGCGAATATTGCGACGTTGAAGAAAGATTTGCCAAGGTACTCCAACCGATTGTTTCGCAACGACGGTAATGGAGTGTTCACGGATGTGACGGCCCGGGCGGGTTTGGCTGGCACAGGATACGACATTGGAGTAGCGGTCGGTGATTATGACAACGACGGTTATCCCGACCTGTTTGTCGCCGGAGTTCACGGCAGAACGCTCTATCATAACAACGGGGACGGCACGTTCAGCGACATGACGGTGAAGGCGCATCTGGACGGTTGGAACGATCCTGAGCACGGCCCACTCTGGTCTGTTGCCGCCGCGTGGGTAGACGTCAACAATGACGGGTTGCTCGACCTGTTTGTGGTTAACTACCTTCGGTGGAATTACGAAAAAGAACCTCTCTGCGGTTTCGCGGGCGCCTACGATTACTGCAGCCCCGATTATTACAGGGGCCAGCCGAACCAGTTGTTCCTGAACAAAGGCGATGGCACATTCGAAGACGTATCGGCGGAGTGGGGCATCCGCCAGCATGTGGGCAAAGGGATGGGCGTCGGCGTCGCTGACTACGACCTGGACGGGCGTCCCGACCTGTTTGTCACCAACGATACATACTTCAATTTCCTGCTTCACAACACAGGGCGCAAGTTTGAGGAAGTGGCCCTTGAAATGGGGGTCGGGCTCATTAATGACGGCGAGTTCATTTCAGGGATGGGGGTGGACTTCCGGGACATCAATAACGACGGTTATCCGGACATCGTTTTTCCGGCCTTGCAAAGGCAGCAGTTCCATGTTTTTCAAGACATGGAAGGGAAACGCTTCGAGGAAACTACCGATCAGAGCGGGATGGGGCCACTCAGTTTGCCGATGAGCGGCTACGGAGTGGGGCTGTTTGATTTCGACAACGACGGCTGGAAGGACCTGTTCGTAAGCCGTGGCCATGTCGAAATGCTGAGCAAGCCCGGCATGGAAATCGAGCAACACAACACCGTTTTTCGCAATCTTGGTGCGAGCGGCCGTTGGCAGGCCCTGACAGGAGACGCGGGATTAACCGCCGCTACACCAAAGCGACACCGTGGCTGTGCCTTTGGCGACTTTGATGGTGACGGTCGAATTGACGTGGTAGTGACGGCTCTGCTGCAACCTGCGGAGATTTGGATGAATCGGAGCGAGGGACCCGCTCACTGGCTGGATGTTGCGCTCGAAGGCACCAAGAGCAACCGCGACGGGATCGGGGCTGTCATTAAAGTTGAGACTTCCGCTGGTGCGCAGTGGAACCACATGACCACGAGCGTTGGTTATGCATCTTCAAGCCACGGCCCGGTGCATTTCGGCCTCGGTACGGAGGCCAAGGTTGAACATATGGAGATTCGCTGGCCTTCCGGCATTGTACAAAGGCTGCGCAATATTGCCGCCGACCGTGTGCTCAGGGTGAAGGAGGCAGTGGACTGATAGTACTCGGTGCCGGGCCACGCCGCTGCGTTTCGGCCATAAGCTGCTGGACAATCTCTTTTTCCTTGGCGCCATCCTCTGGACGATTCATGCGGTAATAGAGCGCTGCCAGTTCGATATGGGGTGGCAGCCACTGCGGGTTTTCCCGAACGCAGGATTGAAGGCCCTTCACGGCCGCATCCAAGTTCCCCTGAGCACGTTCGACCCTTGCCAGCTCATACAAGGCGAGGAATGACTTTGGATTGAGCGTCAGCGCATATTTGAACTGTTGCCTGGCATCGTCCAGCCTTCGCTCATTGTAGAAAATGACGCCCAGCTGAATTCGCGCCTGAAGGTTCTGGGGGTTGGCTTGCAATGCCTTTCCATATTCTTCCGCCGCGCCTTTTTCATCTCCCGAATAACCAGCAAGCATGGCGAGTGTGAGGTATGCACTGGACGCATGCGGATTGATGCGAATGGCTTTCTCCGCGTCACGCCGGGCCATGTCAAAATCGGTGAGCCCCATGTGAAGAACTGCCGCAAGCTGATACGCCTCGGCGTTGTGTCCTTGGTCCGCGACCTTCTGAACTCGCTTGAGAGCTTCACGCGGGCGACCGGCGCGGGTCAGGGCCATTCCCAGCGCCCACTCGAGATCCAGGTTGTCAGGATTGGTTTTCTCAAGCGGCTCGAGCAGCGAGATGGCGTGGCCCACCTCACGCAGGTGCAACTCGCAGTTGGCCAGAAGTGTCGCGACGCGAACGTTAGCGGGCTCTGTATTATGAATCGAGGCGAACCCCTGAGCCGCTTGCCTGAAGTCCCCTTTCCGGAAGTATGTGAACGCCAGATTGAATCGAAGAGACGGGTTGTCGGGTTCCTGCTTGAGTGCCGTTTGGTATTGTGTAATCGCCTCGTCGAAGTGACCGAGGGAAACAAGGGCGGTCGCTAAATTGGCTCGCGCACTCACGATTTCCGGGTGCGCTCGGAGAACCTGGCGGTATTCGCGAACCGCCAGCGCTGCATTGCCGTTCTGCAGAGCCTCGTATGCTTCCTGGGAAAGTGTCTGAGTATCCGGTTCCTGCATATCCTGTCCGCGGAGGACAACGGTGAGCATCGTGGCCGCAAGGGCAGATCCGAAGAACGCCCAGAATGTTGGACGCCGGAACGACTTCCGAAGAACTTTCATCGCTGCCATGCCACCCGATAGTGTACGGTCAAATTCCTAATTTCTTCAAGCGGGCGAGACTAAAAAGCATGCGTCATCTCCAGAAAAGCGTTACCTGAATTTTGTTCTAAGGACTGAAACCCAGTTCGCAGCCACGGCAATACTCTTTTTGCACAAACTTACCCGCGAGGCCGACACTGTTCATCCGCAAGTGTTGGAGCGTGGCGAGGCTGAAATCATTGACAGGATTGAGCCGCCGGTACTCGTGAAACTGGCTATGTGAATTGGCCAGTGATTGGATCTAAAAAGCACAATCGGTGGCAAAACACGGACTTCTTTTGTGCCGTTACACCTTCGATCGGATTCTCCATGCCACCCCCTTGTAACCGAAAATGTTCAATAGATTGAACAACTGCCTCAGGAAGACTCAGATCGGGCTTGACTAATTGAGCAACGAACATAGAATGCCCTCATTGACTGATACAAGGGTTTTTGTCTGACCACAGGTCAGGTTGAGACTTCGCGTGATATTCAGTTCGGGGCTTAAATTGACCTTCTAAGCGAAAGCGCGGAAACAGAGGGGATGGTTGGCGCTGTAGACAAACCGGGCCCCGTCTCTCTAATACGGAGGAAAGACATGAAACGATTCTTCCTTTCAGGTAAGAGGTCTTATGCCAGGGAAGTGCAGATCTGCCTTCAACGTTTGTGGTTTGTGCCACTGGTGGCTATCGCTTGTTCACTTCCAGTTGCCGCGCAAACAAGCATGTCCACAGTACGGGGATCTGTTACCGATCAATCTGGCGCTGTCGTACCTGGAGCGCAGGTCCAATTGATAGATCTGTCGACGAATAATGCTGTCAGAACTGTCAGTACGGATGGCAATGGCAACTACGAAATCCCTTTTGTTAAGGGAGGCCATTACGAACTTACGGCTTCGCGCGCCGGGTTTGACACTTTCACGGAAACGGACATTTTCCTCGCCAGCAACGAAACCAAGCGTGTAGACCCTGTGTTGCATGTTGGTTCAACCGCCACGAAAGTGACCGTAAGTGGTGCGGCGAATGTCATCCAGACTGAGGGCGGAGAAATTGGCGGTACCCTCACGGGTAACACGTATCAAAACCTTCCCATCCCTGGCAACTCGTATTCTTCGCCGTTAGATCCACTGGCCACCATGCCTCTCGTGCAGATGGACAGGGAATGGGGGGTCTCCGTGGCTGGGCAGTCCGGCAACCAGCTCAATATGGCGATGGACGGGGTTCTCGAAGAGAACTATAACACTCAGACGGTCAGCATGGAGGATGCGAGCGAGCTTAAGCTCATGGCGGTCAATAACGGCGCGGAAAATAGCAGAATTGCGACTTTCAACGTCGTGACGAAACGTGGGACAAATAAATATCACGGCATGCTGGAATACTACCTGCGCAACTCAGCTTTGGGCGCACGAGGGTTTTTTGATTCAACCAAGCAACCGATCATTTACAACACGATGACTGCGGAAGCCTCCGGTCCCGTGCCCGGGTTGCGAGGGACCTATTTCTATGGCATGTGGAATGGCGAGCGCGTTAAGCAGCACACTTCTTACTTGACTACAGTACCGACGGATTTGATGCGTGCCGGGGACTTCTCACAGTTGCTACCTTCCACTGTCATTACAAACCCAGCGACCGGGGCGCCCTACCCGGGGAACATTATCCCCCCGTCTGCGCTCAGTTCCTCCCCGGCTTCTGCCGTGGCTTTGGCGACACAAAGCAATTACATTCCGAGGCCCAACACAGGCGGGCCAAATGCGCTGTATGACAATTATCAGTTTGTTTGGGGGTACCCTGGAGACCAGTACGACGCTGATGATTATGTTGGCAGGATAGACCACACGTTTTCCAACAAGGACTCCATATACGGGAGGTTCTCCAGTTACTTTCCAAAGTACATTTTGGCCGGAAGCTACCCTGATCTCGGAAGTAGCCGAACGAGGTCTAGTTATTCGTGGGCTGTCAATGAGACCCACATCTTCTCCCCGAATCTGCTCAATTCTTTCCAATTCGGCGGCAATTATGACTGGGTAGAGAATGGTCAACCCCTCAATGGTTTCATTACCCCTAATGGTGCCGATGTTGTATCGAAAATTGGTTTGCAGGGCGTGAATTCGGGAAATTTGTCAGGCGAGGGTTTCCCGGACATGAAGATTGCTGGGTTGCCATCTATGAACGCTGCTGAGCAGGGAGGAACATCAGTCGATGGCAAAAATCTTTCCTTTACTGACGACGTGACATGGGTGAAGGGCCGGCATGTCGCCAAGTTCGGTGCGCAAATCAGGACATACTACACTTGGAACGGTCTGATTCCTGACAGCACATACGGAAGCTTCTCGTTTGACGGCCGTTTCAGCGGTTACCCCTATGCCGACTTCTTGCTAGGTCTCCCTGGCTCAAGCACACGTCTCACTCCGATTGTGGACAGGTCACAGCGTGCATCCGAAATGGGTTACTACGCAACGGATACCTTCAAGGTGAATCGGCGCTTGACCCTGACTTACGGCCTGCGCTGGGACCACTTCGGGTCGCCCACTTTCGGGGACGGCCTTCAATACAATTTAGACGCAGCCACTGGAAATGTCATCGTTTCGCAGGCGGCGCTGAACATGGTCAGCCCGCTGTATCCCAGTGGCATTAAAGTCGTGGCTGGTAACCCCGTGCCTAGTCCTGACGGCACGAATTTTGTGCCCCGCCTCTCGGCTGCGTATCTCCTGAACAAGAACACAGTCATCCGGGGCGGATACGGAATTTACAACGAGGCCCTGGGCCCGTACACGTTGTCTAATTCGCAAGGAACAGGTCCGTTCGAACTTAGTGAGACCTATATTAACGCGTTCCAAAATGGCACGAGCGGACCATCGGTCTTCAGCTTCCCGAATCCTTTTCCTGCCACGGGTGCACAGGTTCCATCGCAAAGTCCTACCGGGTTTCCTCAACAAACGAAAAACGGGGTCATCCACCAATGGAATTTGAGCGTGGAGAGGCAAATAGGCACTATCGGCGTACGCGTCTCGTATGTTGGCTCAAAGGGAAGTAGTCTGAACTACTTTATCAATACGGACATGCCAATGCCGAGTTCGACACCGTTTGACACAAGTTTGATGCCCTATCCGCAGTTCGTGGCGACCAGCTTTCAACGTAACAACGGCAGCTCTGAATATAATGCCCTGAGTGTCGAGGGGAAACGCAGAGTAGGTGAGCTTAATTTTGACTGGAACTGGACCTGGGCATCGAATCTTGACACGATGGAAAACCTGCAAGATCCGTATGGTCCGCTTCCGTGGAACCATGACTACCTCACGCCCCACCACAGGGTTGTCCTGAATACCATGTGGCACATCCCCGTTGGGGAAGGACGGCGTTACGGATCGACCTTGCCGGGTGCAGTCAATCAAATAGTTGGGGGATGGAACCTTTACTGGATAAGTTACTTTGAATCGGGGCAATGGTTCACGCCGAGTTTCTCCGGGTCAGATCCTTCCAACACTAATACTTACAGTTCAATTCCGGACCGGATTTGCAATGGGAACTATCCGCCCGGCCAACGTAGTATCAGTGGGTGGTTTAATACTTCCTGTTTTGCTGTTCCCCCGAACGGAAGGTTTGGAAACAGCGGCGTGAATATCCTGGAAGGGCCTGGCTTGAACAATCAAAGCGTGAGTTTGTCCAAGAGTTGGCCCGTGACGGAACGCTGGCACATTGAATTTTCGGCCATGGCTTCAAACGTCTTTAACCACCCCAACTTCTACAATCCGGGTTCCAACGACATTACTGTACCAGGAGCGGGTGTGATTAATTATTCCCCCGACTACTACAGCGCAGTAAAGGCCGGGCCACGGCTCATTGAAGGAAGGCTCCGCATCCTTTGGTAGTTCTTTCGGAATAGGACATTGCGCCAGATTTTGGTTGGTTAAGGTAAAGACACCTTCAGCTAGCAGGGTAGTTCCGCATACGTACAGGGCACGGCTCCGTTGTCACCGGGACGGCGGTCGTCGTCCAGATCGGTGCGGAGACATCGTCACCTTGCCTTTCTAAGCATTTGTTGCCGACAAGCGGTTACTGCCGATGCAGGAGGCGCTCTGATGCGTAAGTTTGGATGTACTGCCCTTCTTATGTTCTTCCTGTTTCCTGTTTGGGGGCGGGGGGCGCATAGTCCGTTGCTTCCGCGGCCGCAGGAGATCGCCTATGGAGCCGGACATCTGGCGGTGCGGGGTCTGCTGCGGATTGAGTTCGCGTCATCGCCCAGCCCCGAGGACCGCTTTGCCGCTGACCAGCTCTCGAAGTGGCTAGGTTCTCGCGCCCATGCCGCGATTCCCATCCGGGAAAGCAAAGGGAGCGGACCGGCCATTGTGCTGGACCGGACCGGGGCGGTGGATGCGCTACCCATGCCGGGCGAAAAGCCTGGCGCTGACTCGCGTGAGGCGTTTGAAATGAAGATCACGCCCAGCGGGGTGACGATTCGCGCGCGTTCTTCGGCGGGAATCTTCTATGGCGCCGAAACGCTTCGCCAGTTGATGGAAGGCGAAGGCGAGCAGGCCTCCCTTCCCGAAGTAACTATCCACGACTGGCCCAGCCTGGCTTACCGGGGAATAATGGTAGACATGAGCCATGGGCCGCTGCCGACGGTGGCGGAAGTCGAGCGTCAATTGGATTTTCTGGCGCGCTGGAAGGCAAACCAATATTACTTCTACAGCGAAGACAGCATCGAGCTGAAAGGTTTTCCGCTCTTAAACCCTGAAGGCCGATTCACCCAGGACGAAGTCCGCACGATCATAGCGTATGCCCGCCAGCGACACATTGATGTGGTTCCGTGCCTGGAGCTCTATGGCCACCAGCACGACCTCTTCCGCGTCGAGCGATATGCGGGATTGGCTGACCTTCCTCATGGCACGGAGTTTGATCCCCGCAATCCGGAGGTGATGAAGCTCCTTGCCAACTGGATTGACCAGTTCGCAGATTTATTTCCCAGCCCCTTTGTCCATATCGGTTTCGACGAAACCTTCCAGATCCAGATGGCCGTGAAAGAGGGCGGGACAGGTTCAACGCCCACCAAGCTGTTCGTCGACCAGTTGAACAATGTCGCCCGTTTGTTCGAGCAGCGCGGCAAGCACGTGATGGCCTGGGCCGATATCATGGTGAAGTATCCTGACATCGTCTCGCAGTTGCCGAAGGGCATTATTGCGGTGCCGTGGCAATATGACTGGCAACAGAAGGACCCGGAGTATCAACATTACCTGGGACCGTTAACGGCTGACAAGACTCCGCACATCATTGCGACAGGAGTAACAAGTTGGAACCAGATTGCTCCGGATTTTGACACGACCTTTGAAAATATCGATACCTTCCTTGCGGCCGGGCGCAAGTCGCATGCGATTGGACTGATGAACACCATCTGGACGGACGACGGCCAGATGCTGATGCGGATGACGTGGCCCGGCATCGCTTATGGAGCAGCAGCGCCCTGGCAATCGGCTGCCATGGATAAGGCGACTTTCTTTTCCGATTACGCACAGGTGTTGTACCCTCCGGCGATTGCCTCCGACGTCGCCACGGCGCTCGACGATCTCAGACAATCCGAGTCAGAGCTGCAGAAGGTGCTCGGAGGCGAGACCATGATTACGTTGTGGCGGGATCCTTTCAATCCCCAGATCCTGAAAAAGTGCACGGCGGACCAAAACGACCTGCGGCAGACGCGACTTCTGGCCGAAGACGCCGAAGTGCATCTGGATCGCGCAATAAGTCTGGGCGGTGATAAGACAACCCTGGAAAGCCTGCTTTTCGGGAGCCGGCTGCTCGACTATGCAGGGCAGAAATTCCAGACTCCGCCTGAACTTGAAGACCTGTGGCGGAAGCTGGGGCCAACTCGTCCCGGCGATGAGGTGTGGTGGAATGAGTGGGGATCGATGACAACCTACCAGGACCATTCCCGCCTGGTCGATCTGATGGATGCGATTACGGAGCTGCGCGCACAATACCGCGCGGCGTGGCTCGCGGAATACGCCCCTTATCGCCTGGAGTCGGCGATCGGGAGATGGAACGCAGAGTACGAATACTGGCGGAGGATGCAGTACCGGCTTTTAACGTTCTCGGAATCGTCACGTGAAGGAGACAAGCTCCCGGCACTTTCGTCGTTTGCGGAGTCTCAGTAGTGTCAGTGGATTAAGGTCAGGTTTGAAAAGGCAGGAACACAAGAGGAGTTATGAGGTTATGAGCCAATACAATCTGCCGATCAAGCCCAAGGATATCCAGGTTGGTGTCGTTGGGCTCGGCCTGATGGGGACCAGCGTCGCCACGTGCCTTCTGGCGGCCGGACATCCCGTGGAAGCGGTGGAGATCGACGCAAAGAAACGGGGAAGCGCCCGACGCCGGATTCTGAATTATTTGCGGCAGATGAAGAAGGAAAGGTTGTTAAGAGGTGACGCTCAACAATCGATCGCTCGGCTGCAGGTCTCAGAGAATTATGCCGGGTTGGAATCGAGCCAGTTGGTTGTGGAATGCGTTTTCGAGGACCTGGACGTCAAGAAAGACGTGCTTCGAAAGATCGAAGCAGTAGTCTCTCCCAGGAGTATTATCGGGACGAACACTTCAGGTTTGCCAGTCACGGTATTGCAGCAGGGGGCGCATCATCCTGAGCGCATTGTTGGGATCCATTGGGCCGAGCCTGCGCACATCACGCGGTTCATGGAAATCATCTGTGGCAAAGAAACCCGTCCCAGCTACGCGGAGTACGCAGCGGCGCTGTCTCGCCGGTGGGGGAAAGAACCTTCCATCGTCAAGCGTGACATACGAGGCTTTATTACGAATCGCTGCATGTATGCGTTGTTGCGTGAAGCCTTCTATCTGGTAGAAGCGGGTTACGCTACAATCGCTGACGTCGACCGCTCGCTGAGGAATGATTTCGGCTATTGGATCACTTTCGCGGGGCCGTTCCGCTTTATGGATCTTACCGGAATCCCCGCCTACGCGGCTGTGATGAAAGACCTGTTTCCGGAGTTGAACTGCGCTCAGGAAGTTCCTGCCTTGATGCGCAAGGTGGTGAAGTCTGGCGCAAAGGGTGTTTCGAACGCGAAGGGCTTTTATCGGTATACTCCAGAAGAAGCCAGGAAATGGGAAAAGCGGTTCATGAAATTCAGTTACGAAATTCGGGCGCTAGCTCAAAAGTACCCTGAGGAAATGTTGAATCTAAAACGGGGGAAAAGTGAGGTGGATGGGTGACCTCGTTGATGCTTGAAGCCGTTGCGGGTTGTGGGCGATTGAGTTCCTGGCTGGGCTCCGGATGAGGCCTTCCAACCAGGCGAAACAAACGGGGGTTTCCCAACCGTCAAAAATGTATTTCCGGTAGCATCATTTTGTTCCAGAGTTCAACGTCACATGGAAAGATACAGAAAGTCGGCAGAAATCTTTGCGAGGAATCGCAATTTTATCACCGGGGGTGTGGTTTCAGTCAATCGGGCGATACTTCCTGAGATTGCATTTGTCAGAGGTGAGGGCGCCTACATTTGGGATGCTGATGGCAATAGATACATCGATTACCATGCCGCCTTCGCACCCCATTTTCTTGGCCACAACGATCCCTATGTAACAGAAGCGGTTACAAGCGTGCTGCGGGAGCGTGCCAGCCTTTACGGGTCCGGCACCACGGTCCTGGAAGGGCGGCTTGCCGAGCTGATCTGTCGGCACATTCCGTGGGTCGAAAGTGTCCAATTCCTCAACACAGGCAGCGAGGCCACTTACCAGGCTATCCGCCTGGCGCGGGCTGTCACCGGCAGGGACGACATCATAGTCATGCAGGGCGGATACAATGGCTGGCATAACGACGTCTCGTGCAATCTCATGACTCCATTGGAACGGCTGGGGCCCCGTATTTCTCCCGGCGAATATCGTTACGAGCCAATCAGCGCGGGAGTTCCGCTATCTCACCAGAAGCTGGTTCACCCTATCAATTTCAACGACCTGGATTCCGTCGAATACGTTTGCAGGAAATATCCCATTGCGGCGTTAATTACGGAGCCCATTCTCCAGAACGTTGGAATTATCAAGCCCCTACCAGGGTACCTCGAGGGCTTGAGGAGGCTGGCGGACCAATACGGATTCATCCTGATCTTTGATGAAGTGAAGACAGGTTTCCGGCACAGTATTGGCGGCTACGCGCAACTCGCCCATGTCGTTCCCGACCTGGTCGTATATGGCAAGGCACTGGCGAACGGTTATCCGATCGCTGCGCTAGGCGGCAAAAAGGAGCTGATGGAATGGTTCGTCCATCCTGAACCATCCAAGCGCGTTCTGCTGGCAGGGACCTATAACGCCCATCCGGTCCCGACAGCAGCGGCTATTGCAACTATCGAGCGCTTGCTCGTGAATGATGGAGAGATTTACAGGCAGGTTGAATGTCTGGGTGAAAAAATGCAGAGGGGAATTGAAGCTGTTCTGCACAGGCTCGACCTTACAGCTGTAGTGGCCCGGCAGGGGTCGGCCTTTTGTGTGTATTTCATGGATCATTGTCCGAAGGACTGGCACGATCTGGCTTCAAATCACGACTTCCAGCTGGATGAAGCCATGCGCAGGAAGCTGATCGAGCTGGGCGTCTATTTTTTCCCGCTGGCAACTAAGCAGTGCTCCATTTCATTTGCGCATACTGCAGAAGACATTGATACAACACTTCAGCGCCTGCAGAATTCATTGTCTTTGATCTTAGGAAAGTAGGACTCATGCGTTCCTGGCTGTTACTCTTTGCCTGCAACCTGATGTGGGCCTTACAGTTCACCTGTGTCAAATTGGTACAGGATCAGGTAGGCGCACTCTTCACAGTTTGGGGACCCATGACGTTGGCCACAATCATGCTGATCCCCATGGTTGCAAGGGAACGCCGGAGTTTTCAGCAGAGCGGAGATCGGTCCAAACGCGACTTCCTGACTTTCTTTCTGCTTGCGTTGCTGGGGATATTCCCTGGGCAGGTCTTTATCACCTGGGGCACCCGATGGTCTCTGGCCAGCAACGCCGCCCTACTGATGCTGACCCTGCCAGTTTCAACTGCGGTGCTGGCTTACCTCTTCCTCGGTGAGCGGATGACGCGGGTACGTTGGATCAGCTTTGCGCTCGCCATTGCGGGTGTCCTGATGTGTTCCAACCTGGATTTTGAGCACATGAGCTTTGGCAAAGGCTTTCTGCTGGGGAACGCGCTGATTTTTCTCGGAACTTTGGGCAGCGCATTCTACAACTCATACAGTAAGAAAGTGCTGGAGAGGTATTCGCCGCTGGAAGTGCTTTTCTACACCTATATAGGGATGTTCATTCTGATGACGCCGCTGGTGATGGCAGAGGAAGGAAACGTGTTCCTCCACTTCCCGAGTTTTAGTGCAAAGACGTGGATTGGGTTGGCGCTGCTGACGTTCTTTCACAACTTCCTGTCGATGGTCCTGTTCCTGACGGCGCTCAAACAGCTGGACGCTATCCAGGCGGCCCTTTCGAATTACCTGATCACCTTTTTCGGGATTCCGATTGCGGTCATCTGGCTCGGGGAAAGATTGGCCCCTTTGGCGCTGATTGGTGGAATCATCATTCTTGGAAGTACGCTGCTGATTACAGTGTGGGACAAGCAAGGCCCCACTGCTGAAGTCACAGCTGCCGAGTAATCAGCCCCTGAATTGACGCAGATGCGTGAAACGAACCCCGGATAAGCTGACAATCATTTCGCCCTCTGCAAAGGGGCACCGGTGTGTTTTAGAGGCGCATGAAGTCAGGACGGGACTGAAACCCTTCTGTTAGCAAAGGAGGCCTGGTGGATGGCAAAGGCGGAAATTAAGCACCCCCAAAAGAAAGTTTCCACCGGGGCCTACTCGGCGGCCATATTGATTGATGGATGGCTTTACGTCAGTGGTCAGGGCCCGCTTGACATGAGAACCGGAGCAATAGTTCCTGGTACGATTGAGGAGCAAACTCGTCTGACTCTCACGCATGTCGGAAAGATTCTTGAGGCCGCCGGCTGCAATTTTGCTGACGTTGTGAAATGCACATGTCATCTGAGCGATATCGACGATTTCGATCGCTTTAACAGCGTCTACGCAGAGTTCTTCACGGGGGTGCGTCCGGCGCGAACCACTGTCCAATCAGGGCTTGGCGAAGGAATGCGGGTGGAGATTGACGCGATTGCCCGCACCCCAAAGTAGGCTCCGTAGCGACGCTGGAAACTGGCGTTCGTTGCGGACATACCGCGCCGGCATTCGGGCAAACCATCGCGAGGGAGGCAAGCTTCGGATCCATCGCCCATGCCTGGTAGCACATTATTTCCATGAACAAGAGATCGGCACGGAACTCGGGGGATTGAACTCCCGTCAACACCCACCGACTTTTAGAAGAATAGGATGGAACTAAATCGGGCAGACACATCTGTATTGCATTGCTTTCCAACTATCGCCTTAAGAATGGGTGGGCAATATGAAGGAACAGATAACACGTCGCGAGTTATTGGAACGCGTAGGAAAAGCCACTGTCGTGGCGGGTGTTTCGACGATTGCAGCTGAAGGGAACGGAGTAACAAAGAGCACCCAGCCAGTGCAGCCTGGCAACTCGGCCGGGTTGAGAAGAGAAGATCCAATGCCGGGGGAAGTTCATCCGTCGAGATCAACTCCCCAGGACAATGGCTTCAACGGGTCAGGAATCAGGGCTCGATCGTGGGAGCCCGGCGTAAGAGTCATCCCTGGTTACGAGCCCCAACGCGCCACTGACAATATCCCTCACACATACTGGGCCGTATCTGCCTACGATCTTCCAGCCGATCTGGGAGTGGAATGGGAGTCTCCCCGTAAGGTCGCGTCCGTGGTCGTTCGATATTTTGATGGGAAAATGGTTCGGGGCCCGGCGATGGCGAGGACCCAGCAATGGGCACGATTGCAGTATTGGGCCAGTGGGAACTGGAAAGATCTCTCCGCCGAGGTTGTCGGCCAGGAGACCAGTTCAGTGCGGTACACGTTTCCGCCCGTCAACACAACCCGCGTCAGGCTACTCTTTACTGAACCACCTGATCCAGAGTCTCGGCGGACGCCCGAACCTCTTGGGATCTACGTGTCCGAATTCGAAGTTTATTCTGACGTGCCCTTTCAGGTAGTAGATAGTCCTGAACACATTCTTATGAGGCCCCCGCGAACTGAGGATTATTACAACGAGTGGGGCAGTGACAACCCTTACGATGTCGCAGGCCCGCTTATAATCGAGCCTAAGCGAACTCGAACTTTTTCGGATGCCCTTGCGCCCACGCTGATTGTTGCCGAATCTCGATGGGCTCAAACTCCATGTTCGGCTGACCGTAGCCACCAGGGGAGAATCGCAATTAAAAATGGGTTTCTTCGTTTGGACGTTTCGGTGGACGGTGAATTGAGAGAGGTTGCCGTTACCAATGTCGTAACGGGGGAAAGTGTGCCGACGCCTGAGTCCTTGGGATTTCGTCTCCGCACTTCGAGTGGCGAGTTGACTTCAAAGGATTTCAAAATCGTGCGCGTCGACACGACCCAATCTAATCCTGAAATCAGCCGTCTGCGTGTGAACCTGACGTCGGAAGTTGCCGATGTCTCAGTCTTCTACGCGTTGAATCGGCAAGACCATTTCTATCATAAGTGGCTCACTCTCACCAACAAGACCGGTTCGAACTATCAGGTCCTCGATGTGACGGTTTCAGCTCTTGGACTTCCCCGATTGCTGGACCTTATGGCCGGGCCCGAATTGACTTATCCAATTTGCCGTTTAAAGGACGGTGGCTTTTTTGAGTGTCTGGAAACTGTTTATTGGGATCATGCAGGTGATGCGCTTACTTTTTATCCCGGCGTCATGACACGAGCTGGGGAAAGCTTCGAAAGCGAGAAAGCTGCAGTGGGCGTTTATCAAGACCGGGGTGAGATCATCGAGAGATTTGACCGTGGGGTTCGCGATTGGGTCATCGAATACCATGTCCATGTTTCACCGATTGCCAAACAGTGGCCGGACATCTATATCGAAGGGTGGTCTGCAAAGTTTGGCATGCAGGAACTTGAAGAGCGACCAGAGTGGGCTGAGCAGTTTTTCGCTACAGCGCACAAGATGGGCGTCCGCTATATGGACACCTACGAACCAACGAACCTTGCTCTCCTCATGCCCGAGGGGCTTCGACGGCGTTGGGTCGAACTTGCCAATCAATACGATATCGGCACGGGATGGTGGAACGATTTTGGTTCTGATTATGGCTGGGGTTTCATGGCGCCTTACTTTAAGCCCTACCTCTGCAAGCTCTCCCCTGAGGCCGAGGAATATTTTGAGCAAATCGTGAAACTTGTCGGAACGTACAAGCTTCGAGGCTTCCATTGGGCGGATTTCTGGACTGTCTGGCCATGCGAGAATGCTGAGCACGGCCACCTTCCGGGCAAGCACTCAATTTATGCCCAGGGAAAGCGTATGGTTCGCTTTAATGAGGACATGCACAAAGCGAGCCCTGGCCTGATGGTCGGAGCCGACAGTGGGTTGGATAATCCGCAATACGGCAAGTATGCTGATAGCCGCCATCATGGTGGCGGATGGGACGCAACCCCTACCGTCGAGCCGGATATACACCTGGATCGCCTGTACGCAGACATGAACCGTGATTACCTTTATGGCCTCGCTCATCAGACAATGCTGCGGCCGTGGTACCGCTTGCTCAACTGTGTTAACCATTTTGGACAAGTAACACACCATCACGATAGTGCCGGGTTTCGATATGCTTTGCTCAGCGCTATCGCCCTGGCGCCCCAGTTAACTTTCAATGATGCTCCGGACGACATTCCTCAGGAGGACATCGATTTCGCCAGGAAGTGGGAAGGCTGGGCCAGAGAGCATCAGGATTATCTCAAGGAAGGTGACAAACTGTTTGATCGGACATGCAGATTCGAGGACAGGCGTGGAGGGGACCAGTCGCTGACAGGGTATAGCCACATTCGCAAAGACCGCGGCTACATTTTTCTTATCAATCCTGATTCAGTCGAGCACATCGCAGAACTCACACTGGAACTTGAAGCGCCGCGGTCGGAGAAGTTCAATGTTGAAGAAGTCTATCCCGGCGGAATGGCCCTTGAAGGACCAGGCGGCGTCTACCCTCAAGGGGCAAAACTCAAGGTTACCGTGCCGGCGAAACAAGTGCGAATCCTCTGGATTTATCCAACTTCCGTTGGAGGGAGGCCGGGCAATCTCCAGGCTGAAAATGCCGGCACCGATGCATGGCGCCGATACGTGGGGGACTGGTCTGTATTGACAAAGACGGGGACGGCTGCGACTCTTCGTGCTGAGTTCCAGTTTCCTTCCACCGGGAAAGCGTATCTGTCGAAATTTGCGGCAGAGCCAGACTTGATAAAGGAACCGTGGAACCACGCCAAGGCCTATCTGGTTCTGCTCCTTAAGGACGAAACGAAATCGCTGAATAACCAATGGGTGCCCGACGACCTTCTAATCTCGGCGCGAGTAAACGGTATCGCCAAGGCTGTCCATGCTTTCAAAACTGGCCGCATGCAGGAGCCCGCTCAAACACGGTGTTACTTCATGACCCTCGAGCACGAAACAAAGCCCGGTGACAAGAACTTGGTGGAAGTCACACTGCCGATTCAAAGAGGCCTCGTCTTCTCGGGAGCGTATCTTGATCTCCCTGACCAGGTGCCGTACGGTTAGAGTTCACGACCCGGTAACAGGCGAGTGCGAAGACCTGACTACCTGCGATTCACTTTCATGTCAACGTAGGAAGCGGGGCCGTCAGGATGAACAAGTTCCTCTTCGATTTCTTTCTTGATACCCGACACAGGAGCTTGAAGGATCGTCGTAGCCCATCCATCCGTATATTGAATTTAGATAATCCGACGCATCTTTGCGAAGGAACAATAAGGGAACAATAGCAGTCCCTGCGTGTCCCACCCTGCTCCTTTGTATTCCTTGCAGCTCCTTGATATTACCCACTTAGCCGCCTTCGCTAGCCCTGAAAAGGCTGGCGTCCGCGGTTCAACTCCGTCCCGCGGCACCAACAAATCAACAAGTTGTAAACCTCAAAATCCAAAACCCTGTTCCAATTTGTTCCAAAACTCAAATTCTGGCCCGGTCGAAGTTTGTCTCAGCCGTACTTCAGTTGAGGCCGCAGTTTGTGAATTTGCATCATTTCTGAAGATTCATTTTGCGGAAAAGATCATCTCAGACGCAAGGGCATTCAAGAAGGCCGTGCTTCGCCTTGTTCGCCGGCCCCATTACGATAAAACGGGCAAGTGGTGCAACTGTGTTGCGTACGAGCGAGCCACGAGGTTCTGAAAAGGCCAGCCTTAACTATTAATGGTCACGCGCGTATTCACTCGGGGGACGAAAAGCGGTCTCCGCCCAAAGACCATCTGCTTTGTGACGTACAGGGTGACATAAGGGGCCTGCCGGAGCTCGAAATGGCACCCGAACACAGCAAGCCGGGAAGCCCAGTTAGAATAAGTCCGGGATGACGTCACCATTAACCTTTTGCATACTACTGCTCATCATCGATGTTATCATTGTATTTAAGTAAGCTGGCAACACGAAATCGTCGGCCCCAACAAACGGGCCGCACGATTTAAACACTGCCCCCAACCCTGAACTTAACTTTGCCGCTTGCCGGGTTCTTCAATCGCGTGATAGCGGTTGGCGGCGAGGCCGGAAATCTTCTGCGTTTGTCCGCTGGGCCAGCGAACCACGAGACTTGAGAGAGAACTTGCGGGCGAATGGCCAAGCCCGAATACAACTCGCTTGTCCTGCGAGGAAAGATAGCTCGCACCGCCGGTGATCCAGCGCACCATGCGGCGCTCACCCGATTGGAGGGTCAGCTTAGCGCCGATCGCGTCGTGGTTGCTTTTCGTTCCCGTCAGCTCGAAGCCAATCCAGGAATTCTCATGCGCCACGTTGTTGCGCAGCAGCACGGGCGAATTCTTCAGGCGGGTGAAGACGGCGTCCGCGCCGCCGTCATTATCAAAATCCCCCAGAGCCAGCCCGCGCGCATCATAACCTTGGCTGAAGGCTGAGCCGGCGCGCTCACCCACATCTTCAAAAACAGCGTGGCCGTTATTCGAAAGCAGCAGGGGCCGCTCTCTGTACGTCACGTCGCGGCGCACCATCCCGATCACCTGGCTGATGTGGCCGTTCACAATCAACAGGCCGAGGCGGCCACTGTTGTCATAATCGAGGAAACGCGTTCCCCAGCCAACGTCAGTGCGGGTGTAGCGCGCCAGGTCCGAGCGTGTGGTCCAATCGTTCCAGGGCATCGATCCGGTGTTGAGAAAAAGTGAATGATACTCGTCATTGAAATTGGTGACCACGAAGTCCGGCCAGCCGTCGCCGTTGGCATCGCCGGCGTCCGCGCCCATGCCGGACTTGGCTCTCCCGTTTTCGTCGTAGGCGATTTCGGCGTCGAGGCCGGCATCCCTGAAGGTTCCATTGCGCTGGTTGATGAGCAGTAGATTTGGCGAGGCGTCGCGCGCCACAAAGAGGTCGATCCACCCGTCGTCGTCCACGTCGATCGCCACCACGCCCAGCGAACGCCCGACGTGCCGGGCAAGGCCGGACGATTCGCTCACGTCCGTGAACGTTCCGTCACCGTTGTTGTGGTAAAGCGAAAGCGGAAGGCCCACGTAGGCCCTCTGCTCGCAATATGTCCGGATGTCGTCATACTGGCATTTCTTCGGGTCGTCAAACGAGAATTGAACGTAGTTGCAAACCACCAGGTCGAGGAGGCCGTCGCGGTCGTAATCGAACCAGGCAGCGCTTGCCGCCCAGCGTCCCGGATTGGCGACGCCGGATTTGTCCGTCACATCCGAAAACGTTCCGTTACCGTTGTTGTGGAACAGTGCGCAACGGGGGTAGCCGGTGACGAACAGGTCCTGGAAACCGTCGTTGTCATAATCGGCCACGGCCGCACCCATCCCATAAAACGGGACGCGGGCGACGCCGGCACGCGCAGCGACATCTTCGAATTTCCAATTTCCGAGATTACGGTAGAGCGCGTTTGCGACGGGTGTCGGGCTCTTGCCGCGCGGCGTTTCACCGCCGTTGACGAGGAAAATATCAAGACGGCCGTCTCCGTCAAAGTCCGCCACCGCGACGCCACCGCCCATCGCTTCGACCAGGAAGCGGTCGGGTGACTCGCCGTTGAATTGGCGCCAGGTGATTCCAGCCTCTGCCGTGACGTCGGTGAAGATTTCACCACGCGCAGGCGCTGCCGAAGAGCGTGCCTGCGGCCACGCCGCGGCGGAAACCAAACCGGCGGAGATTTTGAGAAATTGTCTGCGTTTCATGAACAATTGCGGCCGCCCCGTGACGCGATTTGACACTATTGCGAGCCCATGCCGGCCGGCGCGGCATAGTCCGCCGATTGCTCCTGTTCTTTGAGCTTCTGAAATTGGACCATCTCGCGAGCCGCCGCTTCTTTCTGCCCCAGACGCCGGCAAGCCCGTGCCAACGCAAAATGAATCTTACTGGCATTGGTTTCAAGTTGCGCGGCCCTCCGCAATTCGTTGAAGGCTTCTTTCGGCCTGCCGTCTTCAAGTGCGAGGTTGCCGAGCTGGTAATGAGCTTCAGCGCTCGAAGGATCGATGGCGACGGCTTTATGCAGAGACTCAACAGCGCGTGGTTTTGCGGTCTTGTCGCCCGCATCAACCCTGCGCAGCAACAGGAATGCATATTCGAGGTCGAACCGCGCGTCGCGGGGGAATTTGCGGGCACCTTCTTCAAAAGTATTTGCCGCTTCGACTGAGGAACCCTGGCCCTCTCTCGCCTTACCCAATCCCAGCAGCGCTCCGGCGTCACTCGTGTCCAGTTCATAAGCGCGCGAATAGGAGTGAATGGCGTCAGGATAATGGTTCATACTCAGTTCAACAGAGCCCTCCAGGCTCCACATGCGGGCGGACTTGGGAAATCTTTCAACGCCCTGTCCCGCCACCGCCAGCGCTGCAGGCAGGGCTCTTACGCCGCGTAAAATCCCGCCCAAATCGAGATAATTTGATTCCTGATCCGGACCGAGCGCGATGGCTTGCCGCAGTGCGGAAATTGCCAGCCCGTGTTTCCCCTGCTTTTCATAACACCACCCGAGCAGGTTTTCAACGTCGCTCGAATCCTGCTTTGTACCGGCAAGCGTCAGCAGTTTTGTCTCGCAATCGGCGTAGCGTCCGGCGTTGTACTCGGCCAGGGCGATGTTGTATGCAAGCCCTGGGAATCCGGGACTTGAAGCCTCGGCAGCCTGCAGCAGGCGAAGCGCCTCCTCATAGTCGCGCGCTTCTGAGGCTGTGCGGGCGCCGAGCAGCGCAGCGCGGGAGTCGTCCGGATGTTCGAGCAAAATTCCCAGCGTTTTCCGCGCTTCCGCCCTGCTGCTCGTATGGTATTGCGAGAGCGCCAACGCCGCCACCGACTCCGGGTGCTGGCGGACGAGTTCAGGCACGGTGGCCAGCAGCCGCGCGGCCGCAGCGTAGTCCTTCAGGTTTTCTGAAACCATCCCCAGCAGGAAAATAGCCTGCCTGTTCTGCGGCTGGGCTTTCAGAATAATCTGGAGCTGCGTCCTGGCTTCGGCAGGCTTGTGGAGCTGCCACAGATTTGCCGCAAGGTATTGCCGCAGGACCAGTGCCTGGGGATCGAGCTGGATGGCTTTGTCCAGGAACGGGTTTGATTCTTCCAGCTTCCCTTCCATGGCCAGCACGGTGCCCAGGTTGCCCAAAAGCTGTGGATCGCGAGGGTCCAGCCGGACGGCGCGGCGAAGCTCGGCTTCAGCGGCGGGCAGGTTGCCACTCTGAGCGAGTTGGATACCGCGCTCGGCGTGCTGCCGGGCAGTCTCCTGTGCCGCCAGGCTTGCGGCAAGCGCGGTCGCGAGCAGCCAGATTGCAGCAGCTCCCATGGCCCAGCGGCCCCGCATTGGCTGGTAATGAACTTTCATCCCTTGCTCAATAGACGAAGCCGGTGGATCACGGGTCCGTCGCGACACCCCGGTTCACGGGGAGGCGGACCGTAAACAACGGGGCGCTGATGGCCGGAACCTCTCCTTGAGGGGGCTTCTTCGCCGCCTCCATCTGTTTCAGGCGAACAATTTCCTTTGACTCCGCAAGGGATTTGACCCTCTCGCCCATTGCCAGGTAGGTGGCCCGCAGCGTCTCGTGCGCCTCCACCAAGCCGGGGTCCAGGCGCGCAGCGGTCTGCAAATGGTCAACGGACTCTTCATAATGTTTTTCCGCCAGGCTGACCTTGCCGGCCAGCCACTGCATCTTCGCGTCCCTGGGGGCGATCTCCAGCCCCTTGCTTATGGCCTGTGCCGCCCCCTTCAAGTCCGGCGGATCTGAGTCAAGAGAGGCCGAGGCAAGATAGAAATAGGCTTTGGGATCGTTTGCGCCGAGCGCAATGGCAGTCTCCAGCTTCTGCTTCGCTTCCTTCTGCTTGAACTGGTTCTGCAGGATGATGCCGTCGATCAGGTAAGGCTGGCTCCACTCCGGCCAGCGCGACTGGATTTTGGCCAGCACATTCTGCGACTCCTTGAAGCGCTGCAGAAGCTCATAAGTGATGGCCTGGACCAACATCAGGTCCGGATCGTCCGGCGCGGCGCGCTTCGACAGTTCGAGCAGCCGGATGGTCTGACGATATTCGCCGTGCTTGATGAGAAATAGGGCGGCCTGGAAATAGAGGTTGGCGCGGGTGGGTGAGGCGCTGATGCCGCGATTCAGGTCGGCCGCCGCCTCCGCTTCTTTCCCCATGGAGTCCAGGATCTGGGCGCGAAGAAGGTAATAGTCACCGTGCCGAAAGGACGCCGGAGTCTGGTCGAGTTCGGCAAGCGCTGCCGCGGCTCCTTCTCCATGAAAGATCGCAAAAGTAAGGTCCAGGCGCAGGTCGTCCACCGCGGCTTCGCCCGATGGGGACTCCTGCTTCATGGCTGAGGCAAGAAATTCCCGCGCCAGTCCATACTGGCCCGCATTGAGAAGCTCCCTGCCGCAGCCGGCCAGGATTTTGGGATTATTGGTCAGGGGCAGAATCTTCTTGTAATCTTCAACCGCCTCGGTGGTTTGCCCCTCCGCCAGCAGTGCTCCAGCCAGTTGCGCCAGTGACTTCACGTCGTTCGGATTCAACTGGACTTTGTGTCTCAAGTTGCCCATGTATCGCTCGTGTTGCTGCCGGGGCGTAAGGCTCAGGTAGTCAAACAGCCCGGCGTTGGGACGGGATCCTGAGCCGCTTGGCTTGACGGCCTGAAAGCGCGCCATCACGGCTTGAGCCTCGGACGGGTTGCCGGCGCGCAACAGCGCCCGGCTGTAGCGGAGAAGAATCTTTGGGTCATTTGGGGCAAGGTCGGCAGCCCGACCAAGGACGTTGGCAGCTTCGGCGGGACGGCTGTCCATTAACAGGTCATCGCCGAGGGAATAAAGGGCGTTCGTATTCTTCGGCTGGCTCTTCAGGACTTCCCGCAGATCGCCGATCGACAGCTCATACTTTCGCTGCTCGGCAAACAGCACGGCGCGCGCGTACCGGGCGTCCGTCAGTGACGGGTCGAGGGCTAGCGCGGCATTCAGGTGGGCAATCGCCTGGTTTTCGTCGCGCACCGATTCCCCGACACCCAGCTCGTAGAGGCCCTTGGGATCTTTGGGATGCCTCGAGACATAGGCACGAAGAACACTCACGCCTTCGTCCAGCTTTGCTGTTCGGACCAGGGCAAAGCCATACTCCCGCCGCGCCACGTTGTCCCCGGGCCTCACCTTGAGGTATTTCTCCAGGGCGGAGGCAGCGTCAACATAAAAGCCCAGCCGGTCTGCTGTTTCGGCGGCGGTGATCAGGACGTCGGGCCGGTTGGGAGTTACCTTCATCGCCTTCACCAGCAGAACAATCGCCCGGTCATCGCGCCCTGCGCTGGACCAGGCTCGCGCAAGATTTAGAAGAACATCCGGATCGTCCGGCTTCTGGCGGTACGCCGCCTGGAACATATTGAGGGCCCTCTGGAAGTCCCGGGCGTTTAGGGCGGCGAGACCGAGGTTGTATTGAATGTCAAAACTCGCCGGGTCTGCCTTGAGCGCCTGTCCAAACGCCTGCTCGGCCTCGGAATAACGCTTCCATGAAGCGTCCACCATTCCGGCTGAAAATGAGACGCGCGGATCGTTCCCGGCCTGTTGTGCGATCTTGTCCAAAATCTGTTCCGCCTGTTCAGTTCTGCCTGCGAGGTGCAGCGCCTGGGCACGCAGCAACCCGGGGGCGGATTGGGAGAGTGCGCTTTCGGGCAAATGGGAAAGGTATTTCAGCGCCGAGTTCCCATCTTTCGCTTTGATGCTCATCTCGGCCAGCTGAAGGTTTGCATTCGGATGGCCGGGTTCGAGTTCGACGACCTTCAGATATTGCGCGTGGGCGCGTCCCATGTTGCTCTGGGCCAGGTAATGGTTCCCGAGATTGTTATGAAGTGATGCTGAGTCCGGCGCAAGCCGCAGCGCCTGAAGGTAAAAACCTTCCGCCTGGTCATACTTTCGCTGAGCGTCCAGAATGATACCCAGCAGGCCGAGCGACCGGGCATCGCGCGGGTTGTCGCGCACGAGCGCCCGTGCCGTCTTTTCAGCTTCCGCGTAATGGCCTTGCTGAAAGGCTTCAACCGCCTGCCCGAATGAGGAGGAGCTATGCTGAGCGAAAGCAAAGGGGCGGGACGCCCCGGCGATGGGAGAAACCGCAGTGCAAACGACCAGCAGACAGGCACGGAAAAACATCACCTTGTATCTTAATCCCACCTGCGGCCACCCGAAAACGTTATCCTGCCCTGGTGGTGACTCAGTCTGGTTCCCATTTTGTGGCACGGCCATCCTGGCCGTGTCTTTTGACCGCAGCACGGGCGAGGACGCCCGTGCCACAAATCAAACTGAGTCACTGCCCCGCCCTTGCCAAAAGAAAGGCCAGGGCGGGATGAAACCACCCTGGCCCACAGATTTAGGAGGCGAACTAACTCCTGCCGGACGCCCTTCGCCAACCAACAGGGCGCACGGCCTAGAAATAGAGCTTGAGGGCCAGTTGCAGCTCTCTCGGGCTGTTGGCCTGGCAATTCAGTTGTCCAAACCCCGAGTAGGTTGTCGTGTCTGTCCCCACAAAGTCACTTGGGACCGATCCATTGAGGCATCCAAACTGCGGATGGTTGAAGGCGTTGAAGGTCTCTGCGCGAAACTCCGCCCTCATGCCTTCGTGGATAGCCGACAGGGGAAATTCCTTCATCAGGGAAAGCCCCGCCGTCTTGGCCCCCGGCATGTAGACGTTGGGCAAAGTGCGCGGCGCCGTCCCTAGCGTGTAATTGGCAGGAACCTGGACCGCCTGCGGATTGGTGAAGTACTGGGTCCTCCAGTTGGCACCCGTGTTCCTTTGCAGCGCAGCGGTCAGGTTGGGCCGCTGGCCGCCATAAGTTGGGATGTTCGTTCCGCCACTGAGGCTGATTGCCACAGGCTGGCCGGTGTCGAACCTCCACAGGCCGGAGGTCTTCCAGCCCCCCAGGACGGCGTCTACCACCGAATTCCACTTTGACCCGAATTGTTTGCCGCGCCCGAACGGCAGACTATAGACGTAACCGAAAGTGAATACTTGCGGAATGGAGTATTCGGAAACGGCCTTTTCGAGCTTCAGGTTGTTGGGATCCTGAATGCCGTCAAAACCGCCCAGCCACTCCGTGTAGCCACTGACGTCGGAATCGGAAATTGTCTTGGACCAGGTATAGTTGCCCACAAATTGCAGCCCGTGCGACATGTTCTTTTGCATCCGCAACTGGAAGGCGTGATAGATGGAGTTGCCCCGCGGCGGGAAGGCTGCAAATACGCCCGTAAACTGCGGGTAAGGCCGCGACAACTGATATTGAGGGACCTGCGTACCTGAGAGAGAGGACGTGGGATCGGTAATCAGGCCGTAGAACGGGTTCGCCACGTAATTGTTGGCGAGATTCCCAATGGCAGCCGGCGACATCTTCTCGACCGAAGGACCGAGGTAGTTGATGTTCCCCGCGCCATTCCAATAGAGATGCGTCCCTTTGGTGCCCACGTAGTTAAGATCGAGGAGCACGGCGCCCGGCAATTCATGCTGGAACCCGGCGCTCCAGGTCTGGGTGTAGGAACCCGCATTATCGCTGCGCAAGTTCCCGCTGGCCGTTTGTCCTATCTGTGTTAAGGGACCCAGCGAAGCGTTCGTGGGAGGATTCACTCCAAACGGGAAAGGATTACTCATGAAGGTCTCGGGTGTGTATCCGTTGCTCTGGTAGGTCTGGGGCCAGTTGGTATAGCCTGTGAAGCCGTCGAAACCGGCAACCGGCCCGGTGCCTGCGGCCGCCCAGACGCTGGGGTTGTAAAAGATTCCGTATCCGGCGCGGAAAACCGTGTTGTGCCAGAACCGGTAGGCCAGGCCGATACGGGGAGCATATTCTTTGTAATAGTTATTGGCAATTGACCGGGAGTTTCCGTTGACCCCCGTAAACACCTCGGCGCCGGTGGGATTCATCCCCGGAACCGTGAAAGGCAGCGCCGCGCTGGGGTCGAACCATTCCATGCGATTGTGGCGCTCGGTGCGGGGCAGGTCGAGGTCATACCGCATGCCCAGGTTCACAGTGAGTTTGTCCGTAACCCGCCAGTTGTCCTGGATGAATGCTCCGAACTGGTTGCTCTGCGTGGCGACGAAAAGCGGGACTTCATATTCACCCCACTGGTTGGGTCCGCTAATGCCGGTGAGGAAAGAAGCCATGGCGTCGCCGCCGCCCGAATATTGGCCGGGCTGCTGGTCGGTCGTATCCTGGCCGAAAGTCATGATGCCGGCCGGAGCGCCCGGCTGGCCGAAGTTGATGCGGTGCATGCGATATTCACCGCCCACCTTGATTTCATGCCGGCCGGAAATCTTGTCCAGGCTTCCCAGCAGGTCATGTGTTTCCTGCGCGTATTTAATGATCGACCAGGCCTGATATCCCAGCGATCCACAGCAGCCTGCACCCTGGTAGCCGTCATAAATGTAAACGTCGGGAGATACAGGAAACCCGGAGTTGGTGATGTAGGACGGCAGCCCAAGGTCCGTAACCGGGTTGAAGTTGGGGAAGCTGCCCGCCGAGCCCACTCCGCCACTGTAAGAGCGCGTGAAACCGTAGCTCACGTTGACCACCGTACTGGGGTTCACTGTCCAGGTGTCATTCAGAACAAACGCATGAGCAGCGCTCGTACTGGGGCCGCCATTGCAGGGGTCCAGCGGATTGTCAAAGCAGGTGGCCCCTTGCCCGTTGCCAAACTGCTGTGAATACCTCGAGGAGAGCAGGTTACGGTTGCCGAAGCGGTGGTCAATCTTTATGTCAAACTGGTCGCCGTTGTTGATGTTGACGCCCGCGCCATGCCAGTTGTTGTAGGGGTCATAGTTTGAAGTGCCCACGCCGACATTCGGCATGGGAAAGTAGGACATCATCTTCTGCGACACGGGATCGATAAGGTTCCCGGGGCCGGAGCGCACCTGGTAAGGCGTGCCAGCCAGAACCGGCGAGCCGGCGCTCTGGTACGTGGCCATGTTGTTGTAGGGAATAAACGTCTGGTTGGTCCAGCCGTTGTTCGGATCATTATAGCCCGAGTAAGGGTCCCAGAGCTGGCCGTCAGGGTTGGAACATGCGCCGCTGCTGTCGAAAGTGCCTCCGTTGGAGGTGCAAAGCTCGCCGAAATTGCCATTCCGTTCGTTACCGCTGGGCACACCCCCATTGAAGGAGCTGGCCGAGTGGTCGCGCGTGGCCTGGTAATCGAAGAAGAAAAATGTCTTGTCCTTGCCGTTGTAAAGATGCGGAATAATGATAGGGCCGCCCACCGTGCCGCCAAACTGATTATACCGACGGGCGGGCAGGTCAACTCCGGCCTGATTGTTGAACCAGTTGTTTGCGTCCAATGCCTGATTCCGCACGAATTCATAGAGGCTGCCGTGGAGTTGGTTGGTGCCGGAACGTAACACCACGTTCAGGACCGTGTTGCCGCTGAATCCGATCTCCGCGCTGAAGTTGTTCTGCTGCACCTTGAATTCCTGCACAGCGTCAACCGAAGGCGTGTAGAGAGGAACAATGATGCCGCCGTTCTGCTCGTAGTCGGTGGTGCTGACGCCGTCGAGCAGAATGTCTGACGTGGCATTGCGCCCGCCGTTCGAAGTGAAATTGTTGGCCACGCCTCCGCTGCTGCCGAAAGCATTGCCGGGCGCCGGATTGACCCCGGGAGCGAGGAAAGCCAGATCAAACACGCCGCGCCCCACCAGAGGAAGGTCATTGATATAAGTGCGGTTCACTTCCTGGCCGGTGGTGGAGTCCTGCGTGTCAAGCAGAGGAGGCGCCCCGGTCACCTGTACGGTCTGGGTGGTGGTTCCCAGCTCCATGCTGACGTTCACAGTGGCGTTTTGCCCAACGTCCAGGACGATGCCGGTGCGAGTGGAAGTCTTAAATCCTGGTGCCCCCACGGAGATCCGATAATTGCTGGGCGGAAGGTTCCGTAGAATATAGCGGCCCACTGCGTCGCTTGAGGCCGTGAAAGCATAACCCTTGGTCGTGTCGGTCAAGGTCACTTTGGCCCCCGGAATCACAGCTCCGGTGGGGTCGCTGACAACACCGGTGACGCTGCCGCTGTAAAGCTGCGCCCGCAGCGGGACTGCCAGGAACGCGAGCGCGGAACAGATTATGAGAGATTGAACGGCAACAAACCACCCATCAAGGTGGCTCCGAAATACTCCACGGCAAGACCCCAACCTGAGTTTCGCCAGCATGGACACCTCCTGCCACAAGTTCTCAATTTTGACTCAACGACACGCGACGCAAAGCGACTACCAGTTCAACCAAAGGGCGGGGGCTTGGGGGACAATGGACAACCGTTACTTAAGAAGCTTTAGAAAGTATGAGCAACATACTATGCCCCGCCAAATTTTGTACGAGTCTTGGGTATCATGCATACCATAGATTGTCAAGAGAAAAACATGTATAAGTGCGAATGAACGTACGGTGCCGACCTGCAATTTGCGAAAAAACCCGCCAAATGCCGTCTTTTGGGAATGAGAATGTTCAGTCTGGGGCGACTGAACTGCTGGGAGCAAGTTCGTCATGCCTTGCCCACAACTGGTGAGCCAGGATCGAGCGGCGGCGGCAATTGGCGGAGGATCTCCAATTTCCCTGTTACTACCAGCCCCACTTCGGAGTCCCCCAGGGGCTGGACAGGCAATGAGTTCCGCGCCATATTTTCTGCACCGATTGTTGCAAAGGGGGATGATGCAAAGGCCAGCGACTGCACTTGGGCGGGGACGCCAGTAGCTGGGCGATCGATGGCCATCAATATAGGTCTACATATGCCCAAAGGCGCTTCATTTGGGACGCTTGGGATTTTGACACTCTGCCCTTGTAAATAGATAAGTCATTTATTATCAATAGACTAATTTGATGGCCGAAGAAACCATTTAATTTATTGTTGTATTTTGCAACAACGGGTAATTATTGCACTGCTGGTCCATAACGCTTCGCTGTGTGTAGCCCTTTCGGCCAGATCGGCCCTGACTTAAGGTGCCTTGGCACGGGAGAACTCCCGCTGGGCTTTCTCTTCGAGACCTAGAGCCTGATATGCCCGCCCGAGGTCGTAATGGGCTTTGGACATTTTGGGGTCGGCCGCCACCGCGCGTTCGAGTTCCCTGGCGGCGTCGTTCGGGCGCCGGAGGTAGAGGTAAAGCTCTCCGAGCGCTTCGTGAGCCTCGGCATATTCGGGAAGGATCTCAACCGCCTGCTTGAATGCGGCGATAGCAGCGTCTGCCCGCTTCTGGCGCGAATATGCGACACCGAGATTGTAGGCGGCGGAAAAGTTGTGTGGGTCAATCTTGAGCGCGCGCTGGAATGACTTCTCGGCACCGTCTACGTTACCGGAACCTAGCTGCGCGACCCCCATGTAGTAGACTGCCGCGCCGTCGTTCGGATTGCGATCCGAGACATATCGAAAGTCCGCCGCGGCACGAAGGTAATCTTTGAGATCAAGCTCGTTCTGTGCAGCAAGGAAGCGAATCGTCAAAGTCTCGGGAGCCGTCTTCTCAGCCTGCGTCAACTTGCGCAACGATTCCTCGTAGTGGCCGTACTGCTTATCGACAAGTGCTTCGGAGACGAGGTTGTATGCCTGAACGCGGTCCTTGGGATCGGGAAGGTTGCGGGTATCGGCCTGCGGAAGGTTCGCCACTGAGACGGCGGCGTACCCGAGCGAGCGGAGGCTTGCGAGCAGAGCAGGGTCAGTCGATTGCCTGGCAGCAGCGGAGGTTTCGGTCACGGGTGTGTAGCGGCGGATTAAATCCTGAAGCCGTTCGTTCATCTCGTGTGCCAGCGCTTGATGGGTGCTGAACAGGTTGTGAAGCTCGTGAGGATCCGTTTTCAAGTCGTAGAGTTCGGGCCGCGTCGTTTCAATGTACTTCATGCCACGCCATTCAAGACCCAGCAGGCGGTTCCAGCCGAAGTGGATCAGGGGAGCGTAATTCTCCGCGTATTGGCCTGAATCTCTTCCTGACTGATGGCCCAGCATCAGGCTCAGCAGACTTTGCCCCTGGACGCTGGAGGGCCGCGGGATTTCGAGACTCTGAAGGACGGTTGGCATCACGTCCACAAGCGACACTCCTTGCCGCACGACGCGTGGCGGGTCGCCGGGGATTCTTACAATCAGAGCGACGTGGAGCGTTGCGTTATAGACAAAGAACCCGTGTGTTTTTTCGCCATGCTCGCCGAGACTTTCTCCGTGGTCACTAGCCAGAACGATGAGTGAATGCTCATAGAGGTGTTGCTGTTTCAGGTAGTCGAACAAACGCCCGACCTGCGCATCAGCGAATGCGATCTCGCCGTCGTAAGGGTGGCCGCGGTAAAGACGGGCGTAAGGCTGCGGAGGGTCGTAGGGAGCGTGTGGGTCGTAAAGATGAACCCATAAAAAAAATGGCTTCCGCTGGTGAGACTCGAGCCACTTTAACGCCAGGTCCACAACCTGGTCGCCTCGACGCTCGATTTCATCCAGGTGGATTTCTCTCGAATGGCCCAGATTGAAGTGGTCATAATAGGTGTCAAAACCCTGGTTCAAACCGAAACGCGAATCGAGAGCCGCCGACCCGATAAACGCCGCAGTCGAGTACCCGTGGCCCTGCAGCACTCGGGCGAGGGTCATGGTTCCTGCAGCCAGCTTGTTGCCGCTGAAATCGTGGATCCCCGTGGCCATGGGATATTGTCCGGTCATCAGAACCGTGTGAGATGGGAGAGTGATCGGCACGGCCGTGAAGGCGTTTGCGAAACGTACGCCAGTCCTTGCAAGCTGGTCGATGGCGGGGGTCTTGATCCGATGGTATCCGTAACAGGCCAGGTGATCGGCGCGAAGAGTATCAATAGTGATCACCACTACGTTTGGACCGGGCTTCCCGGCGGCCGAGGCCACACTGCACAGAAGTCCTGCAACGAACGCAGCCAGGACGATCCTGGACTGAAAAAAGATCATGAATCCTCTATGCGGCTGCCGGTCACGCTGCTCCTTCAACGCGTCCTCCAGCTTCCATCCGAATTATCTCTTTTAGCAGCACCACACATCAGACCTCAATCTTCCCGCGCAAGATCGTAAGGGAAGCTTTCGGCAAGGTGAACGCGGTATCCTTGTCAGCCTGCAGTGTCGACTCCAATGGCGGGCCGTCCGGGTCCGCGTGGCTGTGGCTCCCGTCCGCATGCCATTGGAACTGTTCGGTTCCGAAAGTCACCATCCTGACTTCGCCCGAGAAGCCGACTTCCTTCCGGGCCGAACGATTTTCAAACACGAGGCGAACCTTACGGGCATTTTGCTGGTCCCGATTGACGATCATTAATGCCCATTGCCCGTCAGGCCGGTGCAAAGCGTATGCAGCCAGCAGTTCATTTCCTGCACCGTCCCGAATATCGGCCGATACCCGGTGGCAGTGGTGGATTTCGCCACCCGGCTTCACCCATTCCAGATTAATCAGCCGCGAGGCGAAATACTGCGACGCGTATCCCGTGATTTCGCGGTCTTTATTGGCAACGAAGGGACCAAAAGTTCCCCACCCATGGCAGCCGCTGCTGAGCGGGAAAGGGAAAAACTGGAAGTAATAAATTCCGGCGCCACCAGCAGAGAGAAACGCACCCACGTATTCCGCCAGCCACAGCGCGCCAAAGATGTCGACGAACGACTGGTTGAGGTTCCAGGAAAGGTTGCTCTCCGTAATGATCATCGGAACGTTTTCCGGCAGGCCGTCCTCTCTCCACACGTCGAGCATGTGGCTTACAAGTTCCGGTTCGCGATAGAGGTCCGACCAGGTTACGGCGCAGGGCTCAAAAGGATAATGCTCAAACGACATGAAGGCAAGGTCTTCAATCCGGCCATGCGTTTTCAGATAATCCAGGAAGCGTCCCAGCCACGACGTCCGGCCCTGAGCGTCCGGCCAGACTTTGATGTCTTCATTCACTCCTTCGAATATCGGGCCACCGAGCCTGGCCTCCGGCACCAGGCGGTGAATGGCCGAAGCGAATTGGAGGTAGAGCGCCGCATAATCTTCCGGCATAGCGTACTGTCCGTCCGGCTCTTCGCCCATTTCCACATAAGAAACCGGGTATCCTCGCTTTTTCAGATAGGCGATCTGCTCTGCCGCATCCTCCGGAATTCCGTAAAGCATGGCGATAGGAACCATAGCCGGGAGGTTGTTGGTAACGCCGCTGGTGAAGAAGAGGTCGAACCCTGTCTGTTCGCCTCCCTCCATGTGGAGATCGTTTTCGTCGTGCCAGGGATCGATGGACGAGCAGTAAGTCGCTGTCTGGTTCTGGTCCGGCGAGTGCTGAACCATGTCGATGAAATTTCCCTCAGCGTCGAGCGTGCCTGCATAAATTTCCCTGATCGCATACCCTTCCGAGTTCCTTGGGTCTTCCGCCCCGTGTGTGTCCGCCGTGTGCGAGGATTCTGTCATCACAATCCGCAAAAACCTCGCCGTGATGGGCAGCTTCGAAAGCTTCAACGTTACCGTCCCGGCCCGGCCATCCTTTACGATGCCGCCGGGGAAAGTGTTCCACACTCCTCCTGTCGGCTTGCTCATGGCGTCTTCATTCCCTGTCCAGTATTGGACGCTATAAGCGCGCGCGTAAGGATCGGTCCAATCAATTCGCATGGCGTTGACCGGCTGGGCAGCTCCGAGATCAATCACCACCCACTGCGGATGCAGCGCGTCGCTTTCGTGCGTGTAGCGCTCAGCCAGGTAGGGATTGCTTTTCCAGTAAGAGTTTGGGTCGCCGTCGTTCAGTCGCGAGAAGCCGGATTCAGCTCCTCCGTTTCGTGTGTTCCCACGGTGGCGCAGGTGGTAGCCGTATGAATGTTGGATAGGCGCTGCAAGCTCGGAACTGCCTGTGAAATAGCCTTGCTTGCGGGCAGGGGCGCTCCAGGCTCCTGTGGGATTCCAATGCCAGGCGGCGATCTGCAATTCCGTGTGCTGCCGGTAGCTCATGGGTCCCCAGCCGGCGGAAAGACACTGTTTGACCATCGGGGCGGCATACAGCTTGTCCGACGACTTATAGGGAATCATGTCAATGGAGGTGCCCAGGGCTTCGTTCGGCTTGAACGCATTTGTCTCATGGCCGGGTGTCGCGTCGACGCGAATGGTCCCGAACTGGGGTTTCTCCTGCTGGGCAGCCGCACTTCGTGCGCTCGCGCCAGGCAATCCGGATTCCGCTGCTACACTGGAGTCCGCCAAAAGGGCCCGCGGCGCGGCGGTGAGTGCTGCCGCCGTTGTCGCGCCAGCCAGAAACTTCCGCCGTGAGATATTACCCGCCGGCCCACGCTTGTCTCTGCCACCCAGTTCCTCTTTTTTGCTCACAGGCTGCTCCTTTTCAATCGAAGATGGGCTACATCAGCTGGCTCAAGACGCAATCGCATTCTAGCATTGTACGATTTCGGGATTGCCGGCATTCACGGTTAGTCTTTCGGCCAGGAACACATTCTATACCTCGCAGCTGCGGCCTTTGTCGCGCATTCTGAATTTCAAGCGGGAGACGCCAGTTGTCCATTTAGTCTCTAGATCCGCCCTGAACTCCTCTTAAGGCGATGGGCTGAAATCCAACGCTTTGCCATCCAGCCGGGCCGGTGGAGCGGCACCCAGGATTTTCAGGACCGTGGGGGCGATATCCAGAATGCTCGGGCGAGGCGTTTCAACAGCTCGATTGCAAAAGAAAATACCCTGGGTATTGCTGGGATCGGAGGCGCAGTGATCACCGCTCCACTTTCGTGTATTGGCAACGACGATGCCGGAAGGGATGGCGCCAAGCGCCGTCTGCCAGGAGGTTCGGTAGCCGATCTGGAAATTGAGCTGAAGGTCGGGCGCGTCCTTCATGTAGGGCCCGTGGTCGATTTCTTTGCCGAGGTAAACATCCTGTAAAACCGGCTGGCCATTGTCGGGATCGCGATAGGCCCGCAGTTTCTGCTGGATCTCACGGAGCAAACGGTCCGCCTCGGGCCCGGGATTGACGATGCCGTTTGCCTCACGCCCGCGTTTGTTCAGGTAAATTTGCCCCAGGCCGAGCGCGTACGCCCTGGTCCGGCTCCAGTCCACATTCGGGAAGAAGCTGCCCTGGCCAAACAAGTCCTCCAGTCTGTAATTCTTCTCGCCCGCGCTGGGGTTCTTGAGGCGCATGTAACCGTTTTGGACGAGCCAGGTGTTGGTGTTGAATCCCCAACGCCAGGTGTGGAAACCGTGATCGGAAACGATGATGAGGGTTGCTCCGGGTTTCATGGCTTTCAGAACCCTGCCGATGATTTCATCCATTTGCTCATAGGCCTGCAGGATCGCATCACCATACTCCCTGGCCTCCTCGGGATCGTAGCGGGGGTGCTGGGGATCGATCAGGCGGAAAAACATGTGCTGGATGCTGTCGGTAAATGTAAAGATCGAAACCATCAGCGACGACGGGTGATGGCGAAGTCCGTCGAGCGTCATGTCTTCAAGCGTCTTTGAAGTGCCCCAGCAATCCTGGAGGAAAACTCCGTCGCCGATGCGTTCTTCATTCAGCGCCCAGGTGTCATGCCACCAGCCAAGGGTTTTGTAGAGGCCGTAGGTTCGCGCGAGCTGCGCGGAAAAATCGGCCGGATAGGAGATGGGCAGGATGGGATGCACGGGGTCAATATTCAAGGGCGACATATAAACGCGAAGATCGGGAGAGGTCTCGAGCACATAGAAGCGCGAGACGGCGCTGATCGAGAGGAAGGGGGTGACCGGGAATTTCGACCGGAACCAGTTGCTCCATTTCCCTTCGGCGACGGTTTCAGAGTTGTCACCGAACCGGATGTTGACCGTTTTGCCCGCAGGAGAGACGGTGAATTCGATGGGGAGAGAAATTCGACTGAATTGTTTCGCCGTGGGATCGACGGGGCCCTCGACCCTGGCGCTGGCATGGTTTTCTTTGAGCGCCAGCCGAACCAGCTTGCCGCCAAATTCGGTGTCACCCACATCCCATTGAGTCAGGTCGGTGCCAAAGTAAAAGAAGGTTCCCCATGTGCCGCGAACGTCGGGCAGGCCAAGCCCCGCCAGGAGTTCGCCTCCCGGAACTTTGGTGGGAGGAAACTCGAGCGGCATCCGCAGCACCGTCACTTTGTAGCCGGCGTCAGCGGCAGCCGCGTAAAACGGGGTGCCGTGGCGTTCGTTGATCGCTTCCGGCGGGCGGATGGGAACCAGGCCGAACAGGAACCTGGGCTTTCGCTTTTCGACCAACGCAAGCTGGGGAAGGTAGGTCTTTGGGTCGCGCTTGATGAAATCAAAGATCCCCGTCCCGCCCGGGTTAAGGCCGGTTGCAAACGAGGCCCAGGCCACCGGCGACTCCGGCGGATTGGTAGTGCCCAGCGGCTTGAAGGTGCCCGTCTGGGCAAGGCGGGCGAGGTTCGGTAGCTTGCCAGCCGCCATATATTTGGAAATCAGTGTGGGGTCGGCGCCGTCAAATCCCAAAACCACAACCTGCGTGGTGACGGGGCGCGTCGGCACGCGTTGGCAGGCAGCCGCGCACCCCGCGAGCATCACTGCACTCGCAAATCCCACCCAGGCCCTGGCTCTCATCACTGAGTCCCTTTTACCACAAAGGGGAGAGAAGCCAAAAGAAAATACCAGGAAATGGCTGGAAAAGATGACGGTGTACCTACTTGCGAATCCTGGACTCCAAGAGTCTTTAATCTTGTGGTGTGTAAGAATATTAGCAGGATGTTGAAAAAGGCTGTAGCGGCGGCTTTACGCCGCCAACCCACGCTGAAAGGATTGACTTTATGGCGGGGTGAACCCGCCGCTACGTCCACTCTGCGAGATATTTCAACAGCCTGTTAGTGGAGGCGCAGGTGTCAAAACGTGTGGGTGTTGGCCGAAGCTGGCGCGGATTCGGGTTACGAATTGAACCCCGGCGGGAAAGAAGATTAGATGAAAAATATTCCTCATCGGAATTTTTTGATAAACTGCGTTGCCTCGAAAGTGTAAGCGCCGGCAGTATTTGCTGTTTTGGATCGTTTCGCCAACCACAGGAACCCTGCATGAAGGATACTGAAGTGGAAGGGCGTGACCGGGCTTATGAAGACGCCAGCAAGTTACTGCCGGAGGCTCTGAAGCATCTCATTGGCTGGCGTCAGTAAGAGAAAGACAAAATCTGACTTGGACAATATGCAGGCCAGCCACGGACCACGGGCCGAACGGGCTGGCAGGAGAAATCGATGTTAGGAAGGCCGAGACTGCTCCGCGACTTAAACGCGCAACAGATTCTTCGCCTCCTGCGGAAACATGGCCCCTGTTCGCGCGCGGACCTTGTTCGATATTCCGGACTTAGCGCCCCGACAATTTCAAGCGGCGTGGCGTATCTGAAACAACATGGCCTGATTGAGCCTATGGGCCCGGGTCCTTCGAATGGCGGGCGCCCGCCCGACCTTCTCCGTTTTAATTCGAAAGCGGGTTATGTCGCGGGCGTCGACATCGGCACGTCGCTCGTGCGGATTGCGCTTGCGGACCTCGACGGGAAAATTGCTGAGAAAGTCGAGGTTGCGACACACTCGCAAAGTACCCCGGACCACGTCGTTTCTCTGATCGCCGCCGGCATCAGGAAGCTCCGGACACGGCACAAGGTCCCGGCAAAAAAGCTGTTGGCGCTTGCCGTGGGGGTGCCTGGGATTACCGACATCCAGAAAGGGATCGTGCTTTCGGCCCCCATCCTGCCGCAATGGCAGGCCGTTCCCTTGCGCGACATTCTCGCACAGAAGGTTGGGACCCATACCGTGGTTGAAAATGACGTCAACCTGGCGGCTCTCGGCGAAGGACGATGGGGTATTGCGCGTGGAGTGAAAAACTTTGTGTTTTTGACCGTCGGTTCCGGTATTGGAGCGGGGATTTTCATCAACGGTAACCTGTATCACGGTGCTGACTGGGCAGCCGGGGAAATCGGTTATCTCTACGTGCCCGGAACACAAGAAAGCCCGCTGGCCATCCTGAAACCCGGGCCGTTGGAGGACATGATTGGCGCCAGGGCAATTGAGTGTGCCTGGAGGGATCTTGGCGGTCAGGATGGTGAGAACGGCGGGCGGACGTCGGGGGTGGGCGGCGGGCGCATCATGGATCTGGCGGAAAAGGGAGACCCGGTGGCCGGCAGAATCCTGCAGCAAACAGCTCGAATTCTTGCCGATGCGATCACGAACATATGCGTCGTCCTCAATCCATCTCTGGTGGTTCTGGGCGGACGTGTCGGTTCGCGCCCTGCTCTATACAAGGCAACCAGCCGGATCATCGAATTCAACGAATTCTGCCGGCCCCGCGTTGCGGTCAGCACGCTGGCAACAGAAGCGGTGGTGCTGGGTGCGGTCCAGCTTGCGTTAAATGTGGCTGAGCAGAAAATCCTTCCTGACATTGAACATTACGATGCTTTCTCCCGCGAGGGGCAATCGCCCCAATTTCACTCGCAACCATAGGGACATGCTCCATCTGCATGGCGGGATAGCGAATTCCTTGTTTCCCGCCTAAAGGTCGCGATTGACTCCCTGGCTGTGGAGAGTGGACGTATCCATCCAGTCGAATTTATCTTCCCGATCCGGAAGGTGATGCGCGGCTGCGTAACGGTTTCTTACTGCCTGAACTTGATGAAACCAGTCGCCGAAAGGCAGCGAGAATTCGCGGTCAATCATGTAACCCAACCCGGATTGGCGGCGACGCGCCTTCTCACTGGTTGCAACCGAGACGAAGTCCTGCGGGTCGCGTGCTACGTGGCGTCCGTTGGCCTCTCGTACCCGTGGAAAGATGCTCTTGTACCAGGTCGTGCTGGCGTCATGGAGCACCTGGTTGCGATCATCGCGGATGGCTCTTGCTGTATCCAGCGCACCGTCAAGCTCGCTGACGGCATCCTGATAGTGCAACCCTGCCGCTTGCTTCTGGGCATTTTCAAGATGTTTGCTGATTTCTTCCAACCCTTGCAGCATCTTCTGGTTCTGGCGGCAGATCTCAGCCAGGGAGAGATAAACCTCCAGATTGTATCGGTTGAACTGGACGGAAGGAAGCTTCCCGTAAAGCATGTTCAACAACTCGTCATTTTCGCCAAGAAATTTCCGAGCTAGTTCCATGCGCCGGGCATTTTCCTTGCTCCAGTCGTGCGCGAGGTGAAGATAGTCCGCGGAGGGCACTGGCGGAAGCGGAAGCGTCTCGATGTGAGGCACAAAAGGACCGATGCCGTAAGAGTAGCCGAAAATCAACGGCAATTGGTCGGAAGCCTTGCTGTCCCAGCTGGAGGCAAAGAATTGCGCCTGAGTGCTCAGCAACTGGTAGAGGCGGCCCATCCCGTTCGAGCCCTTTCCGTAAAAAAGCCGGTAGAAATCATGTTCCAATTCCCGCGGATCAGGTGCCGCCGGATGCCAGGCGGCCGCAGCGCCGACCGCGTACCCAAGCCAGTACGTTTCCGGGTGCGGTCCCAGGTCGCCCCAGGCATAAATATCCACGCCAATCACATCCGCCTCCTGGCGGCCCGAGGTGTAGGAAATTTCATTAAAGACCTGGTCGTCCTGCCCCTCGGTTTCGACATGTGGATGGACCTGCTCGTGGGGCGAGAGGACAAAATAACTGGGAAACAAAGGCCGGTCTGGCAGAGAGTTGGTATAAATCATCTGCTGGATGCCGTGCGCTCGAAAGGCTTTGTTATAGGCCGGAGAGTAGATTTCCCCATTGATCAGCCAGGATGGCAGAAGAGGGATATCTTCCGCTTGCATTGGGTCTTCACCCCAGAAAATGACTTGGCGGCCATGATCGTGGAGGTAGCCGGCCGTCTTTTTGGTATAGTCGACGAGCAGCTTGCTAGGACTCCCAAGCTTCTTCGCAGCTTCTGCGGAGTGGCACTGGTCGTTGTCCGCTTTTCCGATGAACCAGGCCTCATCCGTTGAAAGATGAAAATACTTGACGCCTTTGTTGGCGTTCATCAGATCCTGGTACAGCCCTTCCAGCAGTTTGTACGTCTCCGGGTTGCTGGAGCACATCTGGAAGGCGTTCTCGGGGAATTCCCGAAGCTTCTTGTATTCCTGCCGCTCCAGGATCCAGTTGACGTGAGCAGGGCCGTCCACATACGGAATCACCTGCACGTGATAGCGCAATCCGTAATCGGTTAAATCCTGCAGCTGGGCGGGAGAAAGTGCGTACGGGTCCACCAATGCCGGCGCGCTGGCATATTCGAAATGGCCATTTAACCGCAGCGCGAACCCGTTGAGCTTGAAAAATGCCGCACGCCGGATGGCTTGTTTCAGAACCTCCGGGCGGTCTAGGTGCATCTGCTCATCCCAGAAAACCTCGCGCAGCCGCACATCCGGCCAATCTGTGATGGTTGCTTCCGGAAGCCAGAGTTTGCCGTCCGCGTGCTTCACCAGTTGCACCAGTGTCTCAACCCCGTAGAACAGTCCTGCAGGGGCATTGGCCGTAATCCTGATCTCATTGGCGCCAATCTGCAGCTTGTAGGCCTGCTCTTCGAGAGACGGCCTGTCCTTGTCTGTGGCTTGCCCAATCTCAACCGATCCCAGTTGCATCTCAAGCGCGATGGCTTTGCCCCGGCCGCGCGTCTCCAGCGTGATCCCGTGGCGCTTCTCGAGACCTTCTTTCAGGCTTTCCACCGCTACATCGCCGGGCTTCACGCCCTTGCCCAGCTCCAGCCGCCAGCCGCCGTCTAGCTGAATGTCTCCACTTTTCAACTCGACCTTCTGCGGTGCCGGAATCAGGTTGTAGCCCCGCAGGTACAGGTCCGAGGGAGTGGCGGCGTGGAGCATTTGAGCGAACGCTGCAGCCACCAGCAGCAGGCATACGAATGTCCCAGTTTTTTTGATCATGTGGATTGGTCTCCAAAATAGAATGCGCTTTCGCAGCAGGTTCGCGACAGCAAGCCGTTTCAGTCTCATTATTCCTCAGTGAGCGGGCGCGTTGTATTCCTTCCAATGCAGCTTATCGTTGCGGGCGGGAAGGCCGTGATGTTCGGCGTACTGGTTCCGGGCCGCTTCCACCTGGTCATACCATTCACCCAGTGGCAGAATCAGCTGCCGGTAAATCAGGTAGCTCATGTCCACCGTCCGCATCGGCAGGTGGTCTTTCACGTCATCCACTCCATCCAGATATTTCCGTCCGTTCGCTTCCGCCACCCGAGGAAACCAGCTCTGGTACCACGTGTCTACCGCGTTGTGGTAGGCCTCATTCCGCTGGTCGCGAATCTGCTCCACGGTGTCCAGCGCCCGGTCCAGCGCCGCCACCGCCTGCCGGGATTCCACCTCCGCCGCCTCCTGTGCCCGCTTCAGCGCCCCGTCCACTTCGCCCATCTCCCGGATCATCTCCAGGTTCTGCCGGTAGAGACCCGCAATCGACAGGTACACCTGCAGGTTGTATTTCTGGAACTGCACCGACCTCAGGTTCTTGTGCAGCAGGTCCAGCAGCTGGTCGTTGGCCGGCATCGCGTCCTCCGCCATCTTCACCCGCCGGGCGTTGGCCTGGCTCCAGTCGTAACCCAGCCGCAGGTACTTCCCCTGGGGCACCGGTGGCAGCGGCAACACCTGATCGTGCGCCGGATGCGGCGGATTGAAAATCGCATACGAGCTGCCGAAAATCGGCGTGCGGGCCGACGACGGTTCGCGATCCCAGCTGCTGTTCCAGAACTCCGCCTGAGTGCTCATCAGTTGGTAGAGCCGGCCGATATTCTGGCCGCCCTGGCCGTAGAAAAGGTGATAAAAGTTATCCCGAGCCACAGCCGGACTGGGTGAGCCCGGATGCCATCCCCAACTCGTTCCGGTTGCGTATCCCAGCCAGAACGTTTCCGGATGCAGGCCTTCATCGGCCCACCCGGCGTTGAACACGCCAATCAAATCGGCGTTCTCACGCGCCGATGTAAAGGATATGTGCCTGAAGATCGTGTCCAAGGCGGCGCTCGCCCGCACCGGATTGAAAAGCGCTGAATGCGGCAACACATAGTCGGTGGGGAAAAGGGGGTTCGGTCCTGACTGGGCTGATACAAAAATCATCTGCTTGATGCCGTGTGCTTTGAAGGCGCGGTCGAACTCAGGCCCGTAGACTTCGCCATTCACCAGATAGGACGGCAACGATGGAATATCGCCCGGCACCAGCGGATATTCTCCCCAGAACACCACCGTCCGCCCATGCTCGTGCAGATATCCCGCAGCTTTATCCAGAAATTGCGCCTCCACCTTGCCCACGCTTCCCAGCTTCTTCGCCAGTTGCCCCTCATTGCACTGGGCGTTGTCGGCCATCCCCACGTAGTAGGCTTCGTCAGTCGAGAGCACAAAATACTTCACGCCCTTGTTGGCCGCTAGCAGATCCTTGTACATCCCCTCCAGCAGCTTGTACGAGTCCGGGTTGGTCGTGCACAGCTCATAGTTGCTGTCCGGATACTCCCGCAGCTTGGCGTATTCCGGATGCTTCAGGATGAACGCAATGTGCGCCGGCGCGTCTAGGTAGGGAATCAACTGCACGTGATACTTCAGCCCGTAATCCGTCAGCTCCTGCAATTGCGCGGGCGTCAGAGCATAGGGATTCACCAGCGCCGGCGCGCTCTGGTATTCAAAGTGATCGTTCAGCTTGATCACAAATCCGTTGATCTTGTAAAACGCCGCCTGCCGCAGCGCCTGCTTCAGCACATCCATCCGATCCAGGTGATGGTTGTCGTCCCAGTAAATGTTGCGCTGTTCGAGGTCCGGCCAGTCCGTGATGGTTGCTTCCGGCAGCCAGCGCTTGCCTTCCGCATGCTTCACCAGTTGCAACAGCGTCTCGACGCCGTAAAACAGTCCCGTTGGTGCGTTGGCGGTAATCTTGATTCCGCTGCCTGCCAGCTCCAGCTTGTAAGCCTGCTCTTCGAGCGCCTGCTTGTTCTTATCCGCCGCCTCACCGATTGCGACCGACCCCGGCTGAATCTCAAGCGCAATGGCCTTGCCGCGCCCGCGCGGCTCGAGGGAGATTCCGTGGCGCGTATCGAGACCTTCTTTCAAAATCTCCACCGCTACGTCGTCGGGCTTCACACCCTTGCCCAGTTCCAGCCGCCAGCCGCCGCCGATTTCAAAATCCCCGCCCTTAAGCTCTACCTTCTGCGGTTGCGGAATCACGGTGTAGCCACGCCCTGAGAGAGGAGTATGAGTTGCACCCTCCGCAGGCGCCCAGGCCATGGCAACTGTCAGTAGAAGAAAACAGACAAACCGCACAGGGTTCAGCACCGATCGCATTTTATATCCTCGCCAGGGAGTGAAATATCAAACACAGAGATCCGGGGGTCGTATTAACCGTCTATCTTGCGGGCACGTAATTCGACGAGGCTCGCAGTCTTTCCGTGAGGAATGCCGGTGCGTCAGGACTCCCGGTTGAAGGCCCGGCAATGTCCTTTTGCCATGCGTGACGATCTGGCCAGCACCGATCGCAACGGACAAACCTCTTACACCCAAAATCTCACGAGCAGTCCAATCTCTTCACCAATGAAAGCTGACGTCTGCTTGAGCGGAGACGCCTTACTGATTGAGCAGGACCTGTTCCAAAGATGCCATGCTCAGGCTTCGCCGGGCGATTAAGGCTTCGTACTTGCTGTGAGCCGAGGATGCTTTCTGCGAGTCCCCTTCGGCCCGATACAGGCGCTCGATCAACTGGTAAGCCCCGGCAAAGTCAGAGTCGAGAGCTGTGAAGGTCTCGAGATCTGCAATTGCCTTCGTTCTCTGACCCTGAAGAGCCAGGACGCGGGCACGCCAGAAGTATGCTGGAGCGATTTGGGGTTCAAGCTGAATCGCCTGGTCCAACTCTTGACGAGCCGCGGGGATCTTCCTGCCCTTGAACAACGCCACAGCGAGCCCAACATGATAAATGGCCGCACCCGGCTTCAGGGCAATTGCCTGGCGGAAGGACCCCTCTGCAGCAGCAAGATCCTGCTGCTTCAGTTTAATGATGCCCATCAGACAATGAATCCTGACAACTTTTGGCTGCAGGAGAACCGCTTTCCTGCACGCCGCCGCAGCTTCCGCGTACCGATCCATAAAAAGGTAGGTCAAAGCCATCTGGTAAAAGATGTGGGCGGACTCCGGACGGAGCTTGCGTGCCTTGGCCAGGGTTGCAAGCGCCGCAGGATACGAGCCTTCCGCTAATTCGATATCGGATTTTGAAAGCAAATAATCGACGTCAGAAGGGTTTGCCGCCACGGCGGCTGAAAGCAGCGGCGCTGCCTCCTCGATTTTTCCTGCAAGCAGCAACGCCTTACCTTTTAAGTACGAAACCTGCCCTGGAGCGCCGGCAGTATCGGGCATGTTCTTCAAGACTGCCAGAGCCTCCACTGACTGGCCCGACGCCATGCTGACCTCCGCCAACAGCAACTTTGCAGAGTTGTCTTGCGGCAGCATTTCTGTGACGTTCTCGAGCAAATATCGGGCCTTCTGAAACTCACCGTGATCATAAGCCAGTTGGGCCAGGGTCAGCGCAAGAGAAGAATTATTGGGAAGCGCGGCTGTCGCTTTGTCGACGCTCTTCAGGGCCTGCTGTGTCTCGCCGGCTTCAAACTGGGACCGAACGAGGTTGGCCCAGATTTCAGAGTTTTGGGGAGACTCTTTCTGTAACTGTTCAAAATACGGGACTGCTTCGCGGGCCCTGCCGACATCCACTAAAGCCCTGGCCAGAGAAAATTTTGCCTGCATCCATTGCGGTTGTTTAGACAGTGCCGCCCGAAATTCGGAAACGGCCTTTTGGAGCTGATGTTCCTTCGCATAAGCAATGCCGAGATTGTAATGCAAGTCGGCAGAATCATTGCCGAGCTGAAGCGAACGTTGAAAATGAACAATCGCGGCGCGCAGGTCTCCGGTACGGGCTTCGGCATTGGCCAGATAGCTGAAATTGGCCGCCGAAGGGTCTTGCCGGACAGCCTCGGCAAAAATCTCCCGGGCCCGCGAATAATTGCCATCCTTGAAAGCCTGAATGCCGCGCTGCACAAGGCCGCCGGCAGTCTGGGCTCCTCCGGCGGAGACAGGCAGTGAAAGAGACACTGCAGCAAGTATGACGAAAAGCGCCAGGCTTCTCTTCAACGGCCCCTCCTTCTCTCCTCCTGTTTCAAGCTTACTACTTTGGCGCTCAAGGCTTTCAGGTCCGGCAGTTGAAGATGTTGGGCCTTAATGATCGCCATCTGAGCCTCACTAAATTGCCCGTCCTCCTGCTGATGCTGAATCAACATCGATTTTGATTGGTATTGTTCAGAGCTGAGGTCAACCACGCGGTAATTGGCCTGCCGGTGGCTATAGTCGAAGTCAACCTTGGCGTCCGGATCATGCAGCTGGTACCGAATGTTCTCTATATATTGCAAGGCATTGGTAAAGTGGTCGGTGGCGGCGACCCAGGGCAGCGGCGGGGCGGGCTGGCCCCAATTGCGATCAACCAAAATGTCCAGGATGTGGGGAATCATGATCGAATAGATCTGCCCATGGGTGACATGAACATCCATAGGAACTGACCGCACATAGGGGAATACCGCGGGCTTGCCACCGAAGAAGCTTGAAACGATCTTCATAAAAGCGAGCTGCTGTTCGGGGCCAACGGAATTATCAAAGTACAGATCCGTCATGCCCTGGTAGGACATGGCACATGAGCCGCTCAGGTACGCAAGCCTTACACCCTTCATGTCCACGCTGCCAAAGTGACCGCCCGTGAAATTCAGGTAGAGGAGCGCCTCACAGTGGCCGTAGGCCGGTTGCATGTTATGCCGGCACGGACACGGACTCGCACAAGGGCAGCAGACAACACCTTCCCCCTTCAGGCGCCAGCTGGTGCCGTCGTAATGGGCCACGTTCGAGCGCGGGGAAGAGTCGCCAAAGGCCAGCCCTGCAAGGGAAACCAATAATAATCCCAGGGCGAACCACAAATGCAGTTTTTTCTTTGTCACTTTCACACGCTTGGGGGAACCGGGCTAAGTGACTACGCACTTGATGCGGTGGTACCAGTTAGCCGCGTACTCATCGATCCGCCTGGGGTCGCGCCGTTCGGGCTGAACGGCTCCGCTACCATCCCGCGCCCGGCACTTGAGTTCCACCGCCCCAGGACGCGTCAGATGCAAAGAGGCCTCCCACAATGCCCATTCATAACGGCCACCCAGGTTCAATGTCGCAGGGTACCACCGATTGCTGAAGCTGTCGCTCACTTCGACGCTGGCAATGGGCGCCCCACCGGACCAGGCCAGGCCATGCATCTTGAGCGTGCCGCGCGGCAGCACACTTCCGTCGGCCGGAGCTGTGATCAATGATTTCACCAGAACACGCGGAAGAGGACGACGAATGGGTTGGCCTGACGGCTCCGTCCCAACCTCCACGTAGTCCTTCATATTGCCGGGCAAGGGACTCTCGGAAACCACGATGCGCTTCAGCCACTTTACGGAGTCCATCCCGTACCAGCCAGGGAAGAAGGCCCGCCAGGGTGCGCCATGATTCCGCGTGAGCGGCAGGCCATTCAGGCTGTACGCCAGCATCGCGTTGCCCTTCGCCCGCTCAATGGGAACACTGCGTGCGTAGCCATCTGCACCCTCGAGGTGGAGAAAAAGCCCTTTGGGCGCCGGGCGTGCCAGCGCCAGAACATCTTCCAGCCGCCACCCTTTCCACGCTCCGTTGCTCGCCAGCGCGCGGGTTGACACCAGATTCCCGGCACATTCCAATACTGCCCGCAGCTCCTGCTGAGGCATTTGCCGCAAGCTTGCTTCGTTTACTTGTTGAGCTTTTTCGACTTCACCTTCGATCCGAAGGCTCGTCTCTCCGGAAATCGCCGGATCAGCAAAGTGGTTGCGAACATAAAAGTCCCCGACGGAGGTTTCCCGGCCACTCAGCGAGCTCAAGTCGAACTCAACGAACCAGGGATCGACCGAGACGACAAAATGATCGGCCTGGGCCCTCCAAGGGTGCAGAAAAAAGCTGCCAGCCGCCAGTTTCAGGAAATTTCGTCGGCGCATCTCAGAATATTGCCACCTCAGGCGTAATCCCTGCAAGAGGCAGCGCGCTTTCGGGAAATCGAGTCAGTGGAAGACAAACACGAGCCAAAAGGATGAACCCTGCCCCAGGCCGGACAATTCATGAACCGGCGGATGTTGCCGTGAAAGGGCACGGATTCATCCGTGCCGCAGAGGCGGTTCGAAGCAGGAGGCTTGAGCCGCTGAAAGTTCCGGGGCCATGAGCCTTCCGCTCAGGGGCTGAAGCCCCGACAGGAGCTTCTCAGGCGCTTGCAACGGCACGACTTCAGTCGTGCCGTTGCACAGAGCCCCGCTGCGTCATGAATAATCCGGGCCAGGACTGTCAAAAAAAAGAAGCAGAGGCCGGGAAAGTTCCGGCCTCTGCTTCTGCCCGTTTTGATCCGGGTCAGAAAAACATCTTGAGAGAAAACTGAATGACACGGCCGCTTTGGGCGCTAAGAATCTGCCCAAACGAACTGTCGACCGCGGTTGTGTCAGGAGTGTTAAAGTTGACCTGGTTAAAGGCATTGAAGAAATCCGACCGGAATTGCAGCCTGTATCTCTCGGTAATCGGAATGTTCTTCATGATCGAGAAATTCGTGTTCGAGTATGCAGGCCCGCTCAGGATTCCCCGGCCCGCATTCCCGTATTGTCCCAGGAGGGAATAGTTGACGCCAAAGGGAGTGCAGTTCTGCTGTTCGATTGACAGCGGATTACCCGGCTGGGGAGTGAAGGAGCAATTGGGGTTAATAAACGCGCCCGGATTAAAGAATTGCTGAATCATGCTGGCGCGACTGCTATGGCTCACGCCGATCGGGGCTCCTGTCAGGAAAGCATGCTGGGAGTCAAACGTTCCGTCGACGGCGACATCCTGTCCACTGACGAAGGTCAGCGGAAGACCACTTTGCAGGGATACGATCCCCGTAAACGTCCAATCGCCGAACATCCTGTTCTTCCACGGCTCTGAAAACTGAGGAACCGGCGACCATACCCAGGATGCCACAAACGCGTGCTTGCGATCCCAGTCTGAGCGTCCGCGCTCGGTGTTCAGATGGAACGGATCCGAGACGGTGCAGCCAAGGTTGTCCGTCGAACTCATGTCAATCGACTTCGACAGTGTGTAGGACGCCACAACTTCCAGGCCATGGCTCATCCGCTTGGTCACCTGCGTCTGCCAGGCGTTATACCAGCTGCGGAAGTCGTTCCCGAGCAGGAATCCCTGGGGACTGAGAATCCCGGGCTCGTAAATCACACGGTTGTTGATGTTATCGGGAGTGGAAAGTGTGTTCTCGAGACCGGTCGTTGAGTTGTAAGTGGTTCCGGGAGTAAATTGGGCAGGATTGTAATTCACCAGCGCTTCAATTTTAGTTCCGATCTTCCCAACGTAGCCTGACTCGATCATGATGCTCGGAGTCAATTGGCGCTCGATGGTGAGATTCCACTCCTGATCGTAAGGAGTAGCGAGTGAAGTGTTATTGAAGACCCCGCCAACCGGCAGCGGGAACAGAGGACAATCGACCCCCGGCGCCGCTGAGATTGGCACGCAGCCGAATTTGCCGGTGGGATTCGGAGGGGGCGGTGTTTGCCCAACCGATGCAAAAGGATTGGCGATATTGCCATCGAAGCCGCTGAAAAATCCTGCGAAGGGAGGGTTTTCCTGGGCGAGAGAGTCTGCATTGATCGATTCGTAGAAGACACCATAGGCTCCTCTGACGCTGGTCTTTCCGTCGCCAGACACGTCCCAGGCAAATCCAAATCGCGGGGCCAGATTGTTGGCATCCCATCCGGATTTAGTGAGCGACCGGGAAAGGCCAGGATCGTTAGGAAACAGGATTCCGGGCGGCGCGTCAGGAACGACAGTCGATTGCGCCCCAGGCGAAATGGTGTCAATCCGGTTGTGGCGATCGATCCACCACTTATAAGGCTCATAGCGAATTCCCAATGTCAGGGTCAGCCGCGGCTTCACCTTCCACTGATCCTGGAAGAAGAAGCTTGGCAGATAAGTCTGATCGTCGTTGTCGCGTACCCCGAAGTCTCCATTCATACTTCCGTAGGCGCCCAGCATAAAATCCGCCACCGCGTTGCCGGAACGCGAGCCTGTAAAATTGAAACCGGGCGAGCCGATAAACCGCTGCAAAAAGTGGAGCCACAGGATCTCGCCACCAAACATCAAGGTATGGTTGCCGCTGATCTTGGTCAGCACATCCCTCACCTGGTAGTTGTTGCTCTTAAACGCGTTGATGCCACCGGTTCCCAGGTTGAAATTGCCGGCAACGCTCGCACCGATTCCTCCGGAAGGATAGTATTGTGGCATCCCCTGAATCCCAAAATCAGTTGGTGCGTAAGTCGACGTGTCATTATAGGAAGAAGTGGAGCGCAAGTAGGATCCCACGAACTGGTTGAGCAGCGTCGGGCTGAAAGTGTACGTGTCGTTGATGGACCATTCCCCCGTCTGCTCCCCCTGGATGTTACCCACATACCCTGCGATGTTGCCGCCGGCAAAGGGGCCTGACTGATTGTTGCGATCAAGGAAAAATGTTCCAAACAACGTGTTCTTGGCGCTCTTGGCCCAGTCAATTCGCGCCAAGCCCATATTGTTGCTGCTGGGCGAAGCACCCAACGCGACCACCTGCCCGGTGGAAGACGTCGGTACAAAAGCAAGCAGTTTCTGGGCTACCGGACTGATACAGTTCGGATTGATGATGTTGTTTGCTACGCAACTGGCGCCAGAGGAATCTGTGTACCCCAGCCCCGTCAGAGGATCGACAGGGTCGCTGATCGTCGATCCGCTGGCAGTAAAATCGCCGTTCCGCTCTGCAGTCGAGGGAACAAAAGCAACTTCCGCGTTAGCCTGCGGCCTGACGCGCAACCCCTGGTAGGAACCAAAGAAGAAAAGCTTTTTGCTCTTCCAAAGAGGGCCGCCGCCCGCGGCGCCAAACTGATTCTCTTTGATAGTCGGTCTGGTACTGGTGAAAAAGTTCCGCGCGTTCAGTTTGTCATTGCGGAGAAACTCCCAGGCATCGCCGTGAAATTCATTGCTTCCCGATTTGGTGACCACCGTCACCTGGGCGCCCGGATTGTGTCCGTACTCCGCGTCGAAGTTCGAGGTCTGGAGGCGAAATTCCTGAACTGCGTCCGGGGGGGGATAGTTCATTCCCGTGTTCCGCGAAGGATTGTTGAAGTAAGCGCCGTTCAAGGTGAACAGGTTCATGTTGTCCCGACCGCCGCTGACGTCCATCCTGGGGCCACCGCGGGCACTCGACATCTGCTGGGGCGCGTACACGCCAAGCACGCCGGGAACCGTCAAAGCAAGGCCAATCACGTTGCGGCCGTTCAAAGGAAGATCCACAATACGGCGGTCTTCGATGAGGCCCGATGTTGTAGCAGAGGTTGTGTTTACCAGCGGAGGCGCCGCGGAAACTTCCACCGATTGCGTCACCTGCCCTAATGCAAGGGACAAGTCCAGGCGAACGGGCTGGCTAACCGTCACCGTGACGTTGGTGTGGGTAAGCCTTTCAAAACCGGTCTTTTCTACCGTAACGGTATAAAGACCCGGTTGAACAGCCGTGAATTGGTAAAAGCCTTCGGCATTTGATGTCGTAGTGGCAGTAAGGTTCTGGCTGACCAGCGTTGCCTTAACATCGGCACCGGGAACAGCCGCGCCGGTCTGATCCTTCACATATCCACCAATTGAACCTGTCACCTGGGCTCGCAAGCCCGATGGCAGGCTGAATAGCAAACAAACTGTCATTCCTGCCGCCCACAAAAGAAACCGGGCCGGTTTTCTACTTAGCATCTTCATCCTCCGTCTCGTAATCGAATCCCCCGACGCTTTTACAGGATCAATATCAATCTAAAAACCCACCCTCTTCTGGAACTCGGCATTCCACGAGGCCGAGTCGTCACCGCATGGCAGCAACTAACCCTCGGTGTCAAGCCAGAGAGCCAACCAACCCGGACCGCAACTCTAGCTCCCGGCCTGGTCCTGCAAGGGATACTCACCGGCAACGTCGATGCCATTTAGGCCGTGACGCGCCGACACCGGGCAAAGGGTCAGGCCAAGCACTTCAAATTTAGACTGAAAATTTACAAGCTCCAATGCAAACAATATTCAGAGAAACTGCGACTCAAATCCTAAACTAGATACATATACCTACTACGTCGAATGAAACAAAGTCTCCTATATTGAAATAATCTTGTCAATAGTTTCTTTTTGTCTCGAAACTAAGTGGTAGTTATTGAAAGCATTCGTAACAGTATCGAACAGGGGCCGGAGGTGGCTCTTCACACACAGGAGCTTTTCTGAGTTCCTGAAAAGTTTTGATTCTTCGACCAAGTTGGCGTCGCCCACAGAGCAGCAGAATCCCGGCCAAGGTGAACTGCGAAGCCGGGAGCCAGTGAAAAGCAGCATGCGCTAAGCTATGATCGGCTGTTACGCTGCTCGCCCATTTCAGTAGAGTCTGCCACACCACTCTTCAGTGCAATTGCAGTGGACGTTATGCGGGAACAAACGAGACCCAATTGGGTTTTTGAAGTTTCGACGGTCCAAAAAGTCGGCGGGACAGGATTCACGCCGGAGGGCAATCAAGATGTGTTTCAACACAAATCGATCTTTGAGCGAACAGAATCACTCATGGGAAGGCTGCGCCGCCTTTCCCGGGTTGATGTGCGGGTCGAGCTTCAACGCCTGCTGGAAAGCCTCGTGGGCAGCCGGCTGGTTGCCCTTCTCTTCAAGAGCGAGCCCGAGATTGTAATAGGCCCGTGCGTCATCGGGCTTCGCGTCGATCGCCGCACGGAAGTGCCCAATCGCATTTTGTGTTTCGCCGCGCTTGAGCAGGATGGCGCCCAGGTTGGTGTGGGCTTCTGCAAAATCTGGTTTGATAGCCAGCGCCGCCTGGAATGCTTTCTGCGCCGCATTCACGTCGCCCTGTGCCAGGGCACGCAGGCCCAGGTTGTACTGGGTATTGGCCTGGGCGAATTGGGCGTCGGCCTGGTGCAGGCGTTCCACTTCACTGAAGGCCGCTTGCGCTTCCCCGGTTTTCCCCATGCGCTGCAAGGTTTGCCCAAGGCCATAAAAAGCCTGCGAGTAAGCGGGCTTCAGGGAAATCGCCCGGCGCAATTCAACCAGCGCCCCACTCAGGTCGCCGCTGCGGCTTAAAGTGACACCCAGCTGGTAATGCCCTTCCGGATTGTCAGGCGAAATTTGAACTGCGGCCTGGAGCGCCGCCTTTGATTCTTTGAGGTCATCCTTCTCGCGCAAAGCGACGCCCATGTGCAGGTCTGCAGACGAAAACCCGGAGTCAAGCTTCAAGGCCTTCCTGTACTCAGCAATTGCGCCGTCCAGATCTCCTCTCTGCTGGAGCCCGCCACCCAGCAGAAAGTGTGCCATGGAGTTTTCCGGCATCAGCTGGACGGCCTTCCTATGGGCGTCGATGGCGGCCTCAAGGTTTCCGCTCTCTCCCAGCAGGACGCCCAGGCTGAGATAGGCATCGGGGCTTCCCAGTTCAGCGGCTTTCCGGAATTCAGCTTCAGCCCCCTTCGAATCTTTTTTCTTGAGGAGCGCCAGTCCCAGATTTTCATGCGCCTGAGAAAATTCCGGACGCAGGCGGATGGCGGACTGAAATTGTTTGATTGCTTCGTCAACCTGTCCAGTATTGGCCAGCAATTGCCCGAAATTATTCAGGGCCTCCACATAATCAGGGCTGACGGCAATGAGGTCCTGAAATTCTGCCAGTGCTGCTTCCTGGTCGCCGGCCCGTTCGAGAAGAAGGGCGATATTATTCATCGCCTGGGGGTAATCGGGCTGCAGCTCGACGGCCTTGCGGAATTCAGCAAGTGCCGCCTGGGCACTCTTCTGCTGGAAGAGAACGCGTCCAAGGTTGTAATGTGCCTCGGCGGAATCCGGCCGGGCTTTAACGACGTCCCGAAACTCCCCGGCCGCCCCATCCAGGTCACCTCTTTGCGCCAGAGTAATGGCCAGGTTCTGGCGTGCGTCGACCATATCAGGCTGGAGGTTGAGCGCATTTCGGAAATCCTGCTCTGCCTCGTCCAGGTTGCCGCTTGCGTAATCTTTATTCCCCAGATTGAATTGGATAATCGCCTGATTATGGCCGGATTTAGCCTGGTCCAGCCGGGCGGTTTCCGCCATTGCCGCCTGGGCCTCCTTCTTTCGCCCCAAACTCAACAACACGCGGCCCAGAACGTAATAGGCCTGGTCATTGTCAGGCTTGAGCGCAATGGCGCGGCGCAGTTCCGGAAGAGCCTGCGCAGGGTGATCAGTACGACTTAAGGTCGCGCCGAGTTCAAAGTGAGCATCGGCATCATCGGGGGCCAGTTCGACCGCCTTTTGCAGGGCCGCCAGCGCTCCCTGCAGATCTCCCTTTCTGCGAAGGACCATCGCCAGGCCCACATAGGCAACCGGGGCGTCCGGATTTTCGGCAAGGACCTTCCTAAACTCCTGGACTGCCTCATCCAGTTTTCCAGCGCTGGCAAGTGTATTGGCCAGGTTTTGCCGGGCCCCGACCATGGCCGGGTCAATGGCAAGCGCCGCCCGATATTCGCGCTCTGCCTGCGCCAGATCTCCACTCTGAAAAGCCTGATTCCCGAGGTTGAAGTGTTGAACTGCCTGCGAGCTTAACCCAAGGGCAGTTCTCCCGAGAAACATCACCGTAAAGATCAGTGCGGCGAATACAACAATATTGAAGTGGCGCCATCCGGCAACGTGGCTTCTGAAAGCAGGCATGGCTCCTGAATTGCGCAGATTGAACATGTTTATGCCATTTAACTTACTTCGATTGACAACTACATTCAAGAAACATTGGTTCATCAAGGTGAATCGTCACGAGGCTACCTGGACAAGTTCCGTATATTTACACGTCATCCCATATCTGATACTATGCGCGGCGAACAATGCAAGTGCCTATCGAAACACCTGGGGGGCAACGGATCTGGGCAAACATATTTTTTATACTGGGTTCATAACGTTCGTTTTGACAATTGGGGTCATCGCATTTGGCCAGGCGCCGGCCGGCAAGGCTCCTGCGGACACACCGGCGCCGGCCCAACCTCCCCGTGTTCATCGGGCCCCGGCCTATCCCAAGCGCCCGCCGGCTCCTGCGGCGCAATTTGCGCATGGGGAGCAACTGTTTGAAGCCAACTGCAGCTTTTGCCACGGTGCAGACGCCCGGGGCGGAGAAACAGGACCCAACCTGGTTCGCGCCCAGGTTGTGCTGGACGATCAAAACGGAGAACTCATCACTCCCATCATCCGCAACGGCATTCCCGACAAGGGGATGCCCAAGTTCGATTTGAGCGCTGGCGACATTGCTGCCATTGCAGCTTTTCTGCACCACCAGCCGCTTTCCAACCGGGGCGCCCCCAGCACGCTGGACATTCTGGTGGGCAACGCCAGGGCCGGCCAGGCATACTTTGACCAGCACTGCACTTCGTGCCATTCCGTCACCGGCGATCTCGCCGGCATCGGCGGCAAATACGATCCCAAGACGGTGCAGAACCTGATTGTGTCAGGCGGGGGGCGCGGGATGCGTCAACGGGGCGCCAAACTGCCGAAGGTCCCTCCCACCACGGTCACCGTCACCCTGCCTTCGGGCAAAACCATCGAAGGCAAGCTCGACCACCTCAGCGCTTTTGTTGTGGGGTTGAAGGAAGCTGACGGCACACACCACAGCTTTTTGCGCAATGGCGAAGTTCCCAAAGTTGTCGTCCACTATCCACTGCAGTGGCACCTGGATATGCTGTCCAGGTGGGATGACACGGACATCCACAATCTGACCTCCTATCTGGTCACGCTGAAATGACGAAAACCATTAAACTTTTTCTCGCAACTTCCTTGCTGTTTCTGCCCGTAATGTTTCTCGGCCAGGGTCTGGACCCTGCTTCGATTTTGAAGCCAGCCACAGATTCCTGGCCCACTTATGCCGGGGACTATAGCCAGCAGCGCTACAGCCCTTTGACGCAAATCGATCCATCGAATGTCCATGCCCTGACGCTGGCATGGGTGAGCCCGCTGGCGGCCGGACCGGGCGCCGGCGGCCGCGCCTTTCCCATCAGCATCGGCGGGGTGGCAAAGGATCCGGTCACCATTCCGGGATCCAGCAGCGGTTCCCCGCGCCTGGCCGGATCCATCCTGCAGGTCAACGGCATCCTCTACGTTTCGTCTCCGGATAACGCCTGGGCAATGGATGCGCTCGACGGAAGAATCCTCTGGCACTACTGGTGGAAGTCGAGAGGGGCCACGCACATCGGCAACCGCGGCATGGCCATGTACCACGACTGGCTCTATTTTGAAACGCCCGACGATTACCTGGTTTCACTGGACGCCAAAACCGGCCAGGAGCGCTGGCACAAGGAAATCGCCGATTTCAGCCAGCAGTATTTCTCCACCCCGGCTCCCGTGGTGGTGGGCGATCACCTTCTGGTGGGGACGGGCGACGACCTGGATTCTCCCGGCTTTCTCCAGTCGTTCGATCCCGTAACCGGCGACCTGCAATGGAAGCATTACACCGTGCCCATGAAGAAGGGCGATCCGGGCTGGGACACCTGGCCCAGCCTGGACGCGGCACAGCACGGCGGAGCCCAGGTCTGGATGCCGGGATCATACGATCCGGAAACGCACCTCTACATTTTCGGCACCGGGAATCCCACACCGGCCTACACGGCCAAAATCCGCGGCCCGAAAACCTACACCAATCTCTTTACCTGCGCCATTGTCGCGGTGAATGTGGACACCGGCAAGATGGCTTGGTATTTCCAGACCTCGCCCGATGACACGCACGACTGGGATTCCACGCAGATGCCGGTGCTGGTGGACGCCATGTTCCACGGCAAGATGCGCAAGCTGGTGATGCAGGCGGCCCGCAACGGCTACTTCTACGTTCTGGACCGCACCACCGGCGAGCACCTGCTCACCTCAAAGTTTTCCGCCGCGGCCAATTGGGCAAAGGAAATGGATGCCTCCGGCCACGTGCTTCGCAACCCGGAAAAGGACAATACGATTCCCGGTTCGCTGGTTTCGCCCCCCAACGGAGGCGCCACCAACTGGCCTCCGCCCAGCTTTTCTCCCCAAACCCATCTTTTCTACGTCACCCTCCACGAGGGCTACTCCATGTATTACCTGTCGCTGAAAAATCCCCGCATGCTGGTGGGGTTGGGCGGCAGCGAGCAGGATAACATGGGCTCGATGGGCTCTTCCATTGCGGCCATCGATTACCAGACCGGCAAAGTGGTTCAAAAGTGGCACGTGCCCGGATCGAAAATCGGATTTGGAGGCGGCCTGACCGGCCTGCTGACCACGGCGGGCCATCTGCTTTTCGACGGCGTGGGCGGCGATATTGTGGCCTTTGATGTAGACAAGCTGATGCCCCTTTGGCATTCCCACATTGGCGGGGTCGAGAACGCTCCCGAAACCTATATGCTGGACGGCCACCAATACATCCTCGTGGCGGCCAGCGGATCCGTTTACGCGTTCTATCTGCAATGATGGGGATCCCCGATGGACGGGGGTGATCCGGCGAAAGGGCATCGTTGCACCCGTGCCGAACGAAGCACTCCCCAATCGTCTTCAGACCCTCGCCCTTGGAGTCTGTGTGACAACCGGGGTTGACGAGTTTGTATAATGCGGGGTGAGGAGGGCCGCGATGAAATTTCTGACCTACAATCCCGATCAAGCGTATTTGGTGCCGCCGAGCGTGAAGG